>Ga0209121_10000192_pt1 | contig 63125 bp, 66 predicted proteins | sample Cruoilmetagenom3_FD_187292 | JGI IMG/M metagenome (GOLD analysis project Ga0209121, IMG submission 187292) | Oil polluted marine microbial communities from Coal Oil Point, Santa Barbara, California, USA - Sample 3 (SPAdes) (version 2) | ecosystem: Environmental > Aquatic > Marine > Oil seeps ...
ATAGTCGTCCGTATAGTTCCGTCGATGTTGTCCCATTTGGTGCCCCTTTCATGGACAGGGGTAAAGTACCCCAGTGTCCAGAAACAGGGACGAAGTTCAGGAAAGATGGGGCAGGCCGCGGTCGGTCAACGGTTCTAGCCAATCCCACAACCCTTCCTGGCGTGATCGTTTTCCCTGATCCACTTCGATCATGCGATCGGCAAGATACCCGGACAGGTAGCGATCCGAAAACAGCGCTTGAATATGGGCCATGACAACATCCAGTTGCGCCCCTTTGAAGCCCGAAGATTTCATCTCCTGGCGCATGTCTGGATCCAGATGCACCTGGGACAACATGGCGATGTATTGCTGGCGCGTGGTCTGCTGCGCCGTGGCCTGTTGCGCTGGCAGGGCAAGGATCACGGTCAGGGCAAGTCCCAGAAGGGTCAGGGGTAAACGCATGAGATCTCCGCATAAATCGTGTTGTAATGGGCAATGTCTATCGGTTTGATGCGCGCAATCAACCGTCCGTTGATTGCAGGCGGTCGAAATCTGCGGCCTGGGCGGTGGGTGTTACTCCGGCGAGCTTGGCAAATCGCATCAGTTCCGCGTCCAACCGGGCAAGGCGGGGCGCGGTCCATGTCACGCCGGGCTCAGGCCAGACCCCGGTCAGGTGCAAGGCTCCGCGGTCGCGATCTGCCTTCAGCTCGATGCGTCCGACAAACCGGTCGCCCTCGAGCAGAGGATAGACGTAATAGCCCCAGATGCGTTTGGCCTGCGGCACGAACATTTCATTGCGGTACTGAAAGCCGAACAGGCGCTCCAGCCGGTTTCGGTCGCGGATTGCCGGGTCAAACGGGTTCAGGATGCGCAACCGGCTGGTCGGGGTCGGAGCCATCGCCAGGCGCGCTTCGATGTCGGGCATGGCCAGGGCGGCGCGCCAACTGCCATCGGCGCTCTGGACCTCTACGGCCACATGGTCGACATCCGCTGCCCAGGCCTTGACCTCAGGCCCGCGCGGGGCGTCCCAGAACCGCTGTACCTCGCCCAAAGTGGCGACGGACAGGCGGTCCAGCGCCTGATGGCACAGCCAGGCCACGGCGTCGGGCGTAGGGGCGGGGTCATGGGGCGCAAAAACACGGTCGCCAAGGTCATAGAATTTCACGAAATTCACGCGGTGACAAGTGGCCAGATCGCCTGCATACCACATCTGATCCAGCGCCTTCTTGTGTGGCGGGCGGGCCCACATTTCGCGGCTTTCGGCCTTGGTATCAAAGGCATGGGTGGACAGGGCACCCTCGGTCGCAATGCGGTCGCGGATCTGGCGCAGCTGATCCTGACCCAGCCCGGATTGATACCAATCGGATCGCGCCGCCCTTGCCCCCAGCCGGTCGAACTGGCCCTTCCAAAAGGGCAGAACCTCAGCCGGGATCAGGCTGGCGTCATGGGTGAAATGTTCAAACAGATCGCGCCCCGCCAGATGCGGCCACAGCTGGCCTTCGCGGAAATTCTGGTTGCGGCTCCAGAGGATATGGTTGTGCGCCCGCGTGACATTGCGGATCGTGTCGATTTGCAGAAATCCCAGCCGCCGGATGATCGCCATGACGTCCAGCGGACCGGTCGGCGTATCCGCCAATCCGTTGGTCCACAGCCACAACCGCCGTGCGTCCCGGTTTGTGATCCGGATCGGTGTCATCCCCCAACCATGAAGGCCCGCATGGCCTGTTGCAAATCCTCATCCACGACCGAGGCTTTGCGTTTTTCCAGGTCCATCAACACGCATTTGAACGTGGCCTCAAACAGCAAATGGTCATCGAGGCTGCGATAAAGGCGGTGGTGAAAGGACGCGGTGCGCCGTCCCACGTCGACCACATGGCTGCGCATATAGATGGGTTCCCCCGCCAAGACCTCGGCGTGGAAATTTGCGTCCGAATGCACCACCGCAAAGCTTTGCCGCCTCCCGCCCGTGATATTCGCCCGGTCCAGCCCGAACGCCGCTTGCAGCGCCAATCCGGCGTCCGAGACACAGGCAAAATAGCGCGATACATTCATGTGCCCCAGCACGTCGCATTCCTCGGGTCCAATGACCCGGCGTAGGGTTTCCATCTCTGCCATCTGTCCTATCCGTTGTTCATCCGTGTTTCGCGGCGACGGTTTTCAGGGTTGAAAAGCCATACAGCGCTTCGAACCCTTTTTCACGCCCGTGACCTGATTTTCCGGTGCCGCCAAAGGGCAGTTCCACGCCCCCGCCGGCGCCGTAGTTGTTGATGAACACCTGCCCTGCGCGGATCGCTTTGGCCAGACGCATCTGGCGAGCGCCGTCGCGGGTCCAGACGGATGCCACCAGGCCAAAATCGGTGCCATTGGCGATGCGGATCGCGTCTGCTTCGTCGTCAAAGGGGATGATGACCTGCACAGGGCCAAAGATTTCGTCCTGCGCCAGACGATGGTCGGGCGGCACATCGGCAAACAGGGTCGGGCGCACGTAGTGGCCGCCCTTGGGGGCGTCGCCCACGATGCTGCCCTGCGCGACAAGGCGCAGGTCGGCGCCATCATTCAGGAAGCCTTCGACAATGTCTTTCTGGCGGGCTGAAATCAGCGGGCCAACGTTCAGGTCACTTCGTGCGGGGCCAACCTGCAAGGCGTCATAGCGGTCGCTCATGCGCGCCACGACCTGATCATAGACACCGCGTTGTACCAAAATGCGTGAGCTGGCCGAACAGGTCTGGCCCGCGTTCTGAATGCAGGCGCCGACCAGGAAGGGCAGGGCGTCATCCAGGTCTGCGTCATCAAACACGATCTGCGGGGATTTTCCGCCCAACTCCAAGGTCACCGGCACGACGTTTTCAGCCGCTGCCGCCTGCACCAGTTTGCCAACGCCCACGGATCCGGTGAACGAGATATGGTTCACGCCGGGATGCGCCGTCAGGGCTGCGCCAGCCTCTTCGCCCAAGCCCGGCACGACGTTCAACGCGCCCGGTGGCAGCCCGGCCTCTTCGGCCAAAGCGACGAAGGCCAGTGCGGTCAGGCAGGCTTCCTCGGCTGGTTTCAAAACGCAAGCGTTGCCCATGGCCAAGGCCGCGCCAACGCTGCGCCCGATGATCTGCATCGGGTAATTCCACGGCACGATATGGCCCGTGACGCCATGCGGCTCGCGCAGCGTGTAAACGGTATATCCGTCCAGATAGGGAATGGTTGTCCCATGCACCTTGTCCGCCGCGCCGCCATAGAATTCCATATAACGCGCCAGCGCCACGGCGTCATTGCGCGCCTGTGTCAGTGGCTTGCCGACGTCCATCGCTTCGATCAGGGTCAGCTCATCGATCCGGGTTTCGACCAGTTGGCCGATACGGGTCAGAATGCGGCCGCGTTCCAGCGCGCTCATTCGACCCCAATCGCCCTTCAGCGCGGCCTGTGCGGCCAGAACAGCCGCGTCGATATCGGCCGCCGTGCCCTGTGCGATTGATCCGATTTCTTCGCCCGTGGACGGGTTGGTCATCGGCAGTTGGCCGCCCTCGGTGGGGGCTTTCCAGACGCCGCCAATATGCACTTGGGTCGCGTCGTACCATAGTGTTTCACGCATGTTCAGTCTCCCTCCACGCGACCGGAATGGTCGGCGTCGCGGCAATCAAGTTACGGGTATAGGGGTGGGTCGGGTTGGTAAATACCGCCTCGGTGTCCCCGTGTTCAACGATCTCTCCGGCCTGCATGACCAGCACGCGATCAGTGATGGATCGTACGACGGACAGGTCATGGCTGATGAACAGATAGGCCAGGTTGTGGCTGGCGCGCAGACCTGCCAGCAGGTCCAGGATTTCAGCGCGGATCGACACGTCCAGCGCGGAAACCGCTTCGTCCAGAATGATCAGGTCAGGGCGCAGGATCAGGGCACGGGCAATGGCGATCCGCTGACGTTGCCCGCCGGAAAACTCGTGTGGATAGCGGCGCATGGCGTCCGCAGGCAGGCCAACTTCGCGCAGGGCTTGGGCGACGCGATCGCGCCAGTCCTGCGGTTGCTGGTCCATCAGATGGAACGGTTCAGCAATCAGCCGGTCCACCCGCCAGCGGGGGTTGAAGCTGCCATAGGGGTCCTGAAACACGACCTGAATGCCGGCGCGCCGCCCGGCGGCGGTGTCGGGCGTCATTGGTTTGCCGAAAAGTTGGATTTCCCCAGCTTGCAGTCGCTCCAATCCCAAAATGGCGCGGGTGAGCGTGGACTTGCCACAGCCGCTTTCGCCAACCAACCCGACACTTTCGCCGGTTTGCATGGAAAAGCTGACGTCATTCACCGCGCGAAAACTGGGGGCCGGGCCGAACAGGGTTTCCCGCGGCAGACGATAGTCACGAACGGCGTTCTGCACGCACAACAGCGGTTCCGGGTTTGGCGGGGTCACGCGCGCAGGCTGGTGGCTGGAGGCGGCGAACAGTTGGCGCGTATAGGGGTGCTGCATCTGGCGAAACAGCTGTTCGGTCGCACCCTGTTCGACGATCCTGCCGTGCTGCATGACGGCCACATGATCGGCGACATCGGACACGACCGCCAGATCATGGGTGATCAACAGCAGAGACATGCCTTCTTCTTCGACCAGATCGCGCAGCAGGGTCAGGATTTGCGCCTGCGTGGTGACATCCAGCGCCGTGGTCGGCTCATCCGCGATCAACAGGTCTGGGTGAAGCGCGATGGCCATGGCGATGCAGACGCGTTGGCGTTGGCCGCCCGACAGTTCGTGCGGGAAACGCGACAGGGGAAACCGGTCCTGGGGCAGGCCAACACGGGTCAGCTTTTCGGCGGCGATTTTCAAAGCCTCGGCTTTGGTCGTGTTGGTGTGGATCAACAGGGTTTCGGCCACCTGATCGCCGATGGTTTTCACCGGATTCAGCGCGGTCATAGGTTCCTGAAAAATCATGCCGATGCGGTTGCCACGAATGGCGCAGAGGTCGCGATCATTCAGCCGGGTCAGGTCGCCGCCATCCAACAGGATTTGGCCAGAGGTTTCAGCGCCACGCGGCATAAGCCCCATGATTGCCAATGCCGTCATGGACTTGCCCGAGCCGCTTTCGCCGACCAGCCCGAAGGTCTTGCCTGGCTGCATGGCAAAGCTGACATCGTCCAGAATGGGCGCGCCATGGATGGTCAGGGACAGGTGCTTGGCGTCAATCATCCGCGCCCCCGTCTGATCCGGGGGTCCAGCAGGTCACGCAGCCCGTCGCCCATCAGGTTCAGCCCCAGCACCATGGCGATGATCGACACGCCGGGCAGGATCGCCAGTTGCGGTTCGGTATAGATGAAGGTCTGTGCCTCGGCCAACATGCGGCCCCAACTGGGGGTTGGGGGCTGGGCACCCAGGCCGACGTAACTCAGCCCGGCCTCGGCCAAGATACCCAATGAGAACTGGATGGTTCCCTGCACGATCAATAGGTTGGCGATGTTGGGGAGGATGTGTTCCAGGCTGATCCGGGCGGCAGATTTGCCGGACACACGGGCCGCAAGGATGTAATCCAACGTCCAGATTGACAGCGCGCCACCACGCGCCACGCGGGCGAAAACCGGGATGTTGAAAATGCCGATGGCCAGGATTGCATTGGTCGCCGAGGGGCCAAACACAGCGGTGATCAGGATGGCGATGACCAGCGAGGGGAAGGCGAAAATCAAATCATTGCCGCGCATGATGACTTCGTCCAACAGGCTGCCACGGCTGGCGGCGGCGGTCAGACCCAGCGGCACGCCGATGCCCATGCCGATGCCCACGGCGACAATGGCGACAGCGATCGAGGTGCGCCCACCCTCCATCATCATTGACATGAGATCGCGACCCAAGTGGTCGGTGCCCAACCAGTATTTCGCGCTGGGCGGGGCCAGCTTTTCAGGGATCGACAGCACGGTCACGTCATGCGGTGTCCAGACGAATGACAGCAGCACGGCGAGGATGAAAATCACCGTCAGGGCACCCCCCAGGATAAGCTGTGCGGGAAGCCTCATGCGCGGCGCCTCAGCCTTGGGTCGATGGCGGCATAGGCGATATCGACCAGGAATGTGACAAGGATGACGGCAAAGACCAGCAGCATAACCAGGCTTTCGACTACGACCAGATCACGTTGGGTGATGGCTTGAAAGATCAGGCGGCCAAGGCCGGGCAGAAAGAAGACGTTTTCGATGATGATCGCCCCCGCCAGAAGGAAGCTGAATTGCAGCCCGATGATGGTCAGAACCGGGATCAACGCATTGCGCAGCGCGTGGCGGGTGGTGGCCTGGCGCATGGTCAGCCCCTTGGCGCGCGCGGTGCGGATATAGTCCTGATGCAGGGTTTCCAGAAGCGATGAGCGCATGACGCGGGCCAGAATGGACGCCTGGGGCAGGGCAAGCGCGACGGCGGGCAGGGTCAGCGCCTTGAGCCCCGCGAAAAGCCCCGCGTCCCAGCCCGGAAACCCACCCGCCGAGAACCAGCGTAGGTTGATGGCAAAGACCAGCACCAACAGCATGGCGAACCAAAAGTTCGGCACTGCGATGCCCAACTGGGTCGCACCCATGATCGAATAATCCGCCACGCTTCCACGTTTGGCGGCGGCGATCAGGCCGACAGGAATAGCGATGGTGGTGGACAGGATCAGCGCGTAAAGCGCGAGTGGCAGGGACACCTGTATGCGCTGCGCGACAAGTTCGGACACCGGCACGCGGTAGGTATAGCTTTGGCCAAAGTCGCCAGTGACCATGCCGGTGATCCAGCCCAAATAGCGGGTGGTCAGCGTACCGTTCAGGCCCAGATCATCGCGCAGGGCCTCGACGGCCTCGGGGGCGGCGTTCAGGCCCAGCATGAAGGCGGCGGGGTCGCCGGGAATGACCTCGATCACTGCGAAGATCACTAGGCTCGCGACAATCAGCGAGAGGGTCAGCGACAGGGCGCGGGTGAGGGCGAAACGCAACATGGGGCGACGTTAGACTTGGGACGCGGAAGGGGGAAGAGGGAATTGAGGACGGGGGCCCCGGCGCGGCTCCCACCCATGCGGATGCTGGGTGTGGGGCAAGCGGTGTGGTGACCCACCCCGCCGCGCCGGGGGTCAGAGCGGGGAGGTCATGTGACCGTTTACCAGCAGAATTGCTGCATAAAACCCCCACCACATGAGGGCAAACAGTGCGATGCGCAGCGGTTTGGAGTGCACGCCTGAAATGAGCAAGCTGCTGGGCAGATACCAAAGGGCGCTGAGCAGGATCGTCGCGATGATCGACATGACCATGACGATCAGCCCATCGAGCAGGGACGTGCCCACGCCGAACGGGAACAGCCCCGCGCCGATGAAGGTCGCTGCCAGCCACGGCATCCAGTCGAAGACGGCAACCGGGGTCAGTCCGGCCATGATGATTGCGGACAGAATGCGCCACCGCGAGGGGCGCAGCACGGTCGACAAGCGGTTCGTGTTGGACAGAAATAGTGAGACCAGAACGCCAAGGGCTGCGGCCAGCAGGGCGCCAAGCGGTAGGGCCACAGCAGTAGCCAATGGCGTTCTGGCGTTGTCCGACAAGGCATGTTCGGGCGCAAGAAACGTCCAGTGCAGCCACAGGATCACAACCAGGAAACCCGCGCTGAGCATCGCGAGACGGGGAAGGGGGGTGTTCATGGGTGTCTCCTTGGGGGCAGTGGGGCGAGTGGATCAGTGGGGGGATCAGTCTCCGCGCGGATCCAGCAGTTTTTCCAGCACGCGGTCGGCGGTGACCTGACCGATCACATGGCCGTCCTCCCAGGCGACGCCGACGGGTTTATCGGTGGCTTTCACCAGTTCCATCACGTGGTGGATGTCGGTGTTGGGACGCACAATTTCTTGATAATCACCCTGGGCCGGCTCCATCACGTCACGCGCGCACAACACGCCCAGCGGGTTCATGTGGGCGACGAAATCGGCGACATAGTCGTTCGCTGGTTTGGTGAAAATGTCGCGCGGGGTGCCGCATTGCACGATGCGCCCGCCTTCCATGATCGCAATGCGATCACCCAGCTTAAAGGCCTCGTCCAGGTCGTGGCTGACAAAGATGATGGTACGTTTCAGGTCGCGTTGCAGGTCCAGCAATTCGTCCTGCAACTTGGTGCGGATCAGTGGGTCGAGCGCCGAAAACGGCTCGTCCATCAACAGGATAGGCGCGTCCGTGGCAAAGGCGCGGGCCAGGCCGACACGTTGTTGCATACCGCCTGACAGCTCGCCCACCTTGCGGTCGGCCCAGTCGGACAGGCCAACCAGACCCAGCTGTTTGTCGATCTGTTCGTTGCGGTCGTTCAGGGCCATACCGGCCAGCTCTAATCCCAACCCGACGTTTTCGCGCACGGTGCGCCAGGGAAGCAGGCCGAACTGTTGGAACACCATGGCGACGCGGTGCTGACGCAGGTCGCGCAGAGTGGCGGCGTCGGCATGGGTCACGTCGACCAGTTCGTCGCCATTGTTAACCCGCACCGTGCCACGGACAACCGGGTTCAACCCGTTCACGGCACGCAGCAGGGTGGATTTTCCTGACCCCGACAGGCCCATGAGCACAAGGATCTCGCCCTCGTCCACAGTCAGGGAACAATTGTGCACGCCCAGGATCTGGCTGGTGCTTTCCTGAATTTCGCCCCGCTCCTGGCCGTCGTCCATCAAAGGCAGGGCACGCTCGGGCTGGTCGCCGAACACGATGTTCACGGCGTCGAATTCTACGGCAATGCTCATATCAGCGCTCCACGCGAAGGATGCGGTCAAGCATGATGGCGACCACGACGATGACGAAACCGCTTTCAAAGCCAAGCGCGGCGTTGACCTGGTTCAGGGCGCGCACAACAGGCACACCCAGGCCATCGGCCCCGACCATGGCGGCAATGACGACCATGGACAGCGACAGCATGATGGTCTGGTTCAGGCCGGTCATGATTTGCGGCAAGGCATAAGGCAGTTCGACCTTCCACAGCGTCTGACGCGGGGTGGCGCCAAAGGCCTGTGCAGCCTCCAGCAGGGCCGCGGGGGTTGAGCTGACACCAAGGTGGGTCAGGCGGATTGGCGCGGGCAACACAAAGATGACGGTGGCGATCAGGCCGGGCACCATGCCGATGCCAAAGAAGACGACGGCGGGGATCAGATAGACGAAGGTTGGCAGCGTCTGCATCAGATCCAGGATCGGGCGCATGGCGGTGAACAGGCGTGGGCGGTGGGCGGCGGCGATGCCGATGGGCACGCCGACGGCCATGCAGACGACACAGGCGGACAACACCAGGGTCAGGCTTTCGGTCGTTTCCTCCCAATAGCCCTGATTTAGGATGAACAAGAAGCCGAGCACGACCAGCAGGCAGGTTTTCCAGCTGCGTTGCAGTCGCCAGGTGGCGGCGACCACGACGGCAATGATGATCAATGGGTGCGGTGTTTGCATGATCCACAGGAAGGCGTCGATCATCCATTCTAGCACCAAAGCCATGCCGTCAAAGAAGGGTTCGCCGGAATCTTTCAGCCAGTCAAAGATGCTCTTTGACGCCTTGCCCACGGGGATTTTGTGTTCGGTCAGCCAGTCCAAGGGTCAGGGCCTTTCGCTGAGGGCCTTGGTCAGGCCAGAGAAGGTAAGGAACCCGCCGACGCCCTTGCAGTGGCGGAACGGTGGGCAGAAAAGAGGGCAGAGGCACATCAAATACACTGGGAAGGTCCCCAACATGGCTGGGCAATGCCCGGTGTGTCGCCTTGGCCAGCATCCGCGCCTTTAATGGCACCTTTCCCAGTGATCCGGGAAAGGTGCTGTTCATTTCAAGCCACGTGGCTCACATGCCAAGCGCGGATTTCACGGCGGCCACGGCGTCGCCACCGTCCAGCGTGGTGACGCCGTCCAGCCATGCCATGAAGGCGTCGGGGTTGGCAGACAGCCAGGCTTTGGCTGCATCTTCGGGGGCTTCGCCATCGTCCAGGATCGCCGCCATGATTTCGTTTTCCATGGCCAGGGTGAATTCCTGGTTCATCAGCAGTTTGCCGACATTGGCGCAATCGGCGGCATAGCCGGCGCGGGTGTTGGTCATGACCTCGGCGCCGCCCAGGTTGGGACCAAAGAAGTCGTCGCCACCAGTCAGATAACCCATGTCGAAGTTGGCGTTCATCGGGTGGGGCTCCCAACCCAGGAACACAACGGGTTCTTCTTTCTTGTCAGCGCGTTGGACCTGCGCCAGCATGCCTTGTTCCGAGCTTTCGACAACCTCGAACCCTTTCAGGCCAAAGGCGTCCGAGTCGATCATCGACTGGATCAGGCGGTTGCCGTCATTGCCCGGCTCGATGCCGTAAATCTTGCCTTCCAGGGCGTCGGCATGCGCGGCGATATCGGCGAAATCGGCGATGCCCAGGGCCTTGGCGGCGGCATTCACGGCCAGCGTATATTTCGCACCGGTCAGGTTTGTGCGCAGGGTGTCGACAGTGCCCGCGTCGCGGAACGGCGCAATGTCGGCCTCCATCGTCGGCATCCAGTTGCCCAGGAACACGTCCACGTCGCCTTCGGCCAACGCGGTATAGGTGACGGGGACGGACAGGATTTTCACGTCTGTGTCATATCCCAGCGCCTCCAGCACCACGGTTGTGGCGGCAGTCGTTGCCGTGATGTCGGTCCAGCCGACATCCGAGAACGTGACTTCGGCGCAGTGGCCGTCGGCAAAGGCTGTTGTCGCGGCGGCCGAAAGGGCCAGGGCGGAAAGGGTGGATTTAAGCATGAATTGCTCCCTGATGTATCGTTCTGCGGTGCGTTGTGCGGCCTGATCGACGGCCTTGTCACGACCCTAACGCGTCGCGCGTCGGGGTGGAACCCGCGTTTCTTCTGCCCATAGTGCTGCTTTTTATTGATTGACGAGTCAATTAAAAACCGCGACCTTGTGGGATGCTGACGATCAGGAGGTGAAATTGCCCAAAATTGGAATGGAACCGATCCGCCGTAAGGCGCTGGTGCAGGCCACGATCACCGAGATCGGGCGCGCAGGGTCCTTGGATGTGACGGTCTCGCAGATCGCCAAGCGTGCAGGCATGTCCAGCGCGCTGGCGCATCACTATTTTGGCGGCAAGGATCAGATATTCTTGGCGGCGATGCGCCACATTCTGACGGTCTATGGCGCCCAGGTGCGCGCCGCGCTGTGTGCAACCAAAACGCCACGCGACCGGGTCGAGGCGATCATTCATGCCAACTTTGAGGCCGGCAACTTTCGCCCTGAGGTGATCAGCGCCTGGCTGAATTTCTATGTGCTGTCCCAGAGCCTGGATGGCGCGCGGCGTCTGTTGCGTGTCTATCAGGCGCGCCTACATTCGAACCTGGCCCATGACTTGCGCCCTTTGGTTGGCGACCGGGCCGATGATCTGGCCGACAAGATCGCGGCGATGATTGACGGGCTGTATATCCGCCACGCGTTGCAGGCTGCCCTGCCGGATGGGAAAACCGCGTGTGATCAGGTGCTTGAATGCCTGGATATGATGTTGGAGACAGGCATATGAGCAAGCCGAACATCCTGATTTTCATGGTGGATCAGTTGAATGGAACGCTGTTTCCTGACGGCCCCGCAGACTGGCTCCATGCGCCGAACCTGAAGAAATTGGCGGCGCGGTCTGTGCGGTTTGTCAACACCTATACGGCCTCGCCCCTGTGCGCGCCGGGGCGGGCGTCGTTCATGTCCGGCCAGTTGCCGCGCCGCACGCGGGTCTATGACAATGCGGCTGAATTCGCGTCCGACATCCCGACATACGCGCATCATTTGCGCCGGGCTGGGTATCAGACCGCGCTGTCGGGCAAGATGCATTTCGTCGGCCCCGATCAGATGCATGGGTTCGAAGAGCGCCTGACCACCGATATTTATCCCGCCGATTTTGGCTGGACCCCGGATTATCGCAAGCCCGGCGAACGGATCGAATGGTGGTATCACAACATGGGCTCGGTGACAGGCGCAGGTGTGGCCGAGATATCGAACCAGATGGAATATGACGACGAGGTCGCCTATCACGCCACCCGCAAGGTGTATGACCTGTCGCGCGGCCATGATGACCGGCCGTGGTGTCTGACCGTCAGCTTTACCCACCCGCATGACCCCTATGTTGCGCGCAAGAAATACTGGGACCTCTATGAGGATTGCGACCACCTGCTGCCCGAAATTCCGGCGATGGAGTATGATGACCACGACCCGCATTCACAGCGGATTTTCGACGCCAATGACTGGCGCAGTTTTGACATCACGGATGATGACATCCGCAAATCCCGCCGCGCCTATTTTGCCAATATCTCATATCTTGATGACAAGATTGGCGAGGTCATGGAGGCCCTGGAAAGCACCCGTCAGGAGGCGATCATCCTATTCGTCTCCGACCATGGTGACATGCTGGGCGACCGGGGGCTCTGGTTCAAGATGACCTTCTTTGAAGGATCCGCGCGGGTGCCGTTGATGGTCTGTGCGCCGGGGTTGGAGCCTGGCCGCATAGACGCGCCGGTCTCGACCCTTGATGTGACGCCGACGCTGGCCGATCTGGCGGGGGTGTCGCTGGAGGAAATTACGCCCTGGGTCGATGGCGAAAGCCTGGTGCCCGTGGCGAAAGGAGCAGAGCGAACCGCGCCCGTCGCGATGGAATACGCAGCCGAGGCGTCTTATGCCCCACTTGTCTCTTTGCGATATGGACCGTGGAAATACACCCGCTGTACGCTGGATCCCGATCAGTTATTCAACATTTCCGACGATCCACATGAATTGGTGAACCTGGCCGATGATCCGGCCCACGCGGGCACGTTGACCTCGCTGCGCGCCAAATCCGAGGCCCGTTGGGACCTAGCCGCCTATGATCGCGACGTGCGCGAAAGTCAGGCGCGGCGCTGGGTGGTCTATGAGGCCCTGCGCAATGGTGCTTATTTTCCCTGGGATTATCAGCCGCTGCAAAAGGCATCCGAACGCTACATGCGCAATCACATGAACCTGGACAATGTGGAAGACGGGCAACGGTTTCCCCGTGGCGAATGACCCTTTCAACGATCCCGAAACATCCCCACCGGAGGCGTAAAATCCAATGCACACCGCCCAACCACAAGCGAGCCACTTTATCGCTGGCAAATATGTCGAAGACACCGCCGGAACGCCGATTTCGGTGATATACCCAGCGACGGGCGAGGTGATTGCCACCCTGCATTCCGCAACCCCCGCCGTCGTTGATCGCGCGATTGCCGCGGCCGCCGCTGCACAGGCGGATTGGGAGGCTATGACAGGTACCGAACGGGGCCGGATCCTGCGCCGCGCCGCCGATATCATGCGTGCGCGCAACCACGACCTGTCTGTGCTGGAAACCCTGGATACCGGTAAACCCTATCAGGAAACCAGCGTGGCAGACGCCACCAGCGGCGCGGATGCGTTGGAGTATTTCGGCGGTCTGGCGGGCAGTTTGACCGGCGACCACATCCCGCAGGGCGGCGGCGATTTCGTCTATACACGACGCGAGGCGCTGGGCGTTTGTGTCGGCATTGGCGCCTGGAATTATCCGACCCAAATCGCCTGTTGGAAGGCTGCCCCGGCGCTGGCCTGTGGCAATACCGCCATCTTCAAGCCGTCAGAAACCACGCCGCTATGTGCGTTGAAACTGGCCGAAATTCTGGTTGAGGCCGGCGCCCCCGCCGGGGTGTTCAATGTCGTGCAGGGATACGGTGACGTGGGCGCAGCCTTGGTGACAGACGCGCGCGTGGCCAAGGTCAGCCTGACGGGATCGGTGCCGACCGGGCGCAAGGTCTATGCTGCCGCCGCTGCGCAAATGAAACACGTGACGATGGAGCTGGGTGGCAAATCGCCCTTGATCGTATTTGACGATGCCAACATTGAAAACGCGGTGTCGGGGGCCATTCTGGGCAACTTTTACAGCTCGGGTCAGGTCTGTTCCAACGGCACGCGCGTGTTCGTGCAAAAGGGCATCAAAGACGCATTTCTGGCGCGTCTTTCTGAACGTCTGAGCAATGCGGTGATAGGCGACCCGCTGGACCCCGACACCTCATTCGGGCCAATGATCAGCGATGATCAGGTGGGTATCACTATGTCCTATATTGCCAAGGGGCACGCCGAAGGCGCGCGTCTGGTGTATGGCGGTAAGCGTCTGGACGGGCCGGGTTTTTACCTAGAGCCCACCGTTTTCGCCGATGTCACCGACGACATGTCCATCGCGCGCGAGGAAATTTTCGGCCCGGTTATGTCCGTGCTGGATTTCGACACAGAAGCCGAGGTCATGAGGCGCGCCAATGCCACCGAATTCGGCCTGGCGGCAGGTGTTTTCACCAACGATCTGAGCCGCGCCCACCGGGTCGTCGCCGGGTTTGAGGCAGGCACTTGTTACATCAACACCTATAACGACGCCTCCGTTGAGGCCCCCTTTGGTGGGGTGAAGCAATCGGGTGTGGGCCGCGAAAACTCCAAGGCTGCGATCAACCACTATAGCGAACTCAAGACGGTCTATGTCCGCCTGAGCGACCTTGAAGCCCCGTTCTAAGGACAGGAAAATGCAAGCAGATTATGTCATCATCGGCGCGGGCTCCGCAGGCTGCGCCATGGCCTACCGCCTGTCCGAGGCCGGTGCCAGTGTGCTGGTCATCGAACATGGCGGCAGCGATGCGGGACCGTTCATCCAGATGCCCGCCGCGTTGTCTTACCCCATGAACATGGGCCTCTATGACTGGGGGTTTAAGACCGAACCAGAACCGCATCTGGACAATCGAACCCTGGTCACGCCGCGCGGCAAGGTCGTGGGCGGATCGTCGTCCATCAACGGCATGGTTTATGTGCGCGGTCACGCCAAGGATTTTGATCATTGGGCTGAAATGGGGGCTGATGGCTGGTCCTATGCCGATGTGCTGCCCTATTTCAAACGGATGGAGAACTGGCATGACGGTGGCCATGGGGGCGACGCCGATTGGCGCGGCAAAGATGGCCCGCTGCACGTCACCCGCGGCCCGCGCAAAAATCCGCTGTTTCACGCCTTTGTCGCGGCGGGGCGGCAGGCCGGATATCAGGTCACTGACGACTATAACGGCCAGCAACAAGAGGGCTTTGGCCCATTTGAACAAACCGTCTGGAAGGGGCGTCGCTGGTCTGCCGCCAATGCCTATCTGCGCCCGGCGTTGAAGCGCGACAACTGCGAATTGACCCGGGCGTTTGCCCGCAAGATCGTCATTGAAGACGGGCGTGCTGTCGGGGTCGAGGTAGAGCGCGGCGGCAAGATCGAAGTCATCCGTGCGGGGCGCGAGGTGATTATCGCGGCCAGCGCCATCAATTCGCCCAAGCTGTTGATGTTGTCGGGCATTGGCCCGGCGGCGCATTTGGCGGAGCATGGCATCGACGTGGTCGCCGACCGCGCGGGCGTCGGGCAGAATCTGCAAGACCATCTGGAGGTCTATTTCCAGCTGGCCGCGAAACAGCCGATCACGCTGTTTCGCTATTGGACTCTGTTCTGGAAGGGGCTGATTGGCGCGCAGTGGATGTTCACCAAAAAGGGTATGGGGGCGTCGAACCAGTTCGAAAGCTGTGCCTTCATCCGATCAAAGGCAGGCGTGCAATACCCTGATATCCAATACCATTTCTTGCCGATCGCCGTGCGCTATGACGGTCAGGCCGCTGCCGAAGGCCACGGGTTCCAAGCCCACACAGGCCCGATGCGCAGCCCATCACGGGGGGAAATCACCCTGAAAAGCGCGGATCCGAAAGAGGCGCCGCGCATCTTCTTCAACTATATGTCGACCGAACAGGACTGGGAAGATTTCCGCACCTGCCTGCGGCTCTCGCGCGAGGTTTTCCAGCAAGAGGCGTTCAAGGATCATGTCAAACACGAGATCCAACCCGGCGAGGCGCTGCAAACAGACGAAGAGCTGAACGATTTCATCCGCGAACATGCCGAAAGCGCCTATCACCCCTGCGGCACCTGTCGCATGGGCCGAGCGGACGACCCGATGGCCGTGGTGGACCCGGAAATGCGGGTGATTGGGGTCGACGGCTTGCGGCTGGCCGACAGTTCGGTATTTCCGCGCATCACCAATGGCAACCTGAACGGGCCGTCGATCATGGTCGGTGAAAAGGCCGCCGATCACATTCTGGGGCGCGATCCATTGCCGCCCTCAAATGATGAACCCTGGGTGCATCCCGCTTGGCAAACGCAGCAACGATAGAGGTTTAGCGCCAACAGCCATTGAATGCGCTGCTTTGGGCGGTTATCCGGGTTCCGATTTGATTCGTGTCAAAGCGGGACCCGTCGTCTTGTCGCTAGGCTCGTCCCGACCAACAAAAACAGGAGGAGACGCGCATGTCCCACACGCCGCATGAACTGCCCGAAGAATTCCCGGAACACGCTGAGAAAATGATCGCTCTGAAGACCTCGGATGCGCATTTCGCGAAGCTGTACAACGACTATCACGAGGTGAACGAAAAAGTGTACCGCGCCGAGGAAAACCTTGAGCCGACAGATCAGTTCAACGAGGAAGAGATGCGCAAGCAGCGCGCCGTCCTCAAGGACGAAATCTATCGCATGCTGTCGGCCTGATCCGACCTAGGCCTCGCCGTCCGTTTCGGCGGGGCCTTCGACAACCTGCTGAAAATTCTCGAAAAACTGGTCGGTCATCTTCTTGGCAAAGCCGTTGATGATCCGGTTGCCCAGGCTTGCCAGCTTGCCGCCAACTTTGGCGATGACCTCGTATGACAGCTCGGTGCCGCCTGCAACATCGACCAAGGTCACGTCAGCCCCGCCTTTTGCAAAACCTGCCACACCGCCCTTGCCTTCGCCGGCGATGTGATAGCTGTGCGGCGCATTGATGTCGGACAGGGTGACCTCGCCTTTGAAGGTGGCTTTGACCGGGCCTACTTTCTGTTTCACGACGGCGGTAAAGCCGTCCTCGGGGCTGCCAAGCAGCTCCTCGCAGCCCGGTATGCAGGCCGCCAGCGTGTCGGCCGAATTCAGATGCGCCCAAACCGTTTCACGGTCGGCGGCGATGGTCCGTGTGCCGGTCAGCTCCATAAACACCCTCCCTGTTTCCGCTAGTGTTAAAAGCGATCGAGGAAGTGGTAAAGCACCGTTTGCGCGTCAGCTTGCCAAACATCGGTGTGCCCCGCGCCCGGGACAATGTGGATCTGCTTGTCCGCCGCAGGGGAGAGCGCAAAGAGCTGTTGCCCCATTTCGACCGGAATAAGGCGGTCTTCAGACCCATGCAGGATCAGCAAAGGCGTGTCACGAAGGGCGATCCAATGCTTGCTGTCATAGAGGTTCGGAAGGCGGTCTGTAAGATCGCCCAGTTGCGGGTAAAGTGCACGTGCCATTGCTCTGATCGAGGTAAAAGGCGCCTCTAGGACCATGGCGGCGGGCGGGCCAATGCCTTTGGCCGTATCTGCGACGGCGCTTGCGGTCACCGCGACGGCCACGCCGGTCCCCAGGCTTTCGCCGTATAAAATGATGGGCCCCGTGCCTGTCAGGGTTGGAAGGTCCAGGTAAATCCCGGCAGCGACGCGTTGGAACCAGTCGGCGCTCTGCTCACCGGTGCTGCCTGAACTGCCGGGATAGGCCATCGCCACAACGCCATACCCTCTGTCCAGAAACTGCGAAAACCGCCCCGTCCGGGTGGCCAGATTTCCTGCATTGCCATGAAAATACAAGATTGTCGGCTTGTCGGCTTGTGGGGGGGCAACCCACAAGATGATGCCGTTGTGGTCAACTTCGGACAGGCGGGGTTCGCCTGCGTCAACAGGGGGAATGCGCGTTGAATCAAAGTGGTACAGCAGGATCGCTTCGGCATTTCGCGCCAGAACGGTCTTGCCGCCCAACAGCAGGGCCAGCAGAACAAGCAGCTTTTTCATCTGTCGATCTCATAAGGCAAGATGCCGCGCGCATCCGGGTTCACGCGCAGTTTGCGCTCCAGCGGCGGGACCGAACGCTGGTGGCAATCGACCCGCTCGCAGATGCGGCACGATATGCCGATCGGTTCAAAGGCAGCCTCGTTCGAGATATCCATATCATCGGCATAGACCAGATCGCGGGCGTGGCGGATTTCACAGCCCAGACCGATCGCGTATCGGCGCACGGGGGCCGAGAAGCTGCCGCCAGATTTCGACACGTCGCGCGCCAGGCACAGGTATCGCACACCGTCTGGGGTTTGGGCCAACTGGCGCAGGAAGCGCCCCGGTGTTTCGAACGCCTGGTGTACGTTCCACAGCGGGCAGGCACCGCCAAAACGGGCGAATTGCAGCCGTGTTGCCGAATGTCGCTTGGTGATCGTGCCGGCCTGATCGACGCGCACGAAGAAGAACGGAATGCCCTTTGCGCCGGGGCGCTGCAAGGTGGACAGGCGGTGGGCAATTTGTTCGATAGATGCGCCAAACAGGTCCGCCAGGCGTTCCAGATCATGTCGCGTGTCATGCGCGGCCTGTTGGAATGCGCGATAGGGCAGCAGGGCCGCCCCGGCGAAATAGTTCGCCAGGCCAATCTTGGCGATGGCGCGCGCCTCATCTGTTTGGAATCGGGCCAGATCCAGTGTTGCTTCAAGAAGTTCGTTTTGTGTCAGAAGCGCAACCTGATGCAGCAGCTGGAATCGGCGGGTTGAGGGGGCTGAAAGCGTCGACAGATGCAGCGTTCCGGTGGTTGCGTCAAATCCTCGAACCTGGGTACTTTCTTGCAAATCAACGGTAATTTTCAATCCGGAAAGGATGCGTGTCGCGGCCTGTTCCGGGTCGCCATCACGGGAAAACCGTTCAGCGGCGCGATCCACTGCGTCAATGTAATTGTCGCAATAGTGAAAGAAGTCGCGAACCTCCTCCCAGGGGCTTGCCTGGACGGACGTGCCTTCACGTCCCAGTGCTTCGTCCAAAGAGGCCAGGCGTTCGTGGCTCTGACAATAGGCCCGGTGCAGTTCCAGAAAGGCGCGCGCCAGGGCCGGGGCGTTTGAGGCCGCAAGCCGCAGGTCCGCCAAGGGGGGGGTGTCACCGAACACAGGGTCCGCCAAAGCTTCGCGCATGTCGGTGACCAGACGTTCGGCGTCTCCGGTCGACAATTCGGCGACGTCAAAGCCGAACTCCTGCGCCAGCCCCAGAACCACGCCGGTGGACACGGGGCGATTGTTGTTTTCCATCTGGTTCAGATAGGGCAGGGAGACCCCCAGTTTTTCGGCAAACCCTTTTTGAGTCAGCCCCAGACGGGTGCGCAATTCACGCAGTTTTACACCGGCATAGAGTTTCTGTGTCGCCATGTCAGGGCCCGCCTTTGCAAGGTTTGCTATGCTTGATCTAGCATTTGCAAAGCCGCTTCGGCAAGGACTAGAGCCCCAGGCGGGCCTGTCTGCGAATGACCAACAGGATCGCAACCAGCGAGAGGGCCGAGCTGGCGACCATCAGCCACAGCAGAGGATAGGCGCCCGATGTTGGTGACAACAGCCAGCCCGCGGTTGCCGACAGGGCTGCGCCGCCACCGATCAGGATTGCGCCGCCCAGGCCGGCCGCGCTGCCGGCCAGGTGGGGCCGGACGGACAGCATACCGGCGTTGGCGTTGGGCAGAAGGATGCCGTTGCCCAGGCCCAGCGGGATCATGAAGCCGAAAAAGACGTATTGTGACCCGTGCCCGGCGTAGAAAACGATCAACGATAGGGCCAGGCCGACTGTCGCGACCGAAGCGCCCAGCATGATCATTCGGTTCAAGCCCAGGCGCACCGAATAACGGCCCGAAAACCAGTTGCCGAACAGATATCCGACAGATGGTGCTCCAAAGAAGACCCCCATGGTTGCGGGGGCCATATGGTAAATCACGCTGCCTACAAAGGGCGCGCCGCCGAGATAGGAAAAGAATGCGCCCGCCGACAGGGCCGCAGCGGCGCAATAGCCCCAGAATTGGCGCGACAGCAGAAGTTCGGGGTATTCACGGATCTGGTCGCGCAGGCTGCCGCCGTGCCGTTGGGCGGTTTCACCCATGTCGCGCCAGACCAGCCACAAGACACCAGCGCCCATCACGACCTGTATCCAGAAATTCGCCTTCCAACCAAAGGCTTGATCTAGAACTCCGCCAATCGCCGGGGCGGCCATTGGCACAATCGACATGCCCATCGTGACATAGCCCAGCATGCTGGCGGCCCGATCAGGCGGGTATATGTCGCGCACCGCCGCGCGGCTGATCGCCATGCCGCCGACAATCACCGCCTGAGCCATGCGAAACCCCAGGAAGACATGTACGTTTGGCGCCATGATGCAGCCCAGCGTGGCCAGCAGGAACAGCGTGAAGCTCCACAGAATGACGGGGCGGCGTCCGACCCGATCCGAGATCGGACCGATGACAATTTGCAGCGCCGCGTTCACGGCCAGATACAGGGCGACCGACAGTTGCATAAGGCGGTAATCGGCCTGGAAATATTCGGCCATTCCGGGCAGAGAAGGCAGGAACACGTTCATCGACAGCGCGCCTGCCGCCACAATCAGGGTCAGCGTCACGACATTCGGGGGCGTGTTGCGGTCCAGGAACCTTGGAGCGGAAAGCTCTGCCATAGTTAACGAGTTACGCGCGTTGTGGGTGCTTGTCCAGTTGGGCGAAAATTTGCAGATATGCAATTTGCAAAACGACAGGAGGCGGTTGTTTGCAAATACGCGGCTTTTCTCTTTCTACACAGGCGGAATGCGGCTAGTTTGCCTTGAAATCAAGGAGTGCCGCCAGATGAAAGATATCCTTCAGGAACTTGAAAGCCGCCGTGAAGGTGCCCGCCTGGGTGGCGGTCAGCGACGGATTGACAGTCAGCATGCCAAGGGCAAGCTGACCGCACGCGAGCGGGTCGAACTGTTGCTGGACGAAGATTCGTTCGAAGAGTTCGACATGTTCGTCGCCCACCGCTGCACCGAATTTGGCATGGAGGACGACCGTCCCGCAGGCGACGGTGTCGTGACCGGCTGGGGCACGATCAACGGCCGCATGGTTTATGTGTTCAGCCAGGATTTCACAGTGTTCGGCGGATCGCTGTCGGAGACGCACGCGCAAAAAATCTGTAAAATCATGGACATGGCGATGCAAAACGGCGCGCCGGTCATTGGCATCAATGACTCGGGCGGGGCCCGTATTCAGGAAGGTGTTGCCTCGCTTGCCGGGTATGCCGAAGTGTTCCAGCGCAATATCATGGCCTCGGGCGTGGTGCCGCAGATCAGCGTTATCATGGGGCCGTGCGCCGGTGGCGCCGTCTATTCGCCCGCGATGACTGACTTTATCTTCATGGTGAAAGACACGTCCTATATGTTCGTGACCGGCCCGGATGTGGTGAAAACAGTAACCAACGAAGTGGTGACGGCCGAGGAGCTTGGCGGCGCCTCGACTCACACCAAAAAATCGTCCGTGGCAGATGGCGCGTTTGAAAATGACGTCGAGGCCCTGTCCGAAGTGCGGCGTCTGGTTGATTTCCTGCCGCTGAACAACCGCGAAAAGCCCCCGGTCCGCCCGTTCTTTGATGAACCGGGCCGGATCGACGAAAGCCTGGACACGCTGGTGCCGGACAACGCCAACACGCCCTATGACATGAAAGAGCTGATCACCAAGCTGGGTGACGAAGGCGATTTCTATGAGATTCAGGAAGATTTCGCCAAGAACATCATCACCGGTTTTATGCGTCTGGAAGGCCAGACCGTGGGCGTGGTGGCGAACCAGCCGATGATTTTGGCCGGGTGTCTGGACATCGACAGTTCCCGCAAGGCCGCGCGGTTCGTGCGGTTCTGTGACGCCTTCGAAATTCCGATCCTGACCCTGGTTGACGTGCCCGGCTTCCTGCCTGGCACCAGCCAGGAATATGGCGGCGTCATCAAGCACGGCGCAAAACTGTTGTTCGCTTATGGCGAGGCGACCGTGCCGAAGGTGACTGTGATCACCCGCAAGGCCTATGGTGGCGCTTATGACGTGATGGCGTCCAAGCACCTGCGCGGCGATTTCAACTATGCCTGGCCGACCGCAGAAATCGCGGTGATGGGCGCCAAGGGCGCGACCGAGATCCTGTATCGCAGCGAATTGGGCGATCCTGATAAGATCGCGCGGCGCACCGAGGACTATGAAGATCGGTTCGCCAACCCGTTTGTCGCCGCCGAAAAGGGCTTTATCGACGAGGTGATCCAGCCGCGTTCGACCCGCAAGCGGGTTAGCCGAGCTTTCGCCAGCCTGCGGGGCAAGTCGTTGCAGAACCCGTGGAAAAAACACGACAACATCCCGCTGTAAGGGGTGTTTGGGGGCATGGGGAATGCAATTGCAAAAAACTGGGGGGCGGTCGTTTCCCGCCTTCTGGCCCTTGCGTTGTGTGTCGCACTGGCCCCGTCTCTGCCAGCCTTGGCTGATGAATTGATTGTCGTGCCTTCGGGGCAAGAGGTCACCTTTCAGGACGCGATCTGGAATGAACCCAGCGCGTCCGGGTTGGCCGTCAGGTTCCGGTTCGTTGCCCCCCGAATTGCCCGCAATGCAGGCGATATCGAGTTTCTGAAAGCCGAGGAAGATATGGCACATCTGTGCGAGACCTTTGCCTTGCCGCGCCTGGCCTCGACCGGGCCGATGCCCGCGCAGGTGATCATCTCGCTGTCAGATCGCCCGATTGAATTTGGCCTGTCCAACCCTGCCGCAACGCAGTTCTTCGAGGCCTATCGCCCCGATGGCGACACATGTGTCTGGGAGGGGTTCTGATGTCGGACATCCCTGCGCTGAACCGCACAGCCCCCCACGCGGGTCGGCAAGAAACAGCCTGTTATCGGGGGTGTGACGACGTGAATTCACTGACCCCCACCCATTTCGATTATCCTTGCGACATAGACGTAATTCTTTCACGGAGGGTAACATGTTCCAACGTTTCTTTGTTCTGGCCGGTTGCGCAGGTATCGTTGCGCTGGCGGCCTGTAGTCCGGCGCCTGAGCCAATTCGGGCAATCTATCCTGAACCGACGTTCGACAAATACGGTAGTTCGACCGGGGGCGGTGAATGCCCACCGGGCACGACGCGTGGCTCCAACGGCGCGCTGGGCACAACGGCCAACGCGTCATCGACGGGTCAGGGTCCGTGCTGTCCGTCCGGATATGGCGCGTCTGCCAACGGTGAGATTTGCGTACCAATCCCGTATCGCGACCAAGGCGATAACGATGGACGCACATCGAGCACACCCAACGACCCAACACGGGGCTGATCACCAGCATCTCAGCTGGGCGGCCCTTGAGCTTTCAAGGAGCCGCCCATGCTGAAACACCGTGGTTTTCCCGGTCGGCTTCCCGGTACGGATTTTCAATTCACCATTCGGCGTGACAACAAAAAGGGCGTGACTGCTCTGGTTGTCCGCGAGCGTTATGCCGACCGGCGCCCGGCTGATCGGCGTGCTGATGTGGGGTTCATGAAGGCCCTGTGGGAATGCTTTGGCGACCAACCGTTCGAGCGTGGAAATCTGGACGCCGGACGCCTGTCTTGGCTGTTCAGTCGCGAGGTGATCGCCGCAGAAGATCCGTTTGATCCCGAAAGTTACGAGGCGCTGTTGCAGATCGACCTGCGGCGTGCGCAGGCGTCGTTCCCAGAGGCGTTCGGTGACGGGGGATCGGCATGATCCTGCCTGAACACCCCGAAATCCGGCAAGTTCCGGCCCAAAATGTCGCACCCTTCGCCGGGGGCTATCGTGGCGAGAAAACCGCGGGCACAGTCATCGACATGGCAGGGGCTTTATCCCGGTCTTCTGCCTGGTTTAACCAAAACCGTTATCCTTCCCCTTATGTCTGGTCTGATCGTGTGTTGATCAGACCAGGCACTTTTCCCGGCGCGGGAAATGGTGTACACCGGGTGCATAAAAAGAATGCACAACGAGGCAGACAACGATGCAGATCAAAACAATCGCCCTGGCGGCCTGTGCCGCTTTCACCCTGGCAGGATGCCAGTGGAACGACATGCAGCGCGCGGGCGCAGGGGCTGGCGCAGGGGCCGTCGTGGCCCGAGCAACCGGCGGTAACCTTCTTACCGGCGCACTTATCGGTGCAGGGGTCGGCGCAATCTGCGACGACGTCAACATCGATCTGTGTAACTAACTCATTTCCCACCGCTTCGTGCGGTGCGACGATGCATGGAAACGCCATCCAAGCCCCTTGGGGCCTGGGTGGCGTTTTCCGTTTGAACTCGGGCTTTTGCCCACAGAAAAACCAGACGAAAGGACCGGGACATGTTTGAAAAGATCCTGATTGCCAACCGGGGTGAGATCGCTTGCCGCGTCATCAAGTCCGCCCGCAAGATGGGCATCAAGACGGTGGCGATTTATTCGGACGCCGACCGCAATGCGCTGCATGTGAAAATGGCCGATGAGGCCGTGCATATCGGCCCGCCCCCGGCGAACCAGTCCTATATCGTCATCGACAAGGTTATGGCCGCAATCAAGTCCTCGGGCGCGCAAGCGGTTCACCCCGGGTATGGTTTTCTAAGTGAAAACAGCAAGTTCGCCCAAGCGCTGGCCGCCGAAGGCGTGGCATTCGTTGGCCCGCCCGTTGGTGCAATCGAAAGCATGGGCGACAAGATTACCTCGAAAAAGATCGCCCAAGAGGCGAACGTGTCGACCGTGCCCGGTTATATGGGTCTGATTGAAGACGCTGATGAGGCCGTCACGATTTCGAACCAGGTCGGATACCCGGTGATGATCAAGGCTTCCGCCGGTGGCGGTGGCAAGGGTATGCGCATCGCCTGGAATGATGATGAGGCCCGCGAAGGGTTCCAGTCCTCCAAGAACGAAGCCGCCAACAGCTTTGGCGATGACCGGATTTTCATCGAAAAGTTCATCACACAACCGCGCCACATCGAAATTCAGGTGCTGTGTGACAGCCATGGCAATGGCATCTATCTGGGCGAACGGGAATGTTCGATCCAGCGTCGCCAGCAAAAGGTTGTGGAAGAAGCTCCCAGCCCGTTCCTGGACGAAGCGACCCGCAAGGCGATGGGCGAACAGGCCGTCGCATTGGCTCAGGCCGTCGGATACGCCAGCGCCGGCACGGTGGAATTCATCGTCGATGGCGCCAAGAACTTCTATTTCCTGGAAATGAACACGCGCTTGCAGGTGGAACACCCTGTGACCGAGCTGATCACCGGTGTCGATCTGGTTGAACAGATGATCCGCGTGGCGGCTGGTGAAAAGCTGACCATCACCCAGGATGATGTGACGTTGACCGGCTGGGCGATTGAAAACCGCCTGTATGCGGAAGATCCCTATCGCGGCTTCCTGCCGTCGATCGGTCGTCTGACCCGGTATCGTCCGCCTGCGGAAATTGCCGCAGGTCCCCTGTTGGTCAACGACAAATGGCAGGGCGATGCGCCCGCTGGCGACATCGCTGTGCGCAATGATACCGGCGTCTTTGAGGGCGGCGAGATCAGCATGTATTACGATCCCATGATTGCCAAACTGTGCACTTGGGCGCCGACGCGCGATCAGGCCATCGAAGCCATGCGAATCGCGCTGGACAGTTTTGAGGTCGAAGGTATTGGCCACAACCTGCCGTTCCTGGCGGCTGTGATGGATCACCCGATCTTTATCGCGGGCGAAATGACGACCGCCTTTATCGAAGAACAATACCCCGAGGGTTTCGAAGGGGTTACCCTGCCCGAAGGCGATTTGCAGCGTGTCGCTGCTGCGGCCGCCGCGATGAACCGTGTTGCCGAAATTCGCCGCACCCGCGTGTCGGGTCGGATGGACAATCACGAACGGCGCGTTGGCACGCATTGGACCGTTACCGCCCAGGGCGAAGGGTTCGAGATCGAAGTCGATGCCGACCAGGATGGCTCGACGATCAAGTTCACGGATGGATCGTCCATGCGCGTGACCTCGGACTGGACGCCGGGGGACAAGCTGGCCAACCTGATGGTGGATGGCGCGCCGCTTGTGCTGAAGGTCGGCAAAATCCCCGGTGGTTTCCGCATTCGCACCCGCGGGGCTGACATGGCCGTGCATGTGCGCACACCGCGCGCTGCTGAACTGGCCTCGTTGATGCCCGAAAAAGTTGCGCCAGATACGTCCAAGATGCTGCTCTGCCCGATGCCGGGTCTGGTGGTGAACCTGGCGGTCGAAGTTGGCCAAGAGGTTCAGGATGGTCAGGCGCTGTGCACCATCGAGGCGATGAAGATGGAAAACATTCTGCGCGCAGAGAAGAAGGGCAAAGTGTCCCTGATCAACGCTGCGGCTGGTGACAGCCTGGCGGTTGACGAAGTGATCATGGAGTTTGAATGATCCGGTGACCTACTGCGCCCGCATATCCTTGAGTTCCTGCTGGCGCAGCGGCATCTTGTCGATGCTGCGCGTCAGCTCTCTCAGGGTCCAGGGCGCGGGTTTGCGAAGGTATCGCGCACCGTCCTTGCCGATCAGCACAAAGCCAAACCCGCGTGGGCGCAAAGCCTCGCGGATGGCGCTGTCAGCGCTGGGGTCGGTATCTGTGATCACAATAACGTCGCGCGTGGTCAATTCTTCGGGGAATTCGGCCAGCACCGTCATCTGTTGGATGAAACGCGGGTCATTCGGGCTGTCGGCAAAGACAACCAGAACGCGGTTAAGCCAGTGGTATTCCGCCAAAACGTGGTCGCCAGCAGGCTCGGGTGCCCAGGCGTCCACGGCCCAGGCGGGCAGGGCAAATAGAACGGTGATAAAAGCTGCGCGTATGAACATGGGGCCTCCTGTCCAACAGATATAGGACGGACCGCCCCCGGAACAAAGGGTTACGCCGCCAAACAGCGGGTAAATGGAAGGAAAAGTCGATGAGCGACAAGAAAACTTGGGAAGAACTGGCCAAAAAAGAGCTGCGCGGGCGGCCTTTGGAGGACCTGACCTGGAACACGCTGGAAGGCATCGACGTCAAGCCGCTGTATACTGCTGATGACACCGATGACTTGCCGCATATGGGCGGTATTCCCGGCGTTGGTCCGTTCACACGTGGCGTCAAGGCGACGATGTATGCGGGCCGCCCCTGGACGATCCGTCAGTATGCCGGTTTCTCGACCGCCGAGGAAAGCAACGCGTTTTATCGCAAAAACCTGGCCGCCGGTCAGCAGGGCGTGTCGGTCGCCTTCGATCTGGCCACGCACCGCGGATATGACAGCGACCACCCTCGTGTGGTTGGCGATGTCGGCAAGGCCGGCGTTGCAATCGATTCCGTCGAGGATATGAAAATCCTGTTCGACGGTATCCCGTTGGACAAGGTGTCGGTGTCGATGACCATGAACGGTGCGGTCGTGCCGATCCTGGCCAGCTTTATCGTCGCGGGTGAAGAGCAGGGCCACGACAAATCGCTGCTGGCGGGCACCATTCAGAATGACATTCTGAAAGAGTTCATGGTGCGCAACACCTATATCTATCCGCCTGAACCCTCGATGAAAATCATCGCGGACATCATCGAATATACCAGCAACGAGATGCCGAAATTCAACAGCATTTCGATCTCGGGCTATCACATGCAAGAGGCTGGCGCGAACCTGGTGCAGGAGCTGGCCTATACGCTGGCGGATGGTCGCGAATACGTACGCGCTGCGATCAACGCAGGCATGGATGTCGACAAGTTCGCCGGGCGTCTGTCATTCTTCTTTGCCATCGGCATGAATTTCTTCATGGAGGCTGCCAAGCTGCGCGCCGCACGTCTGTTGTGGCACAAGGTCATGACCGAATTCGGCGCGAAATCTGAACGGTCGAAAATGCTGCGTACACACTGTCAGACGTCCGGTGTGTCGTTGCAGGAACAGGATCCTTATAACAACGTGATCCGCACGGCCTATGAGGCCATGTCGGCGGTTCTGGGCGGCACGCAGTCGCTGCACACCAACGCGTTGGACGAAGCCATTGCGCTGCCGACCGAGTTTTCGGCGCGGATCGCCCGCAACACGCAGATCATCTTGCAGGAAGAAACCGGCGTGACCAATGTGGTCGACCCGCTGGCGGGGTCCTATTACGTCGAAAGCCTGACGGCCGAGCTGGCCGATCAGGCCTGGGCGCTGATGGAAGAGGTCGAAAGCATGGGCGGGATGACGAAAGCCGTCGCCTCGGGCATGCCGAAACTGCGGATCGAGGAATCGGCAGCCAAGCGTCAGGCGATGATCGACCGGGGCGAGGAAGTTATTGTTGGGGTGAACAAGCACAAGCTAGCGAAAGAAGATCCCATCGAGATTCTGGACGTCGACAATGTTGCCGTGCGCGAAAGTCAGATTGCCCGGTTGGAGACGATCAAAAGCACGCGCGATACCGCCGCGTGCCAGGCCGCTTTGGCCGAACTGACCCGTCGCGCCAAGGATGGCGGCAACCTGCTTGAGGCGGCGGTCGAAGCCGCCCGGGCCCGCGCCACTGTGGGAGAAATCAGCATGGCTATGGAAGACGAATTCGGTCGCCACCGCGCCGAAGTGAAGATGCTGGCCGGTGTTTATGGCGCCGCCTATGAAGGTGACGAAGGCTTTGCCGCAATCCAGAAATCGGTTGAAGAATTCGCCGAGGCCGAGGGCCGTCGCCCCCGTATGTTGGTGGTGAAAATGGGCCAGGACGGCCATGACCGGGGTGCGAAAGTCATCGCCACGGCCTTTGCCGATATCGGCTTTGACGTCGACGTGGGACCGCTGTTCCAAACCCCTGAAGAGGCCGCACAGGACGCCGTCGACAATGACGTGCATATCGTTGGCATCAGCTCGCAGGCAGCGGGTCACAAGACCCTGGCGCCCAAGCTGATCGAAGCCCTGAAAGAACAGGGCGCCGAGGACATCATCGTCATTTGCGGCGGAGTTATTCCGCAGCAAGACTATGATTTCCTGTATAAATCCGGCGTGAAGGCAATTTTCGGCCCTGGCACGAATATTCCCGAAGCGGCGCAGGAAATCCTGTCGATTATCCGGTCGTAACGACATCTGGTTGGGCGGGGCCCTGCACCCGCCCGGCCGCCATCAAAACGGCATATCCCAACAGTGCCGACACCAACGAGCCGGACAAAACGCCCAAGCGCACTTGGTTCATCAGCGCGGGATCTTCAAAGCTGAGCCCACCGATAAACAGCGACATGGTGAACCCGATGCCTGCCAGGCAGGCGACGCCATAGATATGTGCCCAATTTGCCCCGTGTGGCAGGCGGGCAAAGCCCAGTTTGACCATGGCAAAGGTCAGACCAAACACGCCCACCTGTTTGCCCACAACCAGACCCGCAGCGATGCCCAGAGGCAGGGGGGCGAAAAGGTCGGCCAACGACAGGCCGGCCAGCACCACACCGGCGTTGGCAAAGGCGAAAATCGGTACGATTAGGTACAGCACATATGGCGCCAGCCCATTTTCCAGCGCATGCAGCGGGGACTTGCCCCATTTGTCCTTGAGCGGGATGAAAAAGGCCGTAATGACGCCAGCCAAGGTGGCATGCACGCCGGATTTCAGCACTAGGAACCACATGATTGTGCCCAGCAACAGGGCCGGGGCCACTCGGTGCGCTCCTTTGTGGTTCAATAGGAACAGTCCGATCAAGGGAGCCAAGGCCATGATCAGGTAGTCCAGCTTCAAATCGGCCGTGTAAAACAGGGCGATGATAACGATGGCCCCCAGATCATCCAGGATCGCCAGCGTCAGCAGAAATACTTTCAGCGACGCGGGCGCGCGCGTGCCGACCAGCGCCAAGATGCCCAGGGCAAAAGCAATGTCCGTGGCCGCTGGGATAGCCCAGCCAGTCATCGTGGTGGGATCGCCCCAGTTCAGGGCGACATAAATCAGCGCAGGCACGGCCATGCCCCCCACCGCCGCCATGCCCGGCAAGATGACATCGCGCGGATTTTTCAGTTTGCCTTCAAGCAGTTCATGCTTCAGCTCAAGCCCGATCAGGAAGAAAAAGATCGCCATGAGGCCGTCGTTGATCCACAGGATCAGAGGCTTTTGAAGCCCTTCACCGTTCAAGGTGATCGCCAGCTTTGCCCCCAGCGCGTCAGCATAATAGGGTGCCAGCGCAGAGTTCGCGACCACCAGGGCCGCCACCGCCGACAACATCAACAATATGCCCCCAGCCGCATCATGGCGAAAGAAACGATCAAGGGCGCGTAGCAACATCGGGGACCTCGCTGAATTATCCGACAGTTTTACTTATGTACGCGAGATGGGGCTCTTGGGCTCAATATCAAGCCAGCTTGGGGCGAAAGAATGCATTTTCCTGTCATGGATGACGTGCCAAGATGGCGGCGCACTGTAGCGGAAGGACAGCCTATGACCTTGGCAGAACTGGATCACCTCGTCATCTGCGCGGCAACGCTTGAAGAAGGTGTCTCTTATGTCGAACAAACCTTGGGCGTTCCGATGGCTGGGGGCGGGCAACATCTGCGCACCGGCACGCACAATCGGTTGCTGTCATTGGGGCCGGATAGCTATTTGGAAGTCATCGCTGTTGACCCCGAAGCACAAGGGGCGGATCTGCCGCGAATGTTCGATTTGGACTATTTTACCGGGGACGCGCGGCTGACAAACTGGGTCATGCGTGTGAAAAGTCTAACTGATGCCCTGCACAGGGCCCCCGTTGGAACCGGCCAGGAACGGGCGCTGAGCCGGGGCGACATGCGTTGGCAGATGGCCATACCGGACAGTGGGCAATACCCGTTCAAGGGCGCGTCGCCCGGGTTGATTGAATGGCGTGGCAAACGCGCCTGTGACGTGTTGCCTGACAGCGGCTGCCGCCTGCTCCATGTCGACATTACCCATCCAGAGGCCGATGGGCTGCGCGTGGCCCTGGCGCCTTTGCTGAATGATGCGCGGGTGTCGATCACCAAGGGGGACACGGTCACGTTTCGCGCAGATATCTCGACACCGACCGGTGTGAAGGTCCTGAGGTGATCCGGCGCGCCCATCCATCGGACGCATCGGCAATCCGCGCCTTGTGGAACCTGGCAATTCTCAAGACTTTGATCACCTTTAACGCGGTCGCCAAGACCCAGGCGGAGGTCGAAACCGCGATTGCCGAGCAGGATGCGTTTTTCGTGGCTGAAGAGGCCGGGGCGGTCCTGGGATATGCCGCTTTTGCCCCGTTTCGTACGGGCATTGGTTATGCCCAAACCAAAGAACATTCGATCATGTTGGCCCCTGAGGCCCGCGGGCGTGGCCTTGGTCGCGCCCTGATGGATGCGCTGGAGGTGGAGGCCCGCGCCCAAGATGTGCACGCGCTGATTGCGGGCGTGTCAGGGTCGAACCCGGGCGGAGAGCCATTTCACGCCGCCCTTGGCTTTGTCACCGTCGGGCGAATGTCCGAGGTTGGGCACAAGTTCGACGCCTGGCATGATCTGATTCTGATGCAGAAGGTCCTGTGACCGCAAAGAGAATCCCTCTATCAAGGGCGCATGACGCTTTGGACGCGCATAACTGATGCCCTTGCGGCGCTGACGGCTGGCGAAAGCCTGTCGGATGTTTTCGCGCATCTGCGCACGCCGCCAGAACGCTCGGCCGGTTTCGCCATTGCCGTGATCGCGCTGGGGGCCAAGATGGCCAAGGCCGACGGGCAGGTCACGCGCGATGAGGTTTCAGCCTTTCGCGAGGTGTTCACGATCCCGCCCGAGGAAGAAAAGAACGCGGCTAGAGTGTTCAATCTGGCGCGCACCGATGTGGCCGGGTTCGAAGAATACGCCGCCCGTGTCGCGGCCATGTTTCACAATGATGACAAGGCGTTGTGTAACCTGATGGAAGGCCTGTTCTTCATCGCCATGGCGGATGGCGAATATCACCCGGCCGAGAATGAATACCTGACCCGTGTGGGCGAGATTTTCGGCATGAACGACATGCATTTTCGCCAGCTGCGCTCGCGGTTCGTTCCGGATGCCGACCCCGATCCCTATCAGGTGTTGGGGGTTGAACATGACGCGCCTCTTGCCGACATTCGCAAGGTGTGGCGCATCGAGGTGCGCGAAAGCCACCCGGATCGGATGATGGCCCGTGGCGTGCCGCAAGAGGCGATCAAGCTGGCTGAAAAACGGCTGATTGCCGTCAATCGCGCCTGGGAAGAAATCAACGAAACGCGGGGGTGACTGGGGCGTATGCGTATTGCAACCTATAATGTGGAATGGTTCAGCAACCTGTTTGCCCGCGACGGGCAGCTGTTGGAAGACGGCGAATGGTCTGGACGTCAGGATGTGACGCGGGGCGATCAGCTGGCGTCGCTGGGGATTGTATTCACCGCGCTGGATGCGGATGCGGTCATGGTGATCGAAGCACCAGACGACAACCGGCATCGCGACACGGTGCGGTCGCTTGAAAATTTCGCAAAGCACTATGGTTTGCGGGCGCGCAAGGCGTTGCTAGGGTTTCGAAATGACACTCAGCAAGAGATTGCGCTGTTGTATAATCCTGACCTTTTGGAGGCCGTGCATGATCCGATCGGCCGTGAGACTGGCAAGAAGGGCAACCCGTATGCGCCCCGGTTTGACGGGGTGTTTCGCTGGGATATCGACGTGGATGCCGCCCCGGAACTGATCGGGTTTTCCAAGCCGCCGTTAGAGGTGGCTTTGACGGTCAAGGCAACGGGGCGCGTGCTGCGCATGATCGGTGTACATGTGAAATCCAAGGCACCGCATGGCGCGCGTGGGCGCGAGGAAGTCATGCGCGTGGCGATCCAGAACCGGCGCAAGCAGATGGCGCAATGCATCTGGCTGCGCCAACGGATCGAAGGGCACCTGGAGGCGGGAGAAAGCCTGATCGTTCTGGGCGATTTCAACGATGGCCCGGGGTTGGACGAGTATGAGAAGCTGTTCGGCCGATCCGGGGTCGAGGTTGTGGTGGGCGAAAACGGTGCGGTGAAGCTGCATGATCCGCACGCCCGCATGGCCTTTAACCGGCGCGTGGGGGGGATGCCCGTCACCGCGCGGTTCTATATTGCCAAGGAAAAGCGGTATCTAGAGGCGTTGCTGGACTATGTCATGCTGTCGCCGGATCTGTGCGCCTTGGATCCGAACTGGCGGATCTGGCACCCGTTTAACGATCCGGTCTGTTACCGCACGCCCGAATTGCGCGAGGCGCTGTTGACGGGATCGGATCATTTTCCGGTCAGCGTTGATCTGGATTTGTGACGCGCGCGTGCCCATGTAAAGGGCATGAAACAGATCATCACATATACCGCCATCCTGGCGCTGAGCGCGCTGCCTGCGCTGGCCGAGGAGAAGAACGACACTCTGGACGAAGGTGCCGAGCTGTTGCGCGAGGGCTTTGGCCTGTTGCTGGAGGGGCTGGCCGAAGAGATGGCCCCTCTGGCCGAAGGGTGGCAGGATTTCGTCGACGATCTGGGCGACATGAGCCTGTATCATGCGCCCGAAGTGCTGCCCAATGGGGACATCATCATTCGCCGTAAAACGCCTTTGCCTGCTGCGCCTGACGTGCCGGGTGAGATAGAGTTATAGCGCCTTGCGGCGCTGCCCCGACACAGCTCCCGCCCCCATGAGTGTTGGCATTTGGGGCTAGGGCCGTGGCCTCCCACCCCGCTGCGCCGGGGCGCTATCAGCGGCGGGTTTTCACGGTGATGTCTGCGTCAAGCGCGTCGGCCAGCGATTGGAACCGCACTTGGGCAACTTCGCCGAACAGGTCGGCGGCGTCTTTCTGCAAATACAAATGAAGGTCGCGTTTCTTCGGGAACCAGCGCAGTTCGGCCTGTTTCTGTGGGTCATCCACTGCGAACATGGCGCCGAAACGCATGGCTTTTCCCAGGACCTCGGCGCGCATCGTGTCCCGTTCGGACAGGATGGCGAACAGCGGCTCAAACCGGGATCCCTCGCGCGAATTCTTATAGCGGTGCAGCAGCGCGACACCCAGAAACACCCGTTCTTCGTGGGTCAGCCCGCCCAGGTTGGCGCGTGTGGCATTGTCAAAACAGACCTCGTGACGGTAATCGGGGTGGGCGCGCCAGCTGACGTCATGCAGCAGGCAGGCGGCTTTGATTACGCGCCGTTCCGCCGGTTTCACGGACTTGAACAGCGGTTCCAGGAACTCGAACAGCGCCTTGCCAAACCCCGGAGATCGCGCGTCTTTTTGTTCGGCAAAACGGCAGGCTTCGATCAGCGGGTCGCGTTTGCGCAGCCGGTCGGGCATCTGTTCATACAGCATGCCCTCGCGGATACCATACGAGCTGACGGCGATTTCCTTGGGTTTGAACACGCGGACCAGGCGTTTGAGAACCTGCGCGGCGATCGGCACCAAAGTCATGCGTGCCGCCGAGGTCGAGGTGTGTTGGCGCACCTCTTCAAGGTCGGTCTGTTCGATCCATTTCAATGTGGCGGCCAGGGATTTAGGTGTCATGCGATATTCATGCAGCACCGTCAGGGGGTATCCGCGCCGCTCCATATCCAGCCGTGCAATGGCGCGCCACGATCCGCCGACCAGGAACAGGCGTTTGTGATCGGTGCCCATTTCTTCGGCCAACACATCCACCACGCGGTGAATTTCGGCCTTCAGCCCCTTTTTGCCCCCTGGCACACCGGCCAGTTTCAGCGGCCCCAATTCCGACGTAACCCGCTTGCCGACGTGGCCATTGTTGATCTCGGCCAGCTCCAGCGAACTACCGCCAATGTCGCACATCAGCCCTTTGGCCTCGGGCCAGCCCAGCAATACGCCCTGGGCAGACAGGCGGGCCTCTTCCTTGCCATCGATGACATAAAGTTTAAGCCCGGTTTCGCGCAGGACATCTTCGCGGAAGGCCGGGCCGTCTGTCGCATCGCGCACCGCCGCCGTTGCAACGGCGGTCAGGGGCGCCAGGTCCATGCCCTTGGCCAGAAGTTGAAAGCGTTTGATCGCCGACAGGGCTCGGTCGCGCCCCTCAGGGTTCAGGTGCCCGGTTTCGCGCAGGCCCGCCCCCAAGCCGCAGAGGATCTTTTCGTTGAAGAAATAGGCTGGGCTGCGCGCCGCGCCGTCAAACACCACCAGACGGACCGAGTTCGATCCGACATCGACCACACCCACGCGCGACAGCCCGCGCGATGAAGGATCATCGAACAAAGGCCGGCCAAACGGGCCCCATTCTTCGGTGTTTCCGTCCATTTTGTCCCCCGCGCCGTTCAGTATTCACCCTGCCCAAACAGGCCGTGAAAATCAATCTTGTGAATGCGTCAATTCCGGCACATCCGCAGCGCCCGCCGATCCGCGGCCGGACAGGGACGGGTATTCCATGAAGAAACGGTGGCAGTTGAACGGGCGTTCGATGGCGGACAGGTCAGGGCGGGTAAAGCTTCCGTCCGGGTTCATGACCCAGCTTTGCGCCTCGTCGGCCAGGTTCGCGGCCATGACTTGGGATACGATCTGGGCTTTCACCGTGGCGTTGGTGCATTCGACCAGGGTTTCGACGCGCCGGTTCAGGTTGCGCCCCATCCAGTCGGCCGAAGAGATATAGACCTTGGCCTTCTTCGACGGCAGCCCGTGGCCATTGCCGAAACAGACAATGCGCGAGTGTTCCAGAAACCGTCCGACGATGGATTTCACGCGGATGTTTTCGCTGAGCCCCTTGATCCCAGGCCGCAGGCCGCAAATGCCGCGAATGACCAGCGAGATTTTCACACCGGCCTGCGAGGCGGTGTAGAGCGCGTCGATCACATCCGGTTCGACTAAAGAATTCATCTTGGCCCAGATTTCGGCCGGCTTGCCCGCCTTGGCATGGTCGATCTCGCGCCCGATCATTTCGAGCAGGCGGGGTTTCAACGTAATCGGTGAAATTGCCAGGTTTTCCAACTGGTCCGGCTGGGCGTATCCCGACAGGTAATTGAACACGCGCGTGGCGTCACGCCCCAGTGCTTTGTCACATGTAAACAAGGACATGTCGGTATAGATGCGTGCAGTGATCGGGTGATAGTTGCCGGTGCCATAGTGCGTATAGGTGACCAGTTGGTCGCCCTCACGCCGCACCACGGTCGAAATTTTCGCATGCGTTTTGTAGTTCATGAAGCCATAAACAACATGGGCGCCTGCACGTTCCAAACGGCGCGATTGGCGGATATTTGCGGCCTCGTCAAAGCGGGCTTTCAATTCGACCAGCGCGGTGACGGATTTACCATCCTCGGCGGCTTCGCACAGGGCCGAGACGATCGGACTGTCATGAGACGTGCGATACAAGGTCTGTTTGATCGCCACGACATTTGGGTCGGCTGCGGCCTGTTTCAGGAACCTGACGACCATGTCGAACGTCTCATAGGGATGGTGCAGCAGCATGTCTTTTTGGCGGATCGCGGCAAACATGTCGCCTTCGTGATCCTGCACGCGTTCGGGCACGCGCGGGGTAAAGCTGGGCCACAGCAGGTCGGGCCGTTCGGCGATCACCAACTCGCCCAGATCGGCCATACCAAGCATGCCATCAACTTCGACGATTTCCTCGTCGGTGACGTGCAGTTCGCGCTTGATCATCTTTTGCAACGCCAAGGGCGCGCCTTCGGTGATCTTCATGCGCACGACTTCGCCGCGCCGACGCCGTTTCAGCGCGGTTTCGAATTCGCGCACCAGATCTTCGGCCTCGTCCTCAAGTTCCAGGTCGCTGTCGCGCAGGATGCGGAAGGCGCAGTTGCCTTTTTCCACATAACCCGGAAACAGGCTGCCCAGATGTTCGAGCAACAGGTCTTCGAGCGGCAGGAACCGCGCCACACCATCAGGAGCGGGCAGGCGCACGAAACGGTCGATCTGGTGGGGCACGGGCAGCAGCGCTTGCAGTTTGCGTTTGCTGGTCTTGTGTTCAAGGTGCAGCGCCAGCGAAAAGCCCGTGTTCGGGATGAACGGAAACGGGTGGGCCGGGTCGATTGCCAGCGGTGACAGCACCGGAAAGACCTGGTTCAGAAACACATCGGCCAGATAGGCACGATCTTCGTCATTCAGCGTTTCACGCATGCAGATGGAAATGCCCTTGGCCTGCATTTCCCCGGCCAACAGTTCATAGGTCGCCTGTTGCCGTGCCATCAGGCGGCGCGCGTCGGCGTTGATCAGTTTCAGCTGCTCGGCGGGGCTGAGCCCATCTGCGGCGGGCGTGCTGACGCCCTCGCGCACCAATTCGCGCAGACCGGCAACGCGGACGGTGTAAAACTCGTCCAGATTGGTGGCAGAAATGGACAGGAACCGCAGCCGTTCCAACAGCGGGACGCGAGTGTTCTCGGCCTCTTCAAGCACACGCCAGTTGAAGCCCAACCAGCTGAGTTCCCGGTTGAAAAACCGATGCGGCCCGGCGATGCCCTCGGCGGGCAATTCGATGGGGGTGGGGAAGTCGGATTTCAGGAAATCTGCATGGGTCATGGCGGGCTGTATCCGACGGCTGTGTAAAGGGAATGTGACGATAGACCGGAAATCCGGCCATGCCGTTGCGCCAGATCAAACCGCGCGTTCTTTATGCGCTGATTTCCCCGGAAATGTCCAGAATGCGCGCGGCAAAGCTGCGGGTGATCGGACAGTTTTGCGCCAGGGCCGCGCGGTCCAGCCGGTCGACCATCTGGGCGGCTTCGGACAGGGATCGCGACATGCGTCGGGTCAGATAGGTGATCAGCGGATGGGACACCGTGATCTGGCGGTCATCGAACAGTTTCACCAGCACGGCCGACAGCAGCATGTCGTCGGGTGCCTCCAGGTGGGCCAGCGTCGTGGCCTCTGCCCGGCTGGTCAGATCGGGCAGCGACAGGCCCCAGCGCGACGGCGCGGTGCAGGCGGTCAGCATCAGCGACCCGCCCTCGGCCAGGATCAGGTTGTGCAGGTGAAACAGCGCCTCTTCGCAGGGGCGGTTGCCGGCGATACGGTCGGCGTCCTCGACCACCACACAGCTGCCGGCCAGGGCCGGGATGTCGGTGCTGGGCAGGTCTTTTGCCCGCAAAACAGCGGCGCCGGACAGGTCTGCCCAGACATGGGCCAGGTGGGTCTTGCCCGCGCCTTCGGGACCCACCAGCACCAGCTTGCGGTTGGGCCAGTCCTGCCAAGCTTCGACCGTGGCCATGGCGGCGGCGTTCGAGGCGGTGACATAGAAATCCCCGCGCCCCTGCGCGCTGCGCACGGGCAGGTCGAAAGTCAGCTGCTGCGGCATCAGTCTTCCATCTGCTCCGACGGGGGGGGCGAGGCGGGCTCGCAAACAGGTGCCGAATTGCCGACAACGCCCTGATACAGCCGCCCGGTCTTGTATTGGTTCACGAAGAACCGGGCAATCACCCCCAGGGCGGCGGCAACGGGCACCGCAACCAACATGCCGACAAACCCAAACAGAACCCCAAAGGCGGACAGGGCGAACAACAGCCACACGGGGTGCAGCCCAACAGATTTCCCGACCAGTTTCGGCGTCAGGATGTTGCCCTCGAAGAATTGACCAAGCGCGAAGATGGCCCCGACGCCCGCCAGGGACCACCAGTCGCCCCAGAACTGGAACAGGCCCAGGCCGATGGCCAGCGCGCCGCCCACCAGCGCGCCGATATAGGGGATGAAGGTGATCAGCCCGGCGATAAAGCCGACGATCAGGCCGAATTGCAGCCCGATCGCCATCAGGGCCACCGCATAATAGGTGCCCAGGATCAGGCAGACTGTGCCCTGACCGCGGATGAAGCTGGCCAGAGCGTTGTCGACTTCCCGGGCAATCTGACGCACGGTGTCCACATGATCCCGCGGCAACAGCTTGTCGATCTCGGCGACCATGCGGTCCCAGTCCAGCAGCAGATAAAAGGCCACGACCGGCGTGACGACCATCAAAACAACGATGTTGATGATCCCCATGGCCGAATTCACCACGGTGCCGACCAATTCACCGCCACGCTCCTGAATTTTAGTACCAAGTTCATTCAGCGACTGGCGCAGGGTGCTGTCCTGATCTATCAGCGAGGGGAATTTTTCGGTCAGAAAGGTCTGAAGTTCGCCAAACAGTGTTGGCGCCACGTTGACCAGCGATACGGCCTGTTCGATCAGCGACGGCACGATCAGCAGGAACGCGATGATGAACAGCAACACGGCACCAACAGATATGATTGCCGTTGACAAGGCGCGCGACAGGCCCATGGCTTCGAGCCGATCCGCGACCGGGTCCAGGAAATAGGCAATCGCCCCCCCCAGAACAAAGGGCAGGATCACATCCCCCAGAAACCACAGGGTCGCGACAAAGATGGTGGTGGCGATGGTCCAATATCTGGCTTGAGTCTGAACGGGCAGGGCCATGGAATTTCCTCGTTACGCCCGTTCTATGTCGCCCACAAGGCGATGTTTTTCAAGGGGCAAGCGGGGCGTGGCGCTGGCGAAGGCGTCAATCACGATTGCCCCCGCGCGCCCTTTCGCATATCCCAAGCGAAAGCAAACGCCCACAGCTATGCCATGAAGGATAAGACATGCGCCTGTCCCGCTATTTCCTGCCGGTCCTCAAGGAAAACCCCGCCGAGGCCCAGATCGTTTCGCACCGCCTGATGCTGCGCGCCGGCATGATCAAACAGCAATCAGCCGGGATCTATTCCTGGTTGCCCATGGGCTTTAAGGTCCTGCGCAAGATCGAAAACATCGTGCACGAGGAACAGGCCCGCGCCGGTCACATCGCCATTCAGATGCCGATCATCCAGGGGGCTGATCTGTGGCGCGAAAGCGGGCGGTATGACGATTATGGCGAAGAAATGCTGCGGATGCAGGACCGTCACGGACGCGACATGCTGTTCACCCCAACCGCCGAAGAAATGGTCACGGACATCTTCCGCAGCCACGTGAATTCCTACAAGGATCTGCCGCTGACACTGTACCAGATCCAGTGGAAGTTCCGCGACGAAATCCGCCCGCGTTTCGGCGTGATGCGGGGCCGTGAATTCTATATGAAAGACGGCTACAACTTTGATTTGACAAAAGAAGCCGCGCTGCACGCCTATAACCGTCATCTGGTCAGCTATCTGCGCACCTATGAACGGATGGGACTGCAAGCCATCCCGATGCGCGCCGATTCAGGCCCCATCGGCGGTGATGACACGCATGAATTTCTGGTGTTGGCCGAAACCGGCGAAAGCGAGGTCTTTTATGACAGCGCCGTCACCGATCTGAGCTTTGGCGACCGTGACATCGACTATGACAGTGTCGAACAATGCCAGGCGGTTCTGGAGGAGTTCACCTCGAAATATGCGCGCACCGATGAAACCCATGACGCAGCCAAATTCAACGAGGTGCCCGAAGACCGTCGCCGCGTGGCGCGCGGCATCGAGGTTGGTCAGATCTTCTATTTCGGCACCAAGTATTCCGAGGCAATGGGCGCGACCGTCGTTGACAATGAACAGAACCACGTGCCGGTTCACATGGGCAGCCACGGCATCGGTGTCAGCCGTCTGTTGGGCGCCATCATCGAAGCCAGCCACGATGACAAGGGCATCATCTGGCCCGAAGGCGTGACGCCGTTCCACTGTGGTATCGTCAACCTGAAACAGGGCGATGATGAAGCCGACGCCGCCTGTGACGCGCTGTACAAAGCGCTGGAGGCCGCTGGGCTGGAGCCGTTGTATGATGACCGCAAAGAACGCGCCGGTGGCAAATTCGCGACCATGGATCTGATTGGTCTGCCCTGGCGTATCACGGTCGGGCCGCGCGGGTTGAAAAACGGTGTGGTCGAACTGACCAGCCGTCGCACAGGCGAAAGCGAAGAGATGTCTCCTGAGGCCGCCGTGGCCAAGGTGGTCGCGATCTACGCCGCCCTGTGACAGGGTGCGACATTGAATGACTGACCTTTGGTATGTCACCCTTTGCCTGTGAACACAGGAGGGTGACATGCTGAAATCCTTGATGAAATTCGCGACGGTCGCGGTGCTTGCCGGGGTGGCGGGACCTGTTTGGGCCGACGTATTCCCCTATTCCAACGCCCGGTTTGGGGTGACGGGCCTGGTGCCGGACGGGTTCATTGCCCAGCCAGCACCAGCCAATGGCGACGGGCGTATGTTTGTGTCGCCCAATGGGGCGGTGACGGTGACGATTTATGGCAGTTATGATGCCATGGGCGATCTGGCCGCCTATCGGGACTTTCTGTTTGAAACCTACAGCGACAGTGGCACGGTGACCTATCAGGCTGGCGGGGCGGACTGGTTTGTTCTGTCCGGCCTCGAGGCCGCGCGCGTGTTCTATCTGCGGGTTAAACAAGGGCAGACTTGTGCGGGAGATGTCGCCTATGCGCATCTGTATGTCAGGTATGACGAGGTTGCGCGCGACCAGATTGACCCGATATTGGGCACTTTGGGGCGCGGCCTTGGCTTTGCGCCCTGCTGAGGTGCACAGGCGTCTTCCCGCGTGGTACCTTGGCGTGACCTTGACCGGGCGGGTCGGCTGCCGCAAACTTGCACGCAAAACGCAGCAGTCCACGGAGCAGTCCGATGACAGGCATGATTTCTGACAAAAGGGCGGGTCCATGATCCGCGTCCTGACCTTGGCCGGTGGGCTTGCGGGGGCTGTCAGCCTGTCGCAATTCCCTGAATTTTCACAACAATACTTGCAACGCCTGGCGGGCGCCGTGGATGAATTACAGGCGGTTGTGGCTGCGTTTGATGCCTCCGCTGACGGGTTCGGGTTGAATCGGGGTGAGGCCCTGGCGCAGATGGGGGGCAGTGCTTTTCAGGATAAGCTGCGCGATGACATGCAGGTGAATTTGGTGCGCTTTGACCGGCTGAGTGCGGATTACCAAGCCTTGTCCGGTACGGCGCCATTGGAGCGATTGGCGATGGTCTGGAGGATGCGGGACACCGAATTGGCGGCCCGCACCTGGCAGGATTTTCGCCCTGCCGTTCCGGCCACAAGCGATGGGCTGGTCAGCGCTGGCATCGGGTTTGGCGCGGGCTGGCTGATGATTGCGGGCCTGATGGGGGTGTTGCGACGTGCCATCCGAACGGGTTTTCGGCGGCTTGGACCGCGGGGCGGGACGCCTTCGCCCGTCGCCCACCCACCCGCCCCGACGCGCGAAGGCGTCCCTCAGGGGAATATGGGGGAATATCTGAAAACTGAAAGCCAGAGGCAGTGGGGGGACGATATCCCCCTTACGAAGGTTCGAAAACTGCAAGTCCAGGTGCCTGAGGAGGAGGCAAGGCAGGGCACCGTCCATGCTGCCCCGGGGCGGCAATAGGGCGAACACCAGCGCCCCTGACAGCGCGCTGAGGTAGGACGTGCGTTACGATTTCGGCCCGATCACACGGTTCACGTGACCCATCTTGCGACCGGGTTTCACGTCTGCCTTGCCGTACAGGTGCAGAGCGGCGTTGGCTTCGCGCGCAATTGTCGGCACGCGATCCATATCGTCACCGATCAGGTTCTCCATCACCACATCGCAATGGCGCGACCCATCGCCCAGCGGCCAGCCAGCCACGGCGCGGATATGCTGTTCGAATTGGTCGATGACACAGCCGTCCTGGGTCCAGTGGCCGGAATTGTGTACGCGCGGGGCGATTTCGTTGACGATCAGGCCTTTGGGCGTAACGAACAGCTCAACCCCCATGACACCGACATAGTCCAGCGCGTTCAGGATGCGCCCGGCCAGCAGGACCGCGTCCATGCGGTGCGCGCCCGTTAGGGTGGCGGGCAGGGTGGTGGTGGCCAGGATGCCGTCTTTGTGTACGTTTTCGCCGGGGTCGTAACAGGCAACTTCACCGGTCACGCCGCGCGCGGCGATGACGCTGATCTCGTGGGTGAAATCAACGAAGCCTTCCAGCACCGCAGGGGCGCCGGCCATGTCGGCCAGGGCCTGGGCCGCGTCCGCAGCCGCCATGATCCGCGCCTGACCTTTGCCGTCATAACCAAAACGCCGGGTTTTCAGGATGGCAGGCGCGCCGATGGTTGCCAGGGCCGCGTCCAGATCGGCGGCGTTTTCGATGTTGGCATAGGGCGCGACGGACAGGCCGAGGCCGGACAGGAAATCCTTTTCGACCATACGGTCCTGCGACACGCGCAGGGCCTCGCGGCCTGGACGGATCGGGCGGATCGCCTCGATCACATTCAGCGCGTCGGTCGGGATGTTTTCGAATTCATATGTGACGACGTCGACGGATTGCGCAAAGGCGGTCAGCGCGTCGATATTATCATAGCCTGCGGTGGTGACCCGGTCGGCAACATGGCCTGCGGGCGGGTTGGCGCCGGGCTCATAGACATGGGTGCGAAAGCCCAGTCGCGAGGCGGCAACAGACAGCATGCGGCCCAGTTGGCCGCCGCCAAGAATGCCAATCATGGCGCCGGTGGGCAGGGGGTTATTCATCAACTGGTTCATCCGGAATTGAGGCCGCCAACGCCGCGCGCCAGGCATCCAAACGTTGGGCCAGCGCGGCATCAGAGACCGCCAGAATGCCCGCCGCCATCAGGCCAGCATTGGCAGCACCTGCCGCGCCGATGGCCATGGTGGCGACCGGAAATCCCTTGGGCATCTGCACGATGGAATACAGGCTGTCGACGCCGGACAGGGCGCGCGTTTGCACCGGCACGCCAACAACAGGCACGCGGGTTTTTGACGCCATCATGCCGGGCAGATGGGCCGCCCCGCCAGCGCCTGCGATGATCACATGCAACCCCCGGTCGACGGCCGATTTTCCATAGGCCCACAGCCGGTCCGGCGTGCGGTGTGCCGAGACGATCTTGGTCTCATAGGCAACGCCCAATTCGTCCAGAATATTGGCTGCTTCTTTCATGGTGGGCCAGTCCGACTGGCTGCCCATGATGATGCCCACTTTCACGTCTGTCATGATGTCCCCACCTCTTGAAGCCCCGCTTTATAAAGCGGTTTGCGGCTCACGCAATGATATCCGGCGTCAGTTGGTCTTCGATCACCGCGATCTTGTCTTTCAACGCCAGTTTCTGCTTTTTCAGCCGCCGCAATTGCAGCTGGTCGGCGCGCGCCGTATCTTCGAGCGCATGGATCGCGTCGTCCAGATCGCGGTGTTCACGGCGAAAAACCTCAAGCTCGACGCGCAAGACGTCGTCGGGTTTCATCTCTTCGGCTTTGCTCATGGCGGGATTCGTTTTCCAAGGGGTTGCCATAACTTAAAGCGTTTCGCGAAAAACCTGAATTACTTTATTTTCGTGGAACGTGCGGAACCTATTGATGTTGCGGGCGTTTCGAAACCAACCTGTGCCCCGTGTTTTCGAAACGCTTTAGTGCCCCATCTTCGGTCCGCCAAGGGGGGGGGGTTGCACCTGCGCAATCACGCCCCCATATTTCCAAAGTGGGTCGCCGAATACGGGGCCCGCGCACAGGTCGCTTTGACGTAAGGACGTGTAGATGACGAAAATGACTTTGGGCTCTCATCCCTTTCTGTTGGGGTTCGAGCAGCTGGAACGCCTGGTGGAACAGGCGGCAAAAGGCCAGGATGGCTATCCCCCGTTCAACATTGAACAGGTCACCGAACGCGGCTATCGCATCACCCTGGCTGTGGCCGGGTTCAGCGATGATGATCTGTCGATCACGGTTGAGGACCACAAGCTGGTGATCCGGGGCCGTCAATCCGAGGCAGATGCGCAGCGCGTTTTTCTGCATCGCGGTATCGCCGGACGACAGTTCCAGAAAAGCTTTGTTCTGGCCGATGGTGTGGATGTGCGTGGCGCGACGACCGAAAACGGTCTGCTGCATATCGATCTGGAACGGGCCGAACCCGAAACCGTGGTTCAGACCATTCAGATCAACGCCGGTTAAGCGACCTTTGTGATCAAGACCCTGTGAACGGTCGGGCAGAACGCCCGCACCGACCCCATATCTGTGGGGAGAGGAAGGAGTAGTGTTATGGATGTGAAATACGAAGCCCTGCCGGACATGGACGAACGCATCGTGTATGTGCGCCCCGTGAAGGCCGAGGATTTGCCGGACGATATCCGCCCGCAGGTCGAAGGTGTGGAACGGCTCTATGCTGTGCACAACGAGGGTGGCGAACGTCTGGCCGTTGTTCGGGGCCGCCGTCTGGCCTTTGCGCTGGCGCGCCAGAATGATCTGAGCCCCGTCAACGTCCACTAGCCAGCCTCGCGTTTCGCGGGCAGAGTGCCTAGGGAAAAGGAGCGCGCGATGGTTTATGACTTCGATTGGGTGGATGCGTTCACCACAACGCCCTTTGGCGGCAATGCCTGTGTGGTTGTGCATGGGGCCGATGATCTGGCGATAGACGACCGCGTTGCACTGGTACGCGAAACATCTTTGAGCGAGTGCGCCTATGTGGTGGCCTCGGATGTGGCCGATTTCGGCGCGCGCTATTATCTGGCCGACAAGGAAATCCTGATGGCCGGGCACCCGACTGTGGCAACGGTGGTGTCACTGTTGGATCGTGAATTGGTGCCGTTGGTGGACGGTGCTGCATCCTTCACGCTTGAGGTCGGGGCAGGGATTTTGCCGATCGAGGTCACGACGACGGACGCAGGCCCCTTGGTCACCATGACACAATTGGCCCCCGAATTTGGTGAGGTCTATGACCCCGGCCAGATCGCGCTGGCCTATGGGCTGGACGCGACGGATGTGATCGGCACGCCGCAGATCGTGTCGACCGGAACGCCGTTTTGCATAGTCGTGCTGCGTGACAAGGATGCGCTGCGTCGCGCCGTTTTGGATGTCGAGGCCTGGCAGGCGCTGAACCCGCCTGGCACGGCGCGGGCGGGCTTGATTGAGCCGTTTCTGGTCACGCTGGGCGGCGAAACCGATGTTGGTGACACGTTTTCACGCCTGTTGCTGCCGCCGCCGATGCCGTCTGAGGACCCGTTCACCGGATCGGCGACGGGCTGTATGGCGGCGTATCTGTGGCATCACGGGTTGATCAAAAGCCCGGTGTTCAGGGCAGAGCAGGGCCATTGGATCGGCCGCCCCGGATCGGCTGAGGTCGAGGTTCTGGGGCCACGTGCCGCACCCACGGGCGTCAAGGTCGGCGGGCCGGGATGCGTGTTGATGCGCGGCACCTTGTCGATCTGACCCACGATCAGACCCACGACCCACAGCACCGAAAAAGGCCGGAGCATTGCCCCGGCCTTTTGTCATTCTGTCACAGGGAAAGCTGTTGGGCTCAGCCTTTGATCAGACCCATGCTTTCCAGTTTCAGCAGAACCTGGTGGGCGCAGTTGTCGACTGCGACATTTTCGGTTTCAACCGACAATTCCGGGTCGGTGGGAACGTCGTAAGGATCGGAAATTCCTGTGAATTCCTTGATTTTGCCTTCGCGGGCCAGCTTGTACAGACCCTTGCGATCGCGGCGTTCGCATTCCTCGATCGTGGTGGCGACGTGCACTTCGATAAAGGCACCGAACTGTTCGATGTCTTCACGCACGGCGCGCCGCGTGGTCGCATAGGGCGCGATCGGCGCACAGATGGCGATGCCGCCGTTTTTGGTGATCTCGGATGCCACGTAACCGATGCGGCGGATGTTCAGATCGCGGTGTTCTTTGCTGAAGCCAAGCTCTGAGGACAGGTTCTTGCGCACGATGTCGCCATCCAGCAGGGTCACGGGACGTCCGCCCATTTCCATCAGTTTGACCATCAGCGCGTTGGCGATGGTGGATTTGCCGGAGCCCGAGAAGCCGGTGAAGAACACGGTAAAGCCCTGTTGCGCACGCGGTGGTTTGGTCTTGCGCAGCTCTTCCACAACGGTTGGAAAGCTGAACCATTCCGGGATCTCCAGACCTTCGGCCAGACGGCGACGCAGCTCGGTGCCCGAGATGTTCAGGATCGTCACGTCATCCTTGTCGGTGATTTCATCGGCCGGTTCGTACTGGGCGCGATCCTGCACATAAACCATGTGTTTGAAATCGACCATTTCGATGCCCATTTCGTCCTGATGCTCGCGGAACAGGTCCTGCGCGTCATAGGGGCCATAGAAATCGTCACCGGCCGAGTTCTTGCCTGGGCCAGCGTGGTCGCGACCAACAATAAAGTGGGTACAGCCGTGGTTGGCGCGGATCAGGCCGTGCCAGACGGCTTCGCGCGGGCCAGCCATACGCATGGCCAGGTTCAACAGGCTCATGGAGGTGGTGGCCTGTGGGTACTGGTCCAGAACGGCCTCGTAACAGCGCACGCGGGTGAAATGGTCGATATCGCCCGGCTTGGTCATGCCCACGACGGGGTGGATCAGCAGGTTGGCCTGGGCTTCGCGCGCCGCGCGGAAGGTCAGTTCCTGGTGCGCGCGGTGCAGCGGGTTGCGGGTCTGGAACGCAACAATGCGGCGCCAGCCCAGTTTTCGGAAAAAGGCGCGCATTTCGTTCGGCGTGTCACGACGGGCGCGGAAATCGTAATGCACCGGTTGCTGGATGCCGACGACCGGGCCGCCCAGGTACACTTTGCCCGCATGGTTGTGCAGGTAATTCACCGCAGGATGCGCGTCATCATCGGCGCCAAAAACCTTTTCGGCCTCGCGCGCTTTGTTTGGCACCCAATTGTCGGACACGGTCATGGTGGCCAGGATCACGCCTTCCTGATCGCGCAGGGCGATGTCCTGTCCTTCGCTCAGCGAGGCGGCGAAATCTTCGGACACGTCCAGCGTGATCGGCATCGGCCACAGCGACCCGTCAGCCATACGCATGTTTTCGACAACGCCGTTATAATCGGCCTCGGTCAGAAAGCCCTTCAGCGGGTTGAAGCCGCCGTTCATCATCAGCTCAAGGTCGCAGATCTGGCGCGGGGTCAGGTCCCAGCTGACCAAATTGCCAGCCTCGACTTTCAGTTTCTGTGCGCTTTCGTGGGATACATACAGCTCGGTAATCGGAGCGAGGTTGGGCAACATCATGGATCGGGCCTTTTTATTGGTTGTATTTGGGGCGCGTCGCCCCCGAATTCACGCGCGTTTAGACCCCAAATGTGTCGAAAGTCTAGCGAAACGGCAGTTCTTTTCGAAAATGCGGCGAAAATGCCCAGTCAAAGACCGGTTGGTGGGCAGGTTTCCACCAAAATGCACCCATCTGCGGAAATCGTCCGCATATCGTTTGTGTATCGTTTGCGTGGCGCGCGCCTCAGCCCTGCATGCCCCAGCCGTCGGGCAGAAAGCCGTGGTCCAGCGCGGCGCGCGTGGCCATTTCTTCGCCAATCCAGATGCCCGCGGCCGATATGATCTGATCGGGCAGGGTGGCCATCAAATAGGGGGTGTCCTGGGCGTTTTCTGGGGTGAAATATTCGCAGACAAACCCGGTGTCTGTCAGTACCTGCGCAAGGGGTTTCCAGTCCGTGCCATCGGATGCGGGGATAAAGAAGAATTCGACATCCGCCACATCCGGCAGGCCGTGTTCGGCCTGCAACGCATCATGGGTCGCAGCGGTTTCCGCCCGCTGCGCTGCGAAATCATGGGGCATATCCGGCGCCAAATCAGTCGTCCTGTTCGGCCAGGAAATGTTCGACCTCAAGCGCGGCCATGCAGCCCATGCCAGCGGATGTCACCGCCTGACGATACTTGTGGTCGGTCAGATCACCCGCCGCAAACACACCGGGGATCGAGGTCGCGGTGCTGTCGGGTTTGGTCACGACATAGCCGCCCATGTGGGTGTCCAGCACGTCCTTGACCAGTTCACTGGCGGGGGCGTGGCCGATGGCGATGAACACGCCCTTGGCCGAGATTTCGGTGATCTCGCCGGTCTTCACGTTCTTGGCGCGCACGCCGGTGACGCCCAGGGGCATTTCGTCGCCGACGACTTCCTCCAGCTGGTGATCCCACAGGGGCACGATCTTTTCGTTCTTCATCAGGCGGTTGATCAGGATCTTTTCGGCGCGCAGCTCATCGCGGCGGTGGATAAGTGTGACCTTGCTGGCAAAGTTGGTCAGGAACAGCGCCTCTTCGACGGCGGTGTTGCCGCCGCCGACCACGACGATTTCCTGGCCGCGATAGAAGAACCCGTCACAGGTGGCACAGGCCGAGACGCCAAAGCCTTTGAATTTCTCTTCCGACGGCAGGCCCAGCCATTTGGCGCGCGCGCCGGTGGCCAGGATCACCGCGTCGGCGGTATAGATCGTGCCGCTGTCGCCCTTGGCGGTAAAAGGCCGCTTGGACAGGTCCAGATCCAGGATAATGTCACCGACAATCTCGGTGCCCATCGCCTTGGCGTGCGCTTCCATCTTGATCATCAGATCAGGGCCCTGCACCTCGGTAAAGCCCGGATAGTTTTCGACCTCGGTGGTGGTGGTCAGCTGGCCGCCGGGTTCCATGCCCTGAACCAGAAGCGGTTCCAGCATGGCGCGAGAGGCATAAACGCCGGCGGTGTATCCGGCGGGGCCTGAGCCGATGATAAGGACTTTGGTGTGGCGCGTGTCGGACATGTCTTGTTCCCGGTCTGAAATTCGTTCACATGGATATAGGTGGCGCGAGGCCAGGGGGAAACCCCCCTGTCAAATCGGTCGCAGTCCCGTGACCGTTGCGTTTCCACAGAAATGATCTTGCGCGAGTGCGAAAGATTATTGCGCGTTCGTGCCTGCGGGGATAAGGTTCGCGCAACTTCTGACAGGAAAACCCGAATGCCAACCAGCAAACTTGACCCGATCGACCGTATGATTCTGGCTGAATTGCAGGCGGACGGACGTATGACGAATGTCGAGCTGGCCAAACGCGTCGGCATTTCTGCGCCGCCCTGTCTGCGCCGGGTGCGTACGTTGGAAGAGGCCGGGTATATCCGCGGCTATCACGCCGATGTTGATGCACGCGCGCTGGGGTTCGAGGTACAGGTGTTTGCCATGGTCGGGCTGCAAAGCCAGGCCGAGGCCGATCTGAGCGCCTTTGAAGAATGTTGCCGTGGCTGGTCGCTGGTGCGCGAATGTCACATGCTGAATGGCGAGGTCGATTTCATCCTGAAATGCGTGGCCCCCGACCTGAGCACGTTTCAGACGTTTCTGACCGAACAACTGACCTCGGCGGAAAATGTGGCCAGCGTGAAAACCTCGCTGGTGATCCGGGACGCGAAAGATGATCCCGGCGTGCCGTTTGATGTGCTCGAGGCCCGTCTGGCCGAAGCGCCCTGAGCCTGTAAACCTTTCGTTTCCACGAAAAAAGCCACCCCGTAGGGTGGCAAGTTTTCTCTACTACCAGTTGTCTGTGCTTACGCCGCGCGGGCGCGGGTCTTGGCGTTCGTTTTCCAGGTCGTGCGGCGCGTGCCGCGGGTCCAGGGCATGTCCACTGCGGTGGCGTCAGCCTCTACGATCCATTTCATCCAGCGTTTCTGTGTCATGTCTGCCTCTTGTGCCTGATCTGCGCCCGTTCGGGCCGGTGTTTGTTCTGTTGAGATCAATCTAGCCACGGATTCGGGCAGGGATTTGGCAGCTTTGAAAGTTTTCGACGAATTTTTCGGAAATCCTGCACGGGTGGGTTTGAGGTATGAAAACAAGGGCATTGGAAACAGACTGCCGCCATCGACGGGGATTGTTTCCGGGATTTAGGCAAGACTGAGGCAGGGTTTCGCCCAAGTTGCGCCAGAATCCGTGGCAGCAGGGGCGCTCCCGCCCGCCGTTGACCCTGGCGGGTCGCCGTCCGTTGGGCGTGGCAGTTTTTGCAGGCAAAAACTGGGGGCGGTGGTTACAGGCGGATGGCGGCGATCAGGCGGCCATAGTCCGCTTCTTTCTCGTGGACCGAACGTCGGTAGGAGTAGAATTTTACCGGGTCCGAATAGGTACAGTGCCGGGTCCATTCGGCGTGACCCACCCCTGCTTCGCGCAGTTTGTGCAGGCCAAATGCGGGCAGATCGAATTGCACGCGATCCCCCTGACCACCAGCGAAGAAGCGGCCATAGTCCGGGTCCATGTCCAGGAAGCGGTCAAAGAACTCCGGCCCGACCTCATAGGCGCGTTGCGAGATCGACGGGCCGATCACTGCGGTGGTGTTTTCGCGGCGGGCCCCCAGTGCGACCATGGCTTCCAGCGTTGCTTCCAATACGCCGTCCATTGCGCCTTTCCAGCCCGCATGTGCCGCGCCAATGACGCCTGCGCCGCGGTCGGCAAACAGCACCGGCTGACAGTCGGCGGTCAGGATCGTCAGCGCCAGCCCCGGCGTGGCGGTGACCACGGCGTCCGCTTTGGGCTTGTCATTGCTGGGCCCATCGACGGTGACCACATCGGGCGAATGGATCTGATGTACGGAAACCAATGCCTCAGGTGGCACATCCATTGCCACAGCCACACGGGCCCGGTTGATGCCCACGGCCTCGCGCAGGTCCTGCGATCCGGTGCCGCAGTTCAGCCCGGCATAGATGCCTGAGGATGCGCCGCCTTTGCGGGTAAAGAACCCGTGGCGGATGCCGTCCAGCGCGTCAGAGGTGATGGCGTTAAGTGTCATGCGGTGGTTCCCGGAATGGCTGGCTCATGCGGGCGAGTCAGCCCAAGCACCTTGAAGAGAGTTCCCATTTCATCGGGGTGCGTCAAGCGGCGATGCGCGGCGATATGGGCCTCAAGCGCCTCTCCGCTGAGCTTGGTTGCCAGGGTTTGGGCCCTTTGCGTAATCCCCAGGCGTTCCAGAAACAGCCCCTGAGGGGCGACGCGCGAGGCCGTCAGATCGGTCGCGGTCGATAGGGTTTCGAAATCCACATGGGTGGTCAGGTCGGCCTCGCCCGGGGTGGCCAGCACATCGATGCTTTCATGTGTCTGCAAGGCCTGCAATGTGTCGCCAAGACTGCCCCAGTCGCCATAATCCAGGATCAGGGCCGCGCCGCCATGGTTCAGGATACGGGTCGCGATGGGCGCCAGAATGCCTGCGGCCGCAGCGCAGTGTTCGACCAGATCGCCATGTTTCGTGTCGTCACGGCGGTGGTCCAGCTGCGGTGCGGGCAGTGGGCCGGACAGGCCAAACGCCAGCCTGCCGTCGTTCACACCCACCTGCCGTTCGCGCCAGCCGGTGTCGTCACGGATGAACTGGCGCACGGGCAGAGCGTCGAAGAATTCGTTGGCGACAAGGAACAGCGGGGCCGCAGGCAGGGTGTCGGGGCTGTCGTGATGGGTGACCTTAACGCCCGCCAGTGCGGACAATTGTGCAGCGCGCAGGGGGGGCGAGGCCTCGACCAGATGCACCGAGGCGGCGGCGTGAAACCCCGGCACGCGGGCGGTGGCGCGCAGGATGTCGGCCATCAATGTGCCGCGCCCGGGGCCGAGTTCAGCCAGGGCAAAGGGCGTGGGCATGCCGCGATCCAGCCAGGCCTGGGCCAGTGACAACCCGATGACCTCGCCAAACATCTGCGAGATTTCGGGCGCGGTGGTGAAATCGCCCGCCGCCCCCAGCGGGTCGCGGGTGGCGTAATACCCATGCCGGGGGTGAAGCAGGCAATCGGCCATGTAATCGGCCACGGTGATCGGGCCATTGGTGGTGATGCGGTCGACCAACAGCTGTGCCAGGGGGGTCATGGGGCGCCTCTCCGGCGGGCCCACAGGATCGTTGCGATGCCGATCAACACCATGGGCAGCGACAGGAGTTGACCCATCGACAGCCCGGCCTCGCCCAGCCTGATCACATGGCCCAGCGGGTTGTCGGGCGTGATGTATTGTGCGTCGGCCTGACGGAACAGTTCAACAAACATGCGCGACAGGCCATAGCCCAGAAAGAATGCGCCGGTCAGCATGCCGGGGCGTTTCAGCCAGCCAGATCGCCAGGCCAGATGCAACAGCACGGCGGCCAGAATGGCGCCCTCCAGCGCGGCCTCGTACAGTTGGCTGGGGTGGCGGGCACAGGTGCCGGACAAGGGGATGGCGAAACCGGGGCAGTCTTGCGCCGCCACGCCGGGGAAAATCACGCCCCATGGCACGTCAGTCGGACGGCCCCACAGTTCGGCGTTGATGAAATTGGCAATCCGCACCAGGCCCAGACCGGGCGGGGCCGCGATGGCCAACAGGTCGGCAACCGAGGCCGTCGCCAGCCCGTGTTTGCGCGTGAACAGCCAGACGGCGGCGCAAACCCCCAGGAACCCGCCATGAAAAGACATGCCGCCATTATAGACCTTCAGGATCTCGACCGGGTTGGCCAGGTAGAATTCGGGTTGGTAAAACAGCACAAAGCCCAGACGCCCACCGGCGATGATGCCGATGACGATCCAGGTCGACATCTGCTCCAACTGTTCGGCGGTCATGGGCGGCTCTTTCAGCCACAAAGACACGGTTTTCAGCGCACGCGCGATGATCCACCAACCGATGGCGATGCCGACGATATAGCTGACCGCATACCAGCGGATCGGAAAGTCGATCCAGGGGATGGTGAAAATCTCGGGCGAGATGTTGGGAAACGGGATTCCTGTGCTCATGCCACTTCCTGACCTTGCGGGGCGGGGCAAGTCAACCTTGTGATTTGCGCCCAAGCGCCCCATATAGGCGGCAAGTGTAACAGGAGGCCCGCCATGCAGACGCGCAACAAGGTTCTGGACGATATCTCGCAACTGATGACCAACGCCATGGGCGTGGCGCAGGGGGCGAAGGACGAAGCGGAAACGGCGATGAAAAGCTGGATGGACCGCTGGCTGGCCGATCGTGATTTCGTCACGCGCGAAGAATTCGACGCTGTGCGCCTGATGGCCCAGAAAGCGCGCGAAGAGAACGAGGCGCTGAAGGCCCGTCTTGATGCGCTGGAAGCTGCCACCAAGGGCTAAGCCCGGCTTGCCTGTGGGGCGGCGTCTTTGTTAGGGTCGCACCAACAGGGGCCAAGCCCGGAGCCAGATTTGGCACCCGACGCGCAGACAGGATGTGTTTCATGAAGACGAGTTTGATCGCAGTGGCGATGGTGATTGCGCTGGGCGGCGGCGCACAGGCGGCGGGCTGTGCCATGCCCGCGAATGGGGCCGAGATGAAGGCCGAAGCAAGCACGCATTTGAATAGCTATCGCAGCCAAAAGGGGCGCAAGGCCCTGGGGCGCAATGCGAAACTGGATGCCGCCGCGCAGGCTCATGCCTGTTGGATGGCGCGGACCGGCGAATTTGGCCATCTCGAAAACGGAACAGGTCCCAAGGCGCGGGTAAAATCGCGCGGCTATTGCACGCGGCTGGTGGCGGAAAACATCGCGTTGGGTCAGGGCAGCGGAAATCGCGTGATGGCCGACTGGATGGGCTCGGAAAAGCACTACAAGAACATCATGCTGGGCAAGATCCGTGAATTCGGCGTCGGCGTGGCGATGATGGGCGGCAAACCAGCCTGGGTCATGGTTTTTGCCAAACCGTGCTAGGGTGATCCGCGGCGCCTGTTTTGTGGCGGCGATGCTGGTTGCGGGGCCTATTGCGGCGCAAATATGCGCCATTCCAAAGACTGCGGATGCCGACCTGGAGGCGCTGGAACAGGCGCTGGGCACGGGGGTGAACCGATGGGCCGGTTCTGGACCAGACGGCGCAGGATCAGGCCTGCGCCATTGCCCAGATCGGTGTGGCGGGGGGATATGGGCCGGACGGCGCATCCCCCAAAGTACAGGTGGAACGCAGCGGGTTGGATGTCTGTCGCATCACACAGCTTGAGGTCATCGGCCCACGCGACAGTGCCCAGGCGCTGGAGGCATGGTTGCCTGAACTGGCCCCCGAATTGGCGCGCATTGCTGAAGGGACGGAAATGGCCCTGGGCCTTGGTCTGGCTTTGGCAGGCGATGTGCCCGTCTGGGTACTGAGGCTGGTCCAGGTCTGCACCGGCGACTGATGTTATTTCAGGATCGGCGGGCTGTCGGGGTCCATGCCGGGGGCTTTGGGCGCGGCGGGTTCAGCGGCCACCGGTTCGGGCAGGTCGAATTTCAACCCGACCCGCAGCAGCGATTGCGCGATGGGCTCGTGCGACGTGAAGAACCCCACATCCATCTGTCCGGCTTCAACGCCGGAAAAAGTCAACGCCTCGTTTGCCGCACCAGCCAGGGCTGATTGCGCACCTTCGACCGGGTCGATGAAGCCCAAAAGGTGGCCGCGCCGCCCGTCGTCATAGACGATGCCGCCCAGACAGGCACAGCCCGCAAGCCCGCCCGCACTGGCCAGTTTTGCGTCCAATGCGGTGATCAGCACCTCGGGCAATCCTGCGGGTGCTGTGACCTCAGAGATGTGGGCTTCGACCTGTTCGGGGCCTTGGCCCAGAGTGTCAGACAGCCAGGACATGGCTTCGGCCGGGATCAGGATCGAGGAGGACGCGACGCCCAGGTTCACGCCCAAGCCGATGTTCTGACCCGCCAACATGCCCGCGATCACGCGACCGGGCAGGGCGGCATAGGGTGCGACATGACCGACGAATTCTGCCAACCGCTCCTCGCGGTCAAACACCAGAACGTATTTGTCACCCTCCAGTTCGAACATCTCGGGCGAGATGTCGTCGCCCTTGGGGTCTTCGACCAACAGTAGGAACAATTCACCGTCCGCCAGCCGTTCATAAAACCGCAGCCGCGCGGCGTCATTGTCCAGATCGGCCTGCATGGCGGCGTGGGCTGTGTCCAGCCGGGTCGTGTCAGTCATTCCAGCACCTCGGTGATGCGGGTTCGCAAGGCCGGCAACAGCTCGGCCTCGAACCACGGGTTTTTCTTGATCCATCCCGTATTGCGCCAGGACGGATGAGGCAAGGGGAAGACGCGCGGCGCATGATCGCGCCAGGTGGCGACGGTGTCGGTGACGCCGCCCCGCGTGCCCAGATGCCATTTCTGCGCATAGCCGCCGACCAGCAGGGTCAGATCCATGTCGCCCAGGTTGTCGTGTACCTGTGCCTGCCAGGTCTGTGCGCAGATCTTTGGCGGTGGCAGGTCCGCGCCTTTTGCGTCATAGCCGGGAAAACAGAACCCCATGGGCACGATGGCGATCCGGCTTTGGTCATAGAACGCGTCACGCTCCAGCCCCATCCAGGCGCGCAGCCGGTCGCCTGAGGGATCATCGAACGGCACACCTGATTTCTGCACCCGCATGCCCGGCGCCTGACCGATGATCTTGATCCGTGCGCCGGGTTTGAACCAGACAATCGGGCGCGGGGCGTGGCCTGTATGGGTTGCCGCAAACCGGTCGGCGCAGAGGCGGCAGGCGGCAATATCGTCGCGCAGAGCCATGGCTTAGCCCGTTTCGGTTTGGCGATAGGAATGCGCCTGAACCGGGGCGTTGTGGGTCTTGATGCCCTTTGCGTCGATGCAGTTCAAATGGACTTGCCCGTCAAACCGGGCCTTCAGGCGGGCCGACAGGGCATCAAACGCCCCATCGGGCAAGACCAGTTGCGCCATCTTGGCGTCATCGACGCGGTTCGATCCGGGGGTGTGAAACATCTTGCGCACAATGGCCGAGGCAATGCCGATGTCGCCCCCGAAGGTGGCCAGAGCTTCGATATGGGGCAGATTTGATGTCGCAACCGTGACGACGAATTTGATGCGAACCTGTGAATAGGCCTCTGAGAACCGTTTGATATTCCGCAGTATTTTCCCGATCTTCGCGCCGCCACGCAGATCGGAGAATACGCTTTCATCAAGCGTGTCGATCACCTGTTTGGATCGCGAATTGTGGCAATAGACGCGGTGCAGGTTACAATCATCATTGCTGTCAAAGCGCAGCCAGTCAAAGCTGAGCCGCGGTTTGGCCAGCATCAGGTCCAGGCAATTGGCGTTGAAATGGGCGGATTGCACCAGCGCAGGGCTCATGTCGGGTCACCTTTGAAATGCTTTGGGGCAGTATGGGGCAGTTTGGAGGTGGCGCAAGCTCTGGATATTTCGAGAGTTGTCGAAATAAAACTTGCGAGATCTTAATGTTTCGATATTACTAGAAGTATGAAACACGCTCCCCCCTCTGCCGACGGCTTGTCCGTCGAAGTCGCCGCCTCGAGCTTTGCCGCTTTGGGCAGTGAACAGCGCCTTGATGTGCTTAGAGCCCTGGTGCGGGCGGGCCCCGAGGGCCTGTCAATTGGTGATCTGGGCAAACGCTGTGGCGTCACCGGATCGACCCTGACCCATCACATGAAGATCCTGGCCGGGGCCGGGTTGGTAACCCAGGAAAAACAGGGCCGCAGCATCATCTGCGTGGCGGCCGAATATGGTGTGATGCGGGCGTTGTCCGATTACTTGTTGCAAGAATGCTGCGCCGATTGCGGCGCGACGGAAGGACATGATCATGACTGACACAACGCAACAGACGCCGAAAAGCTGGAAGGTCGACAAGGCCTGGGTGGCGATTCTGCTGATCCCGGTAATCGTCGCGATCTTTGATGTGGCCGAGGTCATCCCGATGCTGACGTTCGCCGCTGGCGCCATCGGCCACACGGGTATTTTCATCGTCTTCGCGGTGTTGGCCGTGGCCTATATGAAGGCGACAGGCGCTGAGAACCTGTTGGCCAAGGCATTCGAGGGGCGCGAGACGTATATGATCGTCATGGCGGCCTTCATGGGCGGCATGTCGCCGTTTTGTTCGTGCGAAGTGATCCCCTTCATCGCCGCCATGCTGGCCGTTGGCGCGCCCCTGTCGGCGGTCATGGCGTTTTGGCTGGCGTCCCCCTTGATGGATCCGGCGATGTTCCTGATCACGGCGGGCACGTTGGGTTATCCGTTTGCCATCGCCAAAGCCATCGCGGCGGTGTCGTTGGGCCTGTTTGGCGGCTTTATGGTCAAGACTTTCGCAAAATCGGCCGTGTTTGCCGATCCGCTGAAGAATGCGCCGGTGCAGAGCTGTTGTGGCGCGACCTGTGGCGATGGCAAGCCGTTGCAGGGGCAGACCGTCTGGAAATTCTGGCCCCATCCGGATCGTCGCGTGATGTTTCGCGACACGGTGGTCGAAAACGCGCTGTTCCTGGGGAAATGGCTGTTGCTGGCCTATATGATCGAGGCGTTGATGCTGCGCTATATCCCTGCGGACCTGGTCGCGCAGGTGCTGGGGGGCGAGGGCATTGGCCCGATCCTGCTGGGCGCGCTTGTAGGCATGCCGGCCTATCTGAACGGCTTTGCTGCGGTTCCAATGGTCAGCGCGCTGTTGGATCAGGGCATGTCGAATGGCGCGGCCATGTCATTTGTGCTGGCAGGTGGCGTCAGTTGCATCCCCGCCGCCATTGCCGTCTGGGCCCTGGTCAAGCCGCGCGTCTTTGCCGCCTATCTGGGTTTGGCCCTTGTTGGCGCTATCATAGCCGGGTTTGCCTGGAATTTGATCGCCTGATGCTTCGGTTTGCCTTGTCCCGACAGCCCCGTTCCTTTATTTCGGCCTAAACGCTGACACAGGGACGGGGCTAAAACATGTACAGGGTGTGGAATTTCATCGCGTCATATTCGGTTCTTCTGATCATAGGGGCCGTTCTGGCGCTGATCTGGGCCAATATCGACGCAACGTCCTATCATCATTTCGTGGAATACCCGCTGTGGTTCAATTCCATGATCGGGGTGGATATCGGTCACTGGACCCATGCGTATGGCGAGGCCGCGCATCACTACGAGGTCGGCGACGTCGAAAAAGTTCTGACCATGCACTATTTGGTCAATGACGCACTGATGGCGCTGTTCTTTGCCATCGCGGGCAAGGAAGTTTGGGAAGCCGTCATTCTGAAGAACGGAAGCCTGCGCGGCAAAAAGGCGGCAACGCCCTTGTTTGCAACGCTGGGCGGCATGTTGGGGCCGATCGGGGTCTACCTTGGTCTGGCGATGTTCCTGGGCTCGGATGTGTTTGATGCCGTGTCCAAAGGCTGGGCCATTCCCACCGCAACCGACATCGCGTTCAGCTATCTGGTTGGGCGCATCGTGTTTGGCGCAGGCCACCCGGCGGTACGTTTCCTGCTGCTGTTGGCGATTGCCGACGATGCGGCAGGCCTGATCATCCTGGCAATCTTCTATCCGTCCGGTGATCTGGCGGTTGAATGGCTGGGGCTGTCGGTGGTGGCGTCGGCGGCGGCGTTCGTCTTCTTCAACTGGTTGCCGCGTTACCTGGATCGAGGCGACCAGGCGCGACCGAGATCGACCTGGGTGCGGCAGAAACTGTCGTACTGGCCCTATGCAATTGCGGGTGTGCTCAGCTGGTATGGCTTTGCCCAATCAGGCATTCACCCGGCGCTGGGCCTGTTGCCGATCATTCCTGCCATTCCCCATGCGGACCGTGCCTTTGGCTTCTTTGCCGAGGCGGAAAAATACCTGCATGATCTGTTGAACGAAATGGAGCACAAGCTGGCCCTTCCGGTCGAAGTGGTGCTGTTTTTCTTTGGCCTGCTGAACGCAGGGGTCGAATTCAACTCGATCTCTGAACCCACCTGGCTGGTGCTGGCGGGGCTGGTCATCGGCAAACCAATCGGCATTCTGTTGTTCGGCTGGGTTGCGGCCTATCCAATGCGGTTGGGCCTGCCAGCAGGCATGCGCACGGTTGATTTGATTGTGGTCGGATGTGTCGCGGCCATCGGCTTTACGGTGTCGCTGTTCGTCGCCTCGGTCGCATTTGAGGCGGGACCGGTGCAGGACGCCGCCAAGATGGGTGCGCTGTTCAGCTTTGGGGCTGTGTTCCTCTCGCTGATCGCGGGCAAATTGTTCCGGGTTGAGAAACAGAACACGTAAAAATCGTGAATCCGGGGGCGATTGTCCCCGGATTTACCACAAAAAGCGCCATAATCCGGCCTCAATCCCGATCGAACCCTCGTCAAACCATTGTGTTTAGGGGGATTCATCCGACATAATGATGCCCAAGTAAGCCTTTATAGCTCATCGTTAACAAAGCTCGTGTAAGAGCGATAAGGCGTAAGCAGCAGTGTTGGGGCGCGTGAATGCTCGAATTCATCAATGTCAGCAAGTCCTTCTGGACCGGCAAACAGCGCAAGGTCATCTTGGACCGGGCGTCGTTTCGCGTGGAGCTGGGCAACTCGATGGGCATTCTGGCGCCGAATGGCACGGGCAAAACCACCATCGTCAACATGATGGCCGGGCTTGAAAAGCCGGACGAAGGCGAAGTGCGGCGCACCTGTCGCGTGTCCTTTCCACTGGGCTTCATGGGCGGGGTGATCCCGAAACTGTCGGCCAAGGAAAACGCGCGCTATGTGGCGCAGCTATATGGTCTGGACCCGGATTACCTCGAAGCCTTCACGCGTTGGCTCTGTGGTCTGGAAGAATACTATGACTTTCCGGTTGGCACCTATTCCCAGGGCATGCGCGCGCGCTTCACCTTCTCGCTGCTTTTGGCGTTGGAGTTCGATATCTATCTGATCGACGAAGGCATGCCGCAAACCACTGACGCCGAGTTTAACCGCAAGGCCGGTGATGTGCTGCGTCAGCGGCTGCAAAACGCGACCGTAATCGTCGTCTCGCATCAGGCGCAGACGCTAGAGAAGTTCTGTCGCTCGGCCGCTGTGCTGAAAGACGGGCAACTCTATCAATTTGACACCTTGGAAGAAGCGAAACAGCTCTATGACTACCAAACCCAAGGCTAAGAAATTCCGTATCCGCCGTTCGGCCCCCAACACCGGGGCAGGGGACCAGGCGGGCCAGGCGACAGGTCAGGCGGCGGGTCAGCCAGCGGCCCAGCCGCGCAATGTGCCGACCCCCTCACGCCCGACCGCCGCAGGGGCTGCGGGGGCTGGTGCTCAGCCGCGCCAACCCCGTCAATTGAACCCGATGGAAGAGGCCGCGCTTGCACCGCAAGAAGACGGCTTTACCGGCACCTTTGCGACGGCGGCGAAATCCGATCAGGTCGACAGCGCGGGGGCCGTGGGTGCCGAAGAAGAAATCGCCCAGATCCGACAGGAAGGCCTGACCGGTCGTCAACTGCGCATGGCACGACGTGTGGCGCAGAAACACGGGATGCCTGCGACCTCGGATTTCGATGCGGTGCGCCTGTTGCGCAAGGCCGGGATCGACCCGTTCCAACGCGCCACGATGTTGGAACTGGTCGCGGCTGACGGGCAACAGACCGGAGAAGCGCCGGCGCAGCTGCCGCAGACCGTGCCGCAAACGCCCCAGAACCTGCCGTCAACCAGCGTGATGGACGCCGCCGCGCGGGCCAAATCGGTGATGGACATTCAGCTGGATATCGCCAAGCGACGCCGTCGCAAGCTGATGTTGCTGTTCACCCGGCTGGCCTTCTTCGTGTTCCTGCCTACTCTTCTGGCAGGATACTACTACTATGTTGTGGCGACGCCGATGTATGCCACCAAGTCCGAATTCGTCATTCAGCAGGCCGATGCCTCGGGCGGCGGTGGCTTGGGGGGGTTGTTTTCCGGCACCGGCCTTGCGGTCAGCCAGGACAGCATCACCGTGCAAAGTTACCTGACCTCGCGTGATGCAATGCTGCGGCTGGATGCGGATGTCGGCTTCAAAAGCCATTTCAGTGACCCGTCGATCGACCCCATTCAACGTCTGGATGCGGATGCATCGAATGAAAGCGCCTATAAGCTCTACAAACGCAACGTGAAAATCGGGTTCGACCCCTCCGAAGGCATCGTCAAAATGGAGGTGGTCGCCGCCACGCCTGAGCAAAGCTCGCTCTATAGCGAAGCGTTGATTGGCTATGCCGAAGCGCGGGTGGACAACCTGACCCAACGCAAGCGCGAAGATCAGATGCAAGGGGCGCGCGAAAGCTATGAGGAGGCCGAGGCGAATATGCTGGCGGCCCAGGCAGAGGTGCTGCGGCTGCAAGAAGAAATGGGCGTGATTGACGGGTCGGGTGAGACCAGCCTGGTCATGGGCCAGATATCGAACTACGAAACCCTTCTGTTGGACAAGCAATTGCAACTGGACCAACTGCTGTCGAACCCCCGCCCAAATCAGGCGCGTGTCGATGGTGTGCGCGGCGATATCTCGCGCTATGAAGCCGCGATCGCGGGCTTGCGGGCCAAGTTGACGGATGGGTCCGATGGTTTGACCTCTATCGCCTCGATCAGTGGTCAGCTGATGATTGCCCAGACCAACATGCAGACCCGCACCCTGTTGATGCAACAGGCGTTGCAACAGCTGGAAACGGCACGAGTCGAAGCCAACAAACAGACCCGATACCTGTCGCTGGGTGTCAGCCCGGTTGCACCGGATGATCCGACCTATCCGCGGGCCTTTGAAAACACGCTGTTGGCCTTCCTGATCTTCTCGGGGATCTATCTGATGGCGTCGCTGACGGCCTCAATCCTGCGCGAACAGGTTTCGGCCTGATGAAGCGGCTGACGATTGGCGGGGGACAGGTCGGCAACGACCTGCCCCTGACCGTGATCGCCGGACCCTGCCAGCTGGAGGGGCTGGATCATGCGTTGAACATTGCGGATCACATGGCGCAGGTCTGTGTCGACAATGGTCTTGGCTATGTCTTCAAGGCGTCGTTTGACAAGGCCAACCGCACCTCGATCACTGGTCAACGCGGCCCCGGGTTGGACGACGGTCTTGAGATCCTAGCAGCGGTGAAATCCCGTCTGGGTGTGCCGATCCTGACCGATGTGCATTTGCCCGACCAATGTAGCGCCGTGGCGCAGGTTGCCGACGTGTTGCAGATCCCCGCCTTTCTGTGCCGCCAGACCGATCTGTTGCGCGCTGCGGGTCAAACCGGCGCGGTTGTGAACATCAAGAAGGGTCAGTTCCTGGCGCCTTGGGACATGGATCACGTGGCAGCCAAGGTGGCGTCCACGGGCAATGACCAGATCATGCTAACCGAGCGGGGCAGTAGTTTTGGCTATAATACCCTGGTCGCGGACATGCGATCACTGCCACGAATGGCGCAGACCGGATACCCCGTGATCATGGATGCGACCCACGCGGTGCAGATGCCGGGGGGGCAGGGCGGGGCCTCTGGCGGGCAACGTGAATTTGCGCCGGTTTTGGCGCGCGCGGCCGTGGCGCTGGGCATCGCAGGTGTGTTCATCGAGACCCATCCCGACCCGGATCAGGCGCCTTCGGACGGGCCCAATATGATCGCGCTGGCCGACATGGGGGGCGTGATCGCGGACCTCGCGGCCTTTGATGCCCTGGCCAAGGCGCGACCTTTTATCCTGTAACGGTCTGGCAAACCCACCTTTTCCCCGGACGATCCCGGCGTTATGATCGCGCCAGCTTTTACGGGGATTTCCATGCCGCTTTTTCGCCCTTTTGTTGTGTCTGAGCCTTCCGTTCGCGGGGCCGATCCAGGCCCAAGACGGGACCATCACCACTGAAACCGGGGCCGATCAAGGCCAGCGGGATGCCGCGATGGCAACCCGGATCCGCGAGATCATGGAAGAGCTGTCCGGCTACGAAGATGTCACCGTGTTTGTTTCCGAAGGGGTCGTGACGCTGCGGGGCACCACGCTTGAAACCTCGGGCCACGAGGAGCTGGGCAAGCTGGTTGGCCGGGTTGACGGGGTTGTGGCCATTCAGAACGAAGTTTCGGTGTCCACCGACATCACCAAGCGCCCGACCCCTGCGATGGACCGTATCCGTCCGGTCTGACTGCCCTGCCTGCGTGAAGGAGTGGGTGATAGTGTCCACCATCGATAGTGGACATCTTG
>Ga0209121_10000193_pt1 | contig 62991 bp, 60 predicted proteins | sample Cruoilmetagenom3_FD_187292 | JGI IMG/M metagenome (GOLD analysis project Ga0209121, IMG submission 187292) | Oil polluted marine microbial communities from Coal Oil Point, Santa Barbara, California, USA - Sample 3 (SPAdes) (version 2) | ecosystem: Environmental > Aquatic > Marine > Oil seeps ...
TAGAGAGGTCCATCCGGGGATCGAGTTCAGCGATGACCTTTCTCTGGACCTGGCTCTTCAGTTCCGCATAGGCGTCGCGAGCGGGCCTGGCAAGCCGCCTCGCCACCCTCAGCTCCCCCAAGGTGGAGGGCGCGCCTTCCGGCGCGGCGTTTTCTCCTTCTTTAGTTCTCTCGAAGAACGACATGCTCACAACCCTCCTCTCTCGATTTGCCATCGATCCTACTAAAAACTTGCCTTTCCCAAAGCGCTCTGGTGCATTCCTCACAGGCCTTACAATGCCCTAATGAATTCACATTTAAGCTGGAAACACCGCTACGGCATCTCCCTTGAGATGGGCAACCCCTTAGGCCTCTCGTCAAAGGCCCTCACTGGCCGAGGCTGGTTGCAATCTATCGGTTCAATCCGTTGGTGATTCTGGAGAAGAGATTACCGGTCTGCGGGCCGAGTAGCGCCAATTTCGCGATGACCATAAGGGCACCAGCATGAGTATGAACACTTACTCAACCAAACCTTGGCCTTCCTCTTGCCGCAACCGCGGCTACCGCCCCCTTCAAGGAGGCTCCCCAAGGCAAGCCTATCGAAGTGACTTGAAGGTCACATTGGTGAACCCGCCGTGGGTTGAACAGCCTGGAAAGTTAAGAGGGACGGTTTGCGATAGGGGCGCGGGATCACTTGGGCTGCGAATCACTGTTAAGAAAAAGGGCACCGATTTATGCCAGTTTTCTGAGCCCAAGGGAGCGAAACCGAACTCCCCATTATAACCCGTCACCCTATCATCATGGCGGTCCCACCATTGGAGGCGCACCCATACGCCAGGAAAGCCCACTCCAGCCGCATCTACGACCCGCCCTTCGAACGAGGGAGCCTGGCAACCCGGACGGTCCAATTCCTGAGTGAGCCACGGAAGATACTCGAAGGCGTAGGGCGACTGGGTGGGAGTAGGGGTCGGTGTTCGGGTAGGGGTCGGCTTGGGGGCAGGAGTGGACGTCGGTACTGGTGGCCTGGGAGTGGGCGTGGGGGTAAGCATGGGAACTAAGGCCGCATACTTTGCATTGGCTTCGGAAACATCATCTACCAGCAATTCGGTGGCCGCTTGATAGCAGGCCAGCGCTCCTTGGAAGTCGCCTGCCTCCGCCCGCACATCTCCGCAATGGATGCTAGCCGGGTAGAGGAGTTCGACCACCTTGCCTGCGGCATAGCCAGGATCATGCTCGTATGCAAATTGAAGTTCTTCTACCGCCCCTTCCCAATCCTCCTCCTGGAACCGCGCAAGGCCCTGCGAATACGCCTCAGCCACCGCCCGCTCTGTAAGGACGGATTCATCCTGGGGATGAATCTTGATCGCCTTGTCAAAGAGTTCCATTGTCTGGTTATAGACATCGGCCGCATCAGGTGCCTCGCTGAGGATCTGCTTGGCTAGGTTGACAAGAGAGCCTACCAAAAGCACCTCCACATCATGGCGACGATAGTTAGCGTTTTGACCTCTCACTTGCTCAAGTATTTCTATTGCGCCACTCCAGTCCTCGCCCCAATAGCGTATCTCCGCATCCGTGAACAGCGAGTGCAGCAGATCTTGCTCCTCAACGAAAGCGGCCCAGTGTTTGACATCTCTGAAGTTGCTATCCCTGGCGAGAATCGCCTGCCAGGCGTTGAGCGCCTCATCCCATCTTTCCTCCCGGGTCAACTCCAACGCGTTATCATACGCCATAGCCAACTCTTGAAGTTCCCCCGCTCTTTCCAGGCCAACGGCTGCTGTCGAATCATCGGGCACTTGGCTCAGGATCTCTTCGTAGAGATCAGCCGCTCTGGCATAGTCACCTGCTGCCATATAGCCCCTCGCCAACTCGTGCAACTCGCGCAGATGAGTGACTTGATCCCGCACTGTTCGAGCCGGCAGAAGCCAATTGGTATAGATCCTGTATGATACTCCTGCCAGGAGAGCCATCACTGCGACAACGCCCAAAACGAGAAGAAAGGCCCTGGCCACTCTCCGTATCTCTATCCGCCCTCGGCGGCTTTCCTCTCGAGGCAAGGATGCTTTCAAGCGGAGATCAGCCAGGATCTGCTGGAGGCTTTCGTCGTCTGGAAACTCGGCTACTAACTGGGAGAAGAGCGAGATGGCATCCTCCCACTCCTCCGCCTCAAAATGAGCCATGGCTTGCTTGTATAGTGGGTGCTCACTATACCCTCGTTTGTTCTCCATATCCTCAGCCATCCCTTAAATCATCCCCGCCTCTCGCCCTACCATTCCAGAGAGGGGAGAGAGGTAGTCAACCCCCCTATGGAGCAGCCCCGCCAAGGCCCCCCAGAACGCTCAGCAGTTGGGGCAGAGCCGGTCCCAGGATCACAGCCAGGAGAGCAGGAAAAATCATGAAAACCAGGGGGAAGAGCATCTTTATGGCCGCTTGCCGGGCCCGTTCCTCCGCTCGGTAGCGCCGCAATATACGCATCTGGCCGGCATGGATGTGTAACGCCTTGGCCACGCTAACTCCAAGTTCCTCGGCCTGCAAGATAACAGCAACAAAGGTTGCGATATCCTCCACACCCGTACGCTTTACAAGATCCTGAAGTGCTTCCGCCCTGGGCTTGCCCGCTCTAATCTCGTAGACCACCTGGTCCAGTTCAAGTGCTAGCCCATGTCGCCATCTCTGTGCGATCTTAAGAAGAGCCAAATCGAAGCCCAGACCTGCATCCAGGCACACCACCAACATGTCCAAAGCATCGGGGAGCGCACGCTCGATATCGCTTTGCCGTCGGGCGATCCTCCTCCATAGCCACACCCTGGGCGCATAGAACCCTACGAGACCCCCTACCAAGGTAAAAAATAAGGCCAGACGCGGAGATGATTTGAAGAGAAACACCACACCCCCTATCACCAAGCCAACCGACAAGGCCACTAGCAATCTCCCTCCCAGGAAATCTATGGCCGTAAGATCTAAGGGCCTACCGGCCCGTGCTAGATCGCGCTCCAAATCTTCGATATTGCGCTGGGGCGCTAATCGTCCAACTATGCGAACTATCTTCTGTAGAAGGGGCTTGATCGCCCTTTGGAAGAACGGTTCGGAGAGCTCAAGCTCTTCAAGAGTACGTTTGGGTGCATACAGTCTGACCCGAGCATCTACTGCTTGAGCGTCAAGTCGGCGTGCTCGCACGCTGGTCAAGAAGAAGACGACACTCACGGCGACCAGGGCCGCCACTATCCAAGACAACCCTACTGGATCCAATTGCATTAAGACCAAGATGCCCCTCTCCCGCTATGCTATACTTCGATAGCCACGATCCGGCGCGTGAGCAGGAAGCCCAGGATCATGGATATAAGAGCCCCAAAGGGGATGCACAAGGTAGGCCCTGGTTCGAAGAGCCTCATCATGTACTCCGGGTTCATTACGAAGAGAATGGCAGTCACTCCGAACGGCAGTGCGACGAGGACATAGCCCGAATACCTCTGCATGGCTGTCAAGCTGCGGATTTCTTGCTTGATACGAACTCGCTCCCGAATGGTGTCGCTGATACTTTCCAGTATGACGGTGAGGTTGCCGCCCACTTCGCGGTGAATGCTTATCGCAGTGACCATTAACTCCAAGTCATCACTTTCTACCCGCCTCAGGAGGTTGGCCAGCGCTTCACTCATACTCAGGCCGAGGCTCACCTCCCGCACGACTCTGTTGAATTCATTCGCCGCGGGGTCAGGTAGACGGTTCGAAACGTAATCGAATGATTGCAAGAGTCCATAACCAGCACGCAGAGAGCCGATCACCACATTGACGACGTCCCCTAATTGATTGTTGAACGCTGCGAGCCTTCTTCGCTGCCGCCACCTGACATACAGGGTAGGCAAGAATGCACTCCCCACAACCAACATCAAGGCGGAGAACCAAACCCGCGAGATCAAGAACCCGATTACGCCAACCCCAAACACCACCATCGCGTTGATGAATAGATACTCGGGTACAGTAAGAGGTAGATCGGCGCGCGCAAGTTCCCGTCTGACACCTTGGACGAAACCCCGACTAGTGATGGCCTGGTCGAGCCTGGCAAGAAAGGATGACCTCGCCGTTGGAGTACGCTCTGCCGCCTGGCCCCTGCCAACAACTCCAGTCCCTGACCTGCGCACGTAGCGACCCAATCTCTCATCCACGCTGCTACGTGCGAATTCCGCCATCCCAGTGAACGCCAGTAGGATGGCCAAGGCTATAAATATGCCCACCAGTAAGAAAACATCCATCTCTATTCCTACCTCAAACTGACTCCGAGAATTACTTTTCCACTTGCGTCAATAACTAGCCCGGGTGCGACCACGGCTCCTCTTCGTTGCCGGTCTGCGGTCCCGCTTTCATAAGAAGTTCTGCCAACTTGTAGATCCCCCGGCTCGCACCGCTGTCCGGCGCATCCAAGACGAAGGGGATGCCCCTGTTCGCAGCCTGTGTCACCAACCGTCCATCGCTGGGCAAGGTCACGGAGATGGGAGACCCAAGGCTTTCGGCGATGTCCGCGGGCTTGATCCCCCAGGTGGCCGAGAACCTATTCCCCACGATGACCAATCTGTCCCGAGGATATCCCAGATCCTCGGTGACTTGCAGCATGCGCCTCAGGTTATGAAGCGCAGGCACCTCAGGCGTGGTCACCAACACTGTTCTGAAGGAGGAGTCCAATATGGCCAGCGCTACTGCGTCTAGGTAGGCCCCCGAATCCACAACGACAAACTCGTATCCGCCTTTCAAGATTTCAAGAATCTTGGTCACCAACCGGGGAGTTATCTCTTCGGCCGCTTCGAGAGTAAGGGGAGGCAATAGCACCCTTACACCCGATGAATGTGTCAGCATTACCTCCTCCACCAGTTGGGTGCTCAAATCGTCTTCGTATCGTGCCAGGTCTCCCAAGGTCACTCGCGGCCAGAGGTTCAAGAGAACGGCTGCATTACCAAAACGTAGATTGGAGTCGAAGAGAGAAACGGGCTGGCCGGTCTCTCTCCGAAGAGCAACGGCTAGATTCACCGCGATGACCGTGCAACCCACCCCACCCTTTGCGCTGAGGACGCTTACCACCTTCCCCTCTCTGCTGCCTGGAGTTACTTCCCTCTTCCCGGCTTCCGCTTGCTGAAGCCGCTTGGTAGTCTCTAATTGTAGCACCCGACCGACGGCCCCCACCAACTGAGACTCCGCCGAGGATCGCGTCACAAAGCCCCGGGCACCGCCGAGAAGAGCATCCTGCACATATTCCATGTCTTCGTCGGGGGCCACGAGCATGATCAGAGATGTAGGAACGGCAGAGGCGAGGGAACGGATGAAATCGAGATCTGCCTTTTCTCCCCAGCCACTATCCACTATGATCACATCGGGCTGAAGGCGTCTCGCTGACGCCACCCCCTGAGGTCCCGGCTCTACTGTGTCCGCGACTTCCAAACCATTCGATAGGCTCAACGCCCGTCGAAGTCGAGTACGGCCTTCACCCGATTGACTTAGAATCAGGACAGTGCGTCGACCCTGCATTTCAAACCATCCTCACCTAGTCAAGGGGCTCTGGTGGTATAATCCCATACCGTCTAGCCAAGTAGTTTATGGTTACGGGTTCGGTGTCAAATAGTCGTTCACTGGTGGCCGCTCGCAAAGCGAAATCGATCACGCCGCCAGAATCTTTGAGGTACTTGATGATCACCGCCTCTTGAGGGTCGGCGATCAATATTATCAGTCGCTCACCTGGCTCTTCTCCTTCTTCGCCCTCCTCGGCCGGCGGCTTCTCCGCAACGATCTGGAGGATTTCCAAATCCTGGACCGTAGTCAGCGCTACCAGCCCCCCCCGAGGGACCTCCTCCAGGTATGTCTTTCCCACCACATTTACAGAGAAGAGAAGATCGACCTTGTCCCCCGGCATCACGACCCCAAATCGGCTCATCAGATCGGTAGCCGGTAGCGCTACCGCTAATTCGTCCTCTTCGAGGGCTTCGGCAAGGCTTACTTCACCCTCTCCCGGTGCTCCTTCCGCTGTGACCTCCAGGAGGTTTTGGGCCAGGATTATCTCCCCCTCGTTCAACTCCGTCAGAGTGATCCTGTCGACAGCGTCTTCTATTTTCACCACGGCTCCAGATCGGATCGCATCCTCAGGCAACTCCCTGATCTCCACATCCGTCTCTGACAGGACGGTTCGACGGGGCACCACATGCGCAGCCACCACCACCGGCCGTGTGAGGGGAGCCTCGGGTGGTGCAACCTGAACCCCGGTGACAGCGGTCCGCAGGGCGAACATCGCTACCAGACCGGCCAAGACAGCCACCAGGCCCCCGGCCAACATCCACAGTAACCCTCTCCGGTTACGGAACAGTTTCACTTTGCCACCTCCTCAGCGAGAATCTATACCAAGACTATCGGAGAACCTTTCCCTCCGATGAATTCACACTTGTAGCAGAACGAGATTGTACCTCGCTACGGCCAGGGTCAATATCATAGAATCTCCCCACTCCATCCCAACGACAGCGCCGGGCTACGGCGCCCAAGGCAAAAGCGAACCCCTTGTGCCCGCTGTGATCAAACTGAGATCGGGGACAATGGGGCCAATAGCGTATGCGACTACGTCATTGTTATCTATGTAACTGATCTCGAAAGGAGCAAAGCCCTCCACGATGACGAATTGGTGAGGTTCTTCACCCGTAGGCTCATAGACGTTCACCAGGATGGGCACACTGTGCTCTACTCCGTCTTTCGCTGTAGCTGTCAATAGGAGTTCATAGGTTCCGGGCGAGGCGTCAGCGTTGAACTTCAGGTTAACCTTCTCCTCGTTGTCGACGCCATCCTCGATCTTCACCTTGCTGGGCCCTCCTGTTTGGGAGAAGACAGCCGGCGGAGGCACAGGCATAACTTGAGAGGCGCTGAGATCTGCATTGGGTGTCGAGAAGCCAGCAAAGCCCCTGGCAGTGACGGTAATTCGCAGAACGCCACCCTGGGGCACACTGAACTCCCGGCCATGGGCGTACAATGTGAAATCCGGGCCGATCTCGCCATATACGAAGTTGGTGGAGGCCCAACGCGTAAGCCCTAAGCTTGTGTCGCGCGCCCGCACCGTCAAAGCGCTGAGGTAACTAGTGTCGGTGATGGGATTTTCAGCGTAGACAATCATGTCCACCGATGCCACGAGCCGGTTCTCCGCCATTTCCACCGGGTTCTCGCTGAACTCAACGTTGGGGTTTATCTCATCAGCCCCCTCCATGAAGTCCCATTGCAGTTCGAAATTGGCGTACGGGGGCCAAAGCCCGACCTTTTCCAGGGTGAGAGTATAAGTAACGGTATCGGTTATACTGGGGAAGATGGGGGGAACAGGATTGACCCAGGGATGGATCTCCATCTTGGCTTCGGGAACGTCCCAGACGTAGCCACTATAGACCACAGCCACGAACTGTTGGCCCACTTCCCAGGGCGGGTCACAGTTGAGCATGTCTTGGCCAGTCATCGCGGCAGAGACCCCCGGCAGGTAGGCCAACTGATCGCCAAGGGTGGGTACCCTCCTGCCTCGCCAGCCGCGTTCACAAAACCATCGGCTTGATAGCGCTTTGTTGGTAGCATCCTGGCCTGTGGCCCCGTTATAGTATTCGATGTGGCGGTGGAGTGGGTCTGCGATATTCCGGATATCGAGCGAGACGAAACCTGAAAACTTCTCCGTTCCGTCGTTGGTGTCCGTCTCTACCCCAAGGACGCACACTCCGTCAAGGATGTCATCCCCCTGTGGCGGGTCGGGGTCGCAGTCAATGTTCCCAGTCGTCTCGTCGTCGCGCTCCCCAGGTGTGGGAACATGGAGCGTGTCGCTGATTGGATGGAACGGCGTGCGGCCGTAGTACCCGTCCAAATAGACGGTATCGGAATCCTCGTCATAGTAGCACCCCGGAGGCTGGCAGTTCTTGTTGGCCAGTAGATCCAGCAGTGATGGATCTTTGCCGAAACCGTCATACCTGCGCACGGCGATGGGCAGGAGACCGCCACCAATCTGGGAGTTACAGCGGGAACGGGCGCCCACCAAGGCACTGGAGCGATTGAATATCATGGTGAAGTAGGTATCAACATCCTCTTGAAGGGCCACCCTCACATTGGCGCCGCTCACTTCAATGCCTTTGACCAAGCCTACACCGGTTCCCTCTTGCTCTGTGTAGAACTCCTCAGCCCCCCCATTTCTAATCACGTACTCTTGAGCCTTGGCAATGGCCCCTTCCGTGTCACCACCAAGGGAGAGTTCCGTGGCCGCCGCCAAGCAAGCCGCATCACCCATGTTCTGAAGGTCGCGCCTCACCACATATAGGTGACCGCCGTCGATAGCCAAGGCCGTAAGGGCGATAAAGGCGAACATAACAAGGAGGGTAATCAAAACTGCCGCCTGACCCTCTTCTCCTCTCAGATTCTTAGGTTTCATCTCTCTCCCCCTCTTAGAACCCTTTGCTACTGAAACCGCATGACCACCGTTCTGGATACGGGAAAGGGTGAATCTATAATATCTTTGATTATAGGCAAAGCGGAGACGATGGGCAAGGGGTAGTCATAGGTGGCAGTAACGGTAATGGTATCTCCTGCCTTTAGGTCCTCTACATTGTTCTCTATGACGACGACAATATCATCGTTCTCAATAGCGGCGACCTCGGCCCGCACCGCAGTTTGGACCGTATCGGTCAAGGTGCCCGTCCCACCTGTGGTCATCAACCACAGCGAGCCCGCTCGGGCTCCCTCCCGAGTGGCATTGGAGACCCGCACGTAAGTATAGAAGATGAAACCAAACTCGATAATCCCCATAAGAAGTAGGAGTACCGCCAGGATCATAAATGCCGTCTCTACCAGGGCCTGCCCTTCTTGCCCGCTCTTCCTTCTACTTCGCCAGAGCATATATTAGCCTCAGTACCCTTCTCTATGGCGACGCTGGCGTAGGCGTGGGGGCCGGTCCGCCGGGCTCGATCCTCATCGTCGCCGTCGCGTTGAGGTCGATTTCTCCCAAATCAATCACTAAGCCCACTATAGTGGTGTGAGTGTGAGTGATGGCCACCGTAACGAGATCGCCGCTACGATAGACATCGCAGAACTCCCAACCGCCGGGCCCCTGCACGCATAGGTCACCTTCCGGGTCCTCGTAGCTTACGGTCCAACCCTGTATGCTAACCAGCGGCCTGACCATTGCCTCTACGGTCTGGGTGATCACGTTCTCTCGCGCCGGATCTATCTTGTTCTCCATCATGTCCCTGCTGCCGTCGGATGGTTCAGTACCCTCATAGTGATAGATGGCCCCCGCCCGGGCCCCCTCTCGGGCCCCGTTGGTGAGCGCCACCCATTTGTAGAAGAGGATGCTGCCGTCGATAATGCCGAAGGTCACGGGCAGAATCACGAACAAAGTCACCAGCGCAAACTCGACTAGGCTTTGGCCAGCCTCGTGAATCAAAGGCTTTACACTCTTACCAATCACTATCCTTATCCTTCAAACGCTGCTGGACGATAAGAGGTGGGTGCAGGACGATGAGAGGTGGGTGCAGGACGATGAGAGAGGTTGTCATTATTCTACCATTCTTCCAACGAAAAGTCAAAAAGGCGTGCGAGCCAACATAGTGAAGTCCTCGTAGCGATTCTACGGACGATGGCCGGGTCCTGCCTCTCCATCCGCAGCCTTAACAGGTCATTCGGCTTCCCTCATCATTCAAGAATTGGCTCCGCCACGGTGTGGCAGGAACCGATTTTAAGCAGATAGCCCTCGATTTCAGAATGGCAACTGGATGATGATCCGCTGATAGACGTCTGTAACCTGCTCGCCGAAAACGCCAAGTAAGACAATTAGAGCCAGGGCTACCCCTAAGTAGAGCAAGGCATATTCCGTTAGCCCCTGTGCTGTTTCTTCTCTCACCCTGCTAAGCATCTAGCCCACCCCCTTAGTTTAACTGATCGAATCATGGCTCTGACATCAGGGCGACCATCGACCCTTCTCTTGAAGAGTCAGCCTTCGAACCGCACACTCGGTTGCGTCCTAACGCCTTGGCTGCATAGAGCCGCCGATCGGCCATCAACATGAGGTTCTCTGCCTCGCAAGCATCCGTCGGGAAAGTGGCCACCCCAACGCTGACCGATATCGCTGCCCCAGCCAGTTCCCCCGACTCTACTTCAGAGCGAATTCTCTCTGCAATCTGCAGCGCCTCCGCCTCGGTTGCCCCTGGCAGCAAGGCCGCAAATTCGTCACCCCCGTACCTGCTTGCGGTATCGGATTCCCTGACCACAAGCCTCAGAACCTCTGCTATTCCACACAACAACTTATCACCTTCAAGATGTCCCCTGGAATCATTATGCTTCTTGAGGAAATCGACATCTAACACGATTAGCGAGAGCGGTTTACCTTCTCGCACGCTTCTTGATATCTCCTTCCCCAGTTCCTCTGAGAAGAATCGACGGTTGTACAAGCCAGTCAGAGGATCGGTCACGGCTAATGTCTGGCAGTTCTCGTAGAGCCGCGAGTTCTGGACGGCGATCGCCGCCTGAGAGGCTAGGAGATTGAGCAGGGACGCATCCGTCTCGGCGAAAGGACGGCCTTGCCGGTCCATCAGAACATAGAGCACACCGATCACATCTCCTTCCCATTTCATAGGCACGATGATGGCAACAGCATTACTACCACTTCCGCCCTCACCCGAAGCCTTTGCGGTCGGTGGCGATATCTCAATGACTTTCGACCTGCCATTCTCAACCACGCCCCTGGTCTCACTTTCTAGGGCCAGGAATAGATCGTTGTTGTTTTCACCAACCGGCCAGAAAGTAATCGGCCCATATTCCCAAACAGACTCCGTGCGCTCTACAAGTCGGACCCCCCCGCAGAATCCATCGAGAAGCGTCACTGTCCTGCGCACTATGGACCCCAACAACTCTTCCAGTTGCAAGTGCGAGGTGATATCGATCGTGATCTGGAAGAGAGTGGCCATCTGATCTCGACTCCGCCGGACCTCACCATACAACAAGGTGGCGTCGAGCGTCATCGCCAGGATCTCACCAAAGGCCCTAACAACGCCCCTCTGATCTCCAGACAAGGAACCACCTGGCTCACTAGCCACGAACAACGCACCCCAAATCCGTCCCTTGGATCCGAAAGGCTGTGCCAACGCTGAGATAGCCATCGCTTGAGCGTGGGTCTGAATCGGATGCTGCCTGAGATAGGGAAAAGCATTACTTTCAACCGGGTGTCGCGAGTGAAGTGCGCGCTGCGCCATTTTCATGGCTAGATCTGGCACTTTCACCCTGCTGCCCGTGGGTGAACGGGAGTAGTGAGCGACCAGTCGCAACCTTTCCTCCGTCTGGTCAACTAAGAAAGCCGCAATCTCGCCAAGGCCTATGCCCGTCGCCAGGCTCTCCACGGCCAAGGCGATGGTGGCTTCTGGGTCGTCCCCCGGGCCTCGAATTAGCCAAATCCGCGTTAGAGCATCGAAAAGGGGGCGCAGCCACTCCGCTTCGGCTCGGTCGGGGTTGATTTCCTTCTCTCCGGCGGTCTCGCGAGCGCTAGAAATGGCTGCCCTAGTCAATAACGCGGCTCCGAAAGCCAAAAATGAAACCATAATAGCGAGATAAAACCAATGGCCGTTGCCAACCGTCCGCAGGGCCGCCACCAGAGCCGTGATGCAGACTATGAGAGCAATTGCTGCCGGGGCGATCCAAGCCAGGTTGCGTAGACCTTTATGCTGGCCCTCCTTTACAGGATGCTCGCCTACTGTCATGATTGGTCTATGTCCCCCTTTCATCTTCGTAGAAGCAGCCACGTTTGCTTCCAGGCCGGGATACTCCGCGGGCCTGCAGACCTGAGGCCTCTGTCATAATGAATCTCCCGCTCCTCCCTGAGACCCAGGCTAGACAATTGAAACATTCGACTTGGTAACGGCAGTGCCGTTAATGGAATTCCAATGTGGGAATCCCCATCGGTTCTCTTCGCCGCTCTGCTTCGTGTGTCGCGGCGACCGTCTCCTGTGATTCGAACATTGGAGGGCCTGGGCTTCGGGGTGGCACTTCCAAGTGTCTCAGGGCGCGAAAAAGGGCTTCAACCACCACGGGGTCAAATTGACTTCCCGAAGCCTCATTGATTTCATCGAGCGCGCGCGCCATGGAAAAGGCCTGGCGATAAGGCCGATCGCTGGTCATGGCCCCCAATGCGTCAGCCACCGCCAACACTCGGGCCAATAGCGGAATCACCTCACCTTTTAGGCCATCCGGATAACCCAACCCGTCGTAACGTTCGTGATGATGGTAGATGATGGGCACCACGGGACGGAGCTTCTCTATCCGCTTGGCTACGCGAGCTCCAATGGCGCAATGTCGTCTCATCTCCACCAACTCTTGAGCAGAAAGCCTGCCTGGTTTTCTCAGGATGGCGTCGCTTACGCCGATCTTGCCAATATCGTGCAATAGGGCGGCGAAGTGCAGCAATTCCTGCTCCCTTTCCGGGAGTGCGAGCTCTTCGGCGATGGCTAAGCAATATAGGGCTATCTGCTGGGAATGCCCGGCGGTGTAGGCATCTCGGATCTCGATGGCATCGGAGAGCGCTCCGATGCTCTCCACGAACAGCCGATTGGCTTGGGAGTAGAGTTCAGAGTTTTGCACGGCGATCGCTGCCTGGTTGGCCATTAGCCTCAGGAGCTGAAGATCATCGCTGGAAGGAGGGCCAGCGCCACCCTCTACCAACACGAGAACCGCACCCTTCGTTTCCCCTTGCCACTGCAGCGGCGCACAAATAGCAGCCGGTGCCAGACGGTTATCACCCCACTGCACAGCCGCCCCTTCCAAGAGATGATCGCCGCTGACGATGGTGGATATGCCCTTGCTCACCACATGGGATGCGAGCCAATCGCATATCTTGATAATTTCACCCCAAGGATATTCACCGGATAAGACCCCTCCCACGCGGGTTAGGTCATTAGACTCTTCGCTGGCAAGATATACTGCACCACAGAAACCTCCCATCAACTCAGTAGCCCTCTCGACCAGGGACTTGGCTACACTCCCTGGGTCGAGTTTACTGGTGATCTCCAAGGAGATCTGATGCAGAGATCTCATTTCGTGGAAGTTCGTATTGCCTTCCTCCAACATCCTCAGGATGTCCAGCACTACGCCAGCCACCTGACCCAGTGTGATAAGCGACTCCACGCATCCGTCACGGAGGCCACCAGTCCAGCGCTGGGCCACGGCGAGAGCGCCTCGAACCCGTTGACAAGGAATGGGGACGATCGCCCAAGTGCCCCCGTCTCTAACCTGTAACTTCGGTTCACCGGAGGAGATGCCGGCTCGCCCGTCACTCACAACGGGCTGGCCGGACTCGATTACGAGGGCCACCAGTTCTTCCCTGAAGGCAAGAGAGGCTAGACAATTCCTGTGCCCTGTCGGGCTTCGGCAGACGCTCGGCAGGGGTTTCCCTGATGGCTCAGCTGGGAAGTAGATGGCCCCCTCTTTGAGACCGGTAATCTCCAGCGCCTTATCCAGGGTATGCTCCAAAACCGTGGAAACATCCTGACCAGCCCGTGCCAGCCTTGCCACCGAGACGATGGCTCGAAGATCTCGACTGGGGACCTCAGCATATGGTACAGGTGAGGGCTCAGCCTTGGCTGGGCTAGGTGTCCTTAGGGCAAGCAACATGGCCACCGCAGCCCCCACCACCAAGAGCACGGGTGCTAGGTAGCTGCTATATTCCTCGGCTGGCAACTCGCCCCCACCGAGCACCACGAGAAAAGCGAGCAATGAACATAGCAAGGCTAGGGAAAGGTAGCCCGCAGTGCGAGCCTTCGTCCGTAGACTTCCCACTTACTCACCTCCTTGTTCGCCACGAGACTTGGATCACCAGTTCAGGAGACTAAAGCACGCGTCACACGCCCCCACCTTTGGAACTACCGACACAAAAGAAAATCGGGCTACCGTAAAGCGAACCTCTTCGGCAGCCCGGCTGTCCCCTGGATGCTCGGACCCGCGGCTTTGCGCCCCCGCTTTTCAGCGAGTTTGCCCTTTCGGAGTCATGTCCTCTGAGAGAGATGAGGAGACCTATTCAATTTCAACCTTATTATACCTGGTTCACCTCCATAGAAAGTTAAGGTTTGGTTTAGGCTTCTCTCCATTTTCTCATGTGATTCGTTCCTTGATAGCCTCGGAGAACCGAGGGTTAAGATAAACCCCAGAGCGGAAGAGGGAAGCCTTGAAGAGCCGAAAAGCGATCGAAAGGAAGTTCGGGGGAGCCAAGAAGTGGCGGGCACTGGAACAACCTAGCGGCAAATGGGTCGGGTGAATCGCCTATTCCTCCCCTGCTGGCAGGAATTCAATTTGGCGTGTAGTTGCTTTCTACCCCTAGTCCCCCCTCGTCGTCGATGCCATGTTGAGGTGGAGAGACATCGGTCCTTGTGAATTGCTTGGCAACTCAGCGCAGTTCTTCAGGCAGCGCGTCAATTTCCGCCCCTTCACCCGATGGATGCTATATGCTATAATGAGGGAGGCAACACCCACATTACTCCCCAAATGCGAGCAGATGCCGCCAGGGCTGGGTGATCTGATCACTCAGCCTTACGTTTATTATGCTGCCTCCTTAGGCTGTGGATGAAGGTCGTTCTGGGGCGGGTATTGAGATCCTCGACTCCAGTCGAGGGCATTACCTTCTGGGCTGTTTAGGAGCAACCGCCTTCAAGTCCACAATCTCTCACTCACTGCAATAACTCTCAACTCAGTATATCTTGCCGCCCAGCCCCTCGCGGTCTGGGTATCGAAAACCGGTGAACGCTTGGTATCACCGGCTTCCTCTTCGACGCCTATCCTAACTAGAAGTAACGATGCTATCGCATTAGAGGCTCACCGGCTTGGGCCAGGGCTGGATTGGATATCCCGCCAGGCTAAAAGCCCGCCAGCGCTTTTCGCCTGGCGCACAGCAGAGAGGATGGCTGCTGAGATAGCCTCCGCGCCGTACGCCCCTACCAGCGGCTCCTCACCCACTCTCGCCCCTCGGGCAAGGCGAAAGAGCTCTTGCCCGATCTGGATATGATGCCTCAAGAATATTACAAACTCCGAGGCTGGCCCCCGGGGGGCGCAAGGATGAGAAACTAGCGGAACTGGGGCTCAAATAGGTCTACTCTTTTACCCACTCCTCCAGGTCTATCCCCAGGGCCCCTGCCGCATCGCGCACAGGGTCGTAATCCGAGTCCTGGGAAGGGAGATACCCATCTATGCCGTAGGGGTTGGCCAGGATGATGGCTCCCTCATCGGTGGCAGCCACAGCCAGAAAGGCGTCTTTGATCTTCTGCACCATCTCTGGAGGCAGGCCCTTCCGTACTACGATAGTATCTAGGGGGATAGGCTTTGTCTCGGCGATGACCCTTGTATCCTCCATGATGTCGGGATACATCTCCTGGATGGCCGGGAGGTCGCGAGCCCCATCGTAGATGGCCCCCGCGTCCACTGTCCCGTCCATGACCGCCACGATCACCCGGTCATGTCCCCCCGCAAAGACGGTCTGCCCGAAGAAGGTATCGGGGTCGTACCCTTCATGGATTAGGAGCGCCTTGGGATAGATATGACCCGAGGCTGAGGTGGGGTCTACGAAGGAGAAATCCTTCCCTTCCAGATCATCTAGAGAGTGGATATCGCTATCCGCGCGGACGATGATCTGGCCCCTGTAGTCCGTCTTCCCCTTGCGGATGGTCACCAAGATGGTCTGGGCTCCATATTTGTCGTGGGCCAGGACGTAAGCCACCGCCGAGAGTTGCGCCACATCCACTTTCCCTGCCCCCAACCCTTCCACCACTGCGGCGTAATCGGTGGGGATGCGGGGCTCTATCTGGTAGCCTGTCTCCTCCTCTAATAGTTTAGTCAAAGCCGTGGTGGTCTCCAGGAGTTGTCCCGTCTCCACGGAAGGGACGAAGCCCATCACTATCGGCCTCTCTGCGCTCCCCAGAGGGGGCTCAGCCTTGCAGCCCAAAAGTAGGGCGGAAATAGAGAGAAGCAATACCACCCAGCGGCACCAGCGAGCGATCATAGATCTCCTCCTTTATCATAATTAAAAGCCTCTCAGGGCTCTGAGAGGCTTTGATTTCTATCTCTTTGCCGTCTCGGTCCCGAGGATCCAAGCGACCTTTTCTCCTGCTCTTCCTCACCGCCGCCAAGGGTCGATGGCTGATTCTATTATATCATAGAAGAGTATAAACCTCCTCCAATGAGCGCAAGGGAAGGGAATCGAGCCCTCCGGAAGTATAATAGTGCATAACGTCTCGCGTGATTGGTACTATGCTATCGTTTCTCAATACCTTCCCACAGTCTTTTCTGTTTACCTTCTTCGGCCTTTTTCCTGTTTGCAAACTTGCCTACCGAGAGACCCTCCTTTTTCCTCTGCTTAAAGGTCTTTCTTACTTTATGGTTTTCTAGCTCTGCCTGGACCTTGGTCCATTCCTTTTCATAATTTCTCAGTCGTTCTCTAGCCATTCGGACATAGCCTTCGGCAATTTCAATTCCAAGATAATTGCAACCCAATAACTTGGCGGCCACTAACGTGGTGCCACTGCCCGCATAAGGGTCTATCACATTGCCAGGCTTGCCATCCAGGATTGAATAAATACACCGAGTAGGCAATTCGATCGGGAAGGGCGCTGGATGTTCTATTTTTTGTTCGGGGCGAATCTCCCAGATGGAAGTCAGCAAAGCATGCCTCGAACTCAACTCCTTTCCTATTTTGCTACTTTGTTTTGGCTTATACAGCCAATATATCCTCTCTTCTACTTGCCAAAATCTCTACTTCATGTCTCTGGCCTTCCGCAAACTATGAAACTCTTCGTCTAGCATCTTGCTCAACGGTATATCCACAACTTTGCAATCCATGTAATTACACTCTAGTAGTTGTGCCGTAGCATATCCCCTTTTGTCTCTAATGTCGTCTGGAATCTCGACTGTATACTCAACTTTCTCAACTCTCAAGACCCTCTCAAATTTGGTCAAGATATACTTTGCGTTGCCCATACTTAATCTCCCTTTTCGGCTACACTATACTTTGATTTCCAAGTCTGGAAATCTCTCCACATCTGTTTGATTAGTTCCTCCGAGGCTGGCGTAGTCTTTTCCATCAATCTTGGAGGAGTCAAATTGAACTGTCCTTCTACATCCAAACGGTAATGAAAAATTGGAGTGGTTAGTGTGCAAAATTTAATAAACTCCTCAGCACTGAACAACTGAAAACTCCACTCATTTATATTCTCGCCTTTGCCCCTGCACACCAAGAATAAATAATTCTCTTTGTTGCATATAGCCTTAAACATCTCGGTTAGCATAACTGTGCCGAAAAATCTACCCTTGTCTTTCGAAGAATATTTTATTTCAATATAGTAGATTTTGTCCGATTTTCTAGCTATCAGGTCACAACTTTGCTTTCTTGCTGCTACGATGTCCGTAAATCCCGCCTTTTCCAACCACTCTTTACATTTCGCTTTGGCTGGTCTGTCTGAAACTACTTTTGCCTTTACCATATGTTTGTCCTTTCAGATGCAAACATATGGTAAAACAAATCATGCAATTTGTCGAGTAATTATGATTTCATAATTGGGAGGCAACCATCATGACGTTATCTCGCTCGTAACGGTCTAACCGCTCATATGTCAAATCACTGAAGTTACCCCCGCCATTTAACTTGTTGCCAGAGCCACTTCGGATATTTACAGGTTTGACTTCGCAAGGGTTACCATGAGAAGTCATTCCATTATAGCCCAACTTTGTTCCTGATGGCTGAGGCTCATACCCCCCTTTAAGCGTAGTTATAAACTCTCTAAGAGTAGGGTGATGTCTTCTAATTTTCTACCTATCATTATGGCTCCTATTGGGAAGACAGTACAGAGCAGGCTCCTCTTTCTGTCCCCATTATACCAGAGAACCCTTGCCGATGGAAGTTGCAGCGGAGGGGCTACCTGGGCAGCCTGTGAATCTGGCCATTCTCTCTTTATGCACCAGGACTCAATAGCTAATTGGCTAGTGGCCTTGTCAACTTAACATGGCACTGCGCAACAGGCTGAGGTTCTCTTCACCCATCGGCTCCTGCACTTCGTCTCCCAACGAGACTCGGTATCTGAGGGAGGACTCACCTCTGATTGCATAGTGGCTGATCGCAGTTCCCTTGCCCAAGCAGGATATGCTATAATCTGAGCGATATCTGATCAGGAGGTCAGGAATATGGCACGTTCGAAGGGAGCGATGTCGCTCCTCCTAGTAGGCTTTCTCGTCACCTTCTTCACTGGCTGCGGGCCAAGTGGTCCCATCGCTACCCCTACCCCCACCAAGACCCCCCGACCCCTGGTCACCCCCGTCGCTCCTCCCACCGATACCCCAACTCCACCAACCCCTACACCGACCCCAGAATCTGACCGTTGCCCCTTGACCGGGGAAGCGATGCAGGAGCCGGAAAAGGCGCTGCGCAGGCCCCTGATAGTCAAAATAGGCAACGACAAAAGGTCCCGCCCCCAGTCCGGGCTCCATAAAGCGGATATAGTGATCGAGCACCTCGCCGAGGGGGGGATAACCCGCTTCGATGCTGTCTATCTCTGTCATGATTTCGAGAAGATCGGACCGGTGAGGAGCGCTCGTCTCATCGATATCCCTCTAGCCTATATGTTCGATGGTATCTTCGCCCATGCCGGGGCCAGCGGCGGAGGGGCCAGCAGGGGAGGAGTAATCTGGAGGCTTGAAAACGAGACCAATTTCCCCAGGTTAGATGAAACCCGCGGCGACCCGGGCTTTGTGCGAGGCCCAATGGCGGGGTGGCCTTATAATACCTTCACCAGCACCTCTCTCCTCTGGCAGATAGCCGAGGAGAGAGGGTGGCAAGAACCCATGGGCCGCCCACCCCTCCTCTTTGGTCCCTTAGATCCAGCCACACCAAAGGAGGAGAAGGACGAGATCTTCATCCCCTATTTCCCCGATAATCGCGTCTCCTGGCGGTGGGACGAGGAAAGCCAGAGATATTTGCGCTTCATCAACGGTACCCCTCAAGACGAGGCGACAACTGGAGAGCAGATAAAGGCTTCTAACGTCATAATCATCTGGGCAGAGCACAGGGAGACGGATATCATCGAGGACGAGTACAACTATGTTCACTCCCTCGAAATCGTCCTCAACGCCAAGGACAAAGACGGCAACGCCCTTTGGAGCAAAGCCTTTCTCCTCCGTGATGGCTATCTCATCCCCGTCCGCTGGATCTGGCGATGGATGCCGCATATGCTCGAACTCTCAGACGAGGAGGGTAACCCCATCCCCCTGGCCGAGGGCAACTCCTGGATAGAGGTCGTGCCCTCCACGCTGGAGATAGAGACTGAATAGATTATGCCTGGGCGTTGCTCGAATTGCGGGAAGTCTTCCCCTCTCATCGCTTCCACACTAGGGGCCTGTGTGGATTGTATCCGCGATTTCCCCAATAAGGTTCTTCCCTCCATAAAGGAGGTGCAGCACGCCTCGCGTCAGGAGTTCGGCCTCCCTCCGGAGCCGCCCCGGGATGAAGAAGGGGTGCGATGCCCCCTTTGCGTCAACCAATGTCTGATCCCAGAAGGCGGAAGGGGGTTCTGCGGCCTGCGCACTAACGAGGGTGGGAAATTGGTTCACCTGGCGGGAACCGCCAAGAAGGGGATCCTCCACTGGTATTATGACCCCTTGCCCACCAACTGTGTGGCCGCCTGGGTCTGCGAAGGGAGCAAGATGTACGGCTACCATAACCTAGCCGTCTTCTATGGGGCCTGTTCTTTCAACTGCCTCTTCTGCCAGAACTGGCATTATCGCCAGATGTCGCCTCAGGACGATGGCCTGAGCGCCCAGGAGTTAGCGGAGAAGGCCGATTCACGGACCTTTTGTATTTGCTATTTCGGGGGCGATCCTACGCCGCAGATCCCCCACGCTCTGACCACCTCTCGCATCCTGGCCCGACAGGGGGTGAGGGTTTGCTGGGAAACCAACGGCTCCCTGGAACCGAAAGCGTTGGAGCAAGCGGTGAGGCTATCTTTGGAGACGGGGGGATGCGTGAAGTTCGACCTTAAAGCGCACGATGAAAATCTGCATATAGCCCTTACAGGGGTGACGAACAGACAGACTTTAGAGAACTTCGCCTTGGCGGCCAGATATATCCCCCAGCGCCCTGAACCGCCGTTGGTTGTGGCTAGTACCCTTCTACTCCCAGGGTATGTCGATGCCCAAGAGGTAAGCGGTATCGCCCGGTTCATCGCCTCCCTAGATCCGAATATCCCTTACTCTCTCTTGGGGTTCCACCCCCACTTCTATATCCATGACCTGCCGCACACCTCAGTGCGCCATGCGGAAGAGGCGGAACGTGCGGCTCGCCAGGCTGGTCTGACTAACATTCATATCGGGAACCGCCATCTCCTCTCGCAGGCATATTAAAAAGCCACCGCCCACAGGCGGTGGCTTCTCCTAAACCTCTGCCTTTAACCCTCATTCTCCCCCAGAAGATCATAGAAATCGCCTTTGAAACCCCTCAAGAGCCGGTGCATATCCAAAACATCGTCGGCATCGATGGGGGAGAGTTCCGCGGCTCTGGCTAACTCCTCGGGCGTCATCTCTGTGATCACCTCTGGAGGCTGGCCCTCGCGCACCACGGCGAAGATCATCCCCTGCGTATGGCAATGGGCGCAGGTCACCCCCATGATCCAGAGGTCATCCTGGCGGCCGAGGATCTGCACATCTTTCGGCTCATACCGCCGGCTGCAGACCGCACACCTGATGTTGCTGATGAGATGCTTGATGAGAAAATACCGCTCTCTCCCCTCTTCCACGCTACCCTCCCTCTGATGCCTCCTCCACTACTACGGTGACCTCGGGCGAGAGATCTCCCATAAGCCTTACGGCCACCTCATAGGTCCCCAATCCCCGGATGGGCTCTGAAAGGTCGATCTTTCGCTTGTCGATGCCCTCTCCCAACTCCCTCTCCAGGGCTTTGGCGATATCCCCGCTGGTGATGGAGCCGTAGAGTTTCTCCTTTCCACCCACCCTAGCTTTGAAGTTAAGGGTTATCTTCTCCACTCGCGCCGCCAACTCCTCAAACTTGGCCCTTTGCCGCTCTTCGCGCCGCGCCTCGGCCTGACGCCAACCCTCCGCTTCCTTGAGAGCGCCCTCGGTAGCCACCACGGCTAGGCCTCGAGGGATGAGGAAATGGCGGGCATACCCTCCAGCCACGGCGTGAACCTCACCAGCCTTCCCCACCCCTTCCACATCTTGAAGCAGAAATATATCCATGCTTTTATTATCATACACCAAAAGAGGAGAAAACTCAAGTTTTCTCCCTTACACCCGTGTGTTATAATACTGCCCGATATACCTATGAGAAGAGATTCGATCCTTAAGAGAATACCTTGGGCCTATTGGCTCACCTCGATCACCTTCTTGGCCTTCACCCTTCGCATCGCCAGGCTGGACTTTCAGCCTCTCTGGTGGGATGAGGGGTGGACGGTCTATTTCGCCACCAGCGATATCCCCTCCATGGTGGCTCGCACGGCCATCGATATCCACCCTCCCTTCTACTATCTACTTCTCCACCTCTGGGTACTCCTCCTGGGGGCTAGCCCTTTCGCCATCCGCTTCTTCTCCCTCTTGGTGGGCGTTCTTTCCGCCCCTCTGATCTTTCTCGTGGCCCGCCGCCTCTTTAACCCCTCGGTAGGTCTTCTCACCACTTTGGTTTGGGCTGTAGCCCCTTTTCCCATCTACTACTCCCAAGAGGCCCGCATGTACGCCCTGGTCACCTTCCTGGGGCTCCTATCCACCTATTTCGCCTTAGAGATAGGGAAAGGGTTGAAAGAAGGCCAAGCCTCCATAGGTCTCTGGGCAGGCTATCTCTTGACCACTACCGCAGCGGCATACACTCAATACTATGCGGCCTTTATACCCTTAGCCCAGACGCTCTTTTTCCTCATCTTGGCTCGTCACAAACTTTCCCTGATCCTCAAATGGCTGGCCGCTCAAGCGATCTGGCTTCTCCTTTACGCCCCTTGGATCCTCTTCGCAGGGAGCAAATTGATCGATTACGTGGCTACCAAGTTAGCGAAGGAGGCCGACCTTCCCCTGGGCTTCGCCACCTATATGGGAAGCCACTTAACCACCTTTGGCCTTGGGCACCTGTCTCAGCATCTCGCTTGGTTGGGCATCATACCCTTGTTTTTCGTTGCTCTAGGGGTGGGAAGCGCCCTTTGGCCAGATGGTGCGAAGGTTTCCTTGGAGCAGGAAGAAAGAGTAAGTCGAGGCGTTCTTTTCCTCCTCCTCTACCTCTTCGTTCCTCTGCTTTCGGGGTTCCTCATCAACCTCCGTTTCCCCTTTAGAGCCATAGGGATAGAGCGACTCCTCCTCTTGGCCACGCCGGCCTTCTATATCTTAGTGGCCTTGGGTCTTTTTTCTCTAAAGGGAAGAAGAACCCTTCTATATTTGGCGGGGCTGATCTTGCTCGCCCTTTGCGGTCTCTCTCTTTCCCATTTCTATACCATCCCGCGGTATGTTGAAGATGACTACCGCCCCCTTATCGCCCGGCTGGAGGCGCTAGCGCAACCGGAAGATGTGATCGTGGTCGTCCACCCTTGGCAGGTGGGCTACTTTCACAGTTACTATCAAGCCCTCTTGCCCTCTCTTTACCTCACCCCCAAGGAAGAGACTGATGTGACACGGGAGCGGTGGATGGAGCGCCCCGACCTCCTGGGCCAGGGACTAGATCGACTGTTCTCCCAACACCCCCGCCTCTGGTTCCCTACCCATCAGGTTTTGGGGAGGATCTTAGAGAGCGAGGTAGAGGAGTACCTGAGTCGAGGATATTACCCTTTCCTCGCCGAGTGGTATAGCCAGAACACGAAACTTACCGCCTACGCCAGCCAGGCCCCTCTCACCGCCAGCGATCGGCCACTGGAATTCGGAGGCCTAATGCTTCTCCAAACCTATGGGGTAAGTGCCCAAGCGGTGGAAGCCGCCTGGGGGGTGATAAGGGTAGATCTCCTCTGGCAAAGGGTAGCCGATTTCCAAGAGAGGTATCGGGTAGCCTTACGTCTGACGGACAAGAGTGGCTATGTGTGGGCCAGTCACGATAGCGAGGGAGTGGCTGGGCTCCACCCTTTCCCCGAACTACCCCTAGGGGCCACCCTTAGGGATAGCCAGGGCCTCTTGGTGCCCGCCGGAACCCCTCCCGGCACCTACCAACTTCGCCTCTCCCTTTACAGTGACCCCGAAAGCGCTCCCCTAGAGGTGACATCACTAGGAGAACCTCTGGGGGTAGAAGCGATATTGGGAGAGGTGAGAGTCATTCTACCCGCTCGCCAGCCACCGATCGAGGCCTTCCCCATCCAGCACCCTCGGCAAGCCGACTTCGAAGGAGGGATGCGGCTTTTGGGCTATAGCCTGGGCGAGGGCCCTTACCTTTCCGGCGAGGAGATAGAGGTGACCCTCTTTTGGCAGGCCTTGACCAGGATGGAAGAGTATAAGGTCTCCTTACGTCTGGAGGACGAGAGCGGCAAGACCTGGACCCAGGAGGAGAAAGCCCCCCTCCGTGGCACCTACCCTACCAGCCGGTGGCCGGTTGATAGTCTCACTCGCGATCCCCATCGACTGCTGCTACCAGCCAATCTGCCGCCTGGCCATTACCGCCTGCTTTTAGGACTCTGTCGCTCGGAGGACGGAAAGCCCTTGGCCATCGGCCACTGGCCCTTCCGGCGAGCCCAGAAAGTGGCCCTTACCACTATCGAGGTGGAGGGAAGAGTCCATTCCACTGAGCCACCTGAAGCCATCCAACACCCGCTCTGGGCCCGCTTGGGGGATAGCGTCCTCTTTCTAGGCTACGACCTGGCATCGTTAGAAAGCCATCCCGGCGGGAGTTTGCATCTCACTCTCTACTGGCAAGCCCTGGCGCAAATGGGGACCTCTTATACCGTCTTCACTCATCTCATTGATGAAGAGGATCGCATCTGGGGACAGAAAGACGGCGTTCCCGGCGACTGGACCCTCCCCACCACCAGTTGGATCGAAGGGGAGTACATCAAGGATGAATATGAGATCCCCATTAAAGAGGATGCACCTCTCGGAGATTACCTTATCGAGATCGGTATGTACGATGCTTCGACCTCAGTGCGGCTACCCATCTATGACCAAGAGAGGAACCATATAGGAGATAGGCTCCTTTTGGAGGAGACGCAAATCCGACTGGTGCACTAAAAGGCTGGCAAAGCGTATGGTCTTACGAACCCCTGTAGCAACCTCCCTGGCTGACCGGGGGCTATTTGATTAGCGCGACAGGGACGGGTTGCCAAAACACCGGGGGTGTGCCATACTGAACCCATGACTGGAGCGCATGCCCGACGGTTCTATCTCGGGATCCTGCTCGTCGTCCTGCTGGCCTTCGGCCTGCGGCTCTACGCCATTGACCGCCAGGACATCTGGGGCGATGAAGCCTTTAGCATCTGGCTCAGTAGCCAACCTCTGCCCCAGGTCGTAGCCGGCGGGGCAGACACTCACCCCCCCCTCTACCCCTTCCTCCTCTACCTCTGGCTACGCCTGGTAGGATCATCGCCCCTGGCTGTGCGCTTCCTCTCGGCTGTCATTGGCACCCTGACGGTGCCGGTTGTCTATCTCCTGGGTCACCGCGCTTTCGGTCTGGCGACTGGGGGGTTGGCAGCCTTGTTAGTCGCTGTCTCGCCGGTCCTGACCTACTACTCGCAGGAAACGCGCATGTACGGCCTGGGCACTCTCCTGACCGCCGCCTCTGTCTATTGGGCAATGCGTGCTTTCCAAAGACCGCGCTCTATCGGAGCGTGGTCGGCCTACCTCCTTACCACCCTCGGTAGCGCCTACACCCACTACTACGGCTTTTTCGTCATCCTGGCCGAGAATCTGGTCATCATCCCCTTCCTGCTCTGCCGTCGCCGATGGTCCGATTTGGGCCGATGGCTGGCTGCACAAGGTACCATCGCCCTGGCCTATCTCCCCTGGATCGCTGTCCAGAGCGGCTTTCTCAGCGGAAAGGCCAGTGCTCGCTTCGAGAAGTGGGACCTGTCCACCGCCCTCCGCATCGCAGGGCAGACGTTCACCACGCTCAGCGCTGGCCTGGCCGTCCCGTCCGCTGCCGCGTGGGTGATCTCCCTCCCCTTTCTGATGGCCGTCGTGGCTGGCCTGCTGGCCCTCTTCCGCCGCCAACCAGAGCCCTGGCTGGTCGCCGCTTACCTCACCCTCCCTCTCCTCCTGGCCTGGGCCGTCAACCCCTTCATGCCCTTTTTCTACGCCCGCTACCTGCTTCTCGTCGCCCCCGCCTTCTACCTCCTGGCGGCGTGGGGCGTGATGGCTTGGGGCCGTCTATGGCGACCGGTGAGCGCTGTGGGTGCCCTACTCCTGCTAGTCGGGAGCGGCTACGGTCTGCGCGGCTATTACACCGACGATGCTTATCTCAAGGGCCGCTACGGTCAGATGATGGCCTACGTGCAGGCCAACGCCCGCCCCGACGATGGCCTCATCCTGGCTAACCAACTCCAGCGTCCCCTCTTTGAATACTACCGGCCTAATGGCCTGGATGCCTACTTTTTCCCTCGCTACGAATATCCGTTGGGGGATCCCCGCACCGCCCGCGAGTTGGCCACCATCGCCACCAGCCACCCGCGCCTCTGGCTGGTCCGCTTTGGAAATCCGGCGGAATACGACTCTGGTGGCTACCTATCCCGCTGGCTGGCCACCCACGGTAGCAAGGGCTACTTTGGCGGATGGGTGGATGCCGATCTGTCGCTATACGTGATGACGGCCGCCGCTGCTGACGATACTATCCAGCACCCACTGCACGCCGATCTGGGTGACCAGGTGCGGCTCCTGGGCTATGCTCTTAGCGCTGAATGTGTGGCCCCCGGCGACACGCTACTCCTAACCCTCTACTGGCAGGCTCTCTCGCCGGTGGCGGAGCGCTACACCGTCTTTACCCATCTGCTGGACGCCAGCGAGCAGATCCAGGCGCAGATGGACAGCGAACCCCAGGGAGGCACCCTGCCCACCGACCGCTGGACCGTCGGCCAAGTCGTCCAGGACAACTATGCCCTGACCGTCTCCGCCGACGCCACGCCCGGTCCGCACGTCCTCGAAGTGGGCATGTACCTCCTGGAGACCCTTGAGCGCCTGCCCGTCCGCGACCCCGACAGCGGTGCTCCCCTGGGCGACCGGGCGTTGCTGGACAGCGTCGAGGTGGTGGCCCCATGAGAAAAAGGAACCTTCCTCTCCGCTGGGAAGTGTGGGCCGTTCTGCTCATTACCCTGATCGCCGCCACCCTCCGCTTCTACCGCCTGCCCTACCTGCCGCCCGGCCTCCACTTTGACGAAGGCTTCAAAGGCGTCACAGCCCGCACGCTGCTCGAAGGTGCTCCTCCTCAGATTTTCTTTGAAAGCGACATGGGCGAGGAACCCATCGCCCTTTACCTCGTGGCCGCCGCCATCGGCCTGCTGGGCCAGAAGCCCTGGGTTATCCGCCTGCCATCAGCCTTCGCCGGGGTGCTGACGGTGCCCCTGGCCTGGTGGCTGGGGCGTGAGCTTTTCCGAAACCCCCGCTCGCACCGGGGTGGGGCAATCCAGCCGGAGCAAGGGCCCAGAAGCCCTGGTGGCTTCCAGGGGCAGATCGTGGGCCTGGGCACCGCCTTGGTCCTGGCTATCCTCTACTGGCATCTCAACTTCAGCCGGATCGGCATGGAGCCGATCCTTGTGCCCTTCTTCGCCACCCTGGCCTTTGCCGCCTTGGCCCGGGGCCTGAATACCGATCGCTGGCCTCCTTTTGCCCTGGCCGGGCTGGCCCTGGGCGGCAGCCTTTACACCTACAAAGCCGGCTATTTCGTGCCCATCCTGGCGGCCCTGATCGTGGCCTACGCCGCCGTTATGGAGCGCCGCTTCCTCTGTCGCCACGGACGCGGCCTACTCTTGACAGCCCTCGTCGCGCTGATCGTTGCCGCGCCCATCGCTCTCTACTTTGTCACCCATCCGGCCAATTTTTTACAGAGGGCCGCCAGCGTGGCTTTAGTGGGTGGCGAAAGTGCCCCGGAAAGCCCTTGGCAGGCGTTAGGGGACAACCTTCCCCGCGTGCTAAGGATGTTCTTTCTGCGGGGCGATGCTAATCCACGCAGCAACCTGCCCGGTCGCCCGGCTCTGGACCCTTTCCTGGCCCTCCTTTTCCTGGTCGGGCTGGGACAGGCACTGGTCGGGTTCCGCCGTCCGACCTCCGCTCTACCGCTGATCTGGCTGGGAGTGACGACCCTGCCCACACTCATCACCGAGCACGCACCCCACTTTGGCCGGGCCATCGGCGCTACGCCAGCCCTGGCCCTCCTCTGCGCTCTGGGCGGCTGGGCCATCTGGCAAAGCGCAGCGCGTCTGGGCCGGCAGTGGGTGTGCGGCGTGGTCACCCTCCTGCTGGGGGCGGGATTGGTTTTCTCTGGCCTCTCGACGGCGCGGGCCTACTTCCTCACTTGGGGCCGCAGCAACGACCTTTTCTACGCCTTCGATGTAGGGTTGGTGGATATGGCCCACTACATAAAAGGGTTGCCCTCCCAGGAACGGCTCTACCTCTCCCCCGTGCGGAGCGATCACCCCACCCTCCTCTTCATCCTGGGTGGTATCAACACCAAAAGCCTAGATGGAAGAGAGGGGATGGTTCTGCCCCCCGACGATGGAGCGACCACCTACCTGATAATCACCCCCGAGGATGAAACCTCTCTCCCCTTCCTGCGAAGATACCTCCCCCAAGGGGATGTGGTCTTCAAGAACCAAGACAGAAACGGGGAGACCTACTTTGTGGCCTATCGGGTCCCTAAAGGCGGCGCGATCCTGAACCCAGAACACCCCCTTTCTATCGACCTGGAGAAGGTTCGGCTCCTGGGGTTCGATCTCTCTACCGACTCCCCTCACCGGGGGGATCTCCTAGACCTGACCCTATACTGGCAGGCTCTGGGGGAGATGAAAGAGAGTTATACCGTCTTCACCCACCTCCTGGGCCCTTACAACGAGGCCACCGGCGGTCCCCTCTGGGGGCAGGATGACAGCCTACCCCTGAGGGGCTCGTACCCCACTACTCGGTGGGAAAGGGGTGAGATAGTGGTGGACTTTTATCATATCCCTATCCCCCCGGAGGCGCCGGCTGGAGAGTACGAGATCGAAGTAGGTATCTACCTTCTCTCCACCATGGAACGAATGCCTGTCCTGGGCCCCGGAGGCGAGGGGGATCGCATCCTCCTAGGACGGATATGGATCGAAGAGTAACACCCTACTCGCAGCCTAGGCATTCATAATCTACCCCCTAGCCACGAAGTTTGTTATAATCGTTCCCAACGATAGGAGAGAGGAGTTGGAAAAGAGCGATCTTCAAAATCGACGAACCTTTTGGGCGATAGCCCTGACCATCCTCATCCTTCTCTTGGCCACCTTCTTTCGGACTTACCATTTCCAGGCTGCTCCCCCTGGCCTTCAGCATGATGAGATATTCAAAGCCAATTTCGCCACCTATATCCTTAAGGGAGAGTTCCCCGCTTTCTTCGATGCCAACGGCGGGGAGGAGGCTCTCTACCCTTATCTAACCGCTCTTTCTATCGCCCTTCTGGGGGAGAACTATTTCGCTCTCCGCCTAGTGGCTGTCCTTTCCGGGATCCTGAGCATCGCCATGCTCTACCGCTTGACTGAGGAACTCTTCGGCCCAGAGGTGGCCCTCCTCACCGCCGCCGGGGTAGCGATCTCTTTCTGGCATATCTTCGATAGCCGCGTGGGGTTGCGCCCCATTACTCTCCTTCTCCTGGAACTCGCCTGCTTCTACCTCTTTTGGCAGGGGCTAAGAAGAGGTGCGGTTTGGTTCCTGGCCTCGGGCCTCATTTTGGGCCTGGCTCAATATACCTACACCTCGGCTCCCCTGGTGGCTGCAACTATCGTGTTCTTCGTGCTCTACCTTTTCATCTGGCACAGAAATCTCCTCCGCAGCAACCTGAAGGGTATCATCCTCCTCTTCATGGTGGCCGCGGTGCTCTTTCTCCCCATGGGCTATCACTTACAGAGAAACCCGCTCGCCTCCACGGCCAGGCTGCGCGATCTCAGCGATCACCTCCGCCTCCTCTTCCAAGGCGACCCCCAACCTGTACTCAAAGACACCTTGAATGTTCTAGGGATGTTCAGCCTTCACGGTGACCCGGAGTGGCGATATAACCTGGCGGGGCGACCGGTGTTCGACCCCCTAACCTCTCTCCTCTTCTACGGAGGCCTCATTATCTCTCTAGCCAGGTTCAAGAAACCAGAGTACGCTTTTCTTCTCCTCTGGCTGTCCCTAAACCTCATAACCAGCGCCATAACTCGGGACAGCCCCTCTACCCTGAGGGCCATGGGCGCCCTGGGAGCGATATATACCCTCCCTTCGCTAGCCATCGTGACCGCTTGGAGAGGGCTCGCTCAAAGGAAGATCATTAAAAGGGTGGCTATGGGGGCTATAGCGGCCCTCTTCTTGGCCACCACCCTTTTCACCTACCGCGATTATTTTCTCCTCTGGGCCCAAAACCCTGAGGTGCGGAATATCTATCGAGCCGATCTGACAGAGGTAGCCCGGTACTTGAGCCAACTGCCGGAGGGTACTACCTGCATCTCTGGCGAGTTCGCGGCTGATTTGGATCAACAAGTCTTAAACTATATGTTGGGGAAGCCCCGCTTCATCAGATGGTTCAACGGACAGAGGTCCCTCGTCTTCCCTGCTAGCGAGGAGGTGACCTACATCTTCCCTGCCACGGGCCCCTTGCGAGAGGAATGGAAAGGCGACTATTTCTCCGGCCTGCCAGTAGCGGATATCATCCTCGAGCCCCAGGGCGAGCCAGCCTTTCAGGCCTACCATTTGGGTTCAGGCGATTTGGCTGGCCTTCAAAAGATCCAACCCCACTATCCCCTTTTAGCCAATCTCGATAACAAGATCGAGATCCTGGGGTATGATCTCGCCTCTCCACCTCGGGCAGGGGAGCCGTTACAACTCGTCCTCTACTGGCGTGTCCTCAGCAGGGAAAGAGGGGATATAGATTACTCCTTCTTCCTCCATCTGGTGGATCTGCGAGGCTATCTTTGGGCCCAAGCCGACTCCCTAGGCTATCCCCCTTCCAGTTGGCAAGAGGGCGACCTAGTGGCCGAATGGTTCACCCTCCCCATCCCCCCCGATACGCCACCTCGAGAATATCGCCTGCAGGTGGGCCTCTATGACCGGGCTACGGGAAAGAGGGTTAAGATGGCGGAAGAACCTTACCTGGACGCTCTTTCCTCCGAACCTATCGTCGTAGCCAAGGCGACCTCCGTTCCTTTAGAGGCCCTGGAGATACCCCAGCCTCGTCGGAGGAACTTGGACCATAAATTGACTTTCTTGGGGTGGGCGATCAGCCGTCGCCAAGCGCGTCCGGGAGGGAAGATACACCTTTCCCTCTGGTGGCAAGCGCAAGGCCAACCGGAGGGAGATTACGCCCTCTCGGTCTTTCTGGCCGATGAGGAAGGAAATAAGTTCGGGGAACTCCGCCGCCAACCCTTAGATGGGGATTACCCTACCGGCCGCTGGAAAGCCGGGGAGATCGTCCGCGACCGTTTCGACTACCCTATACCCCCTGAAACCCCTCCAGGGAGATATCCCCTCCTGGTACGGGTCTTCGATATGGAAACGGGGGAGTATCTTCCTCTAGTCGGAGATTCGGGGGATAGCATCTCCCTGAGTCGTATTCGCGTCTTGGAGCAGCCTAGAGAGTTCACCCTCCCCTCCCCGGCGCACCCCTTAGCGGTCAACCTGGGAGAGCAGGTGACCCTTCTGGGATATGACCTGGAGGGCAAGGCCCAAGCAGGAGGGGAGTTGCAACTAGTAGTTTACTGGCAAGCCCAGAGGGAGATGAGCACCAGTTATACCGTCTTCACCCACCTTCTCGATGAGGAAGGGCGACTCTGGGGTCAGAAAGATAACCCCCCACAAGGGGGTAGATACCCCACCACCGGCTGGCTGGAAGGGGAGGTGGTACGGGACGAATACGAGATCCCCATCCCCCTCGATGCTCCTCTTGGCTCTTACCTCCTAGAGGTGGGGATGTACCAAGCCGAAACGGGGGCGCGCCTTCCCGCCTTCGATGAGGAGGGAAACCGGCTAGAGGGAGACAGGGTGATCTTGACCATGATCCGAATCGAGTAGAAACCTACTCAACTCCCAAAATCCGGGCTGCGTTCTCCCCCAATACCTTCCTCTTCGCCTCCTCGCTTATGGGCAAGGCTCTCAGGGCCTCGATATTGGCTTTGATGCTCCTCACCCCCGGCCAGTCGGAGCCGAAGAGCACTTTTGCGGAGTTCCTCTCCAAATCTGGGAAATAGGTTAAGAGTTTCTGGGGCGGCAGTCCGGCTATCTCCATATAGACGTTTTCATGGAGCCGGGCTAAAAAGAAAGCCCGATCGTACCAGAATCCCCGGCCGCTGTGCACCTGGATGAGCACTAGGTTAGGGAAATCCACAGCCAAGTCATCTATGAAGAGGGGATCGCCGTATTTCAGCCGCGATCCGCGGAAGACAGAAGAGCCGGTGTGGATTATCACCGGTATCCCCAGTTCCTCTGCCCTGGCGTAGAGAGGGTAGAAATGCTGATAGGTGGGGTAGAGTTTCAGGCCCCGGAAGCCAAGTCCCTTCACCCACCGTTCCAGTTCCTCCGCCGGGCTGGCCACCAGATAGGGGTTTCCTTACAGGATCCCGAGGGAGATGTTGGCGAAGGGGATGAGCCGTTCCGATGCCCGGCAGAACTCCGCCACCCCTTCATTGCTCATCATACCTGTGGTGATGGGGCTCGGTTCCGCCAGGACTACGGCATAATCCACCCCGCTCTCCTCCAGCATATCCACCACCACCTCAGGCGTGGCTATCTGTGCGATATACCCCTCCATATCCTCGCCGATGACCGACTCCAGATAACCCTTAGCCCCGGGCTGATAGGTCTCGTATTTTAGGAGGCGCAGGTGAAAATCTATGACCGGCATGCGAGCCTCCTACCCATACGATGATCTTGGCCCTCGTAGGCTTGCTCGGCGAAAGAGTCAAAAGAGAGGGTTGGCCATATGACAGCACCAAGTATACCATCCTTTTGTAAATCGTACAGAGTTAACTTTAATCTTATTATGTAACGTCTATAGGCTCGCCACAGGCCTTGCTCTCCTTTGATAGGTTCAATGGCTCGTTGCCGGGCCTTTGGAGAGAGGGAGAGGTGGGCCTGAAGCGGAGCAAATGGGGTTCATCACTAGCAGGCCGCCTACTCTGGCTGGCGGTGAGAGGTACAATTATCAGCTCAGGGATAGAGTGCTGGCGCAGTGTGATTGATACAATTGCTCGCTTCTTCCTCACCTCGTATCGAGGTCCGTAGAATTTTCTTGCCTTCTTCGAAGAAAATGTGATATAATTCTAGCAACCTTGGGAAAGAGAGGAGTGTCATGAAGAGGAGCGTTCCCCTGGCTTTGTTGATCCTGTTAGCGGTTCTGGGTTGCTCTTTTGGTAGTCTCGTAGGCCAAGCCCCCACCCCTACCCCCACACCCACCCGAACGTTAAGGCCTACCTTTACCCCCATCCCCACTGACACGCCCACCCCCCTTCTTACCCCTACCCCAACGAACACCCGAGTAGTCCCTTCGCCTACCCCTACGCCGACCTTCACCCCTACCTTCACTCCGGCGCCTCCTACCCCTACCTCGCCTCCTCCTACAGCCACGCCAGTGCCTCCTACGCCCACAATTACCCCGACCTTCACCCCTACGCCTATACCCCATGAGTTTCTGTACGAACAAGGGAGTATGCAACAGGCCCCTAACTGTGGCACTATCTATATTGAAGGGTTAGTCATAGGCCAAGGGGGTACACCGGCCAGCAACATCAGAGTGCGCCTTCGCTGGTTCGACAACGTCGATCACTATGTTAGCAAAGGCGACGGCAGTTGGGGCTTTGCTCCCTATGGTAACTACATCCAAAACCCCCATCTTTTCCATACCGCGGTCATTTTCTACGTTGATGTAGTGGACAACGACGGTAACCCCCGCTCAGATACCCACGAGATCCACTTTGAAGATTGCGATGTGTACGGCCAGTTCACCAACATCAAGTTCGTATATCAGTATTAAGCCCGTCTTGGCAAGAGATATGATTAGGACAAGGACGCTCATCAATGAGCGTCCTTGCTCTCTTGAGGGTTTGCGACGGCTTGTTCCGTGAAGTATAATCGACTTACCATCTAAAGAGGGGAACCTATCTTGAGATCGCGAGCCTCCATCCTGGGCTATACCCTCCTCTCCATTATCTTGGCTAGCCTCTTAATATTCCTTCTCTTTCACGGCTCCACCCGTAACCTCCTCCGGAACTGGACCGGGGAAGAGAGCCTCAAGGAACAAGTTAAGGGGTTGGGCGCTCTCCTCATTCTCCGCCTGACGCAACCTCCTCTGGAGACAGAACCCTATGTACCTATCGCCCGCACTAGCCAAAACCCCTATGCTGTCAACACCTTCCTAGAGCAGGAGGTGGAGGAGGCGAAGATCAGGCGCTCTCTTCAGATGATTAGGGATGCCGGCTTTCACTGGATACGCCAGCAGTTTCCCTGGGAGGATATAGAGATCCATGGAAAGGGGGATTTCCAGGACCGTCGCACCCAACCCCCAAAATCAGCCTGGGAGAAATATGACCGCCTAGTGGAGTTGGCCCAGGAATACGGTTTGGAGATAATCGCCCGGCTAGATAACCCCCCTGCCTGGAGCCGAGCCCAAGGGGACGAGATCGGCACTTTCGCCCCCCCGGATGATCTGAATGATTTTGGGGATTTCGTGTACGCTGTGGTCAGCCGGTACCGAGGACGGATTAGATATTATCAGATCTGGAACGAGCCAAACATCTACCCCGAATGGGGGAAACAGCCCGTCAATCCCGAGGCCTACACCGAACTCCTAAAGGTGGGCTACACCCGGGCCAAAGAGGCGGACCCAGAAGCGGTGATCATAAGCGCGGGGCTGGCCCCCACCACGGAGATGGGGCCAAAAAACCTCAGCGATCTGGTCTTCCTCCAAAAGATGTACGATGCCGGGGCCAAGGGTTACTTCGATATCATCTCCGTCCAGGGGTACGGCCTTTGGACGGGGCCCGACGACCGACGGGTAGATCCCTCCCGAACTAACTTCTCCCGTCCCCAACTGATTCGGGAGATAATGGTCAGAAACGGAGATGCGGATAAGCCCATCTGGGCGGCGGAGGTGGGATGGAACGCCTTGCCTGAGGGGTTTCCCGGTACGCCGGTCTATGGTCGTGTTAGTGAAGAGTTGCAAGCCCAGTACACCGTCCGAGCCTATGAGCGAGCCCAGGAGGAATGGCCCTGGATGGGGGTGATCTGTTACTGGTTCTTCAAGCGGGCTGACGATAGGGAGAAGGACCAACCCTTCTACTATTTTCGCTTGGTGGAGCCCGACTTCACCCCCCATCCCGTATATTGGGCCCTGAAAGAGTTAACCACCAGCCAATCAGTAATAGGGCTGGGGTACAAGCAGGAGGACCACTGGGCTCTGACCTACCACGGCCGTTGGGAGACCGAGTTCGACGAGAGCGCCTCCCTGAGCGCCTACCGAGTCGGCTTCCCTGAAGATACCCTCTCCTTCACCTTCCGAGGCACCGACCTCTCCCTTGTAGTGGTGAAAGATGGGCGCTCCGGCATCCTAGAGGCCCTCGTAGATGGTCAAAGAAGAGAATATGACCTCTCCACTCTCCGGCGAGAATACCAGGTTGAGGTACCGATAGTCGAAGGGCTGGCCGATGGCGAGCACCAGGTGGAGATCACCGTGGTCAGCGACCAAGCAGCCATCGACGGTTTGATAGTCCGTCGCACCCCTATCTACCTCATACGCCGCTCCCTTGGCCTCCTCACCGTGGCGGCTCTGCTTGCGATCCTAGGGTACTTATTATGGCCTCGTCCAAGGTAAATCTAGCCCTTTTGTGCGCCATCCTTTTCCTGGCCTTCGCCCTTCGTTCCTTCCGACTCGATGGCCAGAGCCTCTGGTCTGATGAGGGGGTTAGCGTGACTCTGGCCCAGCGCGATCTCGCTACCATCGCCCGGGACGCGGCCCACGATATCCACCCCCCTCTCTACTACTACCTCCTCCATTTCTGGGTTCGCCTCTTTGGGAGTAGCGAAATAGCGGTGCGCTCCCTCTCGGCTCTCTGCGGTTTCCTTCTCGTCTCTTTCACCTATCTATTGGGGATAGCCCTTTTCGATAATAGGGTGGCTTTAGTCGCCTCCTTCCTCGCCGCCATCTCCCCCTTTCAGGTCTACTACTCCCAAGAGACGAGGATGTATATCCTCGTGGCCCTTCTGGGAGCCATCTCTCTCTTTCTCTTTCTCAAGTTCGCCAGGGCGACGGGGGAGGAACATGCGGCTAGCCTCTGGCCGACTCTCGCTTTTTACACCTTCTTCATCACCTCGGCCCTCTACACCCATTACTTCGCCTTCACCATCTTTCTAGTGGCTAACGTGGCCTACGCTCTTTGGCTCCTCCTCACCCCTTCCGCCCGCAAATGGCGTGCCCTTACCCTCTGGAGCCTGAGCCAACTCTTGGTCATCCTGCTCTATCTCCCCTGGCTCAACTTCGCTAGGGAGCAACTTCGCACCTGGCCGGCTATCAGCCAGCCTATAGGCCTCGATTTCCTCGCTCAAGAGGTCTTGCGCATCTTCAGCCTCGGTCTCTTCGCCCAGATGGACCCTTTACTCATCGGCTTCTTGGTCATCGCCCTTTTTGGGCTGATCCCCCAAAAAGGCAGAAACGAGGGCTACGCCATCGCCTTTGCCCTTACCTATCTTCTCCTCCCACCCCTGGTCATGTACCTCCTCTCCCTGAGTCGCCCCCTATATAGACCCAAACTCCTTCTCTTAGCCACGCCAGGTTACCTCCTCCTCTTGGCCAGGGGGGTGAGCGGGGTCTGGATGGAGCGTAACCGTAACCTGGTTAGCGGCATCCTGCTCCTCTTTGTGACCTTGGCCAGCGGTTTCTCTCTCCACGACTACTTTTTCAACCCCCAATATGCCAAGGATGATTATCGTGGCCTGGTTCAATATATCGCCGCCACTAGCAAGGATGGGGACGCCATCCTCCTCAACGCCCCCGGCCAGATCGACATCTTCTCCTATTATTATGAAGGCCCGCTCTCCATCTACCCCCTTCCAGGAGAGCGGCCCCTCGATGAGAGAAAGACCGAGCGAGCCCTGGAGGAGATAGCGGACAAACACCCCCGCCTTTTCGCCCTCTTCTGGGCCACTCAGGAAAGCGACCCAGATCGTTTCATAGAGGGGTGGCTTGATAGACGGGCTTTCAAGGCCTTGGATCTCTGGTATGGGAACGTTCGTCTGGCCCTATATGCCACCCCCAAAGCCACCCCCTCCGAGGAGATAAAATACCCCAGGGAGGTTCTCTTGGGAGACCGGATCCGATTTCTGGGTTATAACCTATTGAATTCGGAGGTGGAGGCTGGCGACATCTTACCCCTCACCCTCTTTTGGGAGGCCTTGGAGCCGGTGGAGGAGCGGTATAAGGTCTTCATCCACCTCCTCGACACCCAAGACCATATCGTGGGGCAAAGAGATGCGGAACCCGGAGGGGGCGCCAGGATAACCACTACTTGGCAAGAGGGGGAGATAATAGCCGACAACCATGGGCTCCTCATCCTGCCCGGCACGCCGCCGGGAGAATACAGGGTGGAGATGGGCATGTATAGCCTTCGCTCCGGCGAGCGGCTACCTACAAAAGAAGGGAGAGAAGCGCCAGACAACCGCATCCTCCTCCCGCCTATTCGGGTCCTAAAGCCCAAAACCCCGCCTCCCCTAGAGGCCCTCCAGATGGAGCATCGCCTGGAGATCGACTTTGGCCCCTTGAGGCTCCTGGGCTACAACCTATCGAAACTAGGCTTCGAGCATGACCCTCAAGCGCTGCTCCGTCCAGGAGACACCTTACACCTGACCCTCTTCTGGCAAGCCAGGGAGAAACCAAAATCCGAGATCCTACTGACGATAGAATTGACGGACTCCCGAGGAGAGACCGTAACTAGGCGAGAGACCTCCCCGGTAGAGGGAGGATACCCCTCTACCGCCTGGAAGCAAGAGGAGATCGTGCGGGACCAGCACTACCTCCTCATCCCCTCATCGCCTCCAGGGAGATACCGACTCCTGCTCCGGTTTAGAGACGCCCAGGGTAAAGAACTTCGACCCTCACCCCTCCTCCTAGCATCCCTCAACGTGATCTATCGCCAGTAGCGCTACGGGTTCTCTATGAAGTCTATTATGACGTGCTGTCGCCCGTTCGGGTTATCGCAATCGGTGGCAGTGGTTTGGGCTGAGACCTTAGGAGAGAGCAGGTTGCCATTCTCATCCACTATCGCCACCTCCACCATCACCTCTCGCGGTCCAGGAGGAACCGTATCCAAGACGAACTCGTAATATCCCGCGCTCGTCGGGTTATACCCGGTTACCTTGTCATCTAACAGATGTCCATAGGTCCACGCCCTCACCCTAACGTTAGGTTTGGGAGCACCTGAAGCATCCCACACCGTGCCGTCAAGCCAAGTGTGTCCACAGTTATTCTCATAGCGGACCGTCGCATAAAGGGAGTAGGGCAAAGAAGGCGTTGGCGTAGGCGTAGGGGTGAAAGTCGGGGTAATTGTGGGCGTGGGGGGTACGGGTGTGGCGGTGGGAGGAGGAGAGGTGGGGGTAGGGGGCGCCAGGGTGAAGGTGGGTGTAGGAGGCGCTGGAGTGAAGGTAGGGGTGAAGATCGGTGTGGCGGTGGCCGGAGGGACTACCCGGGTGTTCGTTGGGGTGGGACTGAGAAGCGGGGTAGGTGTATAGGTGGGAAGAGGGGTGAAAGCAGGTGTCCTAGCCGGCGTAGGGGTTACAGCCACCTCCGGAGGGGTCAAATAGACCTGCCGGAGAAACATGAAGAGGGTGGTGAAGATGAAAGCGTTAACGAAAAAGAGAATCGCCACGATGCTCCACTGTCTCCTGGTCATAGGGTTCCCTCCTCTAGGGCAGGATCAGAACCTGTCCCTCATAAATAATATAGTAGGGAGGCTCCAATGCATTAACCCTGGCCAAAGCCTCCAGCGTAGTTCCATACCTTTCCGCGATCCGACTAAGGGTCTCACCCGCTTCCACGAGATGGCTCCTCACCGCGGTAGGCGTACTTGTCGGTACCGGCGTATTAGTGGGCGTCAAGGTGGCCGTCGGAGGGAGAGCCTGGGTAGGTGTGAAGGTGGGCTTGGGCGTCCTGGTAGAGAGGGGAAGGGTCTCCCTATCCCCAAGCGTTCCCCCCAGCGCACTAAATACCAGGTAGTTGGAGAGGAGAAGAACGATCACTATGCTCCATTCCCGGCCTCGCAGGAAAGCCCTTTTCCCGAAAAGACGACCCAACTTCTCTCACCCCAGAACCGACCCTGATTAGTTGCTATTATACCACCCCTCCTTAGGGGTGGCAATCGCCCAATCTTCCTACTCGAGCGTTTGTCACCATCGTCCCTCCAGGCTATAATTTGGTAAGGTGGCCAAGATGCTCAAAGTATCCCTCATCACCACCGTCAAAAACGAAGCGGACTCCATGAAGAGGCTCCTAGAATCCCTCCTCGCTCAATCGAGGAAACCGGAGGAGGTGATCATCGTCGATGGGGGCTCCACCGATGGAACGGTGGGGGTTATCCGCGCCTACCAGGGGAAACTCCCTCTCAAACTCATAATAGGTGAGGGGTTTAACATCTCCCAGGGGCGGAACGCGGCCATCGCCCAAGCCCAGGGAGAGATCATCGCCTCCACCGATGCCGGGGTGAGGTTGGATCCGGATTGGCTCAAATGCCTTCTTTTACCCTTTGAAGAAGATGACTCCATCGATGTGGTGAGCGGATTCTTCCTTCCGGCCCCCCAATCTGTCTTCGAGATAGTCCTAGGGGCTACCGTCTTGCCCACCTTGTCGGAGATAGACCCCCACCGGTTTCTCCCCTCCAGCCGCTCCGTCGCCTTCCGATGGGAGGCCTGGAAAGAGGTGGGAGGCTATCCCGAGTGGCTGGATTACTGCGAAGACTTGGTCTTCGACTTCAAACTGCGTCACGCTGGCTTCAAACTCCTCTTCGCTCCCCAGGCGGTGGTCTATTTCCGCCCCCGTCCTCATCTAGCCGCTTTCTTCCGCCAATACTACAGATACTCCCGCGGAGACGGCAAAGCCGATCTCTGGCGGAGACGCCACGCCATCCGCTACCTCTCCTACCTTGGTGCTGGGCCCTTGCTTCTTGCCTTGGGCTTCCTTCGCCACCCCCTTTTTTTGGGGGGTCTATTTATAGGAGCAGCGATCTACCTCTGGACGCCCTATAAACGGTTGCTCCCCTTGCTCCGCATGCTCAGCCCCCTCGACAGAGTGAAAGCCCTACTCCTCGTCCCCCTACTACGGATTACAGGGGATATAGCCAAGATGGCTGGCTATCCGGTAGGCGTTCTTTGGCGATGGAGATCTCGTTGACCAAAAGGCAATTCTCTGTTAGAATATCTCTCGATGCTCGATCTATCTATCGTTGTAGTGAACTATAACACCCGTGATCTCTTGCGGGAGTGCTTGCGCTCCCTCTTCGCCAGCGAGGGCGATTTCACCTACCAGGTCACCGTAGTCGATAACCGCTCCCAAGACGGGAGCGCGCCCATCGTTCGCCGGGAGTTCCCTCAGGTCCATCTCCTAGAGAACCGAGAAAATGTGGGCTACGCCCAGGCCAACAATCAGGGGCTCAAGAGCCGGAAGGCCCGCTACTATCTTCTCCTCAACCCCGATACGGTGCTTCCCCCAGAGGCCCTAAGCGGGATGTTATCCTTCATGGAGGAGCACCCCCAAGTGGGCATCGCCGGCCCCAAACTGATGATGGCCGATGGCAGGTTGGATCTGGCCTGTCGGCGTAGTTTCCCCACTCCCGAGGTCTCCTTCTACCGGCTCAGTGGCCTGAGCAGGCTCTTCCCCAAGAGCAAGCGGTTCGGCCGCTATAACCTGACCTATCTAGACCCCGAGCAGGTGGCCGAGGTGGACTCGGTAGTGGGAGCCTTTATGATGATCCGGGGAGAGACCCTGGAAGAGGTAGGCTACCTCGATGAGGAGTTCTTCCTCTACGGTGAAGACCTGGACTTCGCTTACCGAGCCAAAAAGGTGGGCTGGAAGGTCTACTATAACCCCCAGGTGACGGTACTTCATTATAAGAGGCGATCCTCCAGCCAAAACCGAGAGAGAGCCCGATGTGAATTTTACCGGGCCATGTACCTCTTCTATCGGAAGCACTACGCAAAGGAGACCCCTCTCTGGCTTCACTGGTTAGTGATGGCAGGCCTCCTCTTGCGGGGTGGGACGGCGATGGTGCAAGAGGTTCTCCGACCGCCTGGCGATAGCAAGCAGGTCAGGGAGGTAGCGCCGTGAAACGAAGGGTCAGCCTCGCCTTCACCATCTCCCTCATCCTCATCGATATCTTGATGATAGCCTTAGCCTTCTTCTTCGCCTATCACCTGCGCCTCCGCACCGAATACCCTCCAGTGGTAAATATCCCTCCCTTTCCTTCCTATCTAGGGGTGATGGGTATTCAGATCGTGACCGTGGTTACCGCCTTCTTCTTCTACAAACTCTATCATCGTAAGCGGGCCCTCTCCCACATCGATGAGTTCTACTCCCTCTTCACCGCTTCTTCCATTGGTACCATCATCGCCGTAGCCTTCAGTTACTTTATCTTCAAGAACAACCCCGACTACCCTCGTCTAATGATCGCCTACACCTGGGTGCTAACTATCGCTTTCACCACTATGGGCCGTCTCGCCCACGCCCGGCTACAATGGGCCCTCCAAGCCCGGGGCATCGCCGAACAGAGAGCCCTCATCGTGGGCACAGGAGAGGTGGGGCAGATGATCTTTAACGCCATCCGCCGCTCTCCCGGCCTGGGCTATCGGGTGGTGGGCTTTGTGGGGAATGACGCCCCCGCTCCAGAGGAGCTCGGCGCCCCTCTATTGGGCACGACCAAGGAACTTGCTTCCCTCATCAAGGAGCATGAGGTGGATGAGGTGATCATCGCTCTGCCTGAAGCCTCTCACGACGATATCCTGCCCCTTATCTCCGACTGCCGTCAGGAGAGGGTGACCATCAAGGTCTTTCCCGATGTCTTCCAGATCATCGCCTCTGAGGTGAGTGTGGCCGATCTGGGAGGCCTCCCCCTCCTCACCGTGCGGGATATCGCCCTGCGAGGATGGAAACTGACTCTGAAAAGGGGGGTGGATCTCTTCGTCAGCGTCGTGGGCCTAATACTGCTCTCCCCCTTCATGCTTCTTCTGGCCCTCCTCATAAGGTTGGACTCTAAGGGCCCCGTCTTCTATGCTCAAGAGCGGATGGGGCTCGACTCCGTGCCCTTCCAGATGATAAAGTTCCGCTCCATGAAGGAGGGCGCGGAGGATGAGACGGGACCCGTTTGGGCTACCAAAGAGGACTCTAGATGCACGAGGGCAGGAGCCTTCCTCCGTCGCTTCTCTCTAGATGAGTTACCTCAACTGATGAACGTCCTTTTGGCAGAGATGAGCCTGGTAGGGCCTAGGCCCGAAAGGCCGGTCTTCGTAGAGCAGTTCAAGCAACTGGTCCCCCGCTATATGGAACGCCATCAAGAGAAAGCGGGGATGACGGGGTGGGCCCAGGTAAACGGGCTCCGAGGCGATACCTCCATCGTGGAGCGGACTAAGTACGACCTCTACTACATCGAAAACTGGTCCCTACTCTTCGATATCAAGATAATCCTCAAAACCTTCCTCCTGATCTTCTCAGATCGTAACGCCTACTAACAAGGCGCCTCAGAAGCGAGCACTTGACAGAAGGGGAATTTCGTGGTATCATTTCTTAGCACTCTAATCAAGAGAGTGCTAATTCCTTGTGGAATAGCTAAGTGCTCACGGAGAGACAGAAAACCATATTGGATCTGGTAGTGAGAGGGTATATCGCTACCGCCGTTCCGGTAGGGTCCAAGGCGCTGGTAGGACGACCGGGCTTGAGTGTAAGTTCGGCTACCATTCGCCATGAGATGGCTTCCCTGGAAGAGACAGGGTATCTGACTCATCCTTACACCTCAGCCGGGCGGATGCCCACAGAGAAGGGGTATCGTTACTTCGTGGAGTACCTGATGGAGGAGAGAGCACTATCCGTAGAAGAACAGCGTATGATCCGCCATCAGTTCCATCAAGCGCGAATGGATCTAGATCAATGGTTGAAACTCTCGGCCGCCATCTTGGCCCGCAGCGCGCGGAACGCCGCCCTCGTCACGGCGCCCAAGGCAGATCGCTCTCGGCTAAAACATCTGGACCTTATCTCTGTGGGAGAGTCGGGGGTCCTCTTACTCCTGGTTTTCCACGAAGGTAGCCTGAGGCAGGGGCTCCTCACCTCCGCCCTGCCCTTGGAGCAGGGGGAGTTGAGCCGTCTAGCCAACGAACTGAACGCTAGGCTGGGCGGTCTCACAAGTGAAAAGATAAGGACACGGATGATTGCCTTCCAAGGCTTCAAGAGGAGGGTATCTCAACATCTAGTAGAGGTGATGGAACGGGTGGACCAAAGGCAAGCCAGCGAGATATACCATAACGGGATCGCAAATATCCTGCGCCAACCCGAGTTCGCCGAGGCGGAAAGGGTGGAGAGGGTTCTGGGCATCCTAGAGCGCCGTGCCTTCCTCGAGTCCCTCCTAACGGAGGTGGAACTCACCCATGGGGGGGTGCAGGTCCTCATCGGAGGAGAAGGTCGCTGGTGCGAGGCGAGGGATTGTAGCATCGTTTTGGCCCGCTATGGCATGGCTCAGGAGGCGATGGGCATCCTGGGGGTGCTGGGCCCCATGCGTATGTCCTATGAGAGATGCATCTCCGCGGTGCGCTACATGGCGAGCCTGATGACCGATATTTTCTCTGAATCTTACGGTCTCCCTACATAATAACACCGGGAGGTAACATCGATATGCCAAAAGAGAATGAACCTCGAGAGGAGAGGGTTGCCGAGGCCGAAGAGGCTGTGGCCGAATTGCCTCAGGGGCCTGAGACCCCAGAGGAACTCCGCACCGCCCTGGAGGAGGAAAGAGCCAGGGCGGAGGAGTACCTGGATCAGTGGAAGCGGGCCCGAGCCGAGTTCGCCAACTTCAAGAAAAGGAATGAGAAGGAACGGGAGGAACTCCTGAAGTTCGCCAACTCGCTCCTCATCGCTAAAATCCTCCCCATCCTCGATGATTTCGAGAGGGCCACAAAGACGATACCGGGCAAGATATACGCTCTCACCTGGGTGGAGGGGATATTCCTCATTCATCGGAAACTCCAGGCTATTCTGGAGCAGGAGGGGGTGACGGAGATAGAGGCGGAAGTGGGAAAGGAGTTCGACCCCACCGTCCATGAGGCGGTGGTGCATGAGGAGAGCGAAGAGTACAAAGAGGGCCAGATCATAGACATTTTGCAGAAGGGTTACAGGTTGCACGACAGGGTCGTGCGACCAACCCTGGTAAAGGTAGCAAAGGAGAAAAGCGCAAAATAGGGCGCTATTAAGGAGGGATAGATATGGCTAAGGCGATAGGCATAGATTTAGGGACCACCAACTCCGTGGCCGCGGTTATGGAGGGTGGAGAGCCCACGGTGATCCCTACCGCTGAGGGGTCGCGACTCTGCCCCTCAGTGGTGGCGGTCACCAAGACGGGGGAGAGGTTGGCAGGCCAGGTGGCCAAACGTCAGGCGGTAACTAACTCTGAAAATACCATCTTCTCCATTAAGCGGTTCATGGGGCGCAAGTATAGGGACTCCACGGTACAGCACGATATCGAACTCGTGCCTTTCAAATTGAGCGAGGCCCCTAACGGGGATGTGCGCGTGCATATGGGGGGCAAGGAGTATTCGCCACCCGAGATATCCTCTATGATCCTCCAGAAATTGAGGACGGACGCGGAGGCCTACCTGGGCGAGCCGGTGACCGAGGCGGTGATCACCGTTCCTGCTTATTTCAACGACTCCCAGAGGCAGGCCACTAAGGAGGCGGGCAAGATAGCGGGACTGAAAGTCCTGCGCATCATCAACGAGCCCACCGCCTCCTCCCTGGCTTATGGCTTGGACAAGAAGATAGACGAGCGGATAGCGGTTTTCGACTTGGGGGGCGGCACCTACGACATCTCTATCTTGGAGATAGGCGAGGGGGTCTTCGAGGTGAAGTCCACCAACGGGGACACCCACCTGGGAGGCGATGACTTCGACCAGCGGGTCATCGACTGGATAGCCGACGAGTTCAAGAAGGAGCAAGGGATAGACCTGCGCCAGGATAGGATGGCCCTCCAGCGGCTGAAGGAGGCGGCGGAGAAGGCCAAGTGCGAACTCTCCACCGTGATGCAGACGGAGATCAACCTCCCCTTCATCACCGCTGACTCCTCCGGCCCCAAGCATCTCACTATGACCATTACCCGGTCTAAACTGGAGCAGTTGGTGGGGGATCTCGTGGAGAAGACTCTGCCCCCTATGAAGCAGGCGCTGGAGGATGCGAAAGTTAAGCCTTCCGATATCGATGAGGTTATCTTGGTAGGAGGACAGACGCGGATGCCCGCCGTCCAGAAGATGATGGCTGAGTTCTTCGGCAAGGAGCCCCATAAGGGGATTAACCCCGACGAGGTGGTGGGTCTGGGGGCGGCCATCCAAGCTGGGGTGCTGAAAGGAGAGGTGAAGGACATCTTGCTCCTGGATGTCACCCCCCTGACCCTGAGCATCGAGACCCTGGGTCGAGTGGCTACGCCCTTAATTGAGCGGAATACCACCATCCCCACCAAGAAGTCTCAGATCTTCTCCACCGCCGCCGATGCGCAGACCTCGGTGGAGATACATGTGTTGCAAGGGGAGCGGCCCATGGCCGCTGACAACAAGACCCTGGGGCGCTTCATGCTGGACGGCATCCCTCCAGCGCCGCGGGGCATCCCCCAGATCGAGGTCACCTTTGATATAGACGCCGACGGCATCCTCAACGTCGGGGCCCAGGATAAGGCCACGGGTAGGGAACAGCATATCACCATCACCGCTTCCAGTGGCCTCACCGAGGAGGAGATCGAGCGGATGGTGAAGGAGGCCAGGGAGCACGAGGCCGAGGACAAGAGGCGGAAGGAGGAGATAGAGGCCCGAAACTACGCTGATTCCGTGGCTTACACGGCGGAGAAGACCTTGCGCGATCTGGGCGACAAGGTGCCCACAGATGTGCGGAGCGAGGTAGAGGCCAAGGTCAAGGAAGTCCGAGAGGCGATGAAGGGCAAGGACATCGCCCTCATCCGCCGCAAGACCGAAGAGTTAGGCCAAGTCTTGCAGAAGATCGGCGCCAGCATGTACCAGGCCGCCGGAGGCCCCACCCCGCCCCCGGAAGGTGAAAAGAAGCCGCCAGAAGACGAGGGCACGGTAGAGGGGGAGTTTAGAGAGGTATAAACACAAGGGGCGGGGGCCTTAGGCCCTCGCCCCTGCGCTATTGTAGGTCAACTCATGGCCGGGCATAATTCTTTTACACGGTTCAAGAAGTTTATTTGTACGCAGCCGCCACGTGAACTTAAGACTTGCCTTCATCTATTAGACACCTTGCAAACGTATCGGAATTTCTCAGCAGCCTGTGGAGCTTGCCCTGACCTAGACACGGAGTCACGAGAGGCCTGGCTGGCAGTGGTCATTAGCGACCAGAACCGCCAAGCCAAACTAGGGACAGCTCTTGTAGCACATCCAGACTTTGGTTGGAGTGTTCAGCGACTAAAACAACATCGTCTCTTCAAGGAGTTGCTTGATTTGAACGGGGAGGACCATATTGCGCGTGGAATTCTCATGTTGGGTCAGTGTGTGAGGATGCAACGGATGGAAGAGAATCTTCTCAAGGCCTCGATAGAAGGTATACCCGCGTATCTTCGCGACTTAGGAAACTCCATTGGCGATGAACAGGGATTCCTAGATCATTTCTTTGAGGGCAAGGTCACGCTTGGTTTTGCCACACCAGACTCGGCGGTGGTGTTCCGTCCTTGCGGGGCGGCCGGACCTGACCAGCGAGTTGACTTTGCCGAAAAGCGAATGTTTGTAGAGGTCACGCGCCTTCGCGAAGACACCCATGTGACGGAACTGCTGCGAGCATACCATTCGAAGCTCGTTGGCTATCCACACCATGAGGAGGGGCTACGTTCCAAGATCGAGGGAAAACTGCGACAGGCCATCCCGAATGAGATTAATCTTCTTGTACTCTTTAGCGAGAGCCACGCTAAAGAAGATACCGAGTTCCCCGAAGCTACAAGTTATCTGGATAGAGAAGTTAGGCGTGGTTTACATCCATCACTTTCGGCGGTTGTGTTTGCCTCCAAGTGGAGAAGATCCGGAAGCCAGCGATACCAGTCGAGTTTGTGGCGAAATCCGAGGGCGACACGTCCTCTGCCGTTGGACACCACTGATTTCATCTGTCAGAGTATCGACGCAGCCATTTCAATGCGCATCTAAGCATTTTGCACCACCGGTCCACGCTCTATGACGCCTATTGACAAGGAACAACCAAAGCGCTTCAGAGGAAACGATGGATAGAACTGAGATAATCCAACTTGTGAAAAAGTACCCAGCATTGGAACGGGCAACAGGAAAGCGCATAAGTCAAGATGGGGTGCCTAAGGAACTTTGCAAGTTATGTGACGCACCATTTGACAAGCGGCTGAGCTACAACTTGGACGACCAGCAGCTGGAAGTGGCGCGAAAGGCCATTGCTTTTCTTAGAACGCATAAGGTCTTTTCGATTATCAAAGAGACGGCCTCAAGTGACATATGGATCAAGACAGCGGAGAGGGTGCCTGTGCTTGCCCGGCTAGCGAATCTGCCTGGAGGATGGATGTCTGGAACCAGAAAGGTAGACGCGGGCGTGCCACATTTCTACCAAGTTCCCCTTGCGGTTGAGCCAAGGCTGCTCCGCGAACTTGGACTCCAAGAGGTTTTCAAAGAATTTGATGGCGGAATAGATTCTTGTGCACACCTGAGTTTCTTGAACCCCGAAAAGGAGTTGCTTCAGAGTGCAATTAGGCTTACCAAGCAAGAGCGTACGAGAGATCATCCGTCCGAGGCACTGCATGACCTCCCAAGCATCCCCGTAAGAAGAACCACAACCTATCTATACTTTTGCTGCGAAGGTTGTCGCTCTGACATCGAACGAGTCGCTTGCAAGTATGGGCCCATTCCAAGTCTGACACCGGGGTATCAACACGGGGAGAACTACTGCAAGTGGCGCCTCGCTCTCGTTGTGCAATTGCTTCGGGAGGCTGATCCCGACATCTCCTACGTTCTAGGGGAGTGGTGGCGCGGATTTGTACTCCTTGACAAAGCTCGCGTGCTCATATCAGTACATCCGCCCCTGGGTTCCAAGCAACGAACAGACTCAAAGGTAGTCGAGTATCTGAAAGGCGGGGTCGATCTGATCGTCATAGACGAGGGTCGAATCTTCGAATATGCATATGATAGGGAGATAGAGGGCGACATCAATGCCTTGGTCAGGCGGATTATGACTAGCCTAGAAACATACTGTCGAATGGAACAGGGTGACGATCATAAGCGCTACATCAAGGCCCTGGCACGCATAGGATCGGAGTCTGGGTTTGTGCCGATGACCGAATACTCTGTCAAGGGCTCCCGAGTTGACTGCGTTTGGCTAGACGCCGACGGTGATGTGTTTGCAGCAATTGAGGTTGAGACTTCGGGTAGCTTCAAGAAGGACATCATCTCGACCTGGGAAACCGGGCCTCACATGGCTGTGATATGCATGAATAGGAAAACCGACTCCCCGATTCATCGGCTAGCTAGTTATGAACTCTTAAAAGTGATTCCGCACGCTCTCTTGCTGGTAAATACCGCTACTAAGAACGCATATCTTTTTGACAAACAGGAAGTCATAGGCCGATACGAACTCGCCTTGCCGGCCTCTTCCAGTGGCTAAGTAGTTGAACTATGGTCGGTTAATAATTCATGAGCGCTAGACGCGATTTCTGGTAGAAGTTCCGCCTAAAGGCTCCAATCCCTAGTGTTACAATGGAATCGAGGCTTTCCCATCCCTCGGGATCCCTGCGGGACAGGGATCCTGTAAGGACAGCCGGCAAACACTAACCAGTTAGCCTATGAGCGCTAGACGCGATTTCTACGAGATACTGGGCGTTCCCAGGATAGAAGTTCCGCCTAAAGGCTTCAATCCCTCGGATTGCAATGGAATCGAGGCTTCAGCCGGCAAAACACCACTCCCGGTAGAGTTGGAGATAAGAGGAACATAAATTGAACTTCGCATATAATGATAGTGGTGTTCTTGAGGAGGCATCAATATGTTAACCAGATATATCCGTGCGGCGATGCAAAAGGCCAGGTATGAAATCCTTCCCGATGATAATACCTTCTACGGCGAAATCCATGGCTTCCAGGGTATCTATGCTAATGCCAGCACCCTTGAAGCATGTCGCGACGAATTGGAAGAGGCTTTAGAAGCCTGGATACTTTTCCGAATATCGCGCAACCTGCCCTTGCCAGTCGTTGATGGCATCGAGTTGACCATCAAGGAAGTTGTTTGATGCCTCGTTTTGGGCCCATAAAGCGAGGAGACTTGATTCGATACCTGAGAGAACTGGGCTTTGAAGGCCCTTATGCTGGAGGCAAGCACCAATTTATGGTCAAGGGTGATATCACTCTGCGCATTCCCAACCCTCACCAAAAAGACATCGGAAAAGAGTTGCTTTCCAGAATTCTAAAGCAGGCCGAAATCAAAAGAGAAGTGTGGGAGAAACTTTGAAACAACTCCCTATGTATCGTTTTCTGATTGTGGTTGAAAAGGCAAATGGAAACTACTCGGTGTACTCGTCTGACCCGCCCGGTTGTGTGGCGACGGGCAAAACCCGTGAGGAAGTCAAGCGCAACATGCAAGAAGCCGTCGAAATGCACGTACGAGGATTGTGGGGAGACAACCTACCTGTTCCTGAGCCGCAAGCCTTTGCTGAATTCATAGATATCCCTTGAGCAGCGCCAACATGATCGAGGCGGCGTTACGCTGTTGCGTGAATCGGTCAGTTGACCTATGAGCGCTAGATGCGATTATCATGTGAATAGGAGGTCCGCCTATCCTTACAGGATCCCTGTGGGAAAGGTTCCAATCCCTAGTGTTACAATGGAATCGAGGCTTCAGTAGCGTCGGCCTGTCCTGGCTGATGTGGGCCAGGGGCTTTAGCCTGACGGGGAAGATCGTCGCCCTGAAGGGCGCCGCTACGGAAACGTGAAGAGGATTGGAGGCTTCAGCCGGTAAAACCCAGTCGCGGTAGGATTGGATATGAGAGGAATATCAACTGAACCTCGCATATAATATGTGTTAGAGGAGATAGACCATGGCTTCTCTTAACGGAAAATACATAATTGATGAGAAGGGAAAACGGGTAGGGGTGCTTCTCGGTATAGATGAGTATCAGAGGTTACCAGAGGAGTTGGAGGAACTGGAATCGATCCGCGCCTATGATGCTGCCAAGGCAGCAAAGGACGAAGCCATCCCCTTCGATCAAGCCATTAGTGAGATTGAGCAAGAGCGTTGAGAGGAGGATACTACGGTGCGACAGTTCAAGGTAGTGGTTGAAAAACATTCCGATGGCTACATAGCATATCCGCTGGGACTGAAAGGGGTTGTCGTCGGCCAGGGGAATACTTACGAAGAGGCTCTGGCTGATGTGAAATCGGCCATCCGTTTTCATATTGAGACCTTCGGCGAAGAGGTTCTTGAGACCGACTCACCAGTCATTGAAGCCTTTGTTGCCGAGACAGGGGTGTCTATCTAATGGCCAAATGGCCAGTGGATGCACCAAGGCGAAAGGTGGTCAAAGCCCTGAGACACCTCGGCTTCCGATTGGTTCGTGAAAAGGAACATATCTCTATGGTGCATGAGAACCCCGACGGCACCCAAACGCCGCTAACCATGCCTAATCACCCCAAGATAAAAGGCTCAACGCTACGAGCCATCTGCACCCAGGCAAGGATCTCGAGAGACGAGTTCTTGGAAGCCTACCGCGAAGCGTGAGGCTCCCTCTTAAAGAACTAGATTTATTAACTGGCCTATGAGCGCTAGACGCGATTTCTACGAGATATTGGGCGTCCCTCGGAACGCCGCGCAAGATGATATAAAGCGGGCTTATCGCCACCTGGCCCGCCAGTACCACCCTGATGTGAACAAATCCCCCAATGCCGAGGCCCGCTTCAAGGAGATAAACGAGGCCTACCAGGTGCTAAACGACCCCCAGAAGCGGGCCAACTACGACCGCTTCGGCCGCGCGGATATGGGTGGCTTCGGCGACATGGGCTTCGGCGGCTTGAGCGATATATTCGAGGACTTCTTCGGCTTCGGGATGCGGCCTCGCGGTCCCCGGGCCCGCGCTCAGCGGGGCTCGGACCTCCGCTATGACCTTACCTTGGAGTTCGAGGAGGCGGTTTTCGGCTGCGAGAAGGAGATAGAGGTCTCCCGCTTGGATACCTGCCCCCGCTGCCACGGCACCGGCGCTGAGCCGGGCACGGAGCCCATAAGGTGCCCCGAGTGCCAGGGCACAGGTCAGGTGCGCCATGTCCGCCAGTCTTTGTTCGGCTCCTTCGTCAGTATGACCACCTGCCCTCGCTGCCACGGGGAGGGGGAAGTGGTGGTCACCGCCTGTGGGGAGTGCCGAGGGGATAGGCGCGTCCGCGTCACTAAGACGCTAGAGGTGACTACCCCCGCAGGCGTTGATTCCGGAGTCCGACTCCGCCTGGATGGGGAGGGAGAAGCGGGCTTATGGGGTGGGCCGCCCGGAAACCTCTATGTGCACCTCTCAGTCAAGAGGCATCGCTATTTCAAGCGGCAAGACTCCAACATCTTCCTGGAGTTGCCCATCAATATAGCCCAGGCTGCCCTGGGCGATGAGGTGGAGGTGCCCACCTTGGAGGGCACGACTACCCTCGCCATCCCCGCGGGCACCCAGACGGGCGAGACCTTCAGGCTAAAAAATAGGGGTATCCCCCACCTGAGAGGCGATGGCCGTGGCGACCAGTTGGTTACCGTCTATGTGGTCACCCCCACCAACCTCACCGAGGAACAGCGAGAACTCCTCAAGCGATTGTCCAAGAGCCTGGGCAAAGAGGTCATCCCCCAGAGCGAGAAGGGGTTCTTGAATAGGATAAGGGATGCTCTCAACCTCTAACTTCTCTCCACGAAAGGCAAGACCTTGAACTGGCTGGAGATAAGCCTTCGGGTTGATGAAGAGAGCGCAGAAGCGATAAGCGAACTCTTCAACCAGTACGGAGAGGGAGGAGCGGTGGTGGAGGCCTGGCCTGATGACCCCCTGGTAACCGTGAAAACGTTCACCCCCATGCACGACCAGAGGTTGAAGCCCCTTTACGAAGCCCTCTGGCATCTGGGGCAGATAAGGCCCTTGCCCGAGCCCCAGGTGAGAGAAGTGAAAGAAGAGGAGTGGGCCGAGGCGTGGAAAGCCCATTACGAGCCCCAGCATATCGGCCGTCGCTTGGCAGTATCTCCTTCATGGCAGAGGTATCTCCCCACTAACGGTGAGGTGGTCATCACCCTCGATCCAGGGATGGCCTTCGGGACGGGGCTCCACCCCACTACCCGCATGTGCCTGGAAGCCTTAGAAGAGCACCTCTCCCGCGGGGCGAAGGTCCTCGACCTGGGTACCGGCTCCGGCATCTTGGCTATCGCCGCCGCCAAACTGGGAGCCAGCACCGTCCTAGCCCTGGATACCAACCCCTTGGCGGTGAAGATAGCGAAGGAGAACGTGCTGGCTAACGGCGTCGGTAGGGCGGTGAAGGTGAAAGAGGGATCGCTGGAGATGGCGGAGGGAATCCTCTTCGATCTGATAGTGGTGAACATCCTGGCCCGGACGATAGCCGATCTTATAGAAAAGGGCCTCCTCGATCACCTGAAGCCAGGGGGTCTCCTCATCGCCGCCGGAATCATGGCTTCTGAAGAAGAGGAAGTAAGGAAGACCCTTAGAGAGTGGGGGCTCAAGGAGTTGAGCCCTCTTCAGAAGGGCGATTGGGTCACTCTGATAGGAAGGAGAGAGGGGAAGTAAGTCGATTCCCCCGCCAGGATGCATCTACACCGTTTCTTTATCCCCCCAGAATGGCTTCAGGGGGAAGGGGTGGAGATCACCGGCCCCCTGACTCACCAGGTAAGGAATGTCCTCCGCTTGAAGCCGGGCGACCGGGTCATCCTCCTCGATAACTCGGGTTGGGAATACCAGGTGGAACTGGGCGAGATGAGCCGGGAGCGGGTAGTGGGGCAGATCCTGCAGAAGAGCCTGGCTGAAAGCGAGCCTCGCACTAAGATAACCCTTTACCAATCCTTCCTCAGAGGACGAGCCTTCGAGAGCGTATTACAAAAGTGCACCGAGGTGGGGGTGGTGGCTTTCGTCCCCGTGGTCGCCGCCCGGTGTATCATCTCCAGCCTGGAGGATATCGGAGAGAAGAAGGTTGAGAGGTGGAGGCGGATCATCCTAGAGGCGGCGGAGCAGTCGAGGCGAGGTCGCCTTCCCGTCCTGCGGTCGGCCTTGCTTCTGCGTCAGGCCTGGCAGGAAGCCAGTCGAGGCGGACTGACCATCGTCCCCTGGGAGGAGGCTGGCTCAGGGATGCCCGCCCCAAAGAAGAACAGTTTGCGCTCCGTCCTCAGGGGCACCCAGCCCATCCCCTTTTCTATCAACCTCTTCATCGGCCCGGAAGGGGGGTTCACCCCTCAGGAGGTAGAGCAGGGGCAGAGATATGGGGGCATCCCTGTCACGTTAGGCCCCCGCATACTGAGGGCCGAGACGGCGGGGCTGGTGGCCGCGGCGGCGATACTCTATGAGTTGGGGGATATGGAGTAAGAGGGGCTAGCCGAGCCTCTGGCGGATCTCCCGCTCGTATTCGGGGAAGTAGAAGCCGATCTTGGTGAGGTCAAAGCGGCGCAGGATCGATTCTTTGGGCTCCCGTTGGAGAAGGAACTCAAAGGAGCGCTCTATCAGGCTTTCGGGCGGGGCCTTTCCCTCGGTTAGCCGCTCATAGTCTGTCTTACTCAGCGTAACCGTGTGGACCGTTTCACTCCCCCGCTCGGAGATAGCCACTTCGAAAACCCATCCAGTAGTAATCTCCTCCTTTTTGCTTACGCTAATCTTTGCTGGCATAAGCCTACTCCCTCGATGGATTCCGGCATCAGTGGTGGCCCCTTGTCGGCCTGCTGCAGAGGGTTCAGCCGGATTTGGGAATTGTTACTGGCCCAGATGATGGTGCAGAGGTTCATCGTTGGTCGCCTCCGATTCTCATGCGCTGCCCCTCATCACGATTATCGCCCAAGAAATGGTACCATCTTCCCATTGATAGATGTTGTGGGAGATGATAAGATTTCAGTGGAGAGCCCGGGCAGGGCAGGCGATCGATCTATCGATCCTTCGCCGCGTCTTCGGCCCAGGCTCTCCGTGGTGTCCACAGCAGTTGGTCTGTCGTCGGATTTTGATCCAGTTGTTGCGCAAAAGCAAGCGGACCTTGCGCCCCAAGGGCATGGGCGCTTGCAAGTTGGTGAAGAATGAGGCGATGCTAGACCGATGGCTCGTCACCATTCGCTAGCCCCAGGTCCGAGCGTAGCGGCCCTAGAAGATTCTAGATACTTAGCATGTACGCTCCACAACCTCAACTATTGAGCCTCCAGATGAAGAGGTTGAGGACGGCAGCGAAACTCACCCATAGGATGTAAGGTATGAGAACTATCCCCGCTGTCGTTGATATCTTGAAGAAGTTGAGGATAGTCAACAATATCGCGACCCAGAGAACCGCGATGACAATAAGCCCTCCAAGGGGGGACCTGAGTCCGAAGAATACCACCGACCACGTGGTGTTCAAAATCAATTGGATTACGAAGATAGCTAGAACGATTCTGACCTGGGGATCACCTAGCCCCTTGCGCCACACAAGGAACGCCGATACCCCCATGAGCGCAAAGAGGGTAATCCAAACTGGGGCAAACAACCAATTGGGAGGGCTGAAAGATGGCTTTCTCAGGGCTGCGTACCAGGTGGGGATGGCGGGTGTGGTGAAAATCGAGCCAACCAAACCCGCCCCCTGGCAAATGATTATGCTGGCTACCAGTCTTGCGATCTCGATTAGTCTGTTCTTCTCCACGGGATAGTCCTCCTTAAAATATGATATTCTGTAGCCTTTTGCCTCCCCTTCTCACAACGCCATGGGCACTTGCAGGTTGGTGAAGAATGAGGTGATGCTAGGTCGATTGCCCGTCACCGTTCGCTATCTCCGGCCCCGACCCTGCAAAGCCGCAGAAGATTCAGGTGCAGGTATGGAAACCTGCCCTACTTACTGCCAATTTTGACAGAGTTGTTGCGCAAGAGCAAGCGGACCTTGCGCCCCAAGGGCATAGGCGCTTGCAAGTTGGTGAAAAATGAGGAGATGCTTGGTCGGTTGGCTCTCATCTTGTCTCTTTTTGGTACTCAAAGTATGAGTAAACGGTTGTATAAACGGCAATCAAAATAGCGGGCACGAGGATGAAGAACAGGGCGTAGTCGCGGAACAACACTCCAAGAAGAGCGATTACCCCACTAATCTTGAACAGCCTCCCACCGATCTTATGGGTTTTCTCCCATACTTCTTCACTGCTCAAAGTCCAAGGTGTTCTGATTCCAATGAACCAGTTCCTTTTCGCGTTCTCTATTAGAATTCCACAGCAGTATAAGAGTATTCCGCAAGCGGGTGCCAGCAGTTGGATCATATCGAATCTTAGGCCCATATTCCAGAGAATGGTCAAGAGGTAGAGGTAGAACAGAAACACAATCACTACTAATATAAACCCATCGTAATAGTTCCTGAATTTCTCGATATTGGCCTTCAAAGGGTCTATCTTAGGTATCAGGACAAAAAGCAACAACAATCCAACAGAAATAACTGGCATCAGAAACAAACCCCAGAATTTTGACATGTAGCCATCGACTTCTCCTCTGATATTCCAGTGAGAGGCGATTGCCCCTGGCATCCGGGGATAGAAGTACATTCCGATGAGGAAAGAAACCACTATTATCCCCAGGATTATTATCTCGCTTTTTCTCATATTTACCTCCAATGTTTGAAAGTATCCTGAACAAAGGCTTGAGAGGAAATGGCCTCTCTTGCCCCTGTCGCAGAAGATTCAGGGGGCAGGTATGGAAACCTGCCCTACCTACTGCCAATTTTGACAGAGTTATTGCGCAGGAGCAGGCGGATTTTGCGCCCCCAGGGCATGGGCGCTTGCAAGTTGGTGAAGAACGAGGCGATGCTAGGGCGATTGCCCGTCACCGTCCGCTATCCCCCGGCCGTAGCCTACCAGCCCGACTGACTATACTTCCTTGCTCTAGCATAGCGGATTCTTTTCCCTAAGCTACTTGCCTCTACGGTGCAGAATACTGTCGATGGCCTGTCTGTACTCCCGCAAATCTGTGTCGGGTGTTGTTGCGTAGCCATAGAAAGTCTTCAACCTTTTCATAGTTGGAAAGTCTTCTCGAAAGCGCCGTGAGAGGAGGAAGTCAATCACGCAGTCTACGACCACTTTAAGATAGTTGACCTCTCGTAAGCCGTCTTCGGAGAACCGCCCCCTGTGAACCAGCTCGTTTCGTGACTGTACTGCGCAGTCAAGCAAGTCGCGCATAGGTTCCTTCGGTTTCAATCTCAATAGATTGGCGATTCTACTAGCCACGTCTTTCATATTAACCTCTCCGGCTGTTTGTAGGGCTACTAGTTCAAGGATTTGCCAGAGCGACATGAAAGCCTGTTGCCAGTCCACCGTATCCATAGCCTGTCCATATTTGCGAAGAGCGTCTATCACAAGGAGCATTGTATCCTGTTGGTCCTTGGGTTGTTTTACCCTTTTCGTCAGTCGATCAACGAGCCTAATTTGGTCTTCAGATATGGATCGTTCTTGGTAATCGTACTTCTCCATCGTAAAATACAGTAGAGCATAGACTCCGTCCGCCTTAAAGACTCCGAAAATCGGGGGTGGAAGATATTGTCCAAGGGGGCGATAGCGCCCGCCATATTGATAGGTTACCTTGCCAAATGTAGTTGTCAAGTTCATCAGCGTTCTTAAGATATCGAAGGCTTCAGAAGCATTACTAAACGCCTCGCCAGATGTGCGTGCATCAACGCTAACTGTGAGGGGGCAAAAACGGATATCAAGGAAGATCGGAAGCTCTTCCCGGCTTTTGCCTAACAGAGACGCCGCCTCGTTCAAGAATGGCCCTATGTCGTAATGCCTCTTCACATAGCTCCAGGTGCGGCAGAATACACGAGTACCCAGGATATTGAACCATCTTCGGCGGGCCAAATCGGTGCGCCGAATGTTGACGGGGAAGAGAACATGGAAGGTGGCAGTCGGCATCTGAAAGTATCGCCGCAATTCCGTCTCTATAGCGAGCCGAAAGAGGGGGAGGGTATGTTTGGAATATCTAGCGAATCTGGAGATGGCTTTGAAGACAAGTGCCCTCTTCCTATCTACGTCTTCGAGCCCTTCGATGTCGATGTTGCGTGTGATGATTTCTTGATAGGCGTGAAACTCTGAGATACCGGTAAAAGATACGCGGCCATCATCATGGATGGTTGCCAGCTTCATAATTTCGCCAAGGTAATGATTTATCTTTTCTTCATCCTTATCTTTCCAACCAACCTGATATACAGTTCTCATGAGTTACACCCCCATAATTTCCAGAGAAGGAGGTCATCATTCCCGACCTAGAACTTTGAGAACCGACTGATAAACCTCCTCCATCGTCACTGCCTCGATGGAGGCGTCCTCTGGCTTGACCTGCCTCAAAGGAGGTAGGCTTTCTGGCCCCTTCCACAGGGCTACGCTTCTCTTATCGTAGGGGCCGTAGATGCGGGGGTCGGAGGGGCCGAAGATGGCCACCACGGGCGTCCCCACCGCCACCGCCAGGTGCAGAGCCCCCGTGTCGTTCCCCAGGCAGAGGTCGCACTTCTCCAAGACGGCTCCGGTCTCCCCCCAGGTCAGTCGGCCGGTCAAGTCCAGGGGCTCGTTGGTCATACGCTCGTTCACCGCGCCCGCTACCCCTTCATCCCCCGGGCCTCCGAGGAGCACCACCGAGCCTCCCAGGTTTTCGATTACCCTATCGGCGACCGCGGCGAACCGCTCCGGGGGCCAACGCTTGACGGGGAGGTACATCCCCGGGTTCCGGCCCCCAGCGGGATGGATGGCCACCAGGGGGTGGGCTTTGTCTAATAGCGCTTGGGCTCGCTCTTGCTCCTGAGGTCGAGGGTAGAATTCCAAGGCTGCACGCTCGACTGCGATCCCTACCGCCCGGGCGGTGTCAAGGTAGAGTTCCGCCTCATGTTTTATACCCTTTACCGGCACGCGGATGGTCAAAGAGAAGCCCCGCCCATCGCTATCTAGCCCCACTCGGTGGGGGATGCCGGCTAGATAGGGGAGGAGGCTGATCAAGGGAGAGCGCTCCAAGACGAAGCAGGCCTCGTACTCCCCGGCTCGCAACCGTTGGACCAGCGCCCAGTAATCGCTCCAACCGTACCGCCCGCTCCCCACCCGTCCGCAATCGACAAGATTGTCCAGATGGGGGTTGGTCTCCAAGATAGGGCGGGACCAGGGGCCCACCGCATAGTCGAGACGCGCCTGGGGGTAGGCCCTCCGTATGGTGGCCACAAGAGGGGTGGAGAGGAGAATGTCTCCCACACAGCAAGGCTTCAAAATCAAGATCGCTCGGGGCGGGGGTGAAAAGGGAGGAGAACTCCGCAAGCGAAAGGGGAGACCCAGGAGCCGACAACTGAGACCTACAAAAACGTCCCTAACCGCCATTGCTCCTTCCAAAAGGGGACGAGAATCCTCGTCCCCCAAAGATCACCTGCTATTGATATACTACCGCTTTCTGGCCTTCTTTGGTTAAGGCTATGCGGATAAAAGAAGTTGCCGAAGGCAATTTGAGCGAAGGTGCGTAGCACCGAAGCTTTTTATCCGCTGTTAGGCGAAGTAACGGCATATCATACTTATTTTACTAATACTACTACTATAGTTGCTATTAAAAATATAAATGCTACCAAAGTATAATAAAGAAAACCAATACGCCCATAGGTTCTTTTCCCATCTATTTCCACTACTTTGAAATCCATCCAAGTTTTTGTATAGGTATTTGTATTTACTCGATAAATTAAATGCACAATGGTTGCAAGTGCTAGTATTATTGAAAACCATATTATTGTTTTTATAATTCCAAAAATAGAATAAATCACTATTAGACTTCCCAAGAGAATAAATATTTTAGTGATTTTCCACCATTTAGGTTGTAAAGTGTGTTTTTTAAGAAATTCAATATCTTTTTTCATTTCATCACCAATCATTATCATAAACTCCTTGCGTTATTTCGCCTAACTCGTTATATCCAAACTCCACACCTTGTCGCAGACGGATGATCTTTTCCTACAGCCTCTTTACTACCATCACCACTATGCCGAACACCTACCAAGAGGATGCAGCGGAGGCTCTGCAGATATCTTCAGTATAATCGATCACTCCTATTCGTCAACACCCTCCCCACCACCTCCCATACCTCCTCTCCCCTTACCGCCTCGATGGAGGCATCCTCTGGCTTGACCCGTCTCAAAGGAGGGAGGCTTTCCGACCTCTTCCACAGGGCCACGCTTCTATTATGGCCCCTCCTTCCAAAAGGGGACGAGAGTCCTCGTCCCCCAAAGATCACCTGCTATTGATATACTACCGCTTTCTGGCCCTCTTCTGACCTTTCCTCACCACCCCGCCTCGGTATGGCGGCGTCAGGATGGTGTAAAGAGTGCAGAGAGAGTGGTCGAGCATCCGAGAGGCGAGCCAAGGGTCGGCCTCCTCCAGGGACTCCCGCATAGTGATGACCGTGGGAAGTTTGGCCTGATAACGGTAGTTGAAGATCTGGTAGAGTTTCTCCCTCGCCCAAGGGGTAGCGCTCTGGCTCCCCAGGTCGTCGAGGACGAGAAACGGCGCATGGCGCACCGCCTCGAACCTCTTATCGTAGGAGGTGGGGCTAGAGGGGCTGTAGGTGGCCCGCAGATGATCCAATAGATCGGGAACGACCTCAAAGCGAACAGGGTACCCTTGGCGGTGGAGGTAGTTGGCGATGGCCGCCGCCAAGTGGGTCTTACCACAACCGTACATCCCCATAAAAACTAGCCACCCTTGCGGCTTCTCGGCGTACTCCTTAGCGATAGTGTAGGCCCTTCGCAGGTTCTTCTGCTCGTTAGAGGGCAACTCAGGGCGATGAGCGTCGAAGGTCTCGAAGGTCTGATCGGCGTAGAGGCTGATGATGCTCTGTCCCTCGTCCCCCTCGCCACCAGAGGCTCGAAAGTCCCGGGCCTGGATACGATAGGTCTGGCATAGGTCGGGGTCGCTCATCCGCGACCGCAAGCGGGCGTCGATCTCATCGAGAGGACGGTTGGTAGTGATCACTGTGGGGAGTTGAGCGTTGTACCGGTAGTTAATTATCTGGTAGAGTTTCTCCTTCGCCCAAGGGGTGCTGCTTTGGGTTCCCAGGTCGTCGAGGATCAAGAGGGGAGCGGTGCGCACCGTCTCGAACCGCTCATCGTAGGCTACAGTGCTATCGGGACTAAAAGTGGCTCGCAGGTGATCTAAGAGATCAGGCACGACCACGAAAAGGACAGGCTCCCCCTGCTCCAGTCGATAGTTGGCGATGGCCGCCGCCAAGTGGGTCTTGCCACAGCCATAACCCCCGCTGAGAACCAGCCACCCTTTGGACTCCCGGGCGAACTCCTGGGCGAGTTCATAAGCCCTTTTTAGGTTCTCGCGTTGGCGGGGAGGTAAGCCGTACCCCTCCGGCTTAAAACTCTCGAAGGTCATGCGGGAGAGGAGCCCCAGGTTGCCAGCCCTTCGCAGATCCCGGAGCCTCTTCTCCGCCAGTTCTTTCTCCTTGCATCGGCATAAGATGGGCCGGCCGAAATCGGGATGGCCGGGGGCTACATCTCGATAGAGATAACCAAGCCCGCCGCAGATAGGACACGGTGGCTCTCGCTTAGTGCTCGATGTGGTCGGCGTACTCTCCCTTGATGTATCGATACCGGTCCTCTTTAGAATCTCTTCTAACCTCTCCGTCGTCCTTCCCCTCCCGAGCCCAACGCTCAAGAATAGCCTGTATATACCGCCAATTTCGGGCGTTTCGCTCCACCGCTATCTTGAAAGCCTCCTCTATCCAGTCAGGGGGGTAGGTTTTCTCCGCCTCCCGCAACTCTTCAGCGATCAGGGGTTGGAGGAGGCCGATGTTCTGCTCATAGAGAGCGAAGATGTTAGGTCGTTCCACCTCCACCCTCTCCCCTGGCCTGGAGGGCATCCCCCCCAGCCTCAACTCCCCCCGCTCTATTTTCTCTACAGCCTGGCGGGATGGGGGGTCATTCAAGAAATACCAACTCTCTTGGCTATCACCTCCCTCGGGATCCTTTACGGAAACCCGTAAGAGGGTTCCCCGGGCCACGGCCCTCTCTAGCCCCTCGTCGAGGAGATCCTCCGAGCGCCGGCCAGCCACCTTTCCCTTCCCTACGGGATCCTTTACGGACAACCCAGCCAAGAGCAAAGGGTCTTCCCTCAGTTCTTGGAGGCTAGTATACCTAAGATGGCCCTTCTTTCCATGGAGAAGCCAGAAAAGATGGAGGGTGACCTTTAATTCCGGTAGATTATCGATGCAGGGCACAAGTTGGCTAAAGAAGAGATCAGGGAGGGGAGTGAAGCGCACTTTTCCTTCCGGAAAACCACTAAACCCTTTCATCGCCTATTCGCCGTTAATCCATCTCCCGGGATGGCTCAATAACCATCTCGGGTCGTCTAAAGTTTACAAACCTGGCCCATTCCTTCTGAAAGAGCAACTGGAACTGACCAGTGGGACCGTTACGATGTTTGGCCACGATTATGTCCGCTAGGCTCGTATCCTCGGAATCCTCTGGGAGCACTTCCCGGTAGATGAAGATAACTACGTCTGCATCCTGTTCGATGGAGCCCGACTCCCTAAGGTCGGAGAGGATAGGCCGCTTATCCGCCCTGAGTTCGACGGCCCGCGAGAGTTGAGAGACAGCCACCAAGGGAACCCTCAACTCACGGGCTAGGGATTTGAGTTGCCGGGAGATATATGAAACCTCCTGCACGCGGTTCTCGGCTCTAATCCCGGCCCTCATCAACTGCATGTAGTCGACGATGACCAGATCCACCCCGTACTCAGCGTGCAGCCGCCTGGCCTTAGCCCTCACCTCCATGGGGGTTATGGCCGGAGTATCATCGATGAAGATGGACATCTCTGATAGCTCACCCATAACGTCGACTATCCTCTTTAACTCTTCCTCCTCGAACTCTCCGATCCGAAGCCTCTGGGATTCGATCTCCGATCCGGCAGAGACGAGACGCTGTACCACTTGCTCCCCAGGCATCTCCAGGCTGAAGAGGGCGATGGTGGCCTTTTGCCTCCGAGCGATCGCCTCGGCCATAGTTAAAACCAGGCTGGTCTTACCCATGCCCGGTCGACCGGCTACGATGATGAGGTCCGCTGGTTGCAGGCCGCCCAGGAGTTTGTCCAGATCGTAGAAGCTGGTGGGGAGGCCGATAGTCTCCCCCCGATGCTGGTAGAGGTATTCGATCCGGTCGTAATATCGATCCAGCACCTGCTGGATGGGAGCCAGATCCCGCTCCACCCGTCGTTGGGCCACGCTGAAGATGATCTGCTCCGCCCGATCGACGATCTGATCCACCTCCTCGGCTTCCTCATAGGCGATACCCGCTATCTCCCCTGCCGCCCCGATGAGACGGCGGAGCACCGCCGCTCGCTCCACGATCCGCCCATAGTCCTCCACATAGACCGGGGTGGGCACGGCATTTATGAGAGAGGTGAGGTAACTGGGCCCTCCTACCTCATCTAATCGCCCTCGCCGCTCCAGTTCATCGCAGAGGGTGATCAGATCCGCTGGCTGACGTCGCTCGTGGAGATCCAGTATCGCTTTATAGATGAGGCTATGGGATTGGCGGTAGAAATCTTCGGGGCGCAGAAAAGCGGAGACCTTAAGCACCGCGTCACGGTCGAGAAGGAGGCTGCCTAATACCGACTGTTCGGCCTCGATGTTCTGGGGGGGGAGCCTTACTGTGGCCATGCTCACCCCTCATCAAGATCATCTAGATCGAGGCCATCTACAAAATCGCGGAAGGGGGCTAGCCTCTCCTCTTCTTCCGGGGTGAGGCTTCCCTTCTCCTCGCTGGGCACGATACCCGCCCTCTCCATCACCGATTCGGCCACATAGATGGGCGCTTTCGCCCGGACAGCAAGGGCGATGGCATCGCTGGGGCGGGAGTCGATCTCTATATGCTGGCCATTGAACTCGATGACGATTTGGGCATAGAAAGTATCATCCTTCAAATCGTTGACCAAAATGTGGGAGACGGAAGCCTCTACCCCATCGATGAGAGATTTGAGGAGGTCATGAGTTAAAGGGCGTGACATCTCTAGAGATTGCATGCCTATGGTGATAGCGTCGGCTTCAAAGGGGCCGATCCAGATGGGGAGGTACCGCTCCGTGTTCTCGTCTTTGAGGACTACAACACGGTGGTTGGAAATGAGGCTAACCTTTATGCTGTCCACCGTCACTCTGATCATTTCGTCCCTCCCGCCCCTTCAGGTTCTTCTTTTTTGATTATACCACAAGAGGAGTGCGCATACAAATCCCTCGGGATCCCGTAGGGATAGAGCAGCCTCCTAAGAGGAGAGGGAGAGCAAATTTTAAGGTCTCTTGAGAGTGTTGAAAAAGGGGGATAGACCCTTTGGCAATCGACAATTTCTCCCATAGACGGTTAGAATTTGAACGATTGTAGGGACACAAGGCAGGAAGACACACTGCGCATCAACTTCTTTCCCACTATGCTAAACGAGGAGGTGTTTTTCAA
>Ga0209121_10000195_pt1 | contig 62862 bp, 58 predicted proteins | sample Cruoilmetagenom3_FD_187292 | JGI IMG/M metagenome (GOLD analysis project Ga0209121, IMG submission 187292) | Oil polluted marine microbial communities from Coal Oil Point, Santa Barbara, California, USA - Sample 3 (SPAdes) (version 2) | ecosystem: Environmental > Aquatic > Marine > Oil seeps ...
AATAACATTCACCTATTGACACACGAAACCCTGCTTGTTACAGTTAGCATGGTCTGACATTACAATGTAATACTGCAGAGTGGAGGTATAGAACATGAGTAAGAAAGTTTGGAAGTTTGCTCTAGTGGTATGCTTGGTAGCAGTGTTGGGAGTATTTGCGGGATGCAAAGTTACACCACCACCGGAGGAGGTGGTTTTGGTCTTTGGTAGCTCTGGTGATGCAGCCAGATTGGATCCAGCAGATGTAACGGATGGAGAATCCATTCAGAGAATGGATAATATCTTTGAGGGCTTGGTTGAATTTAAATCAGGTACAACGGAAATACAGCCCTGTCTGGCCGAGTCCTGGGATATTTCTGAGAATGGATTGGAACTTACCTTCAACTTGAGACACGGTGTTAAGTTCCAGGATGGAACAGACTTCAATGCTGATGCCGTCGTTTTTTCCTTTGCCAGGCAATACGACACTGATAACCCATATCACCAGTATGGTGAGTGGGCCTACTGGGGATATATGTTCAGTGATGTAGATAGGGTGGAAAAAATTGATGATTATACAGTGAAGATTGTTTTGAAAGCTACAAATGCCTCATTAATGACCAGCTTAGCAATGTTCACAGCATGCATAGTGAGCCCAGCAAATGCGGAGATGTATAAAGAAGACGCCTTCAAACATCCTTGTGGCACGGGGCCTTTTAAGTTTGTGGAATGGGTGAAAGACGACCATATCACTTTGGTGGCTAACGAAGATTACTGGCGGGAAAGACCAGAACTTGACAAGCTTATTTTTAGGGTGATTCCAGATGACTCAGCAAGGCTTATGGCTCTGGAGGCGAATGAAATCCAGGGAATGGAATATCCCGATCCAGTAAGCTTTGACAGGATAGAGGCCAACCCTGACTTGCAACTTCTGACGCAACCAGGTATGAACATCGGATATATGGCCATGAATTGTGGATATGGATATGTAGATGCAGATGAAAATGGTGTGCGCGACTCTAATGAGCCATGGGTCAAGACTCCTGCATATTTTGAACCTCTTACAAAGAAGGAGGTAAGACAGGCGATTAACTATGCTATTGACAAAGAGTCGATAGTGACTGACCTGTATAAAGGAACTGCGATAGTGGCAAAGAATGGAATGCCACCATTTATGTTGGGTTATAACGATGACATAGAAGATTATGCATATGACCCTGAGAAAGCCAGGACACTTCTGGCAGACGCAGGATATCCAGACGGATTTGAAGTCACCTTGTATGTGATGCCGGTAGCAAGACCTTATATGTTTGATCCAACAAAGATAGGACAGGCAATTCAAGCCTATCTGGGTGCTGTAGGTATAGATGTCGAGATTTACTCGGTAGAGTGGGCTACTTATCTCCAAGAAACTGAAGCGGGCAAACATCAGATGTGCCTTTTGGGTTGGACAGGCGATAATGGTGACCCGGATAACTTCATGAATGTATTGTATGGAGCAAATGCTTGTTCCATAGGTACAGCCGGGAACTTCGCTTTCTACAATAATGAAGAGGTGCAGGATTCAATCACGCAGGCACTACGAACTTATGATATAACTGAGAGGGCAAACTACTATAAAGAAGCGCAGATAACACTGCACGAAGATGCGCCATTTGTGTATTTGGCTCACGCAAACCAGAATCTAGTGTTCAGGTCGAATGTCCACGGCTACGTTTTGAATCCAACATCCAGGAAGTTCTTCTATCCTGTATCGATTGAATAAATAGAAGCTCTGCTCCCACAGCGAAGAAATGAGCGTCTTCATGGCTTTGAAGACGCTCATTTATCATATATAATTCCATAGAAGCCACTCCAATATAACTAATATGAGGGCTATTCATTACCTTTCTCATATTACTTTATCTCAGGGACAATAGGCGTTAGCAAATGAAATGGTACATCGCAAAGAGATTGATAATGCTTCTTCCTGTCCTGCTGGGAGTCTCAATTATTGCTTTCTCCCTAATCCATCTCGCCCCTGGCGATCCAGCGAGAGCGATAGCTGGAGAGCATGCATCCCCACAAGTAATTCATGCGATAGAAGAAAAATATGGCTTGGACAAACCTCTCTACATTCAATACGGAATATGGCTCAAGCAAATTTTGCATGGCGATTTTGGTCGCTCCATAATATCCCACGAATATGTAACAACGGAAATATGGGATAGATTTCCCAATACATTTGAACTTACTATCCTTGCGCTAATTTTTGCCATACTTATAGGCCTCCCTGCCGGGATTGTATCTGCGTCCAAGCAATATTCTGTACTTGACTACGCTTCCATGGGGATAGCTATCTTCGGCATATCAATCCCAGTTTTCTGGCTTGGGATTATGCTTATGATGATTTTCGGAGTATTTCTGGGATGGCTCCCTATAGCCGGACGAATAGACGTTCTCTGCTCCCTCGACAGAATCACAGGTTTCATGGTACTGGATAGCATAATTACGGGCAACTTTGCTGCTTTGTCAAGCGTACTTCGTCATTTAATCTTGCCTGCCATTGCCCTGGGAACTATACCCATGGCACAAATCGCCAGGGTAACCAGATCAAGCATGCTGGAAGTATTGAGACAAGATTTCATAAGAACTGAAAGGGCAAAGGGGCTATCTGAGAGGATGGTGATATATAAACACGCTGTAAGAAATGCCATGATTCCCGTAGTAACCGTGATTGGATTAAATTTTGGTTTGCTGCTCGCTGGAGCTATCTTAACCGAAACAGTTTTCGCCTGGCCTGGTGTAGGACGATATGTCATCCAAGGGGTATATGCCAGAGATTATCCTGTGGTGCAGGGATGCGTAATGTTTTTCGCCCTTGTCTTTGTAATAGTGAACCTAATAACAGATATTATTTATACCTACATTGATCCCAGAATTCATTATGCCTAGAGATAGAAATGGAAAGGAAAAGGGAGACAAGAACTAAAGAGCTGCTAAGAAGGCTCAGCTACAACAAAGCGGCAGTCTTCAGCCTCGCAATCATTCTCATAGTTATTTTGTGTGCCATATTAGCGCCATTTATTGCCCCCAACGATCCTAATCCATCTCCCCCCGAACTATATAATAGCCTTAAACCAGGATTCTGGAGCCAAGATGGGGTAGGAGGGATGCCCCTGGGAACTGATATGTTGGGAAGGTGCGTTTTAAGCAGAATTATCTACGGTGCCAGAATTAGTTTGACTGCTGCTATCGTTGCTGTTGCAATCGCAATGCTCCTCGGGATAACTTTTGGAGTATTGGCTGGTTATCATGGAGGATGGGTAGACTCTACCTTCATGAGAATAGTTGACATCATGTTTGCATTTCCAGCTTTATTGCTTGCAATAGCAATCGTAGCCGTTCTAGGTCGAGGATTGGATAAAGCTATGATCGCCATAGGCATAGTCTACACTCCCCAAATGGCAAGAATCATAAGGAGTTCCGTGCTTTACGTCAGGGAGATGGAATATATCGAAGCAGGGAAGGCAATAGGCTCCAGTAATCGGAGAATTATCTTTCGTCATGTCATACCGAACAGTATGTCACCTGTCATCGTATATGGAACCCTGATGATGGCATCGGCCATTCTTGACTGTGCCGCTCTCGGTTTTCTGGGACTGGGGGCTCAGCCTCCAACGCCGGAGTGGGGCGCTATGCTTGCCAGAAGTTATCAATACATTGTAGCTGGAGCCTGGTGGGCGGCAACTTTCCCTGGCATAGCCATACTGCTCACGGTACTAGGGTTCAACCTGGCAGGCGATGGTTTAAGGGATGCCTTAGACCCACGACTCAAGATGTAGGACGAGACCATGGAAGAGCTGCTCAGAGTAAAAGACCTCAAAACATACTTCTTTACACACGAAGGAGTAGTAAAAGCAGTAGATGGAGTAAGCTTCAAGATTGACAAAGGGGAAACCTTTGGACTAGTTGGTGAATCTGGATGTGGCAAAAGCATTACTGCTTTGTCCATCATGAGATTGATCCCCCATCCTCCCGGGAAAATAGTGGCTGGGGGAATCTATTTTGAAGGCCAGAACCTTTTGGAACTAGATGGAAGGGAAATGAGGAAAATAAGGGGTAAAAAGATATCCATGATTTTCCAAGAACCTATGACTTCTTTAGATCCGGTGTTCACCATCGGCCATGAAATTATGGAGGCCATTCAATTGCATCAAAGGTTAGCAAAAGATGAAGCAAAAAAAAGGGCTATAGAAGTGTTAAGAATCGTCGCTATGCCAGACCCAGAAAAGAGAATAAACAGTTATCCCCACGAATTGTCTGGAGGAATGAGACAGAGAGCAACGATCGCAATGGCACTATCCTGCAATCCAGACTTGCTCATTGCCGATGAACCAACGACCGCTTTAGATGTTACTATCCAAGCCCAGATTTTGCGATTAATCAACGAACTGAAAGGGGAATTTGCTATGTCCATACTCCTGATAACCCATGACCTGGGGGTAATTGCAGAAATGTGCGATTCTGTCGCTGTAATGTATGCCGGGCATATTGTAGAGTATGCCAGCCTAGACACACTCTTCCGTAATCCGCTTCACCCCTACACAAAAGGACTATATAGAGCGATACCGCGTCTTGACGTGGAGACCAAAAGACTGGAGATAATCAAAGGCTTGGTACCAAACCTTTTAGACGTGCCCTCAGGATGCCCGTTTCATCCCAGATGTGATTTTTGCTTCGAGAGGTGCATTAACGAGATGCCCAAATTGATAGAAGTAGAAGACCATCATCTGGTAAGCTGCCATTTGCAAGGGTAATGGAAAGACTAGTAGAAGTTAAAAACCTGAAAAAATATTTCTGGGGGGGTGGAAGGCTCTCCGGAAAGAAGGAGGCCGTAAGGGCTGTAGACGATGTGACTTTCCATATAGAGAAAGGAGAGGTTCTGGGTCTCGTCGGTGAATCTGGATGCGGAAAAACCACTTGTGGAAAGACGGTTTTGAGATTGATAGAACCAACTGGCGGCAGCATCTGCTTCAATGGGCATGATATAACCCATTTGAAGGGGAAAGAAATGACGAAGTTCAGAAGGAAGATGATGATTATTTACCAGGATCCCTTTGGCTCCCTCGATCCAAGAATGACTGTAGGAGCAACTATTGCTGAACCAATGGTGATACATCACCTTGTCTCGAAGGGGGAAAAGGAAGATAAAGTAATAGAACTCATGGGAAAGGTTGGCCTTACACCGGACCAAATAAATAGGTATCCTCATGAATTCAGCGGCGGGCAAAGGCAAAGAATAGGAATCGCAAGAGCCTTGGCAATGAATCCAGAGTTCATAGTTACAGATGAACCTGTGTCTGCTCTGGACGTTTCTATCCAAGCTCAGATTACTAATTTATTAAAGGATTTGCAAGAAGAGTTCGGGCTCACCCTTTTATTTATTGCCCATGATTTAGGTGTAATAAGGCACATGTGCGATAGAGTTGCCGTGATGTATTTGGGGAAAATAGTCGAAACAGCTTCAAAGGAAGAACTGTTCGACAATCCGAAACACCCTTACACCGAAGCATTGCTTTCCGCCATACCTACCTCAAATCCGGAGGCAAGGAAGAAGAGAACGATTTTGATGGGTGATGTGCCAAGCCCTATAAATCCTCCGCCTGGTTGCAGATTTCACCCACGATGCCCAAAGTGCATGCCACAATGCTCAAAAGTCGAGCCAGAATTGATAGAAGTTGAAAAAGGACATTTTGCGGCTTGTCATCTGTATTACTGAATAAAACTTCGTCCTAACCTCTGAGCAAGAATCTTCTACAAATCGAAAGCGGGGTTGCGTCTGCCGGGTGAATAAAGACAAGCAGGGTCTTCCTGAAGGTAATCATCATAATGAAAGTAAGCTCTGGCCCTACAGCCGCCGCAGATATCTTTATACTCACAGACCCCACATTTGCCTTTGAGCTTGCCGAAGTCCCTCAATTCCTGGAAAACTTCAGCGCTATCCCAGATATCCTCAAAATCCCTTCCTCTTATATTGCCAGCTAATATGGGAAGATGATCACAGGGGTAAACATTGCCTTTGTGGGAGACGTAAACAAAGCCTATTCCAGCAGAGCATCCCCGGGCAACCCTCCACTTCCCACGAGTAACCTCCCCAAAGAATCTCAAATATTGAGGGGCGCAAGTTGCCGCTATCTCTACCTCAGTTCTATCCCTTATTGAAACAAGCCATTTGAGCACTTCCTCATATTCATCAGGAGACAGCATGTATTCCTCATCGAAATGTTTAACAGGAACGAGGAAAAAGACATGCCAGGCATCAACTCCGAGCGTTTCAGTTAACCTAAGGATGTTAGGCATTTCACTTTTGTTGAGATTTGTAATCATCGAGTTGATTTGAAGACTTAAACCTGCATCCTTACAAAGTTCACAACCCCTCAAAGTCTCCTTAAATTCATCGCGAAGGGAATTATGTATCTCTTCATTGGCTCCATCTAGGTCGATAGCCACTCGATAAAGATTAGCTTTTTTAAGCTTTTCAGCCTCCTTCTCAGTAATAAGCGTTCCATTCGTGGCTAACCCTGTAATCAAACCTTTGCGCCCAGCATAATCAATAAGCTCATAAATATCATCTCGCATCAAAGGTTCACCTCCAGTAAACAGCAGCAGAGGCGGTCTAGAACCTTCATACCACGAAGAAACACGGTCTAGAAATTTTGTTTCCTCCTCTAAAGTTAGATCCTTTCCATTCTCCATTCCCCTCATGGAATAAGCAGAGCAATACTTGCAATTAAGGTTGCACTCCTGAGTGACCTCCATCAAGATAACATTCGGTTTTTTCATCATTTTCTAAATGTCTCCTTCCTCTGATAATCTTGGTACGTTTTTATTAGCGAAAGCAGAATCTCATCCAGAAGACGGTTTACCAGCGGAATGACACCGACTACACCATCGCTCAACGTCCCTCCCCTCTTGGTAAGCTCTGCAATCACATTTACTACAGGAGCTCTATGCCAGAGAAAAGCCTCAAGAGAATCAGTAAGCGAAAGGCCTAGTTTGGCTAATTGTCTGCCAATATCACGCCCAAGCGCTCGGGCGAGTTCCAAAATTTCGTCTCGCTGTTTATGCTTGGTTATATACGCGATGGTCAGGTTGAGAATCTTTCGACCAAATTCTCCTAGCTGTCTTCTGGAATCTATATCGAGTTCCCTGTACCAAGAAGTGTGGGCAAAACGCTCCTGTGCAATTTGCAGATGAAGCGAAGGGGTGAGCTCCATCCTCTCCACCATCTCCTTTATTCCATGCCCGCGACGATGGATACCCGTGAGCTTCAATAACTCGCCTTTGGAATAGCGACGATGTCCACCAGGGGTGATGAAGGCTTTTATCTTGCCTTCGTCCGTCCACTGGCGCAGAGCTGCTTCACTAACCCCAAGAATATGACTGGCTTCGCTTATAGTGAGCAATGAGCCTTTATCCATAACCTTGAAAGGGAAGAAAATTATTAAAAACTACAAAATTCTATCAAAATATATCACTTAAGGATGTTAAATGGAAGGGGAAATTTAAAATTTGTCAAATTTTATAGGGAACTACAGCAGCCAGGCATCCAAACACATTGTGATAAAGATAACGCCGAGATAAGGAAAGGCAGTTAGCTTATATACCTGCCAAGCCGATTTTGAGCTTTGAGAAGTTAAAAGCCGGGCGCAGGCAGAGATTAGCAAGACCCCCAAGATATTAGCTACTATGAGATAAGGTAAATGGAACCCACAAGTAAAGTATACGAAAACAGAAACCCCGTAAAGGAGAAAAGACAGAGCGAATAGTAGCTTTACCGAATCCTTAACAGGCCAATTCAAAGGGAAATAACACAAACCAGCGTTGCGATAGTCATCCCGATAGGCGACCATAACGCTCCATACATGCAATGGAATCCAAACAGCAACCAAGAGGCAAACGGATAGAATTTGAAGATCAAATATTGGCCTTATGGCAAACCAGCCGATAAGCACTGGTGAGCAGCCAGCAATTATCCCCAAGAAAACTTCTAGAGATGTCTTACGCCATAGTGCTGCAGCTATAACACCTGCGAGAGCGAACACGAAACACCATATGTTTATGAACCAAGCCAGGGTTAGCCCTAGAGCTATCAACGTTACAATCAGAGGTAATGACCTCTCCGGGGGATAAATGCGCTTTGAGGGCAAAGACCTGAGGCAAGTTCTCTGCATCTTGGCATCAACTCGGCGGTCAAGGTAGTTAGTGAGTCCATTACACCCCGGTATTCCACAAGCAATAGCAATAGCAGCCAGAATGAATTCCCGAAAGGGAAAAACACTTCCACCGGCAACTAGGCTGCCAGCAGCAATAAAGGCAGCGACAATGCCCATAAGGGTATGCAATCCAGACTCACGAGGCTTGAGCACCTCGATGTAGCTCAGAACTGACTTTCTCCTACTTATAGCAATCATGTTCATACAACTGCTAGCTCCCGAAGAACGCTCAATACATCGTGAGAGCATACATCACTACGAGTTGTGGCCTTGCCTATATCTTGCAAAAGCACCCAACGAATTGCTCCTTCCCTAACTTTCTTATCTAGCTCCATCGCCCTTGTCACCTCAGTCAAATCTATTGCGGAGAAGCTAGTAGGTAAGTTAAATTTCTGCAACAGGGCTTGTTGCTGCTTAACTAGCTCCGAAGACAAAAGGCCCAACCGCTGACCCAGTTTAGCCGCTCCCATCATGCCAATGGCTACTGCCTCGCCATGAAGAAAGCGCTCATACTGAGTAGCTGCCTCCAATCCATGGGCAATGGTATGCCCATAGTTTAAAATAGCGCGTTTTCCCCTCTCCTTTTCATCCTCACTAACAATTTGAGCCTTAATCGCAGCACTATGGGCAATAGCTTGCGTAATTACATCTGGCTCAAGTTCTGCTAGCCTGTCCACGTTGACTTCCAGAAACTCAAAAAATTCCTTATCCAGAATTAAACCATACTTAATAACTTCAGCCCAGCCTGAACTTAGCTCACGCTGAGGTAAACTAATCAAAGTCTGAACATCGGCCAGGACAAGAGCAGGCTGATAAAAAGCACCAACAAGGTTTTTCCCCCGGGGATGGTTGACAGCCACTTTGCCTCCGATACTGGCATCAACCATAGCTACTAGACTGGTTGGCACTTGTATCCAGGGCACGCCTCGCAAGAAAGTGGCAGCCACAAAGCCAGCCAAATCCCCTGCCATACCACCGCCTAAGGCAATGATAATGTCATCTCGCTCCACCCTGTGTTCTATGAGAAAGTCATAAATCTTGATAGCTGAGTCGATATTTTTCGTTGCCTCACCCTGAGGCACTACGAAGGCGTTGACTACAAAGTCAGCGTCTTTCAGGATTTCCTTAACCCTGCGGCCATAAATGGAAAATACAATCTCATCGCTAATTATGGTGACTGTGCCAGACAAACCGGTTTGTCTTAATTTATCTCCCAATTTGTCCAATAGTCCCCAGCCAACAAAGATAGGGTAACTTTGAGTGGCGGTTCTCACCCAGCAGGCGATGTCTTTATCCATGCCATTGCGACTCTTTAATTCCTCTCCCTTGAAGGGAGAGGATAAAGGTGGGGGTGAAAAAGCCTTTCTTTTGTCATTGCGAGCCCCTCCTTTGTCATTGCGAGGAGCGAAGCGACGAAGCAATCCCCAGCCTTTTATCACCTCCTCAGCCACTTCAGTAACGCTCAAATTATCAGTATGAATCGTCCAGTCAACATTGGCATAGTAAGGCTGCCTGGAGGCTTTAAGCTCACTGATGCGCTCCAGAGGATTGTCATTGGTCAAAAGAGGACGAATTTCGGGCTCGGAGTCATAAGTCGTGTTTCGGAATAGGCGCTGATAGATTGTCTCTGGTTTAGCTTCCAGGCAAATGATTAATCCATTTTGGGCCAGCAACTCATAGTTTTGAGGATCAACGATAGCACCGCCTCCGATAGATATGACCCTTTGTCCTTGCTGGCAAGCTTTCCTGATTGCCTCGCGCTCCAGCTCCCTGAATTTGCTCTCCCCATCCTGCTGAAAGACCTCAACGATTGGCTTGCCAGCTTGTTTAACTATCTCTTCGTCAGTATCGATGAAATCCCAATTTAACCTCTGGGCTACCTCTCTAGCCACCAGAGACTTACCAGTGCCTGAAAAACCTGTGATAACAAGGTTAGTTCCCAGCCTGCTCATGCTCATTTCCATAGGGAGATGGGGCTTAGATAATTATGATAATTTGACAGGGTCTCCTTTAAGTTATCGCCGCCGAATTTCTCTAACATGGCATCAGCTAAAACGCTAGCCAGCATCGCCTCACCGATTACTCCAGCGGCTGGGACAACACAAATGTCGCTACGCTCATAATGGGCTTGGGTTAGCTCTCCGCTACGCAAATCTATAGAGGGCAAGGGATTAGATAAGGTAGCAATAGGTTTGACCACAGCCCTGACTACAATAGGTTCTCCATTAGTTATGCCACCCTCTATGCCACCAGCACGATTTGTGGCATGGTGCCAGGGAGGAGATTGCTTCGTCGCTGACGCTCCTCGCAATGACGAAGAAGAAGGATCCCTCGCAATGACAGAGGGAGGGCTGGGTTCAATAACATCGTGAGCTTGGGAGCCTTTGAGTTTGGCTAAAGCAAATCCAGCGCCAATTTCCACTCCCTTCACAGCATTGATGCTCATTATCGCCTGGGCAATTCTGCCATCAAGGCGGCGATCCCAATGAACATAGCTTCCCAAGCCGATGGGCACCCCAGTGGCAATTACCTCAAAAATGCCGCCCAGCGTATCCCCATTGGCCTTAGCCTCATCAATGGCTGCTATCATTTCCTTCTCCGCCCCAGCATCAGCGCAGCGGACTGGAGAGGCTTCCACTTGCTGCCAATCTATAGAGATTACCTCGCTTTGCTCGCAGCTAACATGCCCAATAGCTATAGTGTGGCTGTGAATAGCAATGCCAAACTCTTCCAGAAGTCTCTTAGCTACAGCTCCAGCAGCCACCCGGGCGGCTGTCTCCCTGGCGCTGGCTCTCTCCATTATGGGTCTAATATCCTCAAGCCCATATTTAGTCACTCCAGCAAGGTCAGCATGACCCGGCCGCGGACGAGTCACGGGCTCAGCCTCTTTCTCCAAAGGTGTAACACTCATTGTTTCTTGCCAGTTTTGCCAATCTCGATTGGGGATAAACAGGGCAATGGGGCTGCCGATGGTGAGTCCATAGCGGACCCCCGAAACAAATTCAACTTTATCTTCTTCAATCGTCATGCGAGGGCCACGACCATAGCCTAACTGGCGACGCTTCAGTTCCTTATCAATATACTTTGGCTCTAAAGGCAAGCCAGCTACCATACCTTCAACTATGGCTATCAACCCCTTGCCGTGGGATTCTCCAGCAGTAAGAAAGCGAAACTGTCCCATTAGCCTCCTTCACTCTCACCTGACCTCTCCCTTCAAGGGAGAGAAATAGGTGAGGCAAGATACTGGGGCTGAGGATAAGTATGACTTAGAGTCTCCAGCAAGATGATGTCCTGTCCACTTAACCCAAGTAGCTTCATCTGGATAGCCTGAATTAAGCTATTCAAATTCACTCCCAGAAGCAATTCTAACAAGGACTTCTCCGCAGGTTTATAATATTCCACTTCTGGAGCCGTGACACCAGCTAACTCTGCCGCCAAATCAACAGCCGTATCCAGCCCACCTAGCTCGTCAACTAACCCTAGTCCTTTAGCTTCAGTACCAGTGTAAAGTTGCCCAGTCGCTAAGCTTCTGACTTGTTCTTTGCTCAGTCCCCTACCCTCAGCCACCACCTCGATGAATTGCTCATAATATTCATCGGTCATTTGTTGCATTATTTCCTTTTCCTCAGGTGTCAGTTCTCTAAACCCCGAATACATATCCTTATACTTGCCACCTTTGAAGGTTTGCATTTCAATCCCCAGCTTCTCATAAAGTCCCTTAACATTAGGTATCTGGGAGATAACGCCGATGCTCCCTGTCAGTGTGCCCGGAAGCGCTACAATCTTATTTGCTTCGCATGAGATGTAATAGCCTCCAGAGGCAGCCATACTGCCCATGCTGACCACAATAGGCTTTGTCTGCTGAACTTTTTCTAGCTCCTCCAGAATTTCCTGACAGGGTGCCACTAGTCCGCCAGGGCTCTCTACACGAAGGACAATCGCCTTTACTGCTGTGTCCTTCTCTGCTCTATCTAGTTGCTCCCTTACTAAGTCCGCGGTAATGACCTGACCAACCAAAAAGGAGCTTCCTCCAGCAGTGATAGTACCGCTGAGAGAGATCACAGCAACTTTATCCCTTGCTGATATCGAGGCACAACTGGTAGGAACTAGCATCACTACTAGCAATAACACGAACAAACTAATAATAATTGCTTTCTTCTTCACTTTTCTCCTCCCTTGGCACTTCCTCAGCCTTGCTAATCATTATGTCAATCGGAGCTTTCCTCCCCGTCCATAGCTCGAAGGAGGCAACTCCCTGATATACTAACATAGGTAGAAAATGTGGAAAAGGCGAAGAACATTTAATGGCACCTAACACTCCCGAGTGGCAAGCCACCAAGATTAGCACAATTATACTAATTCTTCAATCTTTACCGTTCTCAAGTCCCGAACAACAATGTCTGCACCAGCCTTCCGCAGAGCATCTTCATACCCAATCCGTAACACTGCAACTACATAATACCCCAGGGACTTCGCGGCCTCTATAGCTGAAGGAGCATCTTCAAATACCACAAATCTTTTTATCGCTCCCGACGAGAAAGCATTCAATCGCTCTGCTGCCACTCTATGTAGGTTTTCTTTGCCGCCAACATCAATTCCGCAGACATCTACATCAAATATAGAATGGAGACTCTCTCCTTCCCCCAAAACGCCTAAATCATCGCCTATCTCCTCTATCACCCAAGACCTTGAAATATGGGTCAACATATCTCTGGCGTTTTTCGATGCTGAAGCCGCCGCTTGCCATACCCCGATACTTTTTGCTTTCAATAACAATGTAATCGCATCCGCAAACAGCTTGAATTTCCCCGCCTTTATAAGCTCTCTTATAAGCGTGTTTTTCTCAGTGCAGAATTTCTGTAATAATGCACTCTTCTCTGCCGCAGTCGTAGCGCCAAGCCGTTCATAAACACCCAGTAGCTGTAATATATTGTCTCCCCCTTCATATCTAGGTCTAGAAGCTAGATAAGTAAGGTAAAAATCCGAGCTCAACTCCTCTACATTCCATGGTGCTTTCATTGCCGTGATACGCCAAGCTTCCTCGTGGGGACTATCTACGACCACACCATCAATATCCCAGATAAATCCCAGACTAGCCGCCGATATAACCTGTTCCCTTTGCACTTACCCTTTCTCCTTGATATAAAAAATATTTCTGTCCGTAGAGCTCCACATCCAGTCCCTTTCGGCCCCTGGCTATAAAAACTTCTGTCCCTTCCTCTGATACGGAGAATTCAATGAATGTGCCCTTGAACCATATTCGGAATCTCATGCTCTGCCAATGTTCAGGCAGGATTGGAGTAACACTAAGCAAGCCATCCTTTAATTTTACCCCGGCGAAGCCGTTTATTGCGATTTGCCATGCTCCACCAAGAGCTGCTGCATGTATCCCGAGTCCCGTGTTGCCATATATGTTATGGATGTCCGCATTCACCGCCTGGATAAAATACTTATACGCCTTTTCAGTCTTGCCAAGCTCATTTGCGAGTATGGCGTAGCTTGGAATGCTCAAAGAAGATTTGTGTATAGTCCTCTTTTCATAATAGTCAAAATTTATTCTTTTTGCTCCAAGCGAAAACTTTTCCGATAGGAGATACAAGAGAAGAAGCACATCCGCCTGCTTGACCAACTGGGTCTCTTTTGCCTGTGCTAATTTAGGCTCTGAAGGCCAAATCGGCATACCATTCTCACCCCATTCATTTATAGTGACATCCTTTCTGGCAAAATAGCCCTCAAACTCCTCTATCAGACCATCAGGATGAACAAGAAACACAATCTTTTCTGCTATTTCTTTCCAGCCATCAACCTCCCTGTCCTTCAGCCCAATTTCCCTGGTCATAGTCTTCAACTTACGCGGATGCCTTTTGCCAAAGCAATGATAGAGTTCAGATGCATATCTCAGCGACCACCTGGCTAAAGCGTTGGTATATGAATTATTATTTACGCATTCTTGGAATTCATTTGGCCCTATGACTTCTCTAATCTCATATTGCCCGCGCTGCTCATCATAGATTACGCGTGATGCCCAAAACCTGGCAGCTTCGAATATCATCTCAGCTCCATACCGGAGCATGAAATCTTCATCGCCTGTAATTTGGTAGTAAAGAAAAAGGCCGTAAACTACATCGCTGGCGATATGATGCTCCCTTTTAGGGTTATATACCGGTATTACTGAGCCATCAAAGTCAACCCAGGTTTGTGGAGTCTCATCCTCACCACTAGCAGCCGATTCCCAAGGCCATAATGCACCCTTGTAGCCCTGCGCCTGTGCTCTATCTCGTGCTTGTTTCAATCGGCGGTATCTATAAATGAGAAATTCTCTGGCCACTCTTGGCTGAGTATATATAAGGAAAGGAAGCACATAAATTTCAGTGTCCCAAAATACATGGCCCTTGTACCACTCGCCTGACAGCGCTTTGGCAGCAATACTCACGTCGATATCCCTTGGTGGTGCAGCTATTAGCAGGTGGTATATATCAAATCGAAGCGCCTTCTGCACGGGTAAGTCGCCTTCTATACAGATATCAGAGTATTGCCACCGTTTATTCCAAGCTCTTGTATGGCGTTTCAGTAATCGTGGTACTCCATATCCCCTTGCAGTCTCCAGTTCATTAAGGCAAGCTGCCTTAACACTACGCCTGACATCGCGTGAGGTACATATAGAAATATACCCATTAAACTTATATCTCTTCCCTCTTTTTGCATTGAAGGAGAACTCTCTTACCACAGACTCCTCATTTGTACAGGATTTCACCTCAACATCAGTCACTACATCATAGCCGCTGGCCATCCCAATCACTATGCCAAGGTCACTGGTTTTTGCTTCCAAATATAGCACGCCATTCCCAGAGTCCAAGGTGTGTGTAACCATATAGTGCTTTATCGGGCTTCCTATAGCCTGAACCTCATTTTTTGTTGTTCCATCTATGGCGCGTCTGACAACTACACGGGCATCGCTATCCAGTGACCTGAAAGAGAATGCCATTACACCTGTGTGCATATCCCTGAGGCTGAAGAAGCGCATGGATTCGTATTCATATCTTCTCCCAGCATCCATAAAAATGCTGCGTCTCAAAAGCAGCGCTCTCTTCATATCCAGCGCTCTACAATGCTCAATAAGCTCCATGTCATCAATAGATAACTTCTTACCATTTACATCTATTTCCACACTAAGAGGATTTGGTGCATTAACAAGCTCAAAAGATTGCCCCTTATCTCGGTCATACACGCCGGCAATATAGGTGCCCGCGTATCCCTCCCTATAGCCTTCCTCTAAAATACCCCTTGACCCAAGATAGCCGTTTCCGAGGGTAAATGTCGTCTCCTGGAACCTCAAGTTTTCTGTGTCAATTTTGTTCTCGCACACAGTCCAGTCTTTATCTGGCGATAGCCTTGGAGACATGGATTACCGTCCTGACTCAATTGTATGGCTATTCACCACCCCGCACCTTTATGTACACTCGCTCATAGCTATCAATCATGGCACGAGCTGTGAACATATTCTCCACTCTTTCACGACATTTTTGTGGATTAATCTCGTCAACACGCTTTACAGCGTCTATGAATTCATCCATTGTTTGCACCACGAAGCCTGTAATCCCATGCGCAACCACCTCTGGTGTGGAGCCCCTCTTGAGAGTCACCACGGGTGTGCCACATGCCATCGCCTCCGCCATTGTGATTCCAAACGGCTCATCCCACTGTATGGGATACAGATACCCTTTGCCACGACAAAATAGGTCCATCTTCTCCTTGCTCCAATGCCCGAGTTCGCCAATAAACTTAATCTTATCACTGAGATGTGGTTTTATATATTGAGCAAAGTAACTGCGTTCAGCTTCTTCATTGACTTTACCTGCTAATATAAGTTTTTCTCCAAGCTTTTCCGCCACTTCACATGCTAAGTGTGGTGCCTTCTCTTCGTTGAACCTTCCAATGTAAAAGAAAAAGTCTTCCTTGTCCTCAGAATAAGGATACCTGGAGAGATCTATGCCATTATAAACCGTAGCAGCATAATTTAAGCCTGGGAGACAAGTTTGCTGATAGTCGCTTATAGTAACAAAATGTATCCCTGAATACCCCTTAAAAAGGCTGTAGAATCGTATGTTCTCATCGTTGAAGGGCCCATGCAGCGTATGAACAACTGGGATGTCCATAAATGCAGCACTACACAGGCCTTCTTTCCATGTGTGGTCATGGATTATGTCGTACTCACCTCTAGCTATCTCAATATATGACGCCAATGAATGTGTAAGTGCTACATTCAGGAAACTTGAGGGCGGGCTATCCAAGCAGTGCTTCATTTCCTGGTCAAAGACCTTGAATATGCGTGCCTTCGTTGTTGAGCTTGATATTGTAAACAGCGTAAGCTCATGGCCCTTACCAATGAGTCCATCAGTTAACAGGCTCACAAGAACTTCAATACCGCCATATCCTTCTGGGGGTACTTTGAACCAGGGTGGCACAACCATAGCAATCTTCATCTTTATGTTCTCCTATAACCTAATATAGCAAGTAGCGTTACGTTTTGGCTTTGTCGTTGGGCTGATATAGCACTTTGTAGACTCTTACTTAAGGCATCTCCTGGAAGGCTTCTATTGCCTTGCTAATCATTATGTCAATCGGAGCTTTATTCCCCGTCCATAGCTCGAAGGAGGCAGCTCCTTGATATACTAACATAGCTAGACCACCAAGTATATTGGCTCCTGCTTCTTTCGCTAGCTGTAACAAAGGTGTCGGCCAAGGGTTATATACCAAGTCATACACTAGAACATTCTGGGGAATTAGCTCAATACTTAAAGGCGACTGCCCTTCTTGAGAACTGTATTTCATTCCTATAGTAGTGCAGTTGACTATGAGATGGCAGTGCTCCAGAGTCTCGCCAGAGCTTAAACTCTGCCACGGCAAAGCAGTGACCTTGGTTTCCAATTCCCTTGAGCCCGGTGAAGAATCCCTAATGTAGCTCTTTAAGCCATCTGTCAGTGTCTTAGCCCGCTCAAAAGTACGGTTAACGATGACCAGCGACTTCACTTTCCTTTGCACCAAAGCAAAACTCACTGCTCTAGCTACCCCACCGGCACCCAAGACCACCACTTCTTTGCCTGCAGGCTCAAAGTGACCCTCTTTATATAATGCTTCAATAAAACCGTAGGCATCGGTATTGAAACCCCATAGTCTGTCATCTCTTTTGACTATGGTATTGACCGCCCCGATCAAATTTGCCAAGTCATCAAGTTCGTCCAACAAAGGTAAGACTGCTTCTTTATAAGGGACGGTTACATTGGCTCCCAGATTTTGAGCTTCTCTAAGCTTAGCTATAGCAGACTCAAGTTTTTCTGGGCTTATTTCCCAAGCCTCATAACGAATATCGAGGTGATGGTAATCCAGAGCAGCCTGCTGAAAGTAAGGGGAAAGAGAATGTTTGACAGGATAGCCGATAAGGCCAATGAACTTTGGCATCTAATGTCCCAAGCTGTCGAGAAATCCCTGAAGAATTAAGCCAGCTGCAACAGCATCACGGTACTGTCTCCTTTTGTTCTCCTTGGTACCAGCTTGCATCATTAACTTCTCAGCAGATGCAGTAGATAATCGCTCATCCCACATTTGTATCTCGACTCCGGCACGCTGGGAAAGCTTATCAGCAAAAGCCTGTACCATTTTTGCTTGCGGACCGAGATTGCCGTTTAAGGAATAAGGTAAGCCCACCACAATACGCTCTACTTCGTATTGCTGCACAAAGTCGAGGATATCACCTATGGTGGCATTTTCATCATTATTATCAATGACGGTTAGGGGAACAGCCACAATTCCTCGTGGGTCACTTATTGCCACTCCCGTTCTTCTACCCCCAATATCCAGTCCTAAGCTTCGCACATTAACTCTTTCGAACTAATTGACTGACCAGGCTCAAAGCCTCATCAATTTTAGTTGCATCTCTACCACCTGCCTGAGCCATGCTTGCCTTGCCTCCACCACCACCCCCGGTAACCTTGGCTACTTCTCTAATAATATCGCCAGCATGAAATCCTTTAGCTACCAGGTCAGGAGTCACCATAGCCAAAAAACCAGGCTTCTGCTCGTAAACTGTAGCCAAAACTACTACAGCGCTCTTCAGTTTATCACGCAATATATCGCCCATCTCTCTGAGTACAGACATGGCTAGTGGTGGCACTTTAGCAGCCAACACTGTGACACCATCTACTTGCTTTGCTTCCTGAAGCAAGGAATCTGCTATTTTTCGTGATAATTCCCTCTCCAGTGATAGAGAGCGTTTGCGTTCTCTATCCAGTTCCCCAACAAGCGCTTTTACTTTATCGCTAACCTCTTCTGGCAAACTCCCCGTATCCTTAGCCACGCTTTCCAAGTTGGAAATTTGCTTCTCAACCAAACTCTCTGCAAATCTTCCAGTTACTGCTTCAATACGACGTAGCCCGCTACCGATACTGCTCTCACTGGATACGAGGAAAAGACCAATCTCCCCCGTTGAATTGACGTGCGTGCCTCCACAAAGCTCCTTGCTTATTGCTGGCTCACCAATCTCCAACATCCTGACCGTATCTCCATATTTTTCTTCAAACAAAGCCATAGCACCTTCAGCGATAGCTTGTTTATAAGGAATAATCCTTGCTTGCACCGGCAAGTTTTGACGCACCTTTTCATTAACCCATCTCTGAATCTCATTGAGCTGCTCTGCTGTTATGGAAGTCACCTGAGGGAAGTCAAATCTAAACCTCTCTGGCTCCACTAAAGAACCTCTCTGATGAATATGGCTACCTAATATCTCTCTCATGGCGGCCTGGAGAAGATGTGTAGCAGTATGGTTGCGGGCAATATCGAGGCGACGAGCTATGTCAATTTTGGCCTCTACCTCATCCCCAACAGAGATGCTACCTTCAACAACCTTCCCTTGATGAATCATCACGTCCGAAGAACTTCTAAGAGTATTTGTGATGCTTACTCTACCCTTACCATCACTTATCTCACCGGTATCGCCTACCTGCCCTCCCATCTCGCCATAGAACGGAGTCCTATTTAGGATTATGTCAACCTCTTCACCTTGAGAAGCAGCCTCTGCAGGCTGTCCTTTGACCCTAAGCTCGAGAATCCTAGAATGCGCGGTGTGGGCTTCATAGCCCACAAATTCCTTTTCGCTGACTTTAACTGCTTCCCTTCCTAAGTCCTCCTCACGGACAAATTTTTGAGCTGCTCTAGCCCTTTCGCGCTGCCTTTCCATCTCAGCCTGAAAACTTTCCCAATCTATGGACAGACCTCTCTCCCTGGCAATTTCAGCACTTAGCTCATGAGGAAAACCATAAGTATCATAAAGCCTAAATACCTCTTCTCCTGATAGTAACTCTCTCCCTTGCTCCAAAGCTTCTGCGATAATCTTTTCCACCAAATTAAGCCCGGTGTCCAAAGTAGCAATGAATTTTTCTTCCTCCGCATTGACTATTTCGCCAATCAATTTTTCATTGGTTACAAGCTCGGGATATATGTCACCCATTTGAGAGATTGCTACTTCAGCAACATTATTAAGGAAGGGATCATGTAATCCCAACCTTCTACCAAAGAGAGAAGCACGCCGCAATACCCGTCGCAATATATAGCCCCTGCCCTCGTTGGAAGGCAAAAGACCATCAGCGATAAGAAAGGCAATCCCACGGCCATGCTCAGCAACTACTCTAATGGCGCGGTCAACATTCCCATCCACTCCGTAATTCTTCCCTGTGATTTCGCACACGCGCTGTACCAAAGGCAGGAAGAGATCAGTTTCGTACACCGAAGGTTTACCTTGCACAGCAGCGGCGGCCCTTTCCAACCCCATCCCCGTATCTATATTCGGCTTGGGTAACAAGCCGCGCTTTCCCTCCCGGTCCTGGTCATATTGGGTAAATACCAAGTTCCAGATTTCAGAAAAGCGACTACATTCGCAATTAGGCTTACATTCAGGCCGACCACAGCCATACTCCTCACCCATGTCATAATGTATCTCGCTACACGGTCCACAAGGTCCTGAAGCACCCGCTGGACCCCAGAAATTGTCCTCCTCGCCAAATCGCAATATCCTTTCGGCAGGAACTCCCTGCTGTTCCCAATAAGCGAAGGCCTCATCATCATCAAGGTAAACAGTTGCCCACAAGCGCTCCTTGGATAACTTCAAATACTCCGTAACAAATTCCCAAGCCCAAGAAATAGCCTCCTTCTTGAAATAATCACCCACGCTAAAATTCCCCAGCATTTCAAAAAAGGTTAGATGTTTACTATCACCAACCGAGTCTATATCAGTAGTGCGAAAACACTTCTGACTAGAAGCCAGACGTGGGCAGGGCGGAACTTCTAAGCCCAGAAAATAGGGCTGTATTTGCACCATGCCAGCAGTGGTCAGCAGCAAAGTAGGGTCTTCGTAAGGAACTAGAGAGGAACTAGGAATAACTTTATGACCTTTGCTTTCAAAGAACTTTAAGTAAAGCTGCCTCAGTTCGTTGCTAGTCATCTGTTGGCACCCCTTCCAAATTAAAGATAATCAACCCCTTTTCACTTAGGCTGAATCCCAGCTATAATAACATAAACATTAGTATGGAGCAAAGCTGTAGACCTTGGTGCCTTCCACTACACTAAGCACCTGAAAATGAAAGGAGGCAAACTTTGACATACACCATAAAACCGCTTCTTCTGGGTAAATGGCAAGTGAGCAAGGGACAATTCACTTATCTTGTTGACTGGGACAAACAAATCTGGGTACCCATCGTCTTCTGGTATATCAAGGCTGGAAATAAAAATATATTGGTGGACACAGGCATCTCACAAGCTGATATGCAGAAGTATCTATACGAGCAACCTTACGAGCATGTTAGAACTTTCACTGAAGCACTGAGCTTGGTAAATATCACCCCTGAAGATGTTGATATCGTCATTCAGACCCATCTTCATTTCGATCATTGTGGACATACAACGCTATGCAAGAGAGCGAAAGTGATTGTTCAAGAAGCAGAATTAAATTTTGCCTATTCTCCCCACGCTCTATTCTTTGGCTCCTATAACCCAAGATTCCTAAAAGATCTCCACTTCCAAGCAGCTAACGGAGACTGCGAAATTGTGCCAGGTATAAAGGTGCTGTTAGCACCCGGCCATACCCCAGGTACACAAGCAGTGGCAGTGAATACTAAAGAAGGGGTTGCCATTATCAGTGGGTTCTGTTGCATTATGGAGAACTTCTCACCACCGGAGAAAATGCGCACAAGATGGCCAGTTATTGCACCCGGTGTTTCAGTAAACTCCCTCCAGGCTTTCGATAGCGCTCTCAAGATCAAGGGACTTGCTGATATTATAATTCCCTCTCATGACCTTGAGATGGCCCAAAGAGAGGAATTTCCGTAGATATTTTGCAATAATCCCTGGATTGATTATACTCTGTGAGCAAAACATGAGGTGGCAAGCATGATTGACTGGCTTACCGAACATGGCGTAATTGACTGGCTTAGCACCCATGGCATCCGTGCCTTGGTGATTATTCTTATTGCCGTTGCTTTATGTTTCTTGCTACGCCATTTTGTGCCACTCCTAGTCAAGAGAACAGTAACGCTGCGAATGAGAGGACAGCCCGAAGGAGAGATAAAAAAGAGAGTTGATACTTTGTCCTCGGCTTTTGTTAACACAGGCATAGTCATCATTGCCATTTTCACCATTATCACCATACTTCCTGAGTTTGGAGTGAATATTGCCGCGATGTTAGCTGGGCTGGGTATCATAGGCATTGCTATAGGCTTTGGTGCCCAGAGTTTAATCAGGGATGTGCTCAATGGCATCTTCATCTTATTTGAAGACCACTATAGGATAGGAGACTGGGTTAGAGCTGCTGGCATTGACGGGTCAGTTGAGGAAATAGGATTACGGCGCACTATCCTCAGGGATTTCGATGGCACAGTGCACTCCATACCTAATAGTGAAATTAAAACAGCCAGCAACTTTACCAAGGGATATTCCAGGGTGAACCTAAATATCTCGGTAGCTTACAGAGAGGACCTGGATCATGTTATTGAAGTCATAAATAGGGTATGCAAAGAAATGGCTGAAGACCCTGAATGGAAAGCAGACTTTGTGAGTACACCGAAGGTACGCAGAGTAGATAATTTAGGGGACTCAGGCATTGAGATTAAAATACTGGGAGATACCAAACCATCACGCCAGTGGGATGTAATGGGAGAATTACGCCTTCGAATCAAAAGGACTTTTGATACGGAAGGGATTGAGATTCCCTGGCCTCACACTAAGGTCTATTTCGGCAACACCCTTCCCAGGATAGAAGAAACTCAGCCAATGCCCGAGGAATCCACAGATACGAAGGCTAAGCCACTTTAGTCTCGCGAGCCGCTAAGCTCGGTTACTAGAAGCTCGAGAGCCAATTGGTCATTGTATTTACCAGTTTTGATAGCTAAGTCGGCTTCCAAAAGTTTACCATACGCTTCTCTTACCTGCTCAAAGTTGTACAATTTAGCCTGACTAAGAGTTTTATCCAGAGCGTAGCTTGAAGTTAAGCCCAATTTACTCTGGATTTGCTGCCGGGATAACTTCGCACCCGACTCTCTGACTTGTACTACTAAGCGGAATTGTCTGGTAATCATAGTCAGGATGTAGCCCGATGAAGCACCTTCCCCATACAATTGATGCAATATCCTCTGTGCCATTCCAACTCGGCCTTCGAGAATTGCATCCACCAGGGCAAAGATGTTAGCTTCCTGGATATCACCTACTATCTGTCTGACATCGTCTTCACCAATAGGACGCCCTCGAACATAAACAAGGAGCTTGGCAACTTCGTTATTCATCGCCCATAAGTTTCCCCCAATGAACTCAGTAAGTAAATTTATCGCCTCGGGCGTTATATTGCCTCCTCCCTCACTTACCCGCTGTTGTGTCCAAGCTCTTAAATTTTTACCCCGCAATAAAGGAAAGCAGCTCACTTCGGCCAATGGCGTAAGCTTTTTTAATAAAGGGTTGCGGCTGCTTAGTTTGCCATCAATTAGCACCAGCACAGTGCTTGGCGCCATTTGCTTAACGTAAGATGCTAGACCTTGCCACGCTCCCAGCCCATTTTCGGCTTTGGTAGGGCTAAGCCTACCAGTTCGTGGCTTACCCCGTTTTGGCTCAAAACGTTCCAGTAAGCCATTAACCATGATTAGACGATGTGGAGATAAAAAGGGAAGAGCATTACAGCTATCCTTCAACTCGCCCAAGCTTAAATGCCGACCATCCAGGCTGCTAGTGTTAACCGCTAGCATATCCAAATCACCCAAGCCATTTTTAATCCCCTCCATAGCTTTATGAAGAGAGAAATCATCCTCGCCATAAAGTACGTAAAACATTTGCTTGCTATTCTAGCACAGTATGTACCTCCATCAAGTAATCAAGTCCGAGACATGGTAAAATAAGAATATGCAATTTGCTATTGTTGGATTAGCTAAAAGTGGCAAATCAACAATTTTAAATGCCTTGACTAGAGGAAAAGCTGGAGCTGCTATACATTCCGGCTCTCTCAATCTCAACATAGGCACAGTTAGAGTACCTGACGCCCGACTATTAGCCCTGGAAAGTATGCTCCATCCTAAAAAGACTATAGCGGCTGAAGTGAGTTACGTGGATATCGCCGGCTCACTTAAAGCCTCTGGCAGCGAGAGGGGCTTAGGAGGAGAACTATTGAATTATCTCAGCACTGCCGATGCTTTGCTTCATGTAGTTCGAGCTTTTGAAGATGAAAAACTACCTCATCCCGAAGGAAGCGTAGACCTCAAACGAGATATAGATTCCTTAGACTTAGAACTTGCCTTTTCAGATCTGGCCATTATCGAGAGGAAACTTGATAAGCTGGAGGCAACTTTAAAGGGAGCCAAGACACCGGAGCGCGAATCATACTTAAGAGAGCAGGGGATGCTACAGAAGGTCAAGGCAGCGCTGGAGAAAGAAATACCTGTAAGACAGCAAGGACTTGACCAGGATGAACTTAAAGCGGTATCACAGTATCAGTTTCTTACCGCTAAGCCCATGCTGGTCGTCCTCAACATCGGGGAGGAACAATTACCACAGGCTTCGCTACTGGAAAACGAGATAAAAGCGCTTTATCCTCAATTTGCTGTAGTAGCTTTATGCGGCAAATTAGAAATGGAATTAGAACAATTAAGCGCGTCCGAGGCTAAAGAATTCCGCGAGGCTATGGGCTTAACTGAATCGGCACTGGAACGAGTTATCAGCCTTTCCTACGAGCTTCTGGGAGTAATTTCCTTCTTCACTATAGCTTCTGACCAATTGAAAGCCTGGACTATACCTCATGGTACCACAGCACCGAAGGCAGCAGGGAAAGTCCATACCGATATGGAAAGAGGCTTCATCCGTGCTGAAGTAATCAGCCGTAATGACTTAGAAATGTGTGGCACTTTTGCTGAGGCACGGAAAAGGGGTTTGCTCAAAACAGAAGGCAAGCACTATATCATTCAGGACGGAGACATCGTTACCTTCTTGTTCCATGTCTAGATGGTGGGCAAAGATACACCTTCTTTAGCTGTAGAGCAGCCACATTACTACTGGAAGTTCAAAGAAAGATTCCCACAACCAGTGTTTGCCTGAGTAGCGGACATGTGATATGCTTCCACACTAGTTTTTTGCTGAGTGGTGTGAATTTCTATCCTAGACAATAGGGAGGCAAAATATAGCTAAGAAAATTGTTTCTACAGGAAGAGGCGGAACCGGAAAAACAACCTTCATAGCTTTAGCTACCAAGTATCTAAGCTCTCCGAATTACCCATCCTTGCTCATCGACATAGACGGCGACCAGAACCTGGCCGATATGCTTGGGGTAGACCTGGAAAAAGAAAAGGTAAGGACTATTTTAGATGTACTTTTTGATATTCAAAAGGGCAAGGCTTACGAAGAACTGAAATCCATGCCAATGCCTTATAAAATAGAGTACTTGCTCCGTAGCGATTGTGTATATGAGTCAGAAAAATTTGATCTGATTTCCTTGGGAGTAAAGTGGACAAGCGGTTGCTATTGTCTCCCAAACGACCTGCTCAAAGGAATCATTCCCAAGATGGCAAACAGCTATAAGTATATGTTTGTAGATACGCCGGCTGGCTTAGAGCATTTGAACAGAAAGGTGCTGTCTGAGGTAAATGATTTGTTCGTTATATTAGACCCTTCTATGAAATCCATTAAAAACGCACAAAGGATACAAAATCTGGCTAAAGAGCTAGCTATTAAGTATGAGAACTTTTACCTGGTAGCAAACCAAAGATTTAGCGAAGGCCAAGAAGACCTCGCCCAAAACATAGGTGGGGCCTCTTACCTAGGGAAAATCGACTATGATGCCGATGTAGAGGAATATAATCTAAGGGGAGAGTCATTACTCGAATTGTCTGAACACTCACCTGCCTACTTATCTGTCAAACGAATATTAGCCAAGGCAGGTTATACAACTAATAATTAGAGAAAGGGCAAAAAGATGTCAGAGTTCGTTATTGCTGCAGCTGCTAAGGGAACTGCCACAGTTGTTGAGCAAGCAAGCGAATTACTCAACGGCTCCATTGCGAAGTTAGGGGCTGCCAAGACTGTGGCCTTTCCTGACACAGCCTACTACTTACCTGTCATTTATGGCTTTACTGGAAAGAAAGTAGAAAGCCTCGGCGATTTAAGCCTTGCCCTCGACTACGCTCGCAACTTGCTATCAGCCATGCCACCTGGCGCGGAGGCACTGCAAAATATTGGAGTTTCCACCTTGATTGCCGAGGAAATTATTGAGGGAGTACGCTTTGCCGAAGGTGAACAGCCAGAGATACGCAAGGGATACCATTTTAATGGTGTCATAGATGATGTGCAGCTACGTGCCTGGGGAGTCCAGCTAGCTGATGGCACCATTAGCGGTGTAGCAGCTATTATCGGTGCTGCCAAAACTAACGAGGTAGCGGCTAAAATCGTCCGTGAACTTCAGTCTAAGGGCTTGCTCACCTTACTATGCGGTAATGTGAACGACCGCTCTATAGTCGACCAGCTATTAGAAGAAGGAATAGAACTGGGCTACAATACGCTCACCGTCACTTTGGGATCCGATACCATCTCTGCTGTTTACGCCCTAGGCTATGCCAGTCGCCTTGCCTTTAGCTTCGGCGGTGTCAAGGCGGGTGATTCTGAACAGATGCTGCGTTGGAATGGAGAGCGTGCTCCAGTTTTCGTCCTGGCATTGGGCGAAATAGATGAACTAAAGTGCGCCACAGCAGCAGGTGCTTTAATATATGGATTCCCCTTGATTGCTGATACTCCTATCCCGGGAATCTCACCCTTCAGCACAACAAAAGGAGAACAAATTGTAAGTACACCTTTTGATGATATTACAGGGATTGACGATGCAGAAAGAGCACAGCGCTTGGTGCAATACTGTCTTGAAGTGCGTGGAATTAAAGTCAAGGTCAGTGAGTTATCCCTACCAGTAGCCTATGGCTCAGCCTTTGAAGGCGAGGTAGTACGCCGCGGAGATACACAAATAGAATTCGGTGGTAAAGGAGGCACTTGCTTCGAGTGGCTAACCATGAAGAACATGGATGAGGTTGAAGATGGGAAAATTAGCATAGTTGGCCCTGACCCTTCTGCATTTGAAGTGGGTGCCAATACACCTTTAGGCATTATGGTGGAAGTAGCCGGGCCAAAAATGGAAAAAGACTTTGAGCCAATCTTAGAAAGACAAATACATCACTTTATAAATGGTGCTGAAGGAGTGCAACATCAGGGGCAACGGGACATCGTCTGGATTCGAATCAGCAAGGCGGCTGTTGCCAAGGGATTCAATATCGAGCACATAGGCCGTATTCTGCATACAAAGTTCCACGAACAATTCAGTGGCCTGGCAGATAAGGTACAAATAACCTTCTACACCGAAGCGGCTAATGTCAAAGAATTAATAGACGAGGCTCGTAGTATATATCGGGAGCGCAATGAACGTGCCGCTGGCCTCACTGATGAAGCCACGGATACATTTTATAGCTGTACTTTATGTCAATCATTTGCTCCGTCTCACGTTTGCGTTATCAACCCAGAACGCGTAGGCTTATGTGGCGCCTATAACTGGTTCGATTGTAAAGCCGCCTATGAGATAAACCCCACAGGAGCCAACCAACCTGTGCCAAAAGGCAAACCCATTGACCTTGCGAAGGGCGAATGGGAAGGAGTAAATAAGTTTGTTTATGAACACTCAAATATGAGCGTGGACCGATTCACTATCTATTCCATACTGGATGCTCCCATGACTACCTGCGGCTGCTGTGAATGTGTCATGGCAATTGTCCCCGAAGCCAACGGCTTCATAGTCGTTTCCCGTGAAGATTACAGCATGACCCCTATTGGAATGACCTTCTCAACAGTGATGGGACTTATTGGAGGTGGTCACCAAACGCCAGGAATGATGGGGATCGGCAAATACTATCTCACCAGCATGAAATTCATTGTAGCTGAAGGGGGAATTAAACGGGTAGTCTGGATGTCAAAGAATCTCAAAGAGGAAATGAAACAGGAACTCAGCCAAGTTTGCCAAAGAGAAGGTGTCCCTGACCTACTGGACAAGATCGCTGATGGCAGCATAGCAACTACCATAGACGAGCTGCTCCCCTTTCTGGAGCAGAAGCAACATCCGGCGCTGAGTATGGAACAGTTACTATAATAGCACTGCTATCGCGAACAGGGTAAGATAATTTTCCCAAAAGAGAGTTATGTCAACATTAGAAGTGCCAACTGAAAATTGGGCAGGAAGGGTTCAAGAGGTAAAGCTTGGGGGCAATGGGCGAAAGAGCATAGTTGTCGGTGGAGAAAGTACTTTGCCCTTCCTGCATTTCGAGGGTTCCATCCCTAATAGGCCGGCGATAGCCATAGAGATACAAGATATAGAACCCGGTGACTGGTCGCCGCATCTACTCTCAGCCTGGGGAGACGCAATTAAGAATCCAGTGAGCTGGGCTAAGAAGGCAGTTGAATATGGCGCCGATCTCATAGCTCTTCGCCTGAGAAGCGCCCACCCTGAACAGGAAAACACTGGTGCTAAAGAAGCAGAACAGGTAGTAGATAAAGTACTTAATGCAGTAGATTTACCTCTTATGGTCTTAGGCCCTGAGGTAATAGAAAAGGACAATGAGGTTCTGCTGGCTATCTCGGAACTAGCCCGGGGGCAGAGGATCGCACTTGGCAACTGTATAGACAAGAATTACCGTGCCATCGCCGCTTCCTGCTTGGCTAATGGTCACGTAGCCATAGCTAAGGCACCCAACGATGTCAATCTATCCAAGCAATTAAATATACTTCTTCACGAGGTCGGACTCCCTCTGGATTCTATACTTGATGACCCCACCACCGGCTCTCTAGGATATGGTCTGGAATACACCTACTCCGTGATTGAGCGACTGAGATTAGCATGTCTCACTGGTGATGATATGACAGCCGTTCCCATAATCTGCACCGCAGGAGAAGAATCGTGGCGACAAAAAGAATCTAAAGCCGTCGGAGGCATACCCACAGCCTGGGGAGAGGACGAGGAACGTGCTATTACCTGGGAGGCTTTGACTGCCACCACACTCATAACTGCTGGTGCCAATATTGTTACGCTGCGACATCCTAAAACAGTCGAGCTAGTAAAACAACTCTCACTGATGAACCATGACATTAGACGCTAGTATAAAGCTATGTTGAGTGGAATCGAAATCTACAAGTATTTACCGAGGACCAACTGCGGGGAGTGTGGTTTCCCCACTTGTCTGGCATTTGCCATGAAAGTGGCACAAAAACAAGTAGAAATCTCCTTATGCCCCTACCTCTCAGAAGAATCGAGGGAAATCCTTGAAGCTGCAGCACGTCCACCAATAAGACTGGTAACGATCGGCAAGGATAAAAAACTTGAAGTTGGCAACGAGACGGTATTGTTTCGACATGAGAAGACATTCTACCATCAGCCTGGGTTGGTAATCAGGATTGAAGATACGGAACCTCTTGATAATGTCATTCAGCTAGTGAATGAGGCAAGCGATTATAGCGTGGAACGCGTTGGCTTAAAACTAGGTCTGGACGGTTTCGCTCTGGCTAACGAGTCCAAGGATGCTGACAGTTTTTGTAAACTTGTCCAAGCGGTCCATGGTAACAGCGATTTTCCCCTGATACTTATGTCCACGGAACCGACAACAATGAGTCGCGCCTTGGATAAAGTATCTCAAGATAGGCCTCTCATCCATGCTGCTACTCGAGATAATTGGGAAAAAATGGCTCAACTCGCTTTAGCCCATCAATGTCCACTAGCTGTATCCGAACCCCAAGGTTTAATCCAGCTTGCTGAGCTTACAGCCTCGGTAAACCAAAAAGGAGTAGAGGACATCATCCTCGACCCAGGAAGTCTTGGTCTCTCTGAGTCAGTGGATACACTTACCCAACTGCGCCGCCTGGCAATAAAGAAGAATTACAGACCTCTAGGCTATCCTGTAATAACTTTCCCTGGCGACAGCACAAACTCTATAGAGGAAGAAGCAGTATTGGCCGCCCAGTATATAGCCAAATATGCTAGTGTAATTGTTCTAGACCATTTCTCTCCCGGCACAATATATCCCCTGCTCACTCTCCGTCTAAATATATATACTGACCCTCAGAAGCCAATTCAGGTAGCGGCTGGTACCTACCCTATTAATGACCCTAAGGAGACAAGCCCCTTGGCTGTTACTACTGACTTCTCTCTAACCTACTTTTCTGTAGCTGGGGAATTGCAGTCTAGCGGTCTTCCTTCTTGGCTTCTAGTTTGTAACACTGGGGGGCTTTCCGTGCTAACCGCATGGGCTGCTGGAAAGTTCACTCCAACCCAGATTGCCAAAACAGTTAAGCAGTTCGATGTAGCCGCTAAGATTAACCACCGAAGTATTATCATCCCTGGCTATGTAGCCGTGATAAAAGGTGAACTCGAGGAGGAATTACCTGACTGGACGATTATGGTAGGTCCTCGCGAGGCAATGGATATAGGTAGCTATTTAAAGCAAAAATGGATGACCAGGATATCCCACTAGTAATGTCACTGCAAGCGGAGTGCTACGACCGTCTTATTTCGCCCTAGCTGTGAAATCTGTTCAGCACAGCGTACCTAATGAGAGGAAGGAAAAACATTGAAGAATAAATTCAAAGTAGATTTCCTGCCCTCGAAAAAGGGCACCGTAGTACCCCAAGGCACTGTAATTCTTGATGCCGCTGCCAAAGCCGGGGTAATCATAGACGCCCCCTGCGGAAGGCAGGGACGCTGCGGTAGATGCCTAGTTAAAGTTGAAAAGGGGCGAGTCATTGACTATGAAAGTCCTTATCTCAGCGCCAAACAACTTCAGCAAGGCTGGATTCTATCCTGCATAGCTAAAGTTGCCAGCGACCTTGTTATCCATGTGCCAAGTAAAAAAGAACAAGCTCGATTAGTCAGTGAGATAGCTACTACCAGAAAAGCAGTTGCCACCCGTCTCCTTTGGCCCTTGTCTCCAGCAGTGCGTCACTTCTTCATAGAATTGTCCCCACCTAGCCTGAGCGATAACACTGCCGATTTCGACCGATTAAAATCAGCGCTGTCAATCAAATACGGAATTGAAAATCTCACTGTAAGTTTGCCGTTAATGCAAAAAATAAGCCAGGACCTCCGGAAAGCCCACTGGCAGCTTACTGTCGCCATAGACACTCAAAATCAAGGTAAAGCTGCACGTCTCATCAACATTTATCCCGGTCACAGAAAACGAGGGGCACTCGGTGTCGCCATAGACATAGGCACTACCAATATTGTAGCTGACCTGGTTGACCTTAGTTCAGGTCACAGCCTCAACCGGGTATCTGCTCTTAACAGGCAGAGCACTTGTGGAGAAGATGTCATATCTAGAATTATCTATAGCGAGCGTAAGGGTGGTGTAAAACGGCTTAATCGACTGGTAATACAGACTATAAATGACTTGCTTGATACATTAAGCGCCAAAAACAAAATCCAAGCTACTGAAATAGACCAAATGGTAGTGGCAGGTAATACCACCATGACCCACCTCTTCTTATCTTTACCCCCAACCTATATCAGACAGGAACCCTACCTGTGTACAACGACTCAATTCCCCGTGGTAACCGCTACAGAACTCGGAGTCAAGATTAATCCCCACGCCTCTATCTATTGCCTCCCAGCGATTGCTGCTTATGTCGGCGGTGATATTAGTGCTGGAGTGCTAAGCTCAGGGCTATTCAAGAGCAATAAGCTTAGCCTGTTCCTGGATATTGGCACCAACGGGGAAATCGTACTGGGTAACTCAGAATGGATGATAGCTTGTGCCTGTAGTGCTGGTCCCGCTTTTGAAGGTGCCGGCGTTAGCTGTGGCATGCCTGCAAACATAGGCGCCATCGAGGATATAATCATAGATTCCCATACCCTGGAGCCCACCTTTAAGGTGCTTGGCGATATCCCGCCACTGGGTATTTGTGGCTCAGGAATGATATCCGCCCTGGCCGAAATGCTTGTCACTGGAATTGTAGATAAGGCAGGGCATATTAACCGTGGAACAGGCGATAACCCGCGCATCCGAATTGGTGAGCACGGTGGCGAGTACGTTCTTTGCTGGAGCGCAGATTCAGGTACCGCTGAAGATATCACCCTTAGCGAGATAGACATTAATAACCTTATCCGCACTAAGGCCGCTATTTACGCCGGGATTACAGTGATGCTTAAAAGGCTTGGCATCCCAATATCAGAGATTGAGCAAGTGCTCATTGGGGGTGCTTTCGGACAACACATAAACATAGAGCGCGCCATCAAGATAGGACTTCTACCTAACCTTCCCTGGAAAAAGTTTCAATTCCTAGGCAACACCTCACTCTCAGGAGCCTATAATGTTCTTCTCTCCACAAAAGCTCAGCAGAAAGCAAAAAGCATAGCCCGTAAAATAACCTATCTGGAGCTCATTACTGATAATACATTTATGAATGAGCTTACGGCGGCGTCATTCCTACCTCATACTGATTCCAGTAATTTCCCGCCCATCAAAACGCTAGCAGGATAAGGAGGATGTAGATGATCGTCATTGGTGAGTCCATACACATAATATCACAGCGAGTAAGGACAGCCATAGATAATCGTGACAAGGCATTTATACAGGATTTAGCCCTACAACAAGTGAAGAGCGGAGCCCACTGGCTTGACCTTAATATCGGACCTCAGAAGAAATCGGGAGCTGAGACAATGACCTGGATAGTCAACACCGTTCAAGAGGTTACCGACGCCCCTCTAGTATTGGATACCACCAATCTCGAGGCTATAGAATCTGGCCTTAAAGCCTGCAACAAGACAGCCCTCATCAATAGCACCGATGCCACACCTAAGCGGCTTGACACGCTAATGCCACTCGCTGCTGAGTACAATGCGAACATCATCGCCCTTACCCTAGACTCTGGCGGCTTACCTAGCAGTGTTGACGCACGTCTAGCACTTATTCTAGAGCAAATCCTCCCAGCAGCAGCTCAGTACAACGTACCTTTTGGCCACATCTTCCTTGACCCGCTAGTCTTGACCGTAAATGGCAACCAGGAACAGGCAATGCAGGCTATCGAGGCAATACGTTACTTCAAGCAAGTGTGCCAACCATCTCCAATGACCACCTGTGGCCTCTCCAATATCTCCAATGGAGCACCTGAGGAGATAAGACCTCTCATCAACCGCGTCTTCTTGACCATGATGCTCGGTGCTGGGCTCGACTCCGCCATCATGAATTCTCTGGATGGTGAGCTCATGCAGACGCTGCGTATTATTGAGTCAGGTGATAAATCTACGCCTAAGGCGAAGCTATGCCTTGACCTCTACAATGCCTACGCCGCAGGGGAACAATTTGATGTCAGTACAGTTAACAGAGAGGATGCCAATCTAAGAGATGTCGTCAAGACTATTCAAATCTTGCAAAACCAATTGCTTTATGCCCACAGTTACCTCAGCACTTAAAGCACAAGCACACCTTAATAAATATTCCTACATCTTGCTAAGCTAAGTCCGGCTTGGCTAATTCTGTCCGCGTCATGAAGACAAAGATTGTGCTTGCTACATCGCGAGATAGACAACACTCAACATAAATCAAACGCCGGCCCACAGCGGTTACCAGCACAGGATTTTACCCTTCAGCCAAGCTTTGCTATAAGTATAAATGAAACTTTCTTTTTTAGGTCTATTTGGTATATCTAATCCCTACCAGGACCCAAACTGTTAGATTGTCTCAGCCTGTTATAGCACTCTTTGCAGTAGACTGGTCGTCCCTCCGTAGGCTCAAATGGTACTGTAGCTTCTTTACCACAGACGGCGCATATTGCAGAATAAAAGCGCCTTGAGTCCCCATAGCCACCCCTCCGCTCTCTTCGCCGAGCAGCTCGGCACTCGGGACAACGCCTAGGTTCATTCAGCAGGCCACGAGATGAATAGAACTCCTGCTCACCAGCGGTAAAAGTGAACTCCCGCCCACAATCACCACACACCAAAGTCTTGTCTGTCAGAGCCATGACTGCACCCCCCTTTGATTTTGCATTTCCTTGTCTTCAGTGCAGTCTCCTGGCCTAAAAACCCTTTGTTGAGCAACACTGAACCAAGTTACCTCGTACTACCTAGTACATCTTTCACTATACTACCTATGGGATATCAGGTCAAGTGTATATTTGCTGTTTTACCCGTCGCCAGAGTCCTTAGTCAAACCACGAAAGGACTCCAGCAAAGAGAGCAATGCCAGGCTTGGAACCAAAGTATAGCTGAAGACGGTATAATACAGGGAAGGACAAAGTAATGAATGCGAAGTTAGGCAAAATAAGGAAGGACTTGATTGCTGTAATTTTGCTTGCGGGGATTTTTGTAACCCTGGCCATATTCCCTGTTGATGCTTTGGTTATTCAAGGCGATAAAGATTCAACTGCATTAAAGGTAAATAGCAACGAAAGTGTAAGCTTATCATTCATTCATTCTGTCGAGCTTTCAAGGTGGATAGAAATTTACAAAATTGATGATGACAGGCTCGTGTTGACGGAATCGCTCACAAAATCATGCGGTTGGGGCTTGCCCAGCACTGAGGAAAATTTCTCTTTCAAAGAAATAGATGGGGAAACCTGGATGTCTTTCGAGATGCAAAGACCCGTAGACTCCCTGGTGATATCCACAAACCCTATAAATGACTATATACTCACAGTAAACAACGATGTGATAGAATTGGAAAATTTTGGTAAGTTCGTGGAAATAAAAGTTGAAAGGATAAGCCTCCTAAAATACCTTCTTAGAAGATGAAAGATAAATCCTCCATAACCAGCGCGATAGAACTCACGCAAAGATTCACGACTGAGAGACCCCTCTCCGGCAAGATTGCTATCCTGGTTTTTGTAATCGCAGCCGCCTTTTCGACTTTTCACATCATCAACGGCTCTCGTGCCGGGCTAATGTCAATGGATATTGTAAGGTCTGTCCACCTGGCATTTGCTCTTTGTTTGTCATTCTTAATATTTTCCTACAGGAAGAAAAATCGAGGAAATAAAGTCCCTATCTACGACATGATCCTGGCAATTGTCGGAACATATGTCGCGCTATACATTACATTGAACTGGAGTGCCTTGCTTCATAGGGCTGCAGTGGGATATACCACCATGGATTATGTTATTTCTGGGCTGGGGATCGCTTTCCTTTTGGAAGCGACAAGGAGGGTGATAAATCCAGCGCTGGTCATCATTGCCATCCTATTTATCCTTTACGCCAAGTTCGGATCCATTATTCCTGGTCCACTTTCCTGCCCAGAATACAGCTGGAAACAGGTACTAGAACACCTGTATCTAACAAAAGAGGGGATATTTGGAATCCCGCTTACTGTTTCCGCTCAGTTCGTGGTACTTTTCATAGTATTCGGAGCGTTTCTGGCCAAAACTGGGGCAGGGAAATTCTTCATAGATTTCGCCTTCGCGTTAACAGGCAGAGGGGTGGGCGGACCAGCAAAGGCAGCCGTAGTCTCAAGTGCTCTAATGGGAACAGTCTCAGGCAGTTCTGTAGCAAACACAACGACTACTGGCGTCTTTACCATACCTTTGATGAAAAAGGTGGGCTACAAACCGGAATTTGCTGGTGGGGTAGAGCCCGCAGCCTCTACTGGGGGGCAAATCATGCCACCTATAATGGGTGCAGCCGCATTTGTAATGGCGGAATTCCTTGGCGTGCCGTATACCAGAATTATATTAGCCGGAATATTCCCTGCCATTCTCTACTTTGTCGGTGTTTACATAGCGGTTGATTTCGAGGCCAGAAAAACGGGCCTCAGGGGCTTATCCAAGGAGGAAACGCCCAATATAATTGAAGTAATCAAGAGTGGCTGGTACTACGTCATTCCCATTTTCCTCATTATTTACCTTCTGGTGACTGGATACACTCCGATGCTGGCAGTCGTATACTCCATATTTTCAGTCATCCTGATTTTTATTATTAAGTCGATTTATGACAACCTGAGAAGACCCCGCGAAGAGAAGCTGACAGCAAATCAGCTAACCAAGCACATTGCAGTTACCTTTGTTAATGCTCTGAGCGATGGGGGCAAAGGTACCATAACCGTAGCATTAGCCTGCGCCTCAGCAGGAATCATAGTTGGAGTTGTCACCCTTACTGGACTGGGTTTCAAAATAGGCGCTTTAGCTCTCTCTATTTCTGGAGGATACTTACTGCCAATTCTGTTTCTCACTATGATTGCCTCATTGCTCCTCGGCATGGGTGTGCCCACAACAGCCAACTACATCATAACTGCCACCGTTGCCGCTCCTGCGATATTAATCTTCATGGCGGCCCAGGCAGGACTCCCTATGAGAGAGTTCCTCGCCTTAAATCCTGAAGCTGCTTTGCCAGCCCATATGTTTGCCTTTTTCTTTGGTGTTGCTGCCGATATCACACCTCCAGTGGCGCTGGCCGCTTATGCCGGCTCTGCCATAGCTGGGAGCGAACCAATGAAAACGGCGGTAAATGCTTTCAAAATAGGGATTGGACAATACATCATACCTTTTATATTCATCTACACTCCTGTTCTTCTTTTTTGTGGATTGGGTTCCTCACAGAGTATTCTCCATCTGGCAGCAATCCTGCTGTTCTCAGTACTTGCCATAGTGGCAATAAACGGCGGAACAATCGGATATCTGATAACAAATTGCAACAAACTAACCAGAATACTTTGCCTTATCTCCGCAGCTCTTTTGATATCTCCGCAAATTGCTGTCAAGTTGGCCGGATTGGGACTTTTGGGGGGAATTGCTTTCCTTCAGTGGCGGAAGAGAAAGGTCAGTAAAGCGACAGCTCCACCAAAATTGGAGGAAGGGTATTGAAATGTAGGCGTATATCCTCTAATATGTAAAAGGATTTTATCCCGTAAACAAATATATAAGGAGGTGAAGATTGATTAAGAAGAGACTGATGATCTTAGTTGGTGTCGTAGCCTTGGTTGCTTTAGTGTTCTCGGTTACCGCCTGTGCTCCCAGCGGACCCCCTCCTGTTGAGCCAACACACCTTACCATAGCTACAGGTGGGACAGCAGGGACATATTATCCCCTCGGTGGAGCCATGGCAACTATAATCACTAACTATGCAGAAAATGTTGAGGCAACGGCTATTCCCACCGGAGCTTCTGCTGTAAATGCAAGGATGATTGGAGAGAAAACAGCTCAGCTTGTTTTATTACAGAATGACGTTGCCCTCTATGCACAACAGGGCATGTATGACTTTGAAGAAGCCCCGGTTGAGGATATAAGAGGTGTAGCTAGTCTTTATCCTGAAACCATTCAAATTGTCACTCTTAAGGAATACGGGATAAAAACCCTGAGCGACCTTAAAGGCAAGAAGGTCGGAATAGGAGCGCCCGGAAGTGGCACTGCGATTGATATTCTTCAGATTTTCGAGCTCGCGGGAATAGATGAGACAAACACGAGTTTCCAGTGGTTGGATTTCGCAGAGTGTGCTATGGCGCTCAAGGACAAGACGATTGATGTTGGGTGTCATGTGGCCGGATTTCCAACCTCGGGGATAACAGAAGTGGCCGCTTCGAGAGACATCGGAATTGTGGAAGTTCCCACCGATATTTACAACCAACTGAAAGTGGATTATCCCTTCTATGTTCAGATCACAATTCCAGCAGGCACTTATACAGGACTGGATGAAGATGTTAACTCCGTTGCAGTGCTGGCAATGATCGGCACTGGCGCAGATGTGCCTGAAGACGCCGTCTATGAAGCCACCAAGGCGATTTTCGAGCACACAGATATACTTATAGCTACGCACAAAAAGGGAGAACAGATAACTCTGGAAACTGCTCTCGATGGAATGTCTATTCCTGTGCATCCAGGAGCAGCGCAATACTTCGAGGAGCAAGGGCTAGTAGTTCCTACATTCTAAACTTAATAAGCGATCTCTATTTTGTATTAGGAGGTATTACTTCCAGCAAACTTAATCCTAATACAAAATAGAGACCTTCCACATTAAGCAAAAACCATATTCGGTGAAAGAGCTATAGAAGGGGGATAGTCATAAGCTCCCATCGACCTACTAGTGCCATTATATATGGTCTCGGGTTCATTGGCTGCACTATAGCTCGATATGCGCTCGAAAGAGGTATCGAGCTCGTAGGGGCAGTGGACTTAAATCCTCGGTTAGCTGGGCAAGATCTGGGTGATGTCCTGGGTATAGATAGAAAGCTAGGGGTGCTTGTCTCAGTTGACGAAAAAGATGTCTTACCTAAAATCAAAGCTGATATAGTCCTCCACGCCACTACCTCTTCATTGAAAGTCACAGTTCCTCAACTCAAATCCGTAACTAAAGCAGGTTACAGCGTAGTATCCACTTGTGAGGAATTGGCCTATCCCTGGGCTCGGCAATCCGATTTGGCCCAAGAAATCGATAAAATCTCCAAAGAAAATAAGGTAACAGTGCTGGCTACCGGCGTTAACCCCGGTTTCGTGATGGATACCTGGCCAATACTGATGACCGCTGTGTGCCAGGATGTAAAAAAAATCAAAGTAGCCCGCATTCAAGATGCCCGACATCGTCGCCTTTCTTTCCAGAAAAAGATAGGTGCTGGATGCACAGTTGAAGAATTCAACAAATTGGCCGATGCTGGAACGATACGTCACGTGGGCCTAGCTGAATCCATCACTATGATAGCAGCGGCTATGGGCTGGAAACTGGACAGTATCACCGAAGATATCGCACCCGTGGTCACTGATAAAGAGGTGAAAAGCAATTTTATTACAGTGGAGACGGGGCAAGTTGCAGGCGTGAAACAGATAGGACTGGGCAAGAGGAAAGGGGAGGAATTAATTCGATTAGAATTTGAGGCCTATCTTGGGGCACCAGGATCATATGATGCTGTATATATCAGTGGAACACCCAATATGGAAGTCATAATACGGGGTGGTACTTTTGGAGATGTAGCAACCGCAGCTATAGTAGTTAATGCTATACCCCAGGTGCTGGCAGCTCCCCCAGGGCTAATGACCATGATACACATACCTTTAGTTCACGCATATAAGGCATTCGAGACGTAACAAAACAGCTCCACGCCAATGCCAGACTGAAGAGCTCGAAAAATCAGAATTCGTCCACAGCAGATAGCAACGCCACAAAGAGATAAGTTGAATGAATTGTGCCTGCGTAGCTCTCCTATAAAGAATCATTAGTGAAGCAATTTTCTCTTAAGATATTTTATCGCGCCATAGGTCTGAACCGCTATGACGGCCATAATGAAACGGGGCACCCACAGCCAGAAAGCATTCAATCCGAATATCAAGAATAAAGCAGGATCTTCCACCATGGAGTGATTGATGCCAATAGAAGTATGAAGACGCTCCAGTTCCTCCTTCGTCAGATTACTCCTCCTAGCCTCTTCAACAATAACTGCTCCGCCATACAGCAGGCCAAAAATGTTGGCAGCTACCCACATCATTGCTGTTCGGTCCGAAAGTCCCAGAATTCTCATCACAGGCCTGAGAAACTTGATCAAGCGTTCTATCCATCCCAGAGATTTTAAGGACTCTATCATAATCATGATAACCATGATGATCCCAAAAATCTTTATGAGCAGAAGTACCGTGTCCACAACCCAGCTCTTAAGAAGCTCAAGAAAAGGAGTGTGAATTGTAAGATCGGCTGGTATAACAACGCTCTGACTGGTATCGCCAAGAAATTGGGAAACAATGAGCACAGTTAAGACAGCCGCAGTAATACGAACCAGACCCGCTTTAATGATGTTCATACCAGATTTGTGTTGAATCATTCCTTCCATGATAAGACCATGAGCAATCAGGTTAAATATGGCAATCAATGTCATCTGCCCGATGGTAAAAGGAATGACCGCTATGATAGCGATAACCGTGTAGAGGTTTACTAACATTCCAGTAATGATTGGGAACGCTGCCTCGGGAGGCAGATTGATCAGGCTCATTAAGGGGTTTAACAAAAAATCTAGTTGATTCAGCCAACCAGTCCACTGAAGAAGAGCTACCAGAAAGGAAACAGGGATAATAATTTTGCACATCCAAACAAAACTACTCCACCCCTTTTTAACTCCGGCAAAAAAACCATTTCTTAATTGAGTTCGAACATCAGACATGTTAATAGCCATTGCCTTCAGGGATATGTTTTGCAATCACTGCACCCTGTTATTGGAGACATAGAGCAGAAGCTTCTTCATATCCGCTTCACTCCACAAGTATCAGACCCACCCAGCTCCTGCCCATATTCCGCGCGAAACTCAAACGTATGCCTGCCCTCTCAGCGGTTGCCATTACATCTATGCCCATCGCCTCCATAGAGGGTCTGGCCCGGAAGGGATGTCGGCAAGGCAGACCTGAGTCAACACCGACACACTCATCACAGAGAGTACAGGAACCGGCAACAAGCCCGGCGGCAAAATAGTAACCCTCCTCAAGACAGATGGTCTCCAATTGACCAACTATCTCATATAGCTTCATCTTGCCAGCCTCTAAAGAGTCCTCATACTCCTTGCAAGGCAACTGCGCTTGTCCCTCTTCCCTTTCCTCGGAACTATTGACCTGGTCAATAAAAGGGACGTCAACCTTTATCAAGATAGCACTGTGATACTTCCCCAGGATTTCCTTAAACCTCGATACGGGGAGCACGTTAGGAGGACATAAAAGGTCCCTGCCATAGTGAGGGCACAGCGGCACTATGCACTTCAATAATACCCTCTCATCCACCACCACGTCTTTGATTGACAGATAAATAGCTTGTGATGCACCTAATTCCTTAGCTTTATGGCATAAGGATATCATGTCAGGGGCGAGTTTCTTTGCTTCACTCACTAATGCAAGATTGTAGCATAATAAAACGCGGAGGATGAGTAGAACCACCTCTATTGTTTATACGCCTTCTTATACAATAAGAAAGTCTTCTGAAAATATTCGACAAGACCTCAAAACCAGGGCATGTTATAAATATCTAACGTTAGAAATATATAACTAGCGCTTACACAATGCTGCACCTAAACAGATGCTCTGGCCATCTTGAGCTCTTCCTTTTTGGGTTATTCGGCCATAAGTTTACCTTCCAAAGGCTCAAACCTGGCTTGGAAAAAACGAAGTTGGCTAGGTTCAAAAACCATCTTAAGGCCGGAGATTCTCTCCCTTTTGCCGTAGAGCTTTACCACCGCTTTGACGATTAAATCCATATCGGTGTTAGTGTAGACCCTGCGGGGAATGGTTAACCTTACTAGCTCCAGCTTTGACATCCTTTCCCTCCCAGTGTTTGGATCACGACCAGCAGACACAATACCCCGTTCCATTCCTCTAATTCCCGATTCAAGATACAGGGCAGCAGTCAATGCCTGGGCCGGATAGCTCTCTTGAGGAATATGAGGTAGAAATCTTCTGGCGTCCAGGAATACAGCGTGGCCACCGATCGGTACAACTATTGGTATGCCAGCCTTTAGCAGCTTATATCCCAAATATTCAACTTGATTTATCCTGGCAGCTATATGCTCACTATCAACCATTTCATAAATTCCCCGAGCCATCGCCTCCATATCTCGACCAGCAAGACCTCCATAAGTATGGAGCCCCTCAAAAACTACAAGCTGCGCCTTGGCTTCGATGAATAATCTCTCATCATTGCAAGCCAGGAACCCGCCAATGTTTACCAGAGCATCCTTTTTGCCGGAGACCGTCGCCCCGTCGGTATAGGAGCAAATTTCCGTGACAATTGCTTTTATTGCTTTTCTTTTGTATCCACTTTCTCTCTGCTTAATAAAGTAGGCATTTTCTACTACCCTTGTTCCATCAAGCATAATCGGAATTTGGTATTTGTTACACAGAGCTCTTAAGCCTTTCAGATTCTCAACTGAGAAAGGTTGACCACCAGCCATATTTACGTTGGCCTCAAGGGATACATAGGGAATCTTCTCCCTGCCAACATCTTTTACTAATTCTTCCAGCTTTCCCAGATCAACGTTACCTTTGAAAGGATGCCAGCTTTCTGGATCGTGTGCTTCGCCAATGCTTACATCAACCCAGGTTCCTTTGGCCAACTCCTGATGCAATCTTCTAGTAGTAAAATACATATTGTTGGGAATAAAGTCTCCCTGTTTAATGAGAATCCTGGACATGATATGTTCGGCCGCTCGCCCCTGATGGGTTGGAACAACACATTTGTAGCCATAGATTTCTTGAACAGCTTTTTCCAAATGATAGAAGTTCTTGCTTCCGGCATAGGCTTCGTCACCCAACATCATTCCTGCCCATTGATTATCTGACATAGCTGAGGTGCCGCTGTCAGTCAAGAGATCAATATAAACCTCGTCTTCTTTCAGCAAAAACGAATTAAAGCCTGCTTTCTTGATTGCTGCAGCCCTTTTCGCTCGACTTCTAGCAATCTCAATCTGCTCTTTCGTTAGTAACTCAACCACCTTAATTCTATAGGGTGGCGGAACAACTCTAGGCTTTGCCATCATCTCCATCATCCGTTAACCCTGATTTGTCATACACAGCTTCTCAACGTTCAGCTCACTCTCAGGTTACTGATACGTTCTTATCATGTCAACGGTGCTAATCCGCTTGAAAAAGTCCTAATTTGCCACATTGGCGTTTGTTCTAACAGAATTATTTGGTAATACTGCACGAATCCGTCTCTCACAGAGAAATAACACTGGTAAACGATAGTACTCCACCTCTTCAACTTTTCTTTCCAGGTCACACTGGCTATTTCGTTGGACATTCTCTGCCCACAGTTGCGCGTCATATTTAAGAGACAACTATTCTCCCTTATCACGCAATAATTGACGCCGAGAATATGCCGTGCAATACTAATTGCCGTGATCGACGATCTAGACCAGCGCCTCATAAGGGAACTAGCAAGTGACGCACGGCAGACAAGCGCAGAACTGTCCCATAAATTAGGAGTTAGTGATACTACTGTGCGTCGTAGGATTCATCACCTGCAAGAGCAGCGGATAATTACCAGCACTGTCGTACCTGATGCTTCCAAGCTGGGATACTCCATCATAGCAATAATCGCCTTGCAAGTCGATCTAGGAAGCATTGATGAAGTCGCACGAGCTTTAGTTGACTACCCAAACGTACGTTATGTGGCTGACTGCACCGGGAGCCATGATATGTTTGTTGGAGCATGGTTCCACTCATCTCACGAGTTGACCCACTTCATCAAGGACCATCTCGCCAATGTGCGCGGTATAAGAAAGAGCGAGACCTTTGTCATACTGGATGTTAAGAAGAACGAGGTCGGCTGGCTACAACGTTTGGAATAAGTAGATACCCTTCGAACTGCTCATCACCGAGAAGTCTTCCCTTTTCACTGGTTTCATTTCACAAGAGACGAAAATCGACTTGAAAGTCACATCTGGTGAAAAGACCTGGTGGGGAAGGGGGGACTCGAACCCCCACGCCTTGCGGCACATGATCCTAAGTCATGCTCGTCTGCCAATTCCGACACTCCCCCACATAGGAAAACAGTCAATCAATAGAATAGCATTTTAGCAGACTTGCCTCAATTCGTTGGGACTCATCGGAGGCTGCGAATACACCGATTTGACAGATTTTCATCAATATGTTACATTAACAGTGTCCCAAGTAGCCAAGCTGGAGCGAGTAGATAGGGGACAGAGTATCAAGTAGGCCGAAGCTGAAAAGTACTGGGAAATAAGAGGCCCGGCACAAGGTAGGTAGAAGCCGAAAGGGCGAGGAACCAAGCAAAGGCAAGGTTACTTGGGGCGGTTTTTTGTGCCCCACATAAGTATTTCCATTTGCTCGTTTGATCACTGCACTTCTGCCCAGAGCCAGGCTCTCTAACTAGTCTAGCGCTTCTCTCGGTGAACAGGGCTTTCCTCTATTTGTCAGGGTGTAGCTCTCCCAATCAATATCACCAGCCTCGATACTGGCCAGCTCATTGAGCATCACAGGAGAGGGGCGAAGAGTGAGCTAACAGTTTTATTCCACTCTGGCTTTACTCTATGACTAAGTGCTAAAATCCTTGTCTAAAGGAGGGGAAATGTCCCAGCAAGATTATTCTGCTTTAGATCGACCGGAGGTTCTTTCTTTTATCTTTTTTCCCAGAAGGGAGTTCACTAAGGCTCCGCCTAACGCAAGCGACCATTTCATTCCAGTCGAAGAAGATATTTCCATTTCCTGTCGCTTCTATGCCCACAGTCAAAGTTCGCCATCCATAATCTACTTTCATGGCAATGGCGAAATCGTTAGCGATTACGACTACATTGCGCCTATGTATACTCAACTGGGCATCAATCTATTTGTAGCCGACTATCGAGGCTATGGCGGGAGCCAGGGTAGGCCCAGTTTCAGCAATATAATTACCGATGCGCCCATCATATTCAAGGCATTTACTGACATCCTGGCCGAAGGTCACTATAACAGCGATATTTTCGTCATGGGCCGCTCTCTAGGGAGCGTTCCTGCCATTGAAATAGCCTACCACAATCAGGAACAAATGAAAGGATTGATTATCGAGAGCGGTTTTGCCAGCATCATCAGGTTCCTCTCCCATCTGGGCTTTCCCGCCAGTCTCCTTGGCATAGAAGATATTGACTTTCCCAATCTTGCCAAGATCCGAACTGTCACTGTGCCCACACTCATCATGCATGGAGAATACGACAGCCTCATCCTCCCCAGCGAAGGCAAAGACCTATTTCAAAATGTAGCCGCCGAAGATAAACGTTTGGTCATCATTCCCATGGCTGAACACAATAATATAATGTTAGTGGGCCTGGAGCAGTATCTAGAGGCTATCAGCCAATTCATTTTCGCTTAATTTCGCAAAGGTATTTGCACTAATTCCCGGGAATTCAATTCTATAGTTAATTGTAGAAAGTCGAGAGCATAATGCGCATTGCTGGGGAAGCACAAAATGTCGCTAACACATCATGCTATGATAAGATAAACTGAGAAAGAGACGAAGGGAGGCAAGCAGTGAAATACAAAATTACTGGGGACAACCTACAGATAGTCACCGTCGAGCTAGAAGCAGGAGAGATGGTATCTGCGGAGGCAGGCGCTATGGTATATATGAGCCCAAATATGCAGATGAACGCCAGCGTAAAAGGTGGGCTATTCAAGGGAATAAAGAGGAAACTGGTAGGTGAGTCACTCTTCCTCACCGAGTTCACCCCCAAAAATGGGTCTGGCTTCGTAGCCTTTGCTGGCAATGCACCAGGAACAATCAAGCCGATAGAGCTATCTTCGGGGAAAGAGTTCGTAGCTCAGAAGGACGCTTTCCTTTGCGCCGAGGCTGGGGTTGACTTAGACATCGCGTTTACCAAGAAGATTGGCGCCGGCTTCTTCGGCGGCGAGGGATTCATCTTGGAAAGGCTCAGTGGCACTGGGACTGCCTTTATTCATGCCTGCGGAGATTTCGTCGAGATGAATCTTACGCCCGGTGAGACCGTAAAAGTAGATACCGGCACAGTTGTGGGATTTGACAGCACAGTCAAGTACGACATCACAAGGGCAGGAAATGTGAAGAGCATGCTCTTCGCCGGAGAAGGTATCTTTTTGACCACCCTGGAAGATCCGGGACATGTGCTACTTCAATCCATGACGTTAGCAAATCTGGCAGCAGCCCTCAGACCATACTCACCACGCAGCACATCCGGAGGCTCTACGCTAAGCCTCGGGAAGCTGCTTGGGGACTAGACTAGAAAGAGCTGTGCAACAGGAGCCTATTTGCTGCTGTAATCAAAACAGATTTAAAAAATGGCTTCACCCTTAAGAAGCGTGGGTTTGATACTGCCACCATGTTAAGGAGGATATAAACATGAGTACGAAACCGGTTGTAATCAGGTTCTTTGCCCCCGTCATTGATGCTACAGTCAATACTTTACTCAACACTGTCGACCAGAAGATGAAGCAAGGGATAAAGGATTTCATTATCCTTATCTCGTCACCCGGTGGTTCTGTTATCCACGGCTTGAGCGCCTACAACTATCTGAAGGGACTGCCCGCCTCCATAACTACGCACAATTTTGGTAGCGTGGACTCAATAGGCATCGTGCTATATTGCGCCGGGTCCAAAAGGTTATCGGTGCCCCAGGCGAGATTCCTACTTCACGGCGTTAACGCTCAATTTGCGGGGAATCAAAGTCTGGAGGAAAAGCAGTTAGAGGAACGGCTAAAAGGGTTAAGGATTGACATCGAGAATATCGCAAAGGTAATCGCAGCAAATACAGGCAAAAACATAGCAGATGTGACCAATGCCATGCTTGAAAGGACAACACTGAACCCGGAAGAAGCACGCTCTTGGGGTATTGTGAATGAAATCAAATCACAACTTTTTGAGCCAGGAAGCGAAGTGATCTCCATACAAGCTCAGCAGCAACAAAAATCGTAACATTACCTAGCAACATACGCCTTGCTCCTCCGCCAAGCTGCTGCCCGGCAGCGAAGTTGACCAGTAAATACGCTAAAAGGTAGGATATGCAAACGGTATCCTTATCGGTGTGGCAATTAAAGTCAAAGGGATACTTGCTTATAAGGAGGAATTATTATGTGGATTCAAGAACCTGGGAGAGTTACTGACAGAATAGAATTCATAGGAACACGGAAAAACTGCCTGTACCTGCTTAAGGGCAAAGACGCTATGCTTCTCGGGGGTGGAATGAGCTGGACAGCCCCATCTCTGGAAAGACAATTCTCAGAGATGAGTTTCGACCTCACCAAGATAAAATACCTGGTCGTACCCCACTCCCACTTTGACCATTGCGGCGCAGTACCTTATCTGAAGAGAAAATTCCCCCAAGCACAGGTAGTCGCTTCAGCAAACGCTCAGAAGGTATTTTCCAAAGAAAAAGCGGTCAGTTTCATTGCTACTGAAAATTGGCACATGATTGAAAATTTGGGGCTCCAGCCTGAGCATGAACGGCTGCTGTTGCAGTTTGATGGAATTCAAGTTGACCGGGTTGTGGGAGATAACGATGTTATAGACCTGGGCGATGGCATTGAAGCCCACTTCATAGAGGTGCCAGGACACAGTAGATGCTGTATTGCCACATATATCCCGAACTTAAAAGCCATGTTCCCTTCCGATGCTGCCCCCTGGCCTATAGATGATGGAACGGAGCTTTATCCTTCAGCCAATGATGACTATTACCTGTATGTGGAGTCACTAAAGAAGCTGGCTGCCTATGAGGTAGAGATATGTGGCTTCGACCATCATGGTATTTTCGTTGGCGACCAGGCAAAGAATATACTGCAGCAGGGGCTGGAACAGGCGGAAAGGGTCAAGAATTACCTTATCGAGCAATACCAAGCCATAGGCGACCTGGATAAGGCAGCAGAGAAATTTGCCACCGAGTCTTTGCAGAAAAACAAATTCGATTTCCTCAGTCATGAGATTATGACTCAGGTTGCCAAGACTATGATTGCCAGCATAATACGCTAGCTTATTTGGTAAATCAGCAAACAGATTTTGAGTCAACCGCGATAATCCAAACCAGTTGAAGACATGCATGGAGAAAACTTGAAGCCCAAATTCCTGGGGTGCTTGGTAGGAGTAGCGGTAGGTGATGGGCTTGGCGCCTGGCGGGAGGGGCGAAGGATGGCCCAAAGGGGAGAAATCGAGTCCCTGGCCAAGAAATTAGAATCTCTGACCTATACCGATGACACCCATATGACCATCGGCATTGCAGAATCCCTGGTGGAAAGCAAAGGCTTCAATGGAGAGCATATGACCCAAACCTTCATAAGAAATTATGAAGCTGAGCCCTGGCGTGGTTATGGGCCGGGGCCTCCCAGAATTTTCAGGATGATAAAGCATGGAGAGCCCTGGTACAATGCCGCGGACAAACTTTACCAAGGTGGCTCCTTTGGAAATGGGTCAGCAATGAGAGTAGCTCCAATAGGACTTTTATATTCTCACGACCCGGCGAAACTGAGAGAAATCGCTTATAAGTCAAGCTCCATCACTCACTCTCACGAACTAGGCAAAGAGGGAGCTGCACTCCAGGCTTACGCCGTAGCCTTAGCCCTCACCACAGCCCCAAATGAAGATATTGACCGTGAATCATTCCTCTCTAAGCTGCAAAATTTCACCCAGAATCAATTATATAAGGACAAGATAGCCCAAATGAGAGAGCTATTAGCAGAGCAAGACAGAGCAAAGGTCGTTGCCATACTGGGAAATGGTATAGAGGCACCAAGGTCAGTGCCAACCGCCATATATTCCTTTCTAAAGTTCCCAAAATCCTACGAAAACGCCGTGATATACGCTATAAGCCTGGGTGGCGATACCGACACTATTGCCGCCATGGCTGGAGCCATTTCCGGAGCATATCTTGGTATAGAAGCCATTCCAGCCGAATGGAGAACCAAACTTGAAAACAGGATTTACATCGAAGCCCTGGCGGAGAAGTTATGGCAACTTGCAACCGATTAGATACCCGCAATAACGGTGTCTATCCTGACTGGAGGTCTGGCTCATGACGGTGAAAATAGCAACCGACAGTAGTTGCGATATTTGCCTTGAAGAGGCTCATAAGCTCTCCATCACCATAATACCGCTATACATTCAAATTGGTAGCAAGTCCTACCGTGACGGCATAGACCTCAATATTGACGAACTGCATGAGTTAGGCCATGCTCAAGAGCTTCCCAAAACATCTGCACCATCGCCAGGAGACTTCCTTAAAGTCTATAGCCAATTATCAGCGGGAACTGACCAAATCATCTCTATTCATCTCTCTTCTGGGTACAGCGGCGTATGTAACGTGGCAAGTTTAGCCAAAACCTACCTGGAGGATAGGTGTCGAGTGGAAATAATAGATTCGAACACAGTATCAGCAGGGTTGGCACTTATAGTTACAGCCAGTGCCAGGGCAGCTCAAGAAGGCCAGAACCTGGATCAAATTGTTGAGATGTTGCATGAAATGATCCCTCGCGTTCGCATGTTCGGAAAAACTGACAGCTTCCCTCCCATCCTCAAGGGGAGACGCTTCCGCTTAAGCGGAGGAATAACCCTCCTGGGGAAGATAGGCACAGCGCTTGGTACAAAGATGCTAGGTGAGGTCTACGACGGTGGCAAGATTCGCTCCCCGGTGCTGACCTTCGGTCAAGCACGGGCTTTGAAGCGATTAAAACGCTGGGTAGAAGGCTTCGTGGGTGTTACAGAGATAGCAATTGCCTATTCAACAATGCTGAATGAAGCGGAGATGCTTGCCCAGCATTTAGAAACACTAGTGCCAAGGGAGCACATACTTATCACCAGGTTTGGCTGCGCAACATCCACATATATAGGATCAAGAGCGCTGGCCATGGCTCTCCTCTGATGTGGCTAGAATATTCCCCTTTCATTCTGCTATGGCGACAATGGCAATGTTTATCCCAATAATGCCCTCATACACAGTCACTGCTGGCAAGTGCTTTGACTTAATCGAAGTCATGATATCCAATCAACAGGACAGGATTGGTTCCTGAACTTATTCAGAAAAAGAGCCCGGGCTATATATGAAACTCAACTATATCACCATCTTGAAGTACGTGGCCCTTGCCGGCCCTCTGCCCATCGTACTTTCCTGAACCCCAAACCACGGCATACTTCAAGCTTCTGCGGAAATCCTTATGGATAGACTCAGCGGCGCCTTCTATGTTGCTGCCTTTCTGCAAAATCATAGGATCACTTAAGTCAGCTTTGCTTCCAGGTGCTTTGGTATAGACTCGGATAATATCCAGCGCCTGGTAAATTACTCTTTTTAGTTCCTCCAAACCGCCCCTTTCTTTAGCCGAGATCGTAACCATAGGAAATAGTTCACTATACTGTGAGTTTAATATTCTCCAGTTGCTATTTGAACCTTCTAAATCGTTCTTATTCCCGATGAGCAACATCCTCCTCTGATAACTTCCCGGGGTTGCCTCACTGACATTGGCGGGCTCTACCCGCGCCTCCCCTAATGCCTGAAGAGTGCTCTCTACCTGACTTAGTGCTTCCATACTTAAATCTACTACAATGCCAATAAGGTCAGCACCTCTCAGAGTATTGGTAAACAATATCCGCAGATTCTTATGTCCTATAGGTGGCATATCCACCAGTTGGATTTGAATATCCTCGAACTTCATCATCCCCGGGGTAGGGGTTTGGGTGGTAAAGGGATATGCAGCTATCTCAGGTATGGCATCTGTAACCGCCGATAATAGCTGAGATTTCCCCACATTCGCTGGACCGACCAGCATTACCTGCCCCGCACCTTCCCTTTTAATATAGAAGCCAGCCCTTCTGGCTGTAGCATACTTTCTTTCTGCCTCCTCCGACAGCTTGGCAATCTTCCGCCTCAACTCAGCGTGAAGCTTGTCGGTGCCCTTATGCTTGGGCATAATGGCCAGCATGTCGTGCAGAGCCTCAATCTTGGCCTCTGGATCCTTAGCTAGCCTATATCTCTTCTCAGCCTCAAAATATTGCGGGGGTAGATTAGCTGGCATGTACTTATTTTAACAACTATCCCCCAGTTGCCAAAATCGTGCCAGTCTACAGGAGCTGTTATAATGACGCTGGCATATGTCATGAGCATTACTATTACTGTCTATGGTGGCGCTGGTGTAATCGGCGGAAACAAGATTTTACTTGAGGCAGACGATACCTCAATTTTCTTCGACTTTGGCATTAACTTTGCCCTTTGGTCTCAATACTTTGAGGAGTATTTGAAACCTCGTGCACCTAGAGGCTTGGCTGACCTATTTGAAATTGGACTTCTTCCTCCCCTGAAAGGCATTTATCGAGCTGAACTAGAACCATCCTGGGATGATATCTGGACAAGGCTACGTTCCCCCGTCAGAGACGTTCACCTGGATGCCGTTCTCCTCTCACACGCCCACATGGACCACAGCGGTCACATATCATTTCTGGATCCTGACATTCCCATCATGTGCAGCCCAATTACAGCATTCCTGACCAAGGCAATTCAGGACTCAAGCGTTGGTGATTTTGAGAAAGAAGTATGCTATATCACACCTCGTGAAGAACAAGGACGCGTAATCACTTCAAGTCATTGGAAAAAATATCCCTCTACACAAAGGCAATTTTGTTTCACCGAGCCCACGCCATTGTCCTCCCAAGCACAAAGTTTTTGGGAGAGGCCGATCGGAGGCAGGCAATTAAACTGCAGGCAACCCAGAATTAGCAATACAGTAGGCAATCTCAAGGTGAAATGCTTTCCCGTCGACCACTCTATTTATGGAGCCACAGCCTTCGCTGTTGAAACAAGTCAGGGGTGGATAGTCTACACTGGAGACTTAAGGTCGCATGGCAAATTGGGATACAAAACCAGGGAATTTGCCACCGAGGCAGCAAAGCTTCAGCCTACCATACTCTTATGCGAAGGGACGAACATCAGTGAAGAAGGCAGGGCTATTACGGAAGAGGAAGTTATGCAAAACGCCTGGCAAAAAGTTATGGAAGCTAAAGGTAAGCTTGTGGTCGCTGACTTTGGTCCCAGAAACCTTGAGAGATTATTGACATTTAAGGAGATTGCCCAAGAATGTGGACGGAAGCTTGCCATCCTGCCCAAAGACGCTTATCTTTTGCAGTCCCTACACCTTGTAATGCCCGAAATACCTGAGCCTATCCTTGATGATACCCTAGTTGTGTATGAAGAGGTTAAAGCTGCTGCCAATTGGGAGAAGGACTTGCTAACTCACTATGCGCACCATAAGAAGGTAGTTCAACCTGAAGACGTCAGGCGCGATGAGGGAGACTTCATTCTTTGCCTCAGCTTCTGGGACATCAATGAATTGATTGATATCAAACCGAAGAGAGGAGGAATATATATTTATTCATCCAGTGAAGCTTTCACCGAGGAGCAGCGTTTCGATATCAAAAGGCTGAGACAGTGGATGGACCATTTTGAACTTTCCCCGGTTGGTGTCCCCCATTCAGAAACGGGCAAGATAGCCCAAGCTGAGCAAGGCTTTCATAGCTCCGGGCATGCTTCAGTTTCAGAACTGGTTGAACTTATCGAGACAATTAACCCCAAGACGGTTATCCCCATACACACGGAAAAACCTGAGCTTTTCCAAGATAAGGTTGGCAAGCAAAGGCAAATTATTATGCCCAAAGTCGGGATGCCGATTAAGGTACCGCCTTAAAAGCACCTTAGCCCATTTTCTTTCGTCGACTTAGCCTCTTTTTCGTCATTCTGAACCTTCACTTCCTGTACCTAACGCCCCAGTTCTCTCCTCAGCGACTCTATCTTGCTACCCATAGTCGAGCTTCTGTCTCGCCGATCATCTATCGTGATGGTGGTCACCACCCTGGCAACCCCTTCACTAAAAATCCCTTCATGCATCTTCTTTGCCACCGCCAGAATGTTATCCAGTTCACCTTCGACAATCGTTCCCATCGCAGTTAGCTCATACTTTATGCCCTCCTCCTGTTGTAACACTTTAACCGCTTGAGCTACATACTTGCTGACCGAAGGAGTTTCTGTCCCCAAGGGAATAACGCTTATCTCTGCCAGTGTCATTTTCCACCTCCTTTATTCCTCAAATTTAACCCGACTAAATTCAACCTTCTCAGCCTTAGTGGGCACAAGGGGTTGCCACTCTTACCCCATCGGCATCCCTATACATGTCTATGCCCAACCCTGAAAACTTTTCTTGCTTATATAATCCCACTATTCTTTGCTTGAAATCAATCGCTCCACTCCTTGCTACGAACAAGCAGACAGCATACAATTATGCCGTGCTAATCTCATCTTACGATGCTGTCTCCATTTTAACAGGCAAGAAGCACTTAATATTAGGCTTTAGGAGGCGAAAATGAAGGTAATTTATCATCCAGCTTATCAAAAGGTTTACGCCCTGGATCCAGCTGCCAATGCAGGAAGAATGGAAGCTATCTTAAAGGAACTCAGGGGCCATTATGATTTTGTTGAACCTGAGCCGGCCTCAGAGGATGACTTAAGGAGGGTTCACACTCAAAGCCATATTGATTCCATCAAAAGGGATCCACTTTTATACCACGTAGCCTGTCTCTCAGCCGGGGGAGCACTCTTGGCGGCAAAACTGGCAATGGAGAGGGAACCGAGTTTTGGTTTAATAAGACCACCTGGCCATCATGCCAGTGCTGACCATTGCTGGGGCTTCTGTTTTTTCAACAATGTAGCAGTTGCCCTGACCAAGCTTAAAGAAGCTAAAGAAATCAGCCAGGCTTTCATTCTTGACTTCGATCTCCACTTTGGCGACGGAACTAATAACATCTTTTTAGGTAGTCAGATTGTTTACCTTCAGCCCAAGGCAAGAGACCGACAAGGGTTTCTAAAAGAAATAGAACAGAGGCTGGAAATCGAAACAGAGTATCATATCTTAGCAGTCTCAGCCGGTTTCGATCGGCACGAAGAAGATTGGGGAGGAATGCTAAAGACTGATGATTACCGGACTATTGGCAAGTTAGTGAAGGATGCCAGCCAGAATATCTGCCAGGGAAGGCGCTTTGCTGTTCTTGAAGGTGGTTATAATCACCAAGTCCTGGGCAAGAACGTAAAAGCCTTTCTTGAGGGATTTGAATAATGTGAAGGTGGAGAAAAAAACAGGTCAAAGACAGGCAGCTTCGTGTCTAAAATTTATCCTCAGGTCATGGATATGCGCAAACTTGGCTCGGCCGGCCTTGAAACAGTCTGGGGAGCGGATGTGCTCATTATTCTGAGCCAAGGTCCTGAACAAAAATACGCCCGTGGATAAACCGGAACTTCCTGCGGTAAAAGAGAGACCCTGAGGAACCTCACTCTTTCCTCTCCTCAGCTTCCCTGCTCCGCTTCCACTTACCTTGTGCTCAGACCTTTACTTCCTCGCCCCTTTCAGCTTCTGCTTCACAGTTCCTCTGAGAAAATCCTTAGCTCGATCCCTCAGGGTACTTATTACCTTACCACATCCTTGCCATTTTGTCAAATCTTTGTACTCATCCATTACCTTAGTGACACATTTTCTACAAAATTCATTATATAGCCGAAAAATGTATTGCAATGCAGCGCTTTTACCGTTAAAATAGTAAACAGGAGGTAAGAGAAATGGGAGCTGTTCCACTGGTAGTAACTGGTGTAATTATCGCCTCTGTAATTATATTCGTCATTGTAATGGCTTTGTGGGTCTCCGGGGAAGGCAAGTAGTTCTCATTGATGCAAAACAAGAGGCGAGAACATATAGCTTCTTAAGAGGAGCTATATTATCCAGTTTATTTTAATAAGGGGACCAAGGCAGAAATTAAGCCATCTACGTAAAGTCTCTTTCTATCTATAGCACCTCTGGTAAAGTATCCTATTGCCCCTCTCTTTTGTTTGGTGTCTCGCTCTCCAGTTAGTTCATCCATCACATCACCAAGCTCAGCCCCGCTCAGAAGACGTTTAGTAATATTCTCTGGAAGTTCAAAGGAAGGAGAAGTCCCATACCCCTTTCTTCCTCTACCATCGATGATACACATCACACTCAGGGCAAACCACCTGGAAAATAGCTTTAAGATGCCCCCTTCAATACCGACGAAGAACTTGCCATCAAACCCCTCTTCACGGCTAATCCTCTGTAATTCCAGCGCCCTGTTCCTGGCGCCTTCAAAGGTCTCCTCATTTATGGGCTGACCGGAAACTTTGCTGTCAACCTCGACACCTACTACTTCCACTTCATCAAAGTAATTTAAAAACGCCTCTTCTACTGCCTCCAACTTGACTGGATTTCGTGAGCCAACTAGCACTTTCACTCTGCTAATTTCCACCTGATTTCACCATCGGCACCATATAATCGCCACGCCACCCACAGATTCCTCGATGTACCTTTCAGCTTCGCTTCACATCGTGCCCTATCATAGCCTCCTCGAAGGGATGACCGTCACGTTCGAAATGAGGTAAATAGTTTTCTGCCGCATCCAACTCCTGAATCCAGCCACTCTCCAATCCCAGTTCGTCAAGCAATTCGAGGACAGCAGAGTATTCCCAGACCGAGATTCTGCGCCGCAATTCTGGTACATAAGAGGCTAGATGAGTTGGGCAATATTGAGACATGATGCTCACAGTCACTTTGGGAGAAACGTTTTTAACCAGCCAGGTAAGTGAGTCTCGACTACCTGCCAGCCCGTTGGGGAGAATGAGATGGCGCACGATCAACCCCTTTTGAGCCAGGCCCGAATCGTCTAATATCAACTCATCACCCACCTGTCGATGCATTTCAAGAATAGCCTGGCGAGCTCGCGTCACGTAATCAGCAACATGGGAAAATTGTGCTGCCCAGGTATCAGACGCATACCTCAAGTCAGGCAAATAAACATCAACAATCCCATCCAATGCTTGAAGGGACGCCACAGAATCATAAGCATTTGTATTGTAAACTATCGGCACCCTGAGCCCCATGGGCACTGCTTCCAGGACTGCTCTAACCAACTGAGGCACGAAGTGAGAAGGCGAAACGAAACTGATGTTGTGACATCCCAAATCATCCTGAAGGTATATCATACGCTGAGCCAAAGCATGGAAATCCATCTCCTGGGAACTTTGGTGACCTGGGTCTTGACTGATGTGATAATTTTGACAATAAACACATCTCATATTGCAATTGCCAAAAAAGATAGCCCCAGTCCCTCTGCTGCCTGAAATGGCCGGCTCCTCGCCGTGGTGGTCACAAACCGCGGAGACTATAGGCAAGTATCCAGAATAGCAAAACCCACGCTCATCTTTCAGGCGGTTGACCCAGCACTCCCTGGGACAAATATCACATGATGCCAACCGCATTTCCAGCGCCTCAGCCCTGCGCCTGAGCTCACCACAACGATATAACCTGAGATATGAAGGTTCCACTCTACGCCTTTTTAACTATCCAGGTGCATTTATCTCTCCCATATTATTACAATGAGAGATTTACCACAACGATTATAGCCCGCCAACTGCCCACCTCAAAACCTACGCTCTGCCACATAGTCCACCTATTGTGTAATATTGAAATTAGCCTTGAACAGAGCTGTTAAACTCTAGTGGACACTGCCCTTACGTTTGTGGCCTACTCCAGGACCTACCCAGAACATCTCAGCCTCTTTTTGGGCCTCCGGTGGCAGTCGGCGCACCGTCAGCCAGTGAGTCAAGCCCAAAAGGCAGGGTAAAGCCATGGAATAGACTATCAAGACCGGTGGCTCAGCAAAAAGCAAACCAAGCACTGGCGTGGGAACGAACAGCATTACCCCACACCAAATAGAGTTGCGCGTGACCAAAAGCGACATACCAGCCAACACAAGGCTAATTGACATCTCCCTGGGAAGCAAAACCAGAAGAACACCTATTGCAGCTCCCGCACCCCGACCACCTCGAAAACGCAGAAACACTGACCAATTGTGCCCGGCAACAACAGCGCCTCCCGCCAGGAATGCCACCATCACCTCCCCAGAGAGAGCTTTTGCCACCACTATGGCCAACACCCCCTTTCCTATATCTGCTGCCAGGGTACTTACGCCCGCAGTTAGCCCGATATGGCGGAATACATTGAATGCTCCAACATTACGGTCACCCACCGCACGGATATCCATGCCCTTTAGCCGACCAATGAAGTAAGCAAAAGGAATGGAACCTAACAAGTACGCCACCACCAGGCCCAGTGCAACGCTCATCTTATCCTCCGAGAAATACCTCGCTTTGCTAGGTAATTCGATTCTACCACAGAAATTATGCAAAAGGTAATCAAGACATTCAACAACGCCTTTGAAGGCTTTATAGGTTGCAGGTGAATAAGGTAGAATTAGCCCAGTTAGGAAATGCAACCGTATGATTATCTGAAGAGAGAGGAGGATTTCGACCTCCAGCTTCAAAAAAGTACGCAACATTGGCTTTGCCATGATGTCGCCTTCCATAGTGCTCATCCCAACCGCTATCAGATGAACAATATCGCACGTGGTGAATATTATATGCCCAGCACCGGTAACTGCTTTCCTGTTGCTATTCTACTTCATGGTCTGGGAGGGTTAGGAGAGAAGGACTCGATACCCTGCAGGATGCTGGCACGGGATCTAGCAAAAATGGGCATAGCCTCCTTTGTTCTCCAACTCGTGTTGCCAACTCAGGGGACAGTGGAGAGCACAAAGGGACAGCCCTCAGTGCCATTCATCGAGAACTGGCTGGAGCTATATCAGGTATTGGTTATCAATATACGCCAAGTGATAGATTGGGCAGAGAACAAAAATGAGCTTGATTCTCAAAGAGTAGCCGTGATGGGCATAAGCATAGGAGGCATGGCCTCTGCCATAGCCATGGCTGTGGATAAACGAATTACGGCTGGTGTCTTTCTAGTCACAGGCGGGAACATGGAGAACATAAGCTGGAAGAGCAAAAACGACGTGGCACGAATAAGCCACAAGTGCACAGAGTCCCAATGCCATGAGGTATATAGCCACTACCCGCAATATCTGGCTGATATAGAGGAAAAGGGGATTGAAAACGTAATTCCTGCTAAGGAGTGCTTCTTGTTTGATCCAATTAGCTTCGCACTTTATCTCCGTGGGCGCCCCATGCTAATGATTAACGCCGAGCGGGATGATTTTATACCGAGAGATTCCACGCTGGAGTTCTGGGAGATGTGCGGCCACCCTCACATTGTATGGCTTCCCGCAAAGCATAACACCATCTTCCTGCACTATCACTCAATCAGGAGAGAAGTTACTGCCTTTATAGATTCAACTTTTGGGATGGGGCACGAGATTAAGGCATGACCACCAACAGACTAACAAAAAGCCATTTTATGCAATAGAGCAAACACTTCATCGTTTTGTGTCACCACATTTGCCCCTGCCCGACTGTGCGCTTGACATCACCTTTGAGTGGTATACTGTGATAAGCGGGAAGCAGTCTTGGGGATTAAACACATCATGCGAACAGCCATACTTCATAGCGACAAAATGAGGGAATATGACCTGGGGCACGTCCTGACAGGAGAAAGATACGAAAGCTTCATGCGCTTGTTCAGAGAGAAGCTGGGCGATAATCCAGATTTTGAGATTATCGAGCCGGAATATGCCACTGACGCCGACCTAAAACTGGTGCATTCCGAGGAGTATATCCGGCGAGTGGAGAGCTGCGAGTCCCGTGACCCGCACGACACGCCACTCTCACCCGGCGTGGTAAGAGCGGCAAAGCTCATGGCCGGAGCCGGGAAACTCGCCGGGGAGCTAGTTCAATCGGGAGGATTTACCAAGGCCGTTGGAATAGGTGGTGGCGTGCAGCACGCAGGGAGAAATTATGAAAAGGGGTTTGGTATATTCAGTGATGTCGGGATATGCACCGAGAATTTAATGCAAAACTATGGACTGGAGCGGATACTGATACTCGACGCAGATGCCCACGCCGGGGATGGAATCTATGGAATCTTTGCGGCAGACCCCAGAGTACTCTTCATATCTATCCACCAGGATACTCACACCCTCTATCCCGGACCAGGCTATACTAACCCTTCAGGAGAAGGAAAAGGTCAGGGCTATTCGGTGAATGTTCCCTTGCTACCAGGAACAGGTGACCTGGCATACGAGCTTGTGTTAGACAGTATTTTCACTCCGCTGGCGGAGGAATTTCACCCGGAGCTAATAATAATGGTAGACGGCTGTGATACTCACTTCATGGATCGAATCACCAGTATGGGTCTGACATTGCAGGGCATTTATATGATTGGCGATAAGGTCAGACGAACTGCCGACAAAGTGTGTCAGGGTAAAGTGGTAGCATTTGCAGGGTCTGGATACGACCCCAGAGGGATTCTGTTTCCCAAAGGATGGCTGGCCTCCATTTGCGGCTTGACCGGGGTAGAAATCCCTCTTGATGAACCCTACCCGATTCCTCCGGGATACAGGCGCGATTACGCATTGGCGCAGACGAAAACGATAGTAGAAGCCGTCAAGGCAAAATTTGCTTCATACTGGAAGTGTTTTGCCTCCGCCTAGCCTCCCTGGCAGCTAATTCCACCTCCTACACCATGATCCCAATTTCAGTACTGATAAATGGTTAGGCTTCCTCGCCTAACAATCACAGTTCACAATAAACCCTTCGTTGTCCTTAATGCTCTCCTTAAAGCAACGGCACTCCTTGCATACATCAAAACTAACTTTTCCATGTTTGGGACACTCTATGGTTGTTCCATGTTCATTGAAATGAATCTTTCTCTCCCCTTTCGTTGCCACAATTTTGTCCCAATCATCTGTAGGCCAATACCCTGTGAAAAACATCTTTTATCGTTTCTGCCTCCCTTCTCTTCTGTCTTCATGCACGTAGAGACCTCATTTCTATCGTCTCCTTGTTACAGTAAATATCGAAAACCCATGTTCGCTTGCTCTCTCATGAAGGACTTTGAGAAAGTAATCATCATCATCACTTGGCCATGCATTAAAACTAAATGACATCGTGTCTCCTCCCTTTGACAACACCAGTATCATTCTGTCCATTCGCGCGGGCAAGAAATGGATACGCCCCTCAGCAATCTGCACCTTCTCTATATTTTCCCAATAAGTTTCTCTACGTGAAGCAAAAACCGCTACCTTTATGCTTAAATCGGTCGTGCTAACACGCTGAGCAGCTATCGTGAATAGTGTAAGAAGGTACCAGATTGCAAAGAGCGAAAACAATATAGCAAGAAATATGGCAAACAAAGTCGAGTTAAGCAAGAAATAAATAAACCAGCAGCCAATCGCTATAGCTAGAATTAGTAAGCCCTGGGCAAGGTGAGGCGCAAGCGATGTAAAAGTGGAACGGAATAGTTTTTGCTCCATTAAATTCCTCTTTAAAGCCTGTAGCTATCCCGGTAATACACCAGCAAGTACAGTTCTCTGAGCAGGTCAGATTCGTTGTGCCTTATAATCTGCTGCAAATAATCCTCGTCTCGGGTTTCAAGAAATCTTTCCCATAGCATAGGGACATCTTTGCCGCTTATCACTGGCTCGTTGAAATAATGCTCCGCATGGGAAAACAGCTCATCCAATTTAGGCCATTTGAGCTTAAGCGCTTCCGCCTTTTCTTTCCAAGGCCGAAATAGGTCTATTCCCCGTATACCAATCCCCTTGGCTTTAAGAAAGCTTTCTTCGAAGGAGAGATTATAGGCATAAAACGGCTTTGGCAACACTGAAACAAGCTCTGCAATCTGAGCGATAAACGGCTCCTCTCCCCTTGAAGTCCGACACAGTATCTCCAGGCGACTCCCCTGAACATAGCCAAAGACCACTATCTCATCGTAATTACTGTTAAGCCCGGTAGTCTCTATATCAATTAAGGTGCCCCGCGGAATGCTTACCATTAACTCACGCCTGTATGATGTGACCATCTTGGATATCCTTTCCCCTCAGCATTATACAAGCTGGATTACAACAAAGACAGCATGATGAGTTAAAATTAACAACCAGGCAACTTGCTATGTGGTTTCAAAGTGTAGGTAAGCTTCTTATTCTAGCTGGGGCTTTTCTGGCCTTCTTCGGCTTGCTATTGGTCTTCTGGCAACGCATTCCCTTTCTGGGGAAGCTTCCCGGTGACATATTCTTACAGAAAGGGAGCTTTCAGTTCTTCCTTCCCATAGTGACCTGCCTCATAATTAGCCTCTTGCTCACCCTCATCCTGAACTTTGTCATCCATCTATTTAAATGATTGCCAAAGTAACATATAAAGAGAGCGAGCTTTAAAGCTCGCTCTCTTGTGTCCCTTATTCAGTTCTTAAACCACCCCTACTCTTCCACTGCAGCTTCCGGCTGAATACCCGTTGCTCTATCTCTTAAAGAGCCCTTTATTATCAGCGAAGAGCTCGGGGCTTCCGTACGCTCTCTGCCAACGCATTTCACTCAACTACCAGACTCCACGCCCCCTTACGCTGGCGGAGAGCCCGCCTTGGGAAAGAACCATTGACATAACAAAGCTTGCATCCGTGCCATGTCTTCCCTCCTCGCTAAGCAAGGCTTAGCCTACTTTGCTTAGCATTTGAATTATAGCAAATATAGCTATATAAGTCAATTTTTAAGAAGCCCCCTTCTCCACCAGCTTTTCGGCTCAGCTAAAAATGTTAATATAAGGTACCGGAGACAGGGGGAGAAACATATGGACATTTATCAACAATTAAGGGATAAGCTTAGAGAAGCCACCGAAAGAAACAAGGCTAATGCCATACTTCTATCAGGAGGACTTGACACCAGCATCCTGGCTTTCCTTGCCACGCCAGCCATGGCCTTCACAGTGGCTCTAAAAGACTCCCGGGCACCTGACCTCAGCTACTCAGAGAAGGTATCAAGACTTCTAGGAATAGAGCGTAAGAAAATGGAGTTCAGCGTGGAAGAGGCACTCAATACACTTCCCGAAGTTGTAAGAATATTGAGAACCTTCGACCTTGCTTTACCCAACGACCTTTCCATATATTTCGGCCTTAAACTTGCCAGGGAAAGCAACGTTAGCTCAGTTATGACAGGTGACGGTGCCGATGAGCTTTTCGCCGGCTACTCTTATATGGCAAAGCTTCCACCCCAGGAGCTACAAAGATATATAAGCAGACTCTCGAAAAGCTGGCACTTCTCCGCCAATGAGCTTGGCAGGGCTCTGGGCATTGAAGTAAAACAACCTTTTCTAGATGAGGATTTCGTTCGCTTTGCTCTGGAAATAAGCCCGGAGCTTAAGGTCAAAGAAGGCACCGGGAAGTATATCTTGAGAAAGAGCTTCGAGGATTTAATCCCGCAGGAAATACTATGGAGGAAAAAGGAGCCTATAGAGTATGGCTCGGGTTCCACCAGACTTCATGAGCTGATAAACAGCATGGTCTCCGATGAAGAGTTCCAGCGGGTAAGGGAGGAAACAGGTATAAAATTCATAAATAAGGAGCATTCCTTTTATTATCGCATCTATAATGAGGTAGTGGGAGAAATACCTAAAGCCTCACCCTCGGCTCCCTCTCCTTTTACTGGAGAGGGATGGGGTGAGGTAAAAAGCTGCCCCTGCTGCGGGGCGGCATTAAGTAAATCACACTGTAGAGTCTGCGGCTTTTCGCGACCTCTCACCTTGCCAGCAGTCCAAACTCCCTGAGCTTCTCAGACAAGAGCCTGAGATTTCTTATGAAAGAGGGTCCTGAGTGCGTTAAAGGGAGGTCTTTCTCCAGGGTTAGGGCTATCTTGCCCTTCTCCACTGCATCCACCCTCTCCCAACCCCTGCTTTTTACTAGCGAGGGAATATCAGCTTCCTTAATCCCCTGATGGCTTTCAAAAATAAATAAGATAAAGTTGGGGTTCGCAGCAGCAACATCTTTAAAATCAGGTGTAAAGTATGTCAGAGGCTCCTCTCCAAAGATGTTACAGGCCCCGGCGACGTGAATAAGGTCATTAACGAAAGTTAAGTCACCAACTGTCGTGGAGGATTTATCAGGCCATACTATCTCAAGATAAACCCTCGGCCTCTCTTCATACCTTAGCTGCACCCGGGAGGCTTCGATTTCCCTGGCGAGTCTTTCTCCAAGCTCCCGTGCCTCCTTGTGCTTGCCTACGAGCGCCCCTATAAGAAGAACATTCGCTATTATTCCGTAAAGACTAAATGCAAGGGGTATGGGAAAAACCTGATATCCCTTTGAATGTAATTCTCTGGCCACCTCCCTCTGTATGCCTGTGGTAGTCAATACAAGGTCAGGTTTTATCTCTTCAAGGCGTTTATAGTTCACTTCGGTAACAGAGGAAACAGATTTTTGCTTAAGCCCTTTAACAAAAAAACGGCACCAGGATGAGACCCCCAGCAACTCCTCCCCAATTCCTATATCCACCAGGGTTTCAGTAACTGAAGGATAAAGGCTGGCTATTCTCTTTGGCTTTTCCGGGACATCGACATAATCCCCTAAAATCTCGTGGAAAACTCTGGGCATCTTCTCCTCTTTACCAACTCAGCCAGGATACTAATTAGGGAACGAAATTATATCACAAAGCTTGCCATCACCGCTTAGCTCAGCTAAGGACTGAAAAGGGCTGTGTCTTCCACAGCCTTAGCTTCCTTGACTTCTCTACCAGTAAGCCCTATAGTAGGTACAAAAGGAGGTATTAAGATGGGTAGAGCGGTAAAGATAAACATTACTCTGCCTGAGGAAGAGCTAAGAGAGGTAGATA
>Ga0209121_10000196_pt1 | contig 62811 bp, 56 predicted proteins | sample Cruoilmetagenom3_FD_187292 | JGI IMG/M metagenome (GOLD analysis project Ga0209121, IMG submission 187292) | Oil polluted marine microbial communities from Coal Oil Point, Santa Barbara, California, USA - Sample 3 (SPAdes) (version 2) | ecosystem: Environmental > Aquatic > Marine > Oil seeps ...
AAGAGATACCAATACGTGGACACGCACATCGTGCAGATGATATTGCCACTTTTATACGAATAAGAGACGAATTTGGTGTTAACCTTGTTATAGAGCATGGAACCGAATCTCATTTGATTGTTGATTTTATAGCAAAGAAAAGTGTTCCCATTGTAGTTGGGCCTTCCCTTTCTGCACGAGTTAAGGTTGAACTAAAAGAGATAACATTCAAGACACCAAAAATCCTTTACGAAAATGGTATCCTCTTTGCAATAATGACAGATGCTCCTGTCCTCCCTATTAATTCGCTACCGCTCATGGTGGGTTACTCGATAAAGGAAGGAATCCCCTGGGAAGAAGGCCTTAAGGCAGTTACATCCAATGCAGCGAAAATCTGTGGAGTATCTGATAGAATTGGCAGAATAAAAAAAGGCATGGATGCTGATATAGCAGTTTTTGAAGGGGACCCATTCTCAATTAAAGGTAGATGCACACTCACAATTGTGGATGGTAGGGTAGTAAACAACCAGTGTAAGGGATAGATAACGAAGTTTCATAGGGGTATGTTTATCCGTAAGTTAATAAAAAATGCGGAAGAGGGGATTTGAACCCCTACGGCTTTAAAGCCACTGGACCCTGAACCCAGCGCGTCTACCAGTTCCGCCACTTCCGCATATTTAGAATATAGTGGGTCATCTCTTAGTGTCAAGAGGTATACGAGAGGGGAGGTTGGGGTAAACCCCAATGCTACTATCGTGCGGAACTAAAAAAGGATATTACGAAACAGCGATAATATGGATACAAAAACGCTGATAAAGGAAAAAGCAAGAAAAATTGGGTTTGACCTTGTGGGGATAACTGTTCTCGCTCCATCTAAATACAGGGAAATGTATGAAAATTGGCTCAAACATGGCATGCATGCTGACATGGATTATCTAAAGAGAACAAATGAGGTCAGGCTTTCCCCGTTATTAAAATTTAGTTGGGCAAAGAGCATTGTGATGGTGGGTGTAAATTATTATCAGGGTCCACTACCCGACCTTAAAAAGGGAGAGGTTCGGATATCTCGATACGCAATAGCAAGGGATTATCATCTTGTTTTAACAGAAATGCTTAAAGAACTTTCATTGTTTATAACCTCAAAAACAAAAAGCAGGCGAACAAAATATTACACGGATACAGGACCTATTATGGAAAAAGAATTAGCACAAAGAGCAGGTCTGGGATGGATAGGGAAAAATACCCTCCTCATAACAGAGGAGTTTGGCTCCTGGGTTTTCCTTGGAGAGATACTCTTAGACATTACCTTAAAGCCTGATAAACCCTCTATAGATAGATGTGGGGATTGCAAATTATGCCTGGATTCCTGTCCCACAAATGCTATAATCAAACCGCACTGCCTTAATGCCAACCTCTGCACTTCTTATCAAACCACAGAGAACCGAAGGGATTTGCCTGATTGGTTCCCTTCTATAGGCAACCCTTTCATATTTGGATGCGATATCTGCCAGGAAGTGTGTCCCTTCAATAGAAATGCGAAAATAACAAATATAAAAGACTTCCTACCCCAAAAACCCCTCATAAATCCAAATATTGAATATTTAGGCAGGTTATCCAGAGATAAATTTAAAAGCATTTTTAGAGAAACCCCGATAGAATGGGCGGGATGGGATATATTTACGAGAAATATAAGGGCATTTTCTAAAAAGGATAAAAGGGCTTGACTTTTCGGTTTATCCACATATCCTAATCAGAAAAGGAGGTACATATGAAGAAATTGTGGTTGCTACTCATACCCTTGTTTTTTGTTTTAACATCCTGCACCGGAGAAGCTCCAAGTGGTAAGTTAGCACAACTGCAGGAACAGATAGACCAGATCACCAAAAAATTAGAAGGTGGTGAAGGATTACAAGCAAAGGGAGAGACCACTGATATCGAAGATGCCATCAAGGACCTTAATAACAACATAGATAAGCTCCAAAAGAAAGTTGACGAACTTGGTAAAAAGATTGCTGACCTGGATTCAAGATATACATCGCACGTTAAGAAATACCATCGATAAGATATCATAGATATTAAATATCATAGATATAAGGAGGGATAAATGAAAAGATTAACATTACTATTGGTTATTGCTTCTTTATTGATAGTTGTGGGCTGCAGTGAAGAAGGAGTAGAAGCAATAAATCCTCCCAGCAATCTGGAAATAGTAGAGGCGGATGGGCTCGAGATTACAATAGGCTGGGATGAGAGTACAACTGCTGATATTGATGGATATATAGTCTATCTTGGCACTAACGCTATCGACACCGTTGGTACTGTAGCGGTAACCAATATAACCCCGCTTGCCTTAGGAACAATCACCCTCAAGGCATATAAGGGTGATAACACGAGTGACGCCTCGAATGGGGTAACGACTACGGTAGTTACGGCATCCAATCAGACTATATATGCCTATAACATTACAGCTCAGCCATCTGGATATGGTTGGGATGAGAATGGAACCGGGACAGTGTATAACTTCACACAGCAGGATTCCCTTGTGATAGATATTTATCTTGACGAAGAGCTCGACCTTGCAAGCCCACATACATGGACTCCCCCAAAATGGAATACAACACAGATACAAAGGGTCTCCAGTGATGTTGCAGTTGCTCCCACTTCAGGATACTGGAACGCAGCACATGCTTATGAGGATTCAATCTATGTGGTAAAATTACCGTCTCACGGCCCAGGCAATGACGAGCAATACCTAAAACTAAAATTGACAAATGTAAATACCACCGATTCACTGGTCACCTTTGAATATACCTTCCAGCCATTGGAGAAATACCTTAGATTCGAATAAAATTTAAAACAAGGAAACCGTTAATAGAAAAGCCCCTGCAAACACAGGGGCTTTTCTTGCGTTCATAGCGTTGATTGCGTCCATTGCGTCTATAGCGTCTATAGCGTTCCTTGCGTCGAGCGTCCAGCTTTTAGGTCGCGGTTTCATTTGACTTTGGACATCGGACATTGGACATTGGACTAACAAAAACTACTCAACTATTTAACTATATCTGTGTTTATCAGTGAAAATCAGTGTCCAATTCAGGGGTTAGGATATAGGATATAGGGGTTAGGATTTGGAGGTGTGTATTTTTACACAGAAAATTATTCTTCTCTGTGTCCTCTGCCTGCCCCGTAGGGAGGAACCGACCGTATCGGGGTGTCTCTGTGGCATTATTAGGTGTTTGATCTTAGGTCTTGGGTCTTAGTTTTTTTTACCAACTTAACGACTCAACTACTCAACTATTTAACTTTTTTACTCTGCGTGTATCTGCTGTTTCATTTGACTTTGGACTTTGGACATCGGACATTGGACAAACAACTCTGTGTCTCTGTGGCAGAAAAATCAGTACGAATCAGTGAAAATCTGTGTCAAAAAAAGGTTGGGTGGGGGTGCTATCTTTAATTATCGAGAAAAATGTCTATATCCACGAGGTTGCATCTTTGCTCCGTCTATATAAACCCCCTCTCCCGGAGAAACCCTACCAATAAGGTGAACAAAGGCCTCTTTTATCTTATCCGGTGAAGTGAAGAGGAGTTCAAACTCTTCACCTGATGTCAGCACGGTTTCCGTGAGATTAAGGGAATACTCTTCTGCAAAGTCCTCGCATTCAGGGCACACCGGGATTTTTGAATAATCAATATCCAACCTTTTTTTGCTCTCTTCCGAGAGGTGATATGAGTCAATAAGTAAACCATCGGAAACATCAAGCATAGAGGTAATATGGTAATTCTTATTGAGGTATAATCCTTCCTCACATCTTATTTCAGGTTTTAAATGATATTTCCTTACAGGGGATTCTATCCCGTTCTTGAGTGCGTAAAGTCCCATCTTTGAACCACCAATGCTGCCTGTTAGATATAAAAAATCCCCTGTGTTTGCACCAGAGCGAGAAACTGGATTAAGGGATTCGCCACCTACTGTTATTCCTAAAATTATAACAGTCGAACGAAATGTATCACCCCCAATGAGTTTCACCGAGTATATATCTTCCAGTTCTTCCATCCCCTTTATTAGTAAATTAACATCATCTATTGTATTATCACTCTTAAGGCCAAGGTTCAGGAGATACCAGAGAGGTTTGCCCCCCATAGCTGCAATATCGCTAAGAGCAGCAGCAAGGGCTTTATACCCAATATCCCTATAAGAAAAATAAGAGGGAGTAAAATGAACTCCCTCTATCATTGAATCAGTTGTTAATAGTAATTTTTCTTCTATTAAAACTGCATCATCGCCTATCCAAACTCTCTTCTTTCGAAGATTCTGGATTACCAGATTTTCAAGGTCGGAGTTAGTATTTCCCAGTTCCTGTTTTATTCTATAACTCTTTCCTTACCTTACCGCATTCTTTAGGCTTTTACCGGCCCTGAAGACTGGAACATTCCTCGCGGGAACATTAACAGTCTTAGAAGGATTTTGCGGGTTCCTTGCAATACGGGCTTTTCTGTATTTCACATCAAATACACCAAACCCTACAAGAACTACTCGGTCTTTTTTCTTCAGTGCTTTCGTTATGTTTTTGACCAAACTTTCTACCATATCCTGGGCATCTTTTTTCTTACAACCTACATCTTTTACAACCATATCAATCAACTCTTTCTTGTTCATAAACGCCTCCTTTTATTGTTATATAAAGATTTAAGCATTATTTGCCTATATGTCAAGGGTTTTTTTATTTTTTTCTTAGAAGCTCTGGAAATGGACGGCTTCCACCACATTACCTAAAAAGCACCTCGAGAGGACTAAAATAAGCAGAAAATTTATCATTTCACCTAAAAGTTCTTAAAAAATCCAAAAACAAATAATAGAACAGAGATTAAGCCTTGCAAATAAAGCATAAGAGGGGACTTATCCCCCAATCCCCTCTAAATGTCAAACTCTCTTATGATCTTTAGTATTTCAGAAGTAGATGTAGCTTCCTTTAAAGCAGTTCTAAACTCTTCCTGGCGGCACATCCGTGAGATACGGGCGAGAACATTGATATACTTTTTCTTTGCATCCTCTGGTGCAACAATAAGGAAAACCATATAGACGGGTTTCCCATCCAACGACTGAAAATCCAGACCTCTTTTCACAACGGCAACGGCAAGGAGAAGATCTTTAACCGCTTCAGTACGCGCATGAGGTATTGCTATACCTTCTACTACACCTGTGCTTTCTAATTCCTCTCGTTCCCTGATTTTGTGCAAGATTGGCTCTCTTGTCATTATCAGCCCCTTACTTAAGGCTTTATCTACCATCATTTCTATCAATTTAAATTTATCTTCGATACTATCCAGAACAAGTATCAAATCTTCATCCAATAGTTCTTCAATCATTATCTCCCTCCCTCTTTTTCAATGAGAACTGGACATGGGACATGTTCTATCAACTGTTCTATTATCTTCCCATACTTCCAACCTTCTCTCCCTGCGCTTCGCTTATATCCCACAACAAGCAGTTCAATCTCTCTCTCCTTCACAAAACTTCGGATTATATTTATCGGGTTACCTTCCTTTAGAAACAGAGCTGTCCTTACCCCGTTATCCACAGCTTTTTCCTCAAGATGATAAAGATATTTCCAGCCTTCTTCTTCTATCTCTATTGCTGTGTCGACTTCGTCTGTCCCTCTGAGTTTTGAAATAGTTCTTACCATTTCTTGATCCACAATAAATAGGGCAAACAGGCTGGCAGAAAGACTCTTACTGAGCTCAATAGCCCTGTCCCAGGATGATCTCATTTCTCCTGACACTATATACAATAAAATTCTTTCCATTACTGGTGTCCCCCTCCTTTTAACCTTTTCCTTCTAAAGAATTCCTCCCTCTCCTCCTCTTCCAGAGACTCCTCTATACGCTGTATCTCCTCTTTATAGCGAGGTATAAACATATTGCTAAGCGCATTTACCCTCTTCTGTGTTTTGTTTATTTCCTGACCTAACCTCCAGAGGAGGACCTCTTTTGCCGCCCACTCAGCAAGGAGCTTTATTACCTCCCTGAATCGTGTATAGGCAAGATCAAAATTCTCATCAGTAGACTGGAGGGAGACCCCGCATCCCTCCTCTGGAACTTCAACGAGAAGTTCTGGAACGGGTATTCCCATAACAGATCTCATCCTTATATCCACGGAAGGCTCTTCTCTCCCTTCGGAATATCTTCTAAGGTCCCTTTTGCCCATGGAAACGAATGCGGCCTCCAGTGCCATATAAGCTTCTTTCAGATTTTCTGTCACTTCCTCTTCCTTATCCTTATATCCATGAACATTGTTCATAAGTTCCATTATCATAACTTCCCTTTTCTCGTCCAGAAGAGTATACCCTTCCTCTGCCACTAATAATTCTTTTTTCAACTTCAGGAGATTACTATATGTGGGTGCTATTGGCATTTATTTACCCCAGTACTTTTCGATTTCTTCCCTGGATACCCTGGTGAGTTCTGACTCGGGAAGGTTACTTAAGACCTGCCAGCCTAATCTCAGGGTCTCCTCCATAGAACGATTCTCCGTTTTACCCTGCTTCTGAAATTCTTCTTCAAAGGCAATCCCGAATTTGAGATAATTTCTATCTATCTCGGATAATTCCTCCTCTCCTATTATGGAAGCAAGCGAACGAATCCTCATAACACTTGAATAAGATGCATATAACTGACTGTAGAGGTGGGGATGGTCTTTTCTTGTCTGTCTCTCACCTATACCATCCTTCATCAATCGTGAAAGTGAGGACAAGATATCAATTGGAGGGTAAATGTCTCTTTGATGTAATTCTCTTGAGAGTACAATCTGTCCCTCAGTGATATATCCTGTAAGATCAGGTATCGGATGGGTAATATCGTCATTAGGCATTGTAAGTATAGGAATTTGGGTTATGGTTCCTTCCTTACCCTCAACCCTACCAGTGCGCTCATAAAGGGTAGCAAGGTCACTGTATAGATACCCGGGATATCCTTTCCTGGAAGGAACTTCCCCTCTTGCTGATGCAACCTCACGCAAAGCTTCACAGTAGTTTGTAAGATCGGTCATAATCACAAGAACATGTCGACCTTTCTGAAATGCAAGATATTCTGCCACAGTCAATGCACACCTCGGGGTGATTAGACGTTCCACCGAAGGGCTATCAGCAAGATTAAGAAAAGTAACAAGGTGACCAAGAGCTCCTCCTTCTTCAAACTTTCGTAAGAAAAAGGATGCATCATCGGCTTTTATACCCATTGCGGCAAATACGATGTTAAAATTCTCTTCCCTTGCGATCTTTGCCTGATTGACGATCTGAACAGCTATCTCATTATGGGGTAATCCTGCACATGAGAATATCGGGAGTTTTTGCCCACGAATCAGCGTAGTAAGACCGTCAATAGCTGATATACCTGTGATTATATTGTCCCTTGGGTATTCCCTCGCTTCAGGATTTAAAGGATAGCCATTCACATCCAGCTCTTCCTCGCCTATTATCTCTCCTCCGCCATCAATAGGGCTACCAAGTCCATCAAATGTCCTGCCAACCATCTCTTCTGAGACAGGAAGTTTCATAGGACTTCCAGTAAATCGAATTCTAACCCGTTCCCGGTCTATACCAGAGGTTCCGGCAAAAATTTGACACACAGCTCGGTCCCTGGTCACTTCAAGAACTCTACCGAGTCTCTTTATACCCTTCTGCTCTATCTCAATCAATTCCCCAAAACCAACACCTTCTACACCTTCCACAATAAGTAGGGGGCCTGTTATTCCCAAAGCACCTATATGTTTCTTCTGGTATATACTACCCATACTCCTCCTTAAGTCTTTCGAATTCACCTTTCATTCTGTCTTCCAGTTCGTCAAACTTATCAATCTCTTCATTTCTAATCTCCATACCCATCCTCTTAATCTCAGCAAATATAGGGAGTTCAATGACCTTAAAGAGGGGAACTCCTCTCTCCAATAGATCCTTTGCACCATCTCCGAAATCCAGAATTGTCTTTATCATTCTGTATTGTTTTATGGGACTGCAATATGCATCTACATCTGATAAGGCATTTTGCTGTAGAAATCCTTCTTTGATAAGTTCGGCTTGCTTAAGAATCAACCTTTCTCTCTCAGGGAGGGCTCCCTCTCCTACCAGCTGGACTATCTGACTAAGCCGGGTTTCCTGCTGGAGCACTTCCATAACCGAACTTCTAAGACCTTTTATTGGCACATCTTTTTCTTCCCACCAACTACTAACATCATCGATATACCCTGAATAGGAATCAGTCCAGGATATGGCCGGATAGTGTCTTGAATATGCCAAATCTTTATCCAGAACCCAGAATGTACGAACAAAACGTTTTGTGTTACTTGTAACCGGTTCCGAAAAATCTCCACCAGGGGGTGAAACCGCGCCAATTATCGAAACGGAACCAACCCTATCTTCAAAAACTTCCATCCTCCCACCTCGTTCGTAGAACTCCGCTAACCTGGACCCAAGATAAGCCGGATAACCTTTTTCTGCTGGCATTTCCTCCATTCTACCGGATATTTCCCGGAGAGCTTCTGCCCACCTTGAAGTAGAATCCGCCATAAGCGCCACATCATAACCCATATCACGGAAATATTCTGCTATAGTAATACCTGTATAAATACTGGACTCCCTTGCTGTAACCGGCATATTGGATGTATTTGCGATAAGGATAGTCCTTTCCGTAAGGGATTTCCCTGACCTTGGATCTTTTAGTTTGGGGAACTCCTCTAAAACCTGAGCCATTTCATTTCCTCTTTCTCCGCAACCGATATAGATGATGATATCCGCATCAGCCCACTTAGAGAGGGAATGCTGGGTTACAGTCTTCCCTGTTCCAAACCCTCCTGGTATTGCTGCAACACCTCCCTTTGCAATGGGGAAAATAGAATCAATTACTCTCTGACCCGTAAAGAGTATTTCTTTAGGTGGAAGCCTCTTCTTAAACGGTCTCCTCTTTCGAACCGGCCATCTATGAAATAGTTTGATATCTTTTCTCTCTCCATCTTTCCCTTCCACTATACAAATAATATCATCAACCTTATAAACAGGGGAGCTTATTATTTCTACTACCTTTCCGGATATTCCTGGTGGTATCAGTATTCGATGATTTATGAGGCTTGTCTCTTTGACCTCCCCTACTATTGTATTCGAGTAGACTATATCCCCTTCCTTTAAGTGAATATCAACCCTCCATTCCTTATCCCTTGAAATTGGCGGGGATTTTATACCCCTCTTTATAAATATGCCATGTTCTTTTTTTAAAACCGTTAAGGGACGCTGGATACCATCAAATGTCTCGCCTATAAGGCCTGGTCCCAATTCGACAGATAGGGGGCTACCTGTTCCATATATCTTTATATCTGGACGAATTCCTGTTGTATCCTCATAAACCTGGATCGTTGCCTCGTCTCCATTTATCTCAATGACCTCACCTATGAGTTCTTCATCCCCAACCCTGACTTCTTCATTCATAACAATATCAGAAGTTTCCCTTGATACTACAATGGGACCAGAGATACGATAGAGTATTCCTTCACCCATTGTCTACTCCTAACATTGAAATTATCAAATTTCTATTTTCTCTAATTAGATTCTCTCCGAGGAGGTGAAAACGGAAATCATACTCAATCTTCTCTCCTCTTAAGAGAAATCCTGGCTCAAGAGACTCAATCTCTATCTTCAAATCCTCGATTCCTTCTCCTATTTCCTCATATATATCCTTATCTTCCTCCCTTGTAATAAGTGTCATCCCCCTTTTTTCAGTATGGATAATTTCCTTGCATTTTGATTTAATCCAGCCGTTAAATTCACCTTTTTTTAACATTTCGAGCATCCTTTCTTCAACATCGGTGATTAGGAATTCAAAGAGCTTCTGGCGAAGAGTAAGGCTTTTTTTTCTTTCATCAATCAGCTTCTCTGATACTATTCTCCTTTTCTCGATCTCGAGCAACCCTTCCCCTTTCTTTCTGGCTTCTCCTTCTATAACTTTCCCCCCTTCTCTTGCTTTCTTAATTATACGCTGCCTTGCCTTCTTAGCCCTTGTGATTAACTGCTCTGCTTCTTCGGCAGCCTTGTCCAGCATCTTTTTTTCTAATTCCTTAATACCTTTTTTCATATCTTTATAGATAATACCCGGTTGATCAATTGCAATGCCCTGCCTCTTTCCTTCCAACCAACCTTAGAAGGAATTTCTACCACAAGAGGCATTTCCCCCTTGGTCTTCTGCTGCTCGACCTCCTCTCTTATCAGGTTAGCTTCATTTTCTGTTATAAACAAGAGCCCTAATCCCTCTTCCACAAGGGATTTCTCAAATTCACCCAGAACGGTCTCCTTATCCCTTGCTACTACTGCGAATACCCCTGAGAGTTTAAAGCCGAGGCAGGTAAATTCGTCACCTATAACTTTTATCTTCATCTACATTCTTTCTTATAACAAAACTTCACTTGCTTTGCAACCTTCTGGCTCGTATTTTTGAACATTTTGCATCCTATCTTTTCCTTTGCATCTCCGGAAGAGATAGATGATGAAGGTTGGGTGTCATCCTCATATCTTACCTAATATAAGTACCGCAACGATAAGACCCCAGATGGAAAGTCCCTCAGCAAGTCCTGCAAAAACAATAGCACTACCCATAATCTCTGGTTTTTCAGCAAGAGCAGCCATTGCAGCAGCTCCAATCTTAGAGAGTGCAATCCCTGCTCCTATCACAGAAACAGAAATAGAAAGGCCTGCTGCAAGAAATGCAAATCCTACCGATTGCCCACTAACTATAGCTGTCCCCGTTTCTTCTGCACCAAACAGGGTCAAAGGGGTAACAATAATGACTACTCCTATGAGCATGAGTAAAGATGCGGCAGCTATAAATCCAATGTTAAGTGTTTTCAATCTCTCTATAAGTTTAGGACCATTCATAAAACCTCCTATGATATTTTTATTGGTTCATACATTAATTTACCCTTTTCAAAAAACCTGGAATAGAACTCATAGTATTCCAATCTGAGTGCCTGGATGAATACAATCATTCCTTCAAGAGCTATAATGAAAAGGTTTCCGGTAATAAGTGTTGAAGATCCTCCAAAACCAGCCATTTCTCCAACCATTTCAGCAATTGTGATTACAGAAATAGTAAGAATGACATGCCCTATATTGAATGCAGCAACTCGAATAAACGAAAGGGTATTGGAAATCATGGCAAGGGATAGATGAATCATCTCCCCAAGGGATATGAGAAGATGGTCTGTATTGAGACCTTCTGTTAGCGCCTCTTTTAAGGGTTTCCCCAGAGCAATAACGAGGACTGAGACAGCTGTAACTACGGCTTCAGAGATTATTACCTTTCCCGGGAGTTCTTTAATTACTGAAAAAACAAGAAAAATCATCGAGAGATAGAAAACGAACCCAGGTAAACCCCCACCTGATAGAAACAGTTCCTCCTTATCTGCTTTCAAACTCCCCTCAATAATACGTAGTATGAATCCTATGATCACCACTCCAATTCCGAGATAGACCGCCAGGAGCATAGCCCTCTCAGGTTCTTCAAAGGGAGAAAACCAGATCGGAAGGAATGGGTGAGTTCCAAAGAACTCCCCAAATAGGATTCCAAAAATAACCGAAGAGATGCCCATGACAATAGGGAAAAGAGCAAACTTCCGCAAAGGCCGGAGAAAATATAATACTACTCCAATAAGTATAAGAACCCCTCCATGTCCCATATCTCCAAACATAATACCGAACATAAGAAGGAAGGAGAAGAACGTAGGGATGGTCGGGTCGATTCCTCGGTATGAAGGTGCGCCATACGTCTTAACAAGGAACTCAAATGGGCGAAACAACGAGAGATTGTTGAGTTTCGTTGGGGCATTATCAGCATCCTCGCTACTTCTCTTTACTGTCTCTTCAAAAAGGGTGTATAGACCAACCTCTCCGCATTTTTCCTTTAAGGCTGGTATAACCCTACTTGGAAGATATGCATCAATAAAGAATACATTTTCTGTTCTTGCCATACGGTTTACCCAATCGAGCTCCGTAAGGGATATCTCTACATCCCTTCTTAAACCCAATATCCTCTCCAGAACATTTGTTCCCATCTCATTAATAGAAGACTGTATATGAGCTTTCTCTTCTTTTATCTCCCAGAACCCTATCTCAATTGAATCCTTTAATTTTAAGATAGAACCTTCCAGTTCGTTAAAACCGGTTACTTCTGCAAAGCGGAACTGTTTCACCATTCTCTCTACTATCTCTTCCTCACCTTCTGGATAGAATAACGTTATTGGAATTCTACCCATTTCTTCTGGTCTCATGAACGCGAAAATATCCGTCTCCTCTATTATATCTTCTAAGGGTTCCTTTTCATCTGCAGGAATCGTTCCGCCTATCATTCTAAAGAATTTACCTTCCCTTAAATCCTCTATAGGAGTGTCTGCCTCAGGAAGGAGTGCGAGAAGTTCAGAGATGATATTAAGCTCTGTTTCCTTCTTCTTCAGGGTCTTTAATTCTTCCTGCTTCCCCCCCAACTCAACCTGGAACCTATCAAGAAACTCTTTTGCTTCCTTTTCTACCACTGTCGCATCCACCGAACGGATCGGGAGTTTTTTTTCTGGTATTATATCAAAGTATTCTATAATCCTCTCCATATTCTCTTTATACTCTTTTAAATTCTGATAGGCCTCTTTATATCTTGGTTCCTTTAAATCTTTATCCGAGAAATCAACTATATGAAATTTACCTTCCTTGCCAAAGAATTCGAGAACCTCTGTGAGGTCATCTTTTGTTGCGGCCAGGAGAAATTGAGTCATCAATTCAGGAACCCACATATTATGAAACACCTATTATCTTTTTAAGCCTGTCCTCTTCCATATTCAACAACTTTGCACTGTAAATTGAGATTATTTTCTCCATCTTGAAATCAAGTAGAATGAAAAATGCAAGGATAGCCTTCATAGTGAACATTCTCATCTTGAACCCTCTATAGCAAATCCTGGAACACTCCTTTATCATAATGACCCTACTTAATCCTTCGGTCTCCTCGATATTTTGATAAACATTGCCTTCAGGTATCAAAAATCGCTTTATCTCGAACCATTTCATCCCGTAAAATTGCCTCAGCCGATATATCCAGACTTGATTTATCAGGTCTATCCAATCTAGAATAAGTTCACCTGTCTCGGTTCTATCAGAGGATGGGAGCCTCTGAGAAGTCTTAATTAAAATTTTGTAGTAATAATGATCAAGTGGTATCTCTATATCAGATATCCTTTCAGTTTCTCTGTACCTGGAATAACCCTGCCTCCAGGCTTCTTCCCAGAATCCCTTTTTCATCGAATCATCAATCTCGGAAAAATCAAGATTCTCTCTCTCAAGGTAGAGTTGGTAGCTACTCATACCACCACGAAGCACTGCTTTTATGTCCTTGAGTTCATAAATCTTCATGTAGGTATGAAAGAAATCTTTAGGAGAACCAAAGAGACGATCATAAACCACTTTACCAAGCTCAAATGGTATTAAAGAGAAATGTCTTTCTATATTGATACCCTTTAAGGGAAATCTCTTAAGAATATTCAGCTCTCTTATACGACTATTATATCCCGAAAGCCCCTTTGCTTTTATAAGATATTCAATTTCTCTCTCTGTGGGTAAGAAAGAGTATATAGCCCTGAGTTTAGGATAAATTGAATAATACATTCACCTTTTCAATAATTTACCAATGAGATTATCTATAAGTTCGTCCCTGGAGTTGTTGTAACGGTCGAGAAGATCGTTCTCTAAATCCTTAGATTCTTTTTCTACATCCTTTTTTTCGCGGTCACGAACACTATTGACTTTCGTTTTATACTCTGCAATTATTGATTTTGACTTCTTTTTCGCATCAGCAATGATACCTTTACTATCCTTTTCCGCTTCCCTTCTTATCGTATCCGCTTCCTTTTCCGCTTTCATAAGAGTGCTTTTTGCCTTTCTTTCTATCGCAAGAACTTCTTTAATCCCGTCTCTCGTCATCTTCCTGTCTTCTTTTGTATTTCTTGTATTCAACCACTATAAAATACACCATCCCAAAAAAGATAACTGCTCTTATGAATATAAAAAACCACAATAAAACAAGGGACATTCTATCCATAAACCCAAGATAGAGACCTAATTTAAAAAGTCAAGGTTATATATATCTAAGTTATCTTCCATCTAATTTGTTGACAAATAATATTAAAGAAATATCATTAAATTATGAACATTCATGAGACATTAATCGATATTGGAATAAAATTATCATTAGAGAAGGATCTAAACCGATTACTTGACCTTATACTAGAGAACGCTCGTTATATATGTAACGCAGATGCAGGTACTCTGTATCTAAGAGAAAAAGATTATCTCCGCTTTTCAGTCTCTCAGAACACCACGCTTGAGACAAAAATGGGTAAGGAGGAATTTAGTAAACTACTCTCTCCTCATACTATCCCTATATCTAACACTTCTATCGCCGGGTGGAGTGCAGCAAACAAAGATGTGCTCAATATAGAAAATGTATACGAAATAAATCGTGCTCCATATTCCTTTGATAGAAAATTCGATAAGGAAACCGGGTATAGATGTTGTTCAATGCTCACTGTCCCTATGATAGACAGGGAAAACACCCTTATAGGGGTTTTTCAATTAATAAATAAAAGACCGGTGGAAGGAGAGGAGCATTTTACCAAACAGGATGAAAAAGTAGCCAGAGCACTTGCCTCTCAGGCAGCTGTTGCCATTAAAAATACACAACTCACGGAGGGACTGAAATCCGCACAACTTGAAACTATTTTCAAATTGGGTCTCGCTGCCGAATACAGGGACAAAGAAACCGGCAACCACATTAAAAGGGTCTCCGAATTTTCAAAGGCCATAGCTCTGAACTTATCGCTCACTGATGATATGATAGAAACGGTATACTATGCCAGTCCACTCCATGATGTTGGAAAAATAGGCATCCCCGATGAAATTCTAACAAAAAGAGAGGGACTCACGCCAAAAGAATGGGAAATAATGAAGACTCACACAACCATTGGCTACGAAATATTGAAGGATTCAGAATCAAAAGTCATACAGACCGCTTCACTCATCGCATACACGCATCATGAAAGGTGGAATGGGAAGGGCTATCCAAGAGGGCTATCCGGTGAAGATATACCCCTATCCGGTCGAATAGTTGCCCTTGCCGACTTCTTTGATGCCGTAACCTCATCCAGACCGTATAGGGAGAAACCATTTCCTCTACCTCAAACACTCCGAATAATAAAAGAAGAAACAGGTAAGCATTTCTGCCCCAAAGTAACTAATGCCTTCTTTGGCAGTCTCGATAGGGTAAGAGAAATCCATTTCGCCTTATCACACAATAACAGGAAATAACACTATCCTTAGATTTAATACCTCTAAAATAAAATATTTCTCCAAAGTTTCATCTTTTAGTTTATGAGTAAATTAACTAAAACCCAAATCGAGCGATTCTTAGCAATTAAGCTATCTTTTATCTATCGAAATTTAGCAATATTATTCTTTCTAAAAAATAGAGTTTTGGGGAATATTTCACCCCTCGGGTAAACGCAATAATTTGTCATTGCGATTCCTTGAATTGAGATTCCTTCACCCTGAGGAATAGGAGTTCATCACCTGTGTAGGCACGGTTTTAACCGTGCATATAAAATGGAGTAGAGGCAATTCATGAATTGCCACTACAGGTTTCGCGCTTGTAGGCACGAATTTATTCGTGCAATTGTAGGAGCGACATCCCTGTCGCGATTTCAAACCGTAAGTTTTTTGTTTAAGTGTAAAAGGCGTAAATAATATCAATGCCTTAAACCAAGTGGCTGAATTTTCCCGGCGGTACCAGAATGAACTATTGACAATACTATTAAAAGAACTATGATTAAAAAACAATGAATCCCTATAGATCGTTAATCGACATTGGTATTAAATTAACATCTGAACAGAATCTGGATAGATTGCTTAATCTGATACTACAGAATGCTCGAACCATCTGTAACGTTGACGCGGGAACTCTTTATTTAAAGGAAGGAGAATCTCTCCGCTTTTCAGTCTCTCAGAACACCAGTCTTGAATTAAAGATGGGTAAGGAAAAATTCCAGAATCTATTTATACCCTTCACCCTTCCTATATCAAATCAATCCATTGCTGGTTGGTGCGCTAAGAACTTAGAAACACTTAACATTGAGGATGCTTATAAAATAAAGGATGCCCCGTATTCGCATAACAGTAAATTCGATGAGGAAACAGGTTATAGAACAAAATCAATGCTTACCATCCCAATTAAGGATAAGGATGACCGCCTTTTAGGTGTCCTACAACTTATAAATAAGAAAGGGGATAAAGGAAAAAAGGTATTTACCAGGCAAGATGAGAAAGTTACTGAAGCAATTGCTTCCCAGGCAGCTGTTGCAATTAAGAACGCCAGGTTAACTGAGGAACTGAAATCTGCCCATCTTGAAACAATTTATAAGTTAGGGCTTGCAGCTGAATCCAAAGACGAGGGAACTGGAAACCATGTTAAGCGAGTATCCGAGATTTCAAGGATAATAGCAGAAGGTTTAGGATTGGATGATGATTTCATAGAAACTATTTACTATGCCAGCCCTCTCCACGATGTTGGTAAAATTGGAATACCTGATAGCATACTCACAAAACCCGGGCATCTGACTGAAGAGGAACAAAAAATCATGAAGAGTCATACCGTCCTTGGTTATCAGATATTAAAGGATTCTAAATCCAAAATAATACAGACAGCTGCAGAGATTGCCTACTCCCACCACGAGAGGTGGGATGGTACGGGTTATCCAAGAGGACTTGCTGGGGAAGAGATACCTCTATCCGGTAGGATAGTTGCCCTTGCCGATTTCTTTGATGCCGTAACTTCCTCAAGACCATACAGGGAGGGCATATTCACTATGGCTCAAACACTCGAAATAATAAAAGAAGAAACAGGTAAGCATTTCTCTCAAAAAGTAACTGATGTCTTCTTTGGCAGTCTCGATAGAATAAAAAAGGTTCATTATCTTCTCTCTTATGGGGAAATAATATAATTCTTATAAGATAGAAAGACACCTGTATCAATAAAAGAGTAAATTACAAAACAAAAAAGACCCTTCGCCAATGAAGGGTCTTTAAATCATTACATAAATATCCGAATGTTCTACAATTTCTCTATTATCGCATCTGTTATCTCTTCTGTTGATGCTGCTCCCTTACCTAAGACATCAGAACCGCCCTTAAGTCTTAACATATCATAGGAGAGAACTTTCCCCTCGGCAACTACTTTTGCTACGGCATCCCTTATTCTGGATGCTTTTTCATACTCATCTAAGTAATCAAGCATCATTGAAGCGGAGAGTATCATTGCAAAAGGGGAAACTATTGAAGGTTTTAACCCCTCATATTTGGGAGCTGACCCATGAGTTGGCTCAAATATAGCACAGTCCTTCCCTATATTGGCACTCCTTGCAAAACCAAGACCACCAGTAAGTCCAGCGAATCCATCAGAGACGATGTCCCCAAACATATTACCAGCTACGATTACATCATAATTCTCTGGATTCTTGGTCATCCACATCATCTGGGCATCTATGTTGGTAAAATATAAATCTATGTCTGGAAAGTCGGAAGATACTTTCTTTGCTTCTTCCCTCATCATACCCGAGGTCTCTCTAATAACATTTGGTTTCTCGGCTATCGTGACTGAACCGTATCCAAACTTTTTTGCATACTTAAAAGCTTCTCTAATGATTCTCTTGCAGGCAGCCCTTGTGAATATCCTTAAGGAGATAGCGAGGTCTTCACCTGGAACATCTTTAAATGCTTCCATCTTAGGATGAGTCTCTAATGCCTTTCTTACCTCACCGGGTGGATTAGTCCATTCAACCCCAGAGTATAACCCCTCTGTATTTTGCCTGAATACCACTACGTCGATCATTGGCTCCTCAAATCCATCTTCCCTTCTTCTTATGAAATTTAAAGGATTTCCCTTGAAACTCTTGCAGGGTCTTATACACAAATCCAAATTGAAACGCTGCCTGAGCTTCACAATTGGACTATAGTATATGAGTCCCTTACCATGTAGCTCTGGTGATAATTCCTTATTAGCTACATCTTTTGGTTTTGAAGTTATCGCACCAAAGAGAGCAACTCTATGTTCCGAAAGCAGATCTATTGTACGCTGGGGAAGCGGATTCCCCTCGTTCACCCAGAATTCCCATCCGATATCTCCTTTTATGTACTCTGCATCAAAGCCTATGGCATCAAGAACTCTTACTGCTTCTGGCAGGACGATCTTGCCAATCCCGTCACCGGGCATCGATACTATTTTCCTAACCATCTATACTCTTCCTCATTCCTTTTTCAAGGTATCATTCAATAATTTTATTGCACAATATTTACCACACATTGAACACACATCCTCCACGTGAGGGGCAACTTTCTTTCGTATCTCTTTTGCCTTATCCGGGTCAATTATAAGTTCGAATTGTCTATCCCAATCCCTTTTCTTGTTTTTAGGTATAACTATCTTACCCTGTAATATTCCAAGCTTTAAAACCTCAATATCCAAACCCTCTCTATCCGCAACATCAACAATCCCTTCAGGAATCCTTCCCTTCTTTAGCAAAGTTTTGATACCCATTAAATACCTCCCAGAATTATATTCAAAGGATCAATAGGGATACTGTCTTTTTCTACCTGGTAGTAAAGGTATGGATAAGGAGCTCTACCCGATTGCCCAACATATCCTATAATATTTCCCCTCTTTACTATATCCCCTTTTTCCACTGTCGCACTCAAAAGATGTCCGTATAGGGTAATGAAGTGTCTCCAATGCGCAACCTCCACAACCAAACCCGTACCCCTCCTTTGCCCAACCCATCTTACCTTTCCATCCGCTGTAGCAATTACAGGAGAGTTCATTTGGGTAAGAATATTGATTCCATTATGTTGTTTTATCTTTTCAGTAAATGGATCTATCTGTTTGCCAAAGTACTTTACTATATGTCCTTTTACAGGGAGAATGCTTGGTATGATTTCAAGTAGAGAATCACCCATCTTCAAAGAAGCTTTAAAAACTTTGTCTATCCATCGAGCCCAGAATAACAGAGAATCAAGTGGATACGATCTATCCTTTGTTTCTTCATATTTCCCGATATAATGCCATTTTAGTACACTATCCTGTACATTGAGAATGGAATCACTGGAAGCTTTTAGCCATTCCTTTTCCCTCGAAAGCATCTCTACTTTTCCCTTGAGTCGCTCGTTATCTGAGCGCAGGGCATTAACAGAACTTACATCTACGTATTTGCCCAGATTACCCAGGAAGAAAATCCCTATCAGTATGAGAAGAACCAGTATCAAAAAGAAAAAAATGATGGGTACTTTAACCCATTTATTAGACCCCTCATTGTGAGAAACGACAAGAAACTTAAGAAATGAATTCTTCTTCGACACAGGTATATTTTCGGAGTTGTTTTAATGCCCTATTGCGCAGTTGCCTAATTCGCTCCCGTGAAACTCCAAGCATCTTACCTATCTCCTCAAGAGTATGGGGTCTCTTCCCCTCCATACCAAAGTAGTAGATGATGATGCGCCTATCGCGGGGTTTTAACTTATCAAGGCTCTCTTTGATGTTATCAAGGAATTTCCCTCTGTAATACTCCTCCTCCGGCGTCACTACGTCTTCTGATATAACATCAAGATATTCTAAATCATCTGTATTTTTTATTGTATCATCCAGAGATATATCATGTTTTGCCACTTTGATAGCATCCTCTATCTTATCTGGATGCACCCCCAATTCTTCGGCAATCTCAGCTACAGATGGCTCTCTACCTAACTCTCTGGTTACTTTTTCCCTGGTTCTTTTAACCTTAAGCATTTTACCGGCTCTACTCATTGGGAGTCGATAGGATTTGATATGTTCAGTTACGGCTTTCATTATCGCCTGCTTTATCCACCACACGGCATAAGAAAGGAATCTTACCCCTCTACGTTCATCAAACCGTTCTGCTGCTTTTATTAAGCCAACATTCCCTTCGTTTATTAGATCTGAAAATGGCGTACCCATATTTCTGTAGGCTTTTGCAACAGATACGACAAAACGGAGGTTGGACTCAATCAGTTTCTTTTTCGCCTCTTCGTCTCCTAACCTCGCTCTTCTACCGAGTATTTTCTCTTCTTCAGGGGTCAGGAGGTTATATTTCTGAATCTCCTGTAAATATACGGGGAGAGAGCCCTCTACCTTCTTCATTAATTTACTCTTTTATCGCCACGACTTCCACCCTTCCATTGGTAAATTTTAAGCGGATGAGCAGTGGTGGTAGAAACTCCTGTTTTGCTCTAACAATAGAATCCATATTCTTTATTGTCATAGATTTATTCTGTCGCTGAACACCTATGATAAGGGTATGGGAGGAGACTCCCGCCCTTCCTGCAGGGCTTTCCTGCTCAACTCTATTTACGAACACCCCCACATTCTCCCTACCCCAGTATCTCTTCGCCTCCGCTGAATTAGAGGGGAGAAGATGCATCCCCAACCACTCTAATCCACCTATCATCTCTTGTGAACTTGATGCCTCGGGACGTTCTCCAAGAACGATATTAATTTTTCTTTCCTTCCCATTCCCCCATACCACAACTTCCACCTTTCTACCAGGTTTCTTGGAAGCAATAATATTTCTTAGCTGACTTGCGTCTTCAACTTCTTCACCATCGATGCTTAGAATTATATCGCCATCCAGAAGTCCAGCTTTAAAAGCAGGACCACCATCCTCTACTCTGAGGATATATACACCTTTACTGTATTTGAAGTTCAAACTTTCTTTTATATCCCTATTCAGATCCCCAGGATAGATACCCAGATATCCTCTCACAATTTTCCCTTCTTTAACCAGGGTCCTAAGAATTTCCATAGCCATATCAATTGGAATGGCAAATCCTATTCCTATGTTACCACCGCTTCTACTCAAAATAACCGTATTTACCCCAACAACTTTTCCTTCAACATTGAGCAGAGGCCCACCAGAATTTCCGGGATTTATTGCTGCATCTGTCTGAATAAAATTTTCATAAACATTCCTATGTAAGGGTATCCCCGACCTTCCCTTGGCACTAACAACACCCGCGGTTACAGTTCCATAGAGACCAAAGGGATTACCAATGGCAAGCACCCAATCACCAACTTTAATATCTTCTACACTCCCCGGCATAATATCAGGAAGGTTCTCACTCGTCTTCAATCTGATTACTGCCAGATCCGTTAAAGGGTCATTCCCTATTAGTTCAACCTCATCATTACTGAATTCTCTATCGTCACTTAATCTTATAGTTAATTCTTCTGCCTTTTCCACCACGTGGTTATTTGTAAGTATATAATCTTTGCCCATAAACTCAATTATAAACCCTGAACCAAGCCATTTTTGGTCCCTCTTTAATTCCCTTCGCGGGACCTCTCCAAAGAATCTTTTAAAAAACGGGTCGTTAAAAAAGTCATTCCATGAAGACTCATACACAAGGGTTCGTTTCCCCTCAATAGAAACCACGGCGGGAGAAGTTTTCTCCACTATTGGGGCAAAAGAACCCCTCTCGTTTATATTCAATCCTACATTCTCATTCTCCTCTGCCCGGGCTATAGATGGTAGATTGAAACTTGCAGTTGTTATTACCCCTATAAAAAAGGCTACTATTGCTACAAGAGCAACGAATACAGAACCATATACCAACAATCGTCTGTCCATTGATCCTCCTTACATATAAATGAAAAAATTCTTATCCTTGTTATTTTAACTTTAAACGCTTTTTAGTTTAATAGAGCCGGGGAAGCCCCGGCTCTATGCTTCATTCTACTTTAACCTCTATCTCTTTAGGTTTCTCCTTCTCCGTTTTGGGTAGAGAAATCTTAAGTACACCATTTTCGTATTTTGCCTTCACCTTGGATTGGTCTATTTCGGATGGAAGTCTTATAGACCTTCTGAAACTTCCATACGATCTTTCAATTCGAAGGAAGGATTCTCCTTCTTTTTTATTCTCTTCCTTCTTTTCTCCCTCTATAACTAGCTCATCTTTCTTTATAGAAAGCTTCAGGTTCTCTTTTTGTATTCCAGGTACTTCAGCTTCAATGATAAACTGCTCAGGTGTTTCTGTTACATCCATTACAGGGAAAACCCCCTTCCCTAATGTCGGAGAAGTAAAACCGGTGAAAAAATTCCTGAACATTTCATCAAAATCCTCCCTTAGCGAGAATAAAGCATCAAAAGGGTCATAACTTTTCAGTTCTTTTTTCTTGGCCATAATCACTTCTCCTTTTTAAGATTTTTTACACGATTATCAGTATACATTATAATCAATATAAGATTTTTGTCAAGCCCTTTTTTATCCTCCCCTATATAAATTATAAAGGTCAGGTGCCCCAGTGAGGGATGGGGCACCTTTTAATCTAAGGAGGTTATTTGTTTCATTTATATAGACGATAAATAGGACTAATTTGTTCCATTTTTTAAAAATAAGTATAAGAGTAACTTTTAAGTTTAGAAAAAAAGACAGATGGGCATAAACAAAAAAGACTTTTGTTTTACAGATTACTAAAAATAATTGACAGTGCCTATCATTATATAATCGCTATTTTCCGCACCTTCTTCAAGGTTGAGTTGGAAACGATTATACGCTCTGATAGCGAAACTCTCTGTCACAAAGTACTCGACGCCTGCATCAATGGGAATATACATATAGCCATCACCTGCATTTGAATATCCAAACATTGCACCTGCATAAAATCCGAGCACATCGGACATAGGCATATGATAGTAAGCGCCTCCTTCGAAGCCGAATACTGCATCAACACCCTCTCTTGTGGTTCCATCGAAACTCACACCGGCAACTCCTTCTATATTATCCATGAAGAAGTATCCACCATGGACATCAAACGAATAGTCGAAATCATCAGCCATTATATCTCCGATATAGGCGGAGATTCCAAGGGATTTTGTACCAGCGGGTATTGCAAATAGGCTTAATACGCCTATTAAAACTACAGCCATAAAAACTTTACGCATAGTATACCTCTTTATAACTCATGAAAGACACCATCTGTCTTTTTTGCAATATATTGATTGTAGTAACTATGTCAAGTAGTAGGGTAATTTTTCCGGGAAAAGGCTGACAGGAGAAAGTATAACTATTTTTTTAGATTATGCCCCCTTTTTAGATTTTCACTCGGAGAACGCGAAACAAGTTTCGCTACTCCGTTCCCTCTGGAGTAGCAGAGCTTGCTACGCTTTATTATAGATTACATTCATTCCTTTGCAGTATTTGTGACCTTTGCGAGAAATAAAAGTGAGGTTGGGATGAAGGGTTAAAAACTCCCAAAACGTAAGGGACATTTAAGACATCTTTTGGCTTCCAGAACTCCTTCGCTATAAGAACAGCTACCTTCAATTTCATCAAAATTATGATTCTTCTCTTTCGCTGGAATCTTTAAGGGTTCTCCCTTCGGGGCATTCCTCTCCAGAGGATACCGAGGAACAGGATATTCTACAAATGAGAGCAGATTATCTATTCTTGCATGAATTCCCCTTAGATACAGGTCTATGGAGCGAGCTGCCTTCTTACCATCCGATACTGCATTAACGGCTGTTGAGGGCAAAAGGACATCCCCTCCTGCAAATACACCTGGAACCGATGTTCGAAGGGCATTATCCACTATTATTCTCCCGTTCTCTACGATAATATCTCCCGGGAGAAAACTCAGGTCCGGTCTCTGCCCAATCGAGAGAATCAAGGTCTCACATTCCTCTACTTTTATAAGATTTTCATCAAAGGAAGGTTTAAATGCCCCCACTTCATCATAAACTGAATAGCACCTTTTGAGCTTAACCGCACGCACCTTTCTCTCCCCCAGTATTTCATCTATTCCCCATGAATTAATTATTTTGACCCCTTCTTCTATTGCTCTTTTCACATTCTTCTCAAAAGCAGGCATCTCTTCCAGGGACTCAAGAGAGATGAGTACAACGCGGGAGCCCAATCGTAGGGCTGAACGTGCGGCATCTACACCTACATCTCCACCACCTATCACAACAGTCCTCCTACCAACGGATGGAGGAGAACCCCGTTTTAGGGCTTTTAAGAAATCAAGTCCATAATATATACCCTTCAATTCTTTCTCTCCTACATTCAGTTCATTATTCAGATGAGTACCCGTGGCGATAAAGATAGCGTCAAACTCATTCATTAGACCCTTAAAACTCCTGTCCTTCCCTATCTCAATACCTGTTTTTATCTCTACACCAAATTTTTTCACATAAGATATCTCTTCCTTCACCACCCACTTGGGAAGACGATAATCGGGAATACCCATGGTTAACATCCCTCCTGCAACCTCCTCTCTCTCGAATATAACCACTTGATAGCCCTTTATCCTTAGATTATATCCAGAGGTAATCCCTGCCACTCCACCCCCAATTATTGCAACCTTTTTCCCATTATTCCTTATTTTCGGAACTTTAAAATCACCCTTAAACTCGTTGTCGAAAATAAATCTCTTGAGATATCTAATCCTTATTGGTTCATCAGTGCCACTACGCGAGCACGGATATTCGCAGGGAGCAAAGCAGATCCTTCCAAGCGTTCCGGGAAATGGAACGGTATCCAATATTCCCTTTAATGCTTCTCTCCCTCTATCTTCAGATAAATATAATATGTAGAGCGAAGGTCTAATCCCTGCAGGGCAATATAGATCACAGGGGGCAGGAAAATAGTAAGGTCCTTTATATGCATCTATTATATTTCCAATCCACAAAACAAGATATGAAAATAAGACAAAGTAAGAAAAGGGATGAAATCCTATCCAGACAATTCTATGAAAGAGGACTAAAGATACAAAAAATACAAGAAAAAAAATGCCGGAGAAGAACCTCTTTCTGTAGATCTGTCCCCCACCGGGGATAAAGAAAGAGATAGCTGCTGCCCTAAGTCTCCTCTTCATTTGATCCAGTCATCATTGATTCTATAAAAGAGAGTACTCTATCCCTACTACCTCCAAAACACATATAAATACCGCGGAAGTTTTCCAGCCTTGAAGGCACTGGAAAAGGACTAAGTAAAACACCATTCTTATCAGGATAGAAGGACCGATATTGACTCCAGTTCTTTTTTATAGTATAGAAAATTTTCCTTATTTCTATTCCATTTTTATCGAGTTTGTATCTTGTTGGAGTGTAATAAGGAAGTAATGAAAAGCCAAGGACGATTATACTCAAAAGCCCATAGAAAAGTCCATAGAGAAGATATAAGACCGTTGAAAGACCGAGTATAAATATGGTGGAAATTACTGTCTTCCGTGGATTTTCAATTGCAGGGAAAGATACCCATTCAATTTTTAAATTGCTTTTCATAGGTTGATTTCAATAGTTCATATGACTCTTCAAGAGACATAGGGATAACCTTTGTTTCGCCAATTATGGGCATAAAATTTGTATCCCCACTCCACCGCGGAACAAGATGAATATGAAGGTGGTCAAGGACTCCAGCACCAGCAATTCTCCCGATATTCATTCCCATATTGAAACCTTCCGGGTTCATTGCTTCTCTTATAACTGCTTCCCATACTTGAGAATAACTCATAAGTTCACTCATTTCATCGTTGGTCAGATCTCCCAGGTCTCCGGTATGCTTGTAGGGAGCAATCATTATATGCCCGCTATTATATGGATATATATTCATTATCACTAAAGAATACTTACCTCGCAGGAGGACATAACACTCTTTGTCGCTTTTCGCCCTGGCTGCCCTACAGAATATACATTCCTTTCCACCAGGATTCTTTATATATTCGGAACGCCAGGGAGCATAAATTCTATCCATTAAAATAGTGATTGTTGTTTGACTTTCTTCCCTTTTTCTTCCCCTGGGATTCTTACTTCGCCATAAACTCCGTCATAACCTGGTTTTATCTCAACCTTTTCGTCTCTGACCTTAATTATCGATCGGGCAATCTTTCCATCGGCACTTTTCTCTAAATCCCCCAGAGGTATGTCAAGCAATATCCTGAATTCATTACCAAAATACGTGGTAAGTTTTTCGTAAATCCCTTTAACCGTCTTTGTTCTCTTACCCAAACCTAAGGAATCCCCAATAATCTCACAAAGTGGTACCAGGCGTTTATAATCTATTCTACCCTGGGATATGGGCTCTTTTCTGTCTGCTAAAGAGTATACACGATGGAGTACTCCAAGGGTTAGCGGTTTGCCACAAACAGGGCAAATATTATTATTCTTCTCGGATTCTTCCGGAGATAGGGTAACCCCGCAATTTCTATGTCCGTCAAAATGATATTTACCCTCCTCGGGGAAAAACTCCAATGTATATAGAAACTTCTCTCTATCCTGTCTTTTTAGTATCTCTCTTAATTCCGGATAATCAACTGGAGAAGCAAAGCAATTTGCCTCTCTTCCTATATTGTCAGGGGAATGCGCATCTGAGTTAGAAACAAGTGTTATCTTATCCAGAGAAGAAAGCAGCCAGTTCATTGGAGGGTCCGATGACAACCCTGTTTCTATAGCGAAGATCTTATCACTGTACTCTCCGAATGCTTCCTCGATTGAGTCGAAACCCGACTTTGACCCGAAGAGTCCGAACCATGGAGTCCATAGATGTGCAGGTATGAGTATTGCATCAGGATAGATGGAAAACAGTGTTCCAGCAAGGTCCATAAGGGTTAATGATAAGATGGGTCTTCCGTCTGATTCCAGACTTCCAAACCTTCGTATGCTCTTGTTAAATTTTCTGACCGTTTCAAAATTTGGAAGTATTATAACTGAATGGACTTTCTTGGTTCCACCCTTAAAATCAAAAATGTTGTTGACTTCCACTGTTAGTATAAAATCAATTCCTTTGTATCGATAGATGCCTTCTCTCTCGGGCTTCAGGTTCTTCTCGAGCTCATAAAGCCAGGCTGGATTCGTAAAATCTCCGGTGCCCATCAACTCTATGCCTTTGTTCTTTGCAGATTCGGCAATATGTTCCAGATCCATCGACTTGCTGGTAGCACGAGAGTATTTTGAGTGTAGATGAAGGTCCGCATAGTATCGCATATTATTATTTTATAATACAATATTAAGAAGGTGTGTCAAGAGTAAATGAGTGTATTGGACACAGATTTTCACAGATAATAAATGATAGAAAAAATTTCTTAAAAGATCTGTGTAAGTCAGTGTATCAGTGTCTAAAAATTTTCTGGGTTCAGAGTTCTGAGTTCTTTAATTGCGGAATGTGGATTATGGAATGAAAAGAATGATAAATTTTGAATTTTAAATTATAAATGACATTAACAGCTGAGGCTGGGGCAAAACCCTGTTTCTTATTTTTTTCTTTGCGGTCTTTGCGAGAAATTAAAATACTGCTTTTTCCTCCCCCCTTATTAACCGTCCAATGTTAGAACGATGGGTGATGAACACCACAATAGTTAATAAAATGGCAATAATAAGTATTGGAATTTCTACGGATTCACTCAAAAAGAAGTAGAATAGAGGAAGCGCTAATGCTCCCCCAAGAGAGCCAACAGAAACCCTCCTCGTTATACCGAGAAGAAGTGCCCATACTCCAAAACTTAAAATTGCAGGGATTGGCATAAGAGCAAGAACACTTCCAAAACCAGTGGCTATACCTTTCCCACCCTTAAAATGGAGAAACGGTGTTGTAATATGACCCAGAACCGCACCCAGAGCTCCAATAATACCCACAACAGGAGAAATCTGGGCAAAATAGAATACAGGAAGGAATCCCTTCAAGAGATCAAGAATAAAAACTATAATACCTTCCTTCTTTCCCACCACTCTAAAAACATTTGTTGCACCAATGCTACCACTACCTGTTTCCCTTAGATTATATCCTTTAATCCGAGCTACGACATAACCGAATGGTATACTACCGGAAATATAGGAACAAATAAACGCAACTGGATACCACATTCGCATACCTCCTCATATTGCTACAAAGTTCACCACGATACGGTCGGTTCCTCACTATGGGGTGCCTTTGTGGCTATATTCATCTAAACTTTTTCTTCACTCTTATAGAAAGTGGAATACCGATAAACCCAAGTTTCTCTCTGATCCAGTTCTTAAGGTATCTTGTATACTCTCTATCAAAAGTTTTTGGCAGATTGGTTCGAATCTGGATTCTACCTGCCTCCTGTTTTACAGAATATATTTTCACTTCTTTCATAGCAGCAGGTGGTGGCCAGTGTGAGCAGGCTTCCTCTATAACCTCTTTAAGTTCTGTATATTTTTTATCCAATCCATTTAGTATCTTAAGGGCATATGAGAGAGAATAATCCACCCCCTTCATTGTGACAGAAGAGATAGGTATCATTGGGACCCAATCCACAAATGATAACGCTTTCCTATAGTAATTCATAATCGCGGTTTCTTTTTCACGGGGTATAAGATCAAACTTTGAAAGGAGTATGAGCATTGGGGTTTCCCTCTCTATTGCCCAGTTGATTATTCTCTTGTCCTGTCTCGCAATTTCTTCAGTAGAATCTATTAGCAAGAGAACTATATCTGACTCTTCTATGGTTCTTATCCCCCGCAAGAAGGAATAGTATTCCAGGGAGTCTTTTAATCTTGACTTCCTCTTTAATCCCGCAGTATCCACAAGCACGATATTCTTTCCCTTAAATTCAAGATAGGAATTTATGCTATCTCTGGTGGTTCCCGGCTCTTCTCTTATAATTGAACGTTCATATCCCATTACTGCATTTACAAAGGTTGATTTACCGGTATTGGGTCTTCCTATAACCCCAATCATACTGCCTTTTACAACTTCCCCCTCTTCAAAATTGGAAAGCAACCAGTCAAGAAGGTCACCAATCCCATGCCCGTGCATGGAAGAAATCTGGAATGTTTTATCAAGCACTACTTTTGAGAATTCAGAGGCTATAGTCCAATCTACACCTCTGTCCATCTTGTTTACAACAAGAACCTTCTTGCCCTTTGACTTCCTTATATAGTTTGAAATCTCTTTATCCAGTGGGGTAAGTCCCGCCTTCCCATCCACCAGGAAAAGAATTATATCTGCTTCCAGAAGAGCAAAATCCACCTGCTGCCCTACCATTCCTCCGATGCCGTCGTTTTCGAATTGTAGTCCTCCTGTATCTATCAATATGACCGGTTTGCCGTCTCTTTCCATTACACCATATACCCTATCCCGGGTCACGCCTGGCTCCCTATCTACTATTGATTTTCTCTGTTTGAGCAGGCGGTTGAAAAGAGTGGATTTACCTACATTTGGCCCGCCTACAATCGCTACTGTATTCAAAATATTCTCCCAAGGTCTCTGATATCGTAGGGTGCTATATAAACATCCAATGGTATTGAACTCTGGAATGTTTCGAAGGAACAACCATCTATAAATAGACCATCGCTATTTACGACACCCGGAGGGAGAATAGCCATATCAAAATCTAATACGGAGATAACACCCATTAAATCCCATCCCCCCAAAAGCCCAGCAACCTCGACTAATCCACCAAAGTATCTATTCCTGACCGGTAATACTTCTGCCTCTATACCAGATTCCCTGAAGTGTTTCGCTAACTCCCATATAACGCTGGAGGCAAGGGTTCCAGTAACAAGGAGAACCTTACCCTTAAGAGCTGGAATAGTAAGCTCCGCAAGGCCTGACAGAAATTGTCTTATCATGCCGATACCGTTCTCCAGTTGTGGAAATTCTCCATAATGTTCTTCAGGTGGAACTTTCTTTCCAGTCTTTAAGTAGAACTCATCGGACAGGTAAACCACTGCTTTACCAGCTTTTTTTAGCATTTCTTCTTGATAGGGCTCCACTATTTTAATTATCTCATTCATCCATTCAGGTTCAGTGTTTTTAATGGGCGGAAGGCCTCTACGAAAATCAGTAAGTCCTACAGGAATAATTCCAATTGATTCAATAGAGGGATAGAATGAGAGCAGATCCTCTATGGTCTCGTTGAGGTATTCCCCATCATTAAAATCCGGAAGAAGGACAATCTGCGTATGCAGTTTTATCCCGGCACCTGTAAGCCGCTTTATGTCCTCTAATATACGGCCAGCCAGTGGATTCTTCATCAATTCTACTCGTTTCTCTGGATTCGTGGCATGAACAGAGATATAGAGAGGACTTAACTTAAGTTCAATGATTCGCTTGAAATCTTTATCTGTAAGGTTTGTCAATGTTATATAACTACCGTAGAGAAAGGACAATCTATAATCATCATCTTTTATAAGCAGTGCCTCCCTCACATCAGGGGGATTCTGATTTACGAAACAGAAAGTACAATTATTCGTACAAATTTTTGTCTCGAATTCAGTTGGTTTTATCCCAAGGGGAATATCTGCATCCTTTTTAATATGATAGATTTTTTCTTCCCTTCCCATTGAGATTGAAAGCTCCAGGGAGTTACAGGATTCAAAGAAACGTAAATCCAGAGAATCGTTTATTTCCTTCCCGTCGATTGATATGAGATAGGAACCCTTTTTTATTCCCATCTTTTCCGCTATTGAACCTTTCCTTATTCCTTTTATCTTAACCATTTCACCTCAATATAGATTCTATAATAAAAAAGTCAATCATCCAGGTCGCTTCGCTCCAGTGCAAAATGCAGATTGCAAAGTGCAAAATTATTCCCTCCTCCACACACCCATTTTAGACACAGATTAACACTGATATCAACTGATTAACCCCTAAATCCAAAACCCTAACAATGGCACAGATGAATATAGTTAAATAGTTGAGTAGTTGAATAGTTTTTGTTAGTCCAATGTCCAAAGTCCAAAGTCAAACGAAACCGCAGATGAAAACACACACCACCAAGGATTATGCCACGGCAAACTCACGGTTTATTTTCAATAAAGGTGATATGTGATAGAACTCAAGCGAGAAGACAAGCAGGTGATATGTGTTATGAGATAGAAGATGAACATTCACGTATCCCTTATCACATACCACGATACTCCTAACATACCAACCCCTAAACACAGAACTAAGAACCCAGAACTAGGAACAAAATTTAGACACAGATTTTCACTGATATCAACTGATTAAAAACCCCTAACCCACACCGAAATTTAACCGCAGATGGACACAGATGATAACTGATTTTCATTCAAAATTCATAATTCATAATTTAAAATTAGAAACAATGAATCTAAGACCTAAAAGATGAACCCAAATCCTAACCCCTAAATCCAAAACCCTAATATTAGCCACAGAGGCACCCCAGTACGGTCGTTCCTCCCTACGGGGCAGGCAGAGGACACAGAGAAGAATTATTTTTGTGTAAAAAACACGCACCACCAAAAAATTTGCGAGAAATTTAATGTAGGGGCGAGCCGATGGCTCGACCTTTTAAGAAGGCGACTCATCGAGTCGCCTCTACCTAATGTAGGCACGGTTTCAACCGTGCCTCTTGCACGAATAAATCCGTGCCTACAATTTCCTTCTTCAGGAAAGGCAGCGCAGAGCGAGCGAACTTTGCGAGAAATTGAGGAGGGATGGGGAGTACTCCATCTATCTTGACAAATCATTCGAAAAGGTTAGTTTATTCGAAATGATGAGATGGATTACTATACTCCTTTTTATACTTGGTTGTACAAGGGAAGTTTATAAACCTCCGCCACCTGATTTCCCTGAAGAACTGATACAGAGACTTGAAAATGGGTTTGAATTTAAATGGAATGTTAAGCGGGGAAAAGGTGATATCCAAAGCACTTTCAAGGCCTCTGGAGTGTATAAAGGAAGGGGTGATTTCCAGATGAATGGAACGATAAAGATCGGAAATATAGAAGAGCCGATTTCCGAGATCGACCCGTATGAAGAGATAAGAAATCTCTCCGGGAAAAGAGACTTCCTCCTTATATCCCGGAATGGGGACGAATATATCTATTCCTTTACTGCAAACCTTTCTCTCTTTTCTCCAGGGGGAAAAGAGGGGGTCGGAAGACTCATAATAAACCAGGAAGGAATAGAAAAAATCAGCGCTAAAACAGAAGGAATAGAATGGGAAATGAAGATAGAACCACGAAAAGGGGTTCATAGAAAGAGTCTTGAAATCGGCAAGAATATTGATACTCCTACATTAAAAAAGAGACTCGAATACTATGGGGAAAGAATGGTGGAAGTCAAGGATAATAGAATTTACTTCGAGGAGGTCATTCCCATAAAAAGAGACGGTTTACTATTTAAGCGGGGGGATTATTCTATATATAGAGTGGCTCCAGCACCTGAAGGTGAATTAATACTCTCTCCTGATTCGATAGAGTGCTATACAAAACAAGTATCAATAAGAACCCGTATAGAAGACACCTCCATTAGACTGGACGAACATGGGGAATCCTGGATAACAGTTGTTTTCGATGCACCCATGGAGGAAAGCCTGACTGGTGTCCAGATAGATGGAGAATTATTCGGGATTGGACATCCCAGTGGTGAGACTCTGCGGTTTACAGTAAGAAATGATAGATTGGCAAAAGAGATATATGCAGTATTAAAATCACATGCCGATTTAATAAATGAATGAATTGAAAATGAAAAATAGCCACAGAGACAGGAGAGAACACAGAGAAATAATGATTTGTTATAGAAAAATTAACCACGACAAAAGGTATAAAAATTAAAAATAAACTCTGTGTCTCTGTGGCTTAATTTAGGAGGTTTTAATGATAAAAAAGGAATTGCTTGACATACTTGTATGCCCCAATTGTAAGGGGGAACTTGAATATGATAAGAAAAATAGTAGACTGATATGTCATAAATGCAAACTTGCCTATCCTATCAAAGATGATATACCCGTAATGTTAGTAGATGAGGCAGAAGAATTATGACATTTCTTCTCCTCATTTCTTCTCTTAGTGTCCTTGTTGATACACCTGACTCCTTAATCCTCCGCTATACTACCGAATTCGAGCAATCCACATTAGAAAGTAGAGCATTCTATGAATTAAAAGGAGGGAGTTATCCGGATAAGGAGGGAATGCCTGCACTACCTTCCTTAAGAAAAAAGATATTGACCCCTATTGGGGGAAGGGTGGAGTTGCGCTATCAGATTAAAGAAGAAGATAGGGTTGAAGTGATACCGGATGTAGTTCATTTTTACGGAAAAAAGGAAGAGAGCAAAAAACCAAATACCTACCAACCTCCACCTGCTGAGTTAAAACAGCATCGCCCTTCTCCTCATGGTAATGCAACCCTCTTGATTCATCCCTTTACCTTTGATGGAAGGTACACTCATATCAGAAAAATAATTACAATCAAAATATACTTCCACGGGGGTAAGTGGATACGCCCTGGGGGATATCAGGAAAGAAACCCATCACTCTTTCTGAATCAAATCAGAGGAAAGAGAATAGTGAGAAAAATTATCCCCAAATATAAAGCTGGACTATGGATGAAGGTAAAGACAACAAAAGAAGGGCTATACGAGATCACACCCGAAGATATAAGTGAAGCTGGATTCAGCCCTGCTTCGATCGACCCAAATAGAATCGAACTCCGCCATGGGTATAGAGGTGTCTTTAAATGGGATATGGATAGCCTTAACAATTTGGATTCCGTTCCTCCTTTAATTCCCGCTATATATGAAATAAATGAAGATGGATCCTTTACCGATGGAGAAAGGATACTCTTCTTTGCCCATTTACTCTCCGGATGGAGTAGAAACCGTTTTAAAAATAATAAATATTTCTACTATAATCCATACACCGACACCAATGTCTACTGGCTGTGCCTTGATGGTAAACCCCTGCTGATGGAGGAGAAAAATCTAACTGGTGGAGAGGACATTTCCAATTTTATTGATACCATACACCTCGAGGAGGATAAATACAGCCCCTTAAAGAGTGGTCTCGTCTGGGGATGGAAAGAACTCAATACAACAGGGGGGCAAACCTCTGCTTTGAGCATTCCCTTTACTATCCATTACCCGTATGATAATGAAGCAATACTTCGCATTGCCTTCTATCCTAAAAACTCAGGCCAATATGCCTTTCGTATCTCCCTTAATGGGACTATGCGATATGATACAGTACCTTCAACAGGTAATGCCGCACAGGACAGGACAGTCTTCATAGATACCATACCAGCTCTTTTAGAGGGCTCAAACCAGTTAGAAATAACCCTTCAGACCCCTGATGAATCAATAATAATGGATTATGTAGAGGTAATTTACAGAAAGAGGACACTCATAACCAATGGAAAGTTAATTATAAATTCGGATACCTTTACAGTTAAGCACTACACTGTTAGTAATATTGGGCAAGACCCATATCTGCTTGACTTTAGTAATACTGAAATACCGTTTCTTATCTCGCATAATTTCACGGGAGGGAGTATAGACTTCAGAGCAGATGCCTTAAAAATACTCCTTCAGGAATCACCCTATTCAATAGAGGGGATATCTATTACTGATCCCACTTCATTACAATCCGGGGGCGCTGACTGGATTGTTATCTCTCCGGATAAATTTGTATCCGCATCATATACACTAAAGGGATGGAGAAATAATCATCTAAGAGGTATTTCATCACCAGTTACACGCGTAATAACCTTAAAGGAAATATATGACAATTTCTCATTTGGGGTAAGTGATGCATCCGCAATCAAGAGATTTCTCTACCATACACAGAGTTCATGGAATCCACCCATAAGCTATGTCCTCCTCTTTGGAGATGGCAGTTATGATAATAAGAACTTAACAGATATTGGAAAAACTTGCTTCATACCCATTCATACAGAGGGTATATATATCCATACCGGAAGTGGATACCTTGATAAGAATGCCTGCTGGGATAATTGGTTTGTCGATTTCAATGAGGATGGGAATAAAGAACCCGATATACCAATCGGCAGGGTGACAGCTTCAAATCTCACCGAGGCAAAGAGATGGGTGGACAAGCTCACAGAATATGAATCCACAGGAGGAAGCTGGAGGACAAAAGCAATACTCCTCGCCGATGATGCCTATAGCCCTGATTATTCGCCAGGGGAAACTATTCATACGGTAGGAGCAGAAAATATTTCAGGAAATCTACCAGACTGGGTATATCAGAAAAAGGTTTACCTTATGGAGTATCCACGCGTGGGCGGTGAGAAACCAGAGGCAGAGAAAACTCATCAGAAGGCTATGTCAGATGGTGCACTTGTGGCTGTCTTTCTTGGGCATGGGAACCTGCGCAGGCTTACCCATGAATCGGTTTTTCTCCTGCAAGATATCACTAAATTCAAGAACTTTCGGAAAATCCCTATATACTATTTTGGTTCTTGTGATGTAGGTTATTTTGAAAGACCCGACGAAGACTGTATAGCCGATTATTCAAGCCTTTATTCTGACGGAGGAACTGTAGTCTCTATTGCTGCCGGAAGAGCTACCGGTCCTTCATCTAATAATGCACTGGGCCGAAGACTCATCCAACAGCTATTCAGCAATTCTGTAATGACAGCAGGAGATGCCTTCCTATTAGCAAAACAACAGGGAGGACATTCCACTTATACCTTCTTTGGTGACCCGGCAACTGCAATACTCATTGATTCAACCGAATTAACAGCGGAACTACCGGATACAGCAATTGGAGGGGAAGAATTTATAATAGAAGGAGAGACATCTACACAATCCGATAAAATTTTCTGCATTGTTACAGAAGCAAATTATGACACTACATTGGATGCAAATGAGGGTGAAGGAGTAAGAATTGTAACGGTAAAAAAAACAGGAAGATCCTTATTCAAAGGCAGTGCACCAATAGTAAATGATTCATTTAACATAAGGATTAACCTCCCTCTAGATATAGAAGGACAGGAAGGTAATGTCTATCTGTATTCTAGAGGGGATAAGGAATCGCATCTTCATTCGTTTATTCAATTCACTCCTGGAACAGGAACCTCTGATACTATTCCACCTGATATAGGGTTCCAGATAAAAGGAAGGGAAATCAGTAAAGGGGACCTCATCCCCCCATCTGGAGAAATGACAATAATAGTCAGGGATAGTAGCGGCATTGATATGAGGTTAAGAATCAACTTACAGGTAAAGATAAATAACTCAGATCCCATATATCTGATAGATAATTTCATCTATCATTCCGGCAATCCAACCAAAGGAGAAGCATCCTTCTCTTATGAGCGGCCGTTCTTCTCTGATACAATTCGATTTACTGTATATGCAAAGGATAATGCCGGGAATATTGGCATCAGGAATATAACATTCAGAATCGGTGAAGAGAAACTCCTCTGGGGAGTGGATAACTACCCCAATCCAATGAAAGATAAGACAACTATTATATATCACCTTTCAGAAGAAATTGATGTAGAGATAAAGATATATACGATTGCCGGTAGGTTGGTAAAAAATCTGAACCCCGGAATATCCAGATATGGCGTTAACTACGCAGATTGGAATGGAAGGGATGAAAGAGGCAGAGAGGTATCAAACGGTATATACTACTATATGGTAAAACCCGGGGATGGAGACCCATATTACGGAAAGATAGCGGTAATAAGATGAGGATAGTAGGTGTTATTGGCGGTTCGAGTATTACCCGGGATATCTCTAAAATAGCCTATGAAACTGGAAAATTGATAGGAGAGAGAGGATATGCACTCATAACCGGAGGGCTGGGTGGCGTGATGGAAGCTGCTTCTAAAGGAGCAAAAGAGGGGGGAGGAATAGTTATTGGCATTCTCCCGGGTAATTCACGAGAAACTGCTAATAAATGGGTTGATATCCCTATAGTTACAGGGATGAGTCATGCCAGAAATGTAATAATCACACAAACAGCCGATATCCTTATAGCAATAGATGGAAGGGCCGGGACCCAGAGCGAAATCGCGTTTGGGCATATATACAAGAAAAAGATAATCGGAATCCACTGCAATATTCCCCTACCCTTTGAGAAAGTTTCGTCCCCGGAAGAAGCAATTCAACTCGTTGATGAATATTTCGAAAGGGAATAGCCACAGAGACAGGAGAGGACACAGAGAAGAATAATTTTTTGTGTAAAAAACACACACCACCAAATCCTAAATCCTATATCCTATATCCTAACCCCTGAATTGGACACAGATTTACACAGATAATAACTGATTAATATAAACTAAGAACACTGAACTCAGAACTAAATTTCAGACACTGATTTTCACTGATATCAACTGATTAAAAACCCCTAACCCTACCGAAATCTAACCGCAGATGAACGCAGATATTAATTGACTGAAAATCCCTTTCCACACCATAAAAAATTGGCCGCAGCTGTCAGTCTTTGCAGGCTTGGGGTGGAATCTTCTCTCTTATAAACCAAATCCCTTCTTTGCGAGCTTTGCTCCCTTTGCGGGCTTGGCGAGAAATTTAAAATTAGACACTGATTAACACGGATATAGTTAAATGGTTGAGTAGTTGAGTCGTTGATTAGGAAAAACTCAATGAACCCAACGAACCCTATCCACGCTATAGACGCTATAGACGCAATAAACGCTATGAACCTAAAACCTAAAGGATGGACACTCGACTCCCGACTATCGGCTCCTGACATTGGACTGATGTTCCCATACCACATATCTCATATCACTTTCCACGATAATCCTAATATTATCCTTTAATCCATATTCTGACTTAGGACTTTATATTATTTTGTATCTCTCAAGCGCAAATTTCAAGATTCTCTCCACCAGTTCATCATATTCGATTCCCATTTCCTTTGCCTCTGCTGGAATATCGGAGAGATCTGTCATGCCAGGTATGGTATTTATCTCAAACACATAGATGTTTTGGCCCTTTACAATGAAGTCCACCCTTGAGAAATCTTCGCATCCAATAACCCTATGCACTTCGAGGGCTATACCCCTGGCCTTTTCTGTCATCTCAGGATCCAATCTTGCAGGAATAATAAATTCAGTCATACCTTTGGTATATTTTGCCTCATAATCATAGAATTCGTTTTGTGGAACCAGCTCAAGAATGGGAAGCGCTATATCGCCAAGTATACCAACAGTAATTTCGCTCCCTTCTATATATTTCTCGGCAAAGACGTCTCCATATTTATTTGCATTGTGAAAAGCCTGGGAATGATCCTTTCTATCCCTCACTATGGTTATCCCAACAGAGGAACCCTCTGATATTGGTTTTATGAGATAGGGCGGATTGAAAGGCTCTACATCAGGGCTGATGGGATACATAAACAAAGGGGTGAGAATACCTGAAGATTGCAGTACTTTTTTTGTGAAAACCTTATTGATCGCAAGGGCTGATGCTAAAACACCTGAACCTGTATACGGAATACCCATTGTCTCAAGGAGACCCTGTATGGTTCCATCTTCTCCAGGTTTTCCATGTAACATTATATATGCTATATCTATAGGATTCTTCAATAGAACCTCTGCAATATCTCGACCGACATCAATCTCTATGACATTGTATCCCCTGTTTTTCAAGGCGGAAGCAACTTTCCCTCCAGAGCGAATAGATATCTCCCGCTCAGATGACCATCCGCCAAAAAGAACCCCAACTATCATAATTCGAGCCTTATTACCCTATCATTGTTATTCCTATCAAAGACCCTTATTGCAATATATTTCAAAGTCTTTTCCACTTTGAACGAAAACAATTCTTGCTTCTCATCAAAGAGCCCATCTGCAGGTATTGCACTTCTCCATCCCACCTTTGTCATTCCACCCATAGTAGCGGTATTATAGAATACTCCCACAATGCTTGAGAGTCTATCCGCCACTACACCGGATACAGCGATACTGTCTCCGACTACCTGTTTCTTTATCTCATTTACATCTGGAGGTAAATGATCGATAATAAAACGGGCGGTTCTCTCATGAGTTAATGGAGAAGACTGGGTAGGTAGGTCTTTTGCTACAAGCTTCACTATATAGGTACCATCAGGGTATGGAGAGGTGTCTAAAAAATAGGCGTCCTCCTCCACCCTTTTTGCCAATCTCGTAAACTCTTCTCCCTCTCTCTTGAGGTATAGGTCGAAAACAAGATGATCCCCATCTGGATCAATTGCTTTCCAGTAAATACATCGGATTTCATCTGGAATATGATAAGACTGCTCAGGCACATAGAATCCCATTTTTCTCAATCTTATCACGTCCTCTTGCGAAATAAATTCGCGGTGCTGCGGACCCTTATTCCCACCACCACATCCAATACCAGATGGTAGAACTGCGAATTGCAGTATCTCAGGCGATGAATTCCTTTCCCTGTAAGAAATCCTGACATCCTTGAGATATGAATCTTCCCCCCTAAGGATTGCTTTCCATTGAAGGAACGGGCCCTCTGCTTCAATATTTATTTTAATGGGACTCCAATGCGTCCAGGAAGAATCTACCTCCTTCTTCTTACCACTCCTCTCGAAGAAGGATATATCTCCTTCCCCAGTATAAAAAAGATTTCCCCAGACTACACTTATCCCACCATCAATAACAGATGAAATATATGTTCCTTCCTTTCTTTTCTCCGCGCTCATCCAATAGATATTCCCGGGATACCCAGTGCCAATATAGAGCTCGCCATGAATATTCTTCAGTACAGTTATCTTTGATTCCTCGAGGTCTGCAATAATCCGAAATTCGCTCCTGTGGAATTCTCCAACCTGACCATCCTCTGATTCACCAGCGTAAAATCTGTTTCCTACTTCTACTCCAGAGAGTATTGAAGTGCCTTCGTAGACTATGAACTCCTTGTTCTTACAGAGGAATTTAATTTTCCCAGCAGGAGTTCCGTTATCAACAGCAATGCCTGAAACAGAGAGAGTATCACCGCAGAAGCCCAGACCATTTACTTCATCAAAACCCGTATCATAGTAGATCCTTCCATCCCCCGGGGAGAGGAATTCATATATAAGTCCTGGGGTTGAAGTTCCTATGAATAGCCTATCACTATATGGGACCATCTCTGTTACTGAATGCGCCTCCACGGTATAGAATTCCTTGATTTTCTTTTTGGTCACCTCATAGATTTCACCATCAGGACCTGTCCCAATAAGAAGTTTATCTTTCCACTCGAATATTGAATATATATTACTGGCATCAATAGACAGTGAATCCACGATCTCATCCCCTTTTATGAACAGGAGCTTCCCCTCCGGAGAAAGACCTGCTACAATAAAATCTCCCCAGACCCCAAGTGATATCAAACCTCCCTCAGCATTGATAATTGTATCAAGGGATCCATTACTGTTCATCCTTATCAGCAAGCCTAAATCAGAAATACCATAGTAAAGTTCCCCATCTTTTTCTGCTATATCGGATATAAATCCATCACTATCGGAAGTTAATTTACTGAGTTTATTCCCCAGATATACGGAATCCCGTGCAATAATGGTTCCATCAACCCTACCCTTATATAAAGAATCTCCGGAGAATGTCCAGAAATAAGAAAACGATAGAATAAAAAGCATCATTTTACCTCCTGACCTCTATCTTTTTTACATCCTCCCCAATAACAGGTCCTGGGAAGATGACCTCTTTTTTATCGATTAGATAGAAATTATGGCTAGGGGCCTCATCATTCTCCTTTAGAATACTTAATAGACTAATAGGTATATCCTTGAGTTCTCCTTCTTTGGTACCAATTAATGAACCTTTCTTGTAGAACGAGAGGACCACTCTGTCATGGGATGGCAAGGTATTTATAAAATCTTTCCATTCCGAAAAATTATCGAATTGGAAATTAAGAGGGACCCGATTCTTCTCGTATCTTAAGAACTCGTCTCTGCCCGAAGCCATCACCAATAAATCGCAGGGGGAAAGGGGAGTCTTAAAGTCAACATTGATGGTTGTATCTGGCTCTCTGTATCTCTCTATAATAATGGATGCCTTAACCTTTTCCCCGGGTTTGAAATCCCTCTTTGTTAATTGTATTTCCTTGATTCTATACTCCTTTATAAGAGGCAAAGTTCCTATATCGATAGCAATAGAATCTACCTCGACATCTTTATAACGATTGTCCTCGATCTCTCTAAGGAAATCCATCGTCCGTCTGTATATATCCATATGAAGGTATTCCCCACTCATAACCGAGGAAAAGGACACATTGCCCTGATTGGTATAGAGCATAATGGAACCTTTCAAAGTTATAGGATTATACACTCCTATCTCTTCAATCCAGTTTGCAAACAAAAGAAAGGATGTAAGCCCCGGGAGAAAGCTCTTCATACTGGTAACTCTATAATTACGCTTTACATCATTCAATCTCATCCTGCAATTCACCATAGGTGGGTCTTTTTTTAGTATCCCTTTTATACCTGAAACTCCGTCAGAAACAATCGTGCCTATAATATTCCCGGGATTTGCAAATTTAAAAGAGGAATAATAGGAAGGCAGATAGCTACTAACCATTCCTTCACATAAGGGTAGACATGAAATGCCTGTCCCAAAAGCCGAATGCCCAAAAGCATATATTGTGTCTCCACTAACAGCTGTAATAGTCCCCATGGCAGAAATGTTTCCGTCTCCAGTGACAAGGGTCACACCACAGACGCCACCTGGAGCAATTGGAGCGGGGTTGTCAACCATTCCTCCCTGTAACCCAGAAGTAAGTAAGAAAACCCCGGGAAGAGAATCCAGAAGCGGAATAGACCGCGACGGAAACCCGGTCGCATTAAGGATGGGCTTTATAGGAGTAAGTCCTCCAAACCCACTGTGAGAAGAGGCTCTACCCCTTTTCATATCTATAAAAGGTGTAATACCACAGATAGGTTTCTTTGCAAATAACCAGGAATAAGCAACCGCACCAAGAAGTTTACCCTCCAGATAAACTGGACTTCCACTCATGCCAGCAAGAACACCAGCTTCATCTACTACATCACCTTTTAATTCCGCAAGGATTATTTCACTCCCGGTCGGAGAAGGCGGAAGTATACCGGTTATTTTGACATTGAAGGTATCAATCTTTACTCCTTGAAATGTGCTCAATCCAAACCCCTCCATCCCGATCTTCACCTCAGATGGATTTATAATTTCAATGCTTTGAATAATTTGAAATAATAGAATAGATACGATTAGCATCTTCCTCTTTCAATCCTTTCTTTTTCGCTATTTTTAGATTGATTTCCAATAATTTAACCACAGGCACTAAGAATTCATGTGCATTCTCCTCGAGTGACTTTAGATCTCTATCAAGGGTATTCCAATCCCCTCTCTCAACAGGTCCTGTAAGACTCTCAAGATAATCCATATCCTTGACATTGTTTACAACTTTTTCACCCAGCGAAGTTACTACATCATTAGTAATACCACACTTTTCAAATAACTGTTCTGCCAGAAAGAGTAAGCTGGTTAAGAGATTTGTGGATATTATCGAAGCCATATGATACAATGGTTTCTTTTCAGGAGCTATATGTAAACCCTTACCCTTTAGAGCTCCTACTATCTTTTCAGCAACCTCTAAACCCACTTCATCGCCTTCGATCCCCCAGTATCCTCCAGAAAGGTCCAACCTATGACTTGGAACACTCCTTAAGGGATGTAAAGAGAATCTCCCTTTAGGGTTAGGAGCCTTTATTACCTTGTGATCCAGTGAACCGCTCGTATGCCCTACTATAAGGTAAGGGGGCAACTGACTGGATAAAACTTCGATTGCTATGTCAGGAACCGTAAGAATAACCAAACAATCCTGACCTCTAAATTCAGCAGGACTATAAATGCGTTCGGTTTCTTCTATAAAATCTGGATAACTCTTAGAATAATATCCTGAAAATTCCCAATTAACGGATTTAAGTGAAAAAGTAAGTGAGGTTCCAACCCTCCCAGCACCACAGATGGCAAATTTCATTCAAAATTTAAAGAATTTCATTCGTAGAACTTCATTCGTGGAATTTCATTCGGCAATGACGTTGATAACCTTTTTTCCGCGTCTTTTTCCAAATTCTATCTTACCATTGGCCAGAGCATATAGAGTGTCGTCACTCCCTCTACCGACATTCCATCCAGGATGATATTTGGTCCCTCTCTGGCGCATTAGGACCATGCCGGCTAGAACTTCTTCCCCTGCAAACTTTTTAATACCAAGGTATTTTGGATTTGAATCACGACCATTACGCGATGAACCTACGCCCTTTTTATGAGCCATCTACCCCTCCTTCTTTTTCTTTGATTCCTTTGTCTTTTTACTCTTATCTACAACAGTGCTCTTTTTTGTTTTCTTTTTTGTTTTCTTCTTTGTTTCCTTTTTTTCCTGCTTTTCTCCTTTATCTAAAACAACAACTTTTTTCTTCTTTGGCTTTAACTCCTTCTTCTTAGGGCTCTTCTTTACTTTACTCTCCTTTTTTGCTTTGTCTTCCTTCTTTACTCCGCTCGCCTTTCTTGCCTTACTCTCCTTCTTTAAAATGACGTCTTTGATCTCTATCTCAGTATATTGCTGTTTGTGCCCTCTGGTCTTTCTGTAGCGATTACGTCTTCTATATTTATAAACAATGATTTTCCTATCCCTGCCATGCCCGATAACCACCGCTTCAATCTTTACTCCTTCCAGGTAAGGTTGCCCAATCATAATTTCTTTATTCTTAACAAGAAGAACCTTGCCGAATGTTATTTTTTCTCCTACTTTATTATCCATGCGAGGTAATTTGATTCTGGACTTAACATCCGTGGCCCATTGAAATCCCTTCGCTTCAAATACTACATACATTAACTTCCTCCTTCTCCTATGGGTAATTCCGGTATCCCTTCTGTACCTGGCAGAGTAGGGATACCTGATTCTTCTTTCTCTTCTGGAACTGCCTCTGGAGTAATGCCCTCCATTGGTATACCCCTATTGGATGGAAACGTTTTCTGTATTTCTTTCTGCAAATCATGTTGCGCGGTCTGCCTGGGTATAATGAGTGCTATTGAAGTTGAACTTAGAAAAAAAAGAACTGCAAGGCCTATCGTCACCTTTAATAGCAATGGGGAAGCCCCTTTCCCACCAAAGAAAGAACCACTTCCACCACCACCAAATACCGAACTCATACCTGAACCATGTGATTGCTGCATCAGTATCACAACAATCAATAAAGCTGCAAAAAGCACATGAAGCGCTATCAAAAAACCTAACACGATACCCTCTCTGCTATTTCTATAATTTCTGCAAAGACTTTCGGATCCAGTGAAGCGCCTCCAATTAGTGCACCATCAATGTTATCCTGCTTTAATAATTCCTCTGCATTGTGCGGTTTCACTGAACCTCCATATATTACCCTGATTTTCTCTCCTTTCTTACCTAATAATCCCCTTATAGCTCTGTGCATCTCTTCTGCATCAGTAGGTTCTGCTGTCTTACCCGTTCCAATAGCCCACAAAGGCTCATAAGCAATAGAAATTTTCTCGGGGTCCAATTCTATCCCGAATAATGAATCCGTTAGCTGTTTTTCTACTACTTCCTTTTCCCTTTTTTCTTCTCTTTCCTCTTCTGTTTCACCTATACATATAACAACTTTCAGTCCGGAATGCAAGGCCATTTTTATTTTTTTTCTTAAATCCTTATCCATCTCTCCGAAAATTCTTCTTCGTTCAGAATGTCCTATTATCACCCATTCTACTCCCAGTTCCTTAAGAAAAACAGGCGAGATTTCTCCCGTGTAAGCTCCATCTTCCTCCCAGAACATATTTTGAGCACCTATGGTAACCCTTGAACCTGCAAATTCTTCTATTGCTGCAGGGATAGAAGTAAAAGGAGGGGTCACGAATACATCAATATTACTTATACTTAATTCCTTCTTTAGTAATCTCTTTGCAAATTCCCTTGTCTCCCTTATGCCCTTGTGCATCTTCCAATTCCCACCAATTAAGAGTCTTCTCATCTTCATCTCTCCTTTTTAAGCATAGAAACCGCTGGCAGTTCTTCTCCCGTAAGGAACCTAAGGGATGCTCCACCACCTGTTGAGAGATGAGATAATTCTATATGCCTCCCCTTGATTGCCTTACCTGTATCTCCTCCACCTACTATGGTAAGAGAGCCCCTTTCGGTGGCTTTACCTATTGCTTTCGCAATCTCCAGTGTACCTTTATCAAAGGGAGGAATTTCAAAAACTCCCATAGGCCCATTCCAGAAGACAGTCTTTGATTTAATTATTACAGACGTAAAATACTCTATTGTAGCGGGTCCAATATCAACTCCCTTCCAGGCAGATGGAATGCTTCCAATATCAACAACTTCGCAATCGACTCCTTCGCCTATCTCTTCCGCGATAACCGCATCAAGCGGCAAAATTAACCTCACATTATTCTCCTCCAATATCGAACGCAACGCCTCAATATCAGGAAAGAGGGTTTCATCCACCAGGGAATCCCCAACAGGAACGCCTTTCTCTCTCTGAAAACTAAATGCCATCCCCCCACCAATGATGAGATTATCTATAGAATGAGCAAGATTCTTTATAACAGGTATCTTGGTCTTTAATTTTGCTCCACCAAGTATGAGGCTAAAAGGCGCTGGTGGATCCATAAGTAGCTTGCTTAGATTTTCTACTTCTTTCAACATAAGCAGTCCAGCTGCTCTCTCTTTCATAGCTATCGCCACTCCATAGGTAGATGCATGTTTTCTGTGGGCAGTGCCAAATGCATCATTTATATAAACCGTTGCAAGTGATGCAAGCTTTCCCACAAACTCGCTATCATTAGTATTCTCTTCCTGATGGAAGCGGGTATTCTCAAGGAGTAGCAATTCACCTTCTTTAAGATCCTTCGCAGCCTCCACTACTTTCTGTCCAACAATTTCATCTACAAACTTAACCTCTTTCCCAAGCAATTCACCAAGCCTCATGGCGATTGGCGCAAGGGTGAGTTTCTCTACTTTCTTACCCCCTGGCCTGTCAAGATGCGACATCATTATGATTCTTGCCTTTTGCCCGATTAGATACTGGATAGTTGGTAGAGCAGCTTTAAGCCTCCAATCATCCCCTATAATTCCATCCTTTATAGGAACATTGAAATCAAACCGACAGAGGACCCTCTTTCCCCTTACGTCAATATCCCGAACAGAGGTAATGGGAATCACAGATATTTACCCATCATTATTGCCACATCTATCATCCGCATAGCGAAACCCCACTCATTATCATACCATGATAGAACCTTAACGAAATTTCCGCCGATGACTTTTGTAAATCCTGGGTCAAAAATTGACGAATGAGGATTGCCAAGAATATCCACAGATACGATTGGATCCTCTGCATATTCAAGGATTCCCGACAATTCTCCTTTTGCATACTTTAAAAAAGTCGCATTGACCTCTTCAGAGGTTGTCTCTTTCTCCACTTCACAGACAAAGTCTACAATAGCCCCGTCAGGAACAGGAACCCGCAAAGCTATTGCGTCAAGCTTGCCTTTTAGTTCCGGCAGAACCTCAGTGGTTGCAATCGCTGCTCCAGTTGTGGTCGGAATAATAGAAATTGCTGCAGCTCTTCCGCGTCTTAAGTCCTTATGTGGCAAGTCGAGAATCCTCTGAGTAGATGTATAGGCGTGAGTGGTGGTCATAAGACCTCGTTTTATGCCAAAGGATTCATGAAGAACCTTAACAACCGGGGCAAAACAGTTAGTTGTACATGATGCATTGGATATGACATCATGTTTCTCCGGATCATACTGCTTATGGTTAACACCATATACGATAGTAAAATCTTTTTTATCGCCCTTATATGGCGCTGAAATTATAACTTTTTTCGCACCGGCATCTAAGTGCTTTGCTGCTTTATCCCGGCTTTTGAATATCCCCGTTGCTTCTATAACGACATCAGCACCGATATCCTTCCAGGGCAAAGCAGCAGGGTCTTTCTCCTGGAAAAAGGGTATCCTTTTGCCATTTACAACAAGAGAATCACCCTGAATATCAATTTTCCCCTTATATATCCTGTGGATAGAATCATACTTCAAGAGATAAGCCAGTGTTTTGATATCAGCAATATCATTTATACCCACTATATCTATATCATCACGAGACGTAACGCCTCGAAGAATGCACCTCCCTATTCTACCAAAACCGTTCAGACCAACTCGGACAGCCATTTATACACCTCCTTTTTATAAACTTACTCCTATACCCAGACCAAAGCTTACATTACTCCAGAAATCAAAAGAAACTTCTTCCTCTTCTAAACCTTCGACCCCTCCCAGTAAAAACTGTGTTATGTTTATCTTTAGAGGAAGGTTAACCCGGAAATTGTCCTGCTTATAGCCAACAGAAAGACCAAAGGTAGCAGATGGAAGGAAGAAATTTTCTTCCTCGGTATCCAACCAGAGCACGCCACCAGTTATCCCTGCATTGACATCCAGAATAGGGACGGGAAGTCCGAAAGATACTCCACCACACCATTCGTAAATACTGATATCTCCGGCACTGGGGAAATCCAAAGATCCACTTAAACCCAACTTGAGAATCAGTAAATCCAGTTGAAATCCTACTCTTATTGAATTATATCCCGAGAAATAAAGATCCGCATCCCCTATTTCCGATTGCACATCTTTGCCTACACTACTCATAATTATTCCAATAGCACCGCTAATCCTATTGTTTATCGTATCAACCACGAGGCTCGATGTATCAATCTCAAAACTCTCCGGTAAATCATCTATCCTTGAAAAGAGCCACTCATACCCACCCAAAAGACCGAAACTACTTCCATGCTCATAAGCCACAGAAGCCTTAAATATTTTTACATCAAGAAGAACGCCAAGTTCAAAAGCACTTTGCGTCGAATTGACATCACCATCAAGCTTTCCATAGAAGAGGGTATCATTGATAGTGGCATACCCGATGAGGCTATCAATCGTCCAATTATTTCCCGATGGACTTCTTACCACGGTGTCCACCATAACCGAAAAAGTGCTTGGTAATATAGCTATACTGCCCTGCCCGAAAAGCTTATTCCTGGAGAATTTCATACCTGCACCCAATTTAAGAGGACCAAGCCCGATTCCTGCCCCGATAAAGATGGGGGACGAGGAATATTCAACACTTAAAGGCTTCTGGGTTTCAATGGAGATTCCACCAGAAAATGGGATATCTATAATAATGGTGTCGTCTTCAGGTATTTCCGAATAATCCGAATGAGTAAATTCAAAGGGTTCATCAGGGTGAAAATCACCTGTTATACTCCCGGTGAGCCCCATCTCCAGACCCCATTTATAGCCTCGCTGGTAAGAAATGCCGATGCCAACAGGCCCTATTTTCTTTGAAACGCCAATAAAATCCATTCCACCTATCTCATTATAGCGAATTCCAAATGGAATTGTAACGGAATCATCCACTCCGCTAACCTCAAAGGACTCTTCAAAATTGGAACTACTCCTCCCGCCCATAGAAAAACCCGTATAAAAATCCAGGTTTCTTCCTGCTGCCAGGACGGCGGGATTTAAGTCAGCACCTACTATTCCGTATCCAGCAGTTGGGTTATGGAATCCTTCGTCAAGAAAAAACAAATTTATCGAACTGGATGTATGATTTATCTGGAGATAATAATCACCCTCAATATCAAAGCCTAAAAACAATAAAAAGATTAGCATAATAACCTCCTAAATATGCCACAGAGACTTAGAGTGCACAGAGTATATTGTTTTAAAGAAAATTTTATTTGACTTTTTGACTCTGTGTTCTCTATCTGTGATCTCTCATACCCTTGTGGTTATTTCTCATAGTTAACTCATCATGGGTAGATCCTCCCCAGCATTCTGGGGAAGGGTATCGTCTCCCTAATATGCTTTACCCCACAAATCCAGGCGACTATTCTTTCAATACCCAGACCAAAACCTGCGTGTGGAACAGAGCCATATTCACGGAGATCAAGATACCATTTAAAAGCCTCCATTGGAAGGTTCCTTTGTTGAATGCTCTCTCTTAACCTTTCAATGTCAAATTCTCTCTCTCCCCCACCTACGATCTCCCCATATCCCTCGGGAGCAAGTAGATCAAAGGATAAAGTTCGTCCGGAAGTACTTAAATCTTTCCTCATATAAAAGGCTTTGATATCCTCCGGGAAATGGGTTATCATAAATGGGGAATCATAACTTTCTGCAAGAACGGTTTCCTGGGGGGCTCCAAAGTCCTCACCCAATTTCATTGATTCTCCTAACTCATTAACTCGCTTCACTGCTTCTTCATAACGTATTCTGGGGAATGGTGCACTTATTGAACTAAGTAAATTCCTGTCCCTCTCCAGGGTATCTAACTCCCTTTGCCTATTCTTAAGAACACGATGTACGGTGTACTCAACCATCCCCTCTGCCAGTTTTATTGCATCCTCTAAATAGGCATAAGCCATTTCTGGCTCAACCTGCCAGAATTCAGTAAGATGGCGACGGGTTTTTGACTTCTCAGCGCGAAGCGAAGGGCCAAAACAATAGACCCGCCCGAACGCCATACAGGTTGCTTCGTTATACAATTGTCCACTCTGGGACAGATAAGCTTTCTCTCCAAAATAATCAGCACTGAATAGGGTAGTGGTACCCTCACAGGCAGAAGGAGTAAATATAGGAGCATCCAGCTTAAGAAACCCTTTATTCCACAAATAATCCTCCACGGCTCTTATGATTTCCGCTCGAACTCGAAGGACTGCCCACTGTAATTTTGAGCGGATCCAGAGATGTCGATTCTGAAGTAAGAAATCCACTCCATGAGATTTAGGGGTAATCGGATAATCCTTCTGGTTTTGAATAGCCTGGATGGAATTGATTGTAAGTTCAAAACCTATTGGTGAACGTTTTTCCTCCCTGACTTTTCCTTTCACAACTATAGAAGCTTCCTGGTTTAAATCATTAATCAGGGAAAAACTTTTCTTTTCGGTATCTTTCTTACTAGCTACACCCTGAATGACCCCAGTTCCATCACGGATGAGCAAGAATCTAATTCCACCGCTTGACCTTTTATTGTGCAACCATCCTCGTAGCTCTACTTCCTTTCCAACGTATTTTGATATATCCTCAATATATACCCATTTCATGATATTTATATATAACTGTATCTATTTCAAAGTCAAGGTTTACAATCTATTAGGGGTTTTGCTTTTCAGGTTTCACACATTATGTTTAAGAACCTTTTTCTCTCAATATTGTATGGGATTGAAGTAGAATAAATTTTAAGAAGAAATATTATATTACCTTATACGAAGTATCTTTTTTGTGTCTTTTGATTCCCCTCTTTCTAATAGTAGAAAATATATTCCATTTGATAGTTGCCTTCCAGTGTTATCCTTTCCATCCCATCTAACCATATGTCTACCAGCTTTCTGCTTTTCCTTAATCAGTGTTCTTATATATTGACCCAATATATTACAAACTTTTATTGTTGTTAAAGCAGAATCCCTACCTGTTAACAAATAATCAATAACGATTGATTTATAAAATGGATTTGGGTAGGTTTGCAGGATTTGGCTCTCTGTGAGATAATCTCGTGGCTCTTTAATTGACGCACTTTCGTTATAAATGTTTTGAATTTCCTCAACTGATAAAGCATAGTTATAGATGCGAATATCGTCAAGCACTCCTTTGAAATTATAGTTGGGGTTATTGGGAAGAACTTGTCCGATCGTTAAGTCAATTGTTGTCGGTAATATTAAACCAGACCAAGACGAAGAAACATCTAACTCACCATTAATATAAATTTCGAAGTCAGAACCATCATAAAGCACTGTGACATTATAGAAAGTATCCGTTACAAGTTGGGTTTGAGAGTCCAAATCTTTTATACCGTCATCGGTTTTAATCGTCCATCTGACGGTCTGATCTCCTGGTGTTATTGAGACCTTCCACCGATTTTCCCAATTTCCGTGAGAAATAGGGTAGGTTTCGCGACTATAAAATTGCTCAATCTTCATCCAGAAACTGATGCTAATTTCGTCCCGAAAATTGAGGCTGGCATGATTGGGAACTCGGATATGGTCATCAACACCGTCAAAATAATAAGCGCTGTTGGCATTCCCAAATCGATCCGCTACAAGCACCGCTCCATGGACACTTCCGTGATTATCCAAACCGCTCTCATCATTGGCGTTTCCATTAAAAGGATAATATGCAACCGGTATTCCCGTCCCGACATTTGAGGAGTCCTGAACAACAATACCAACACTGTCCTCCGCCTGTCCTCCACGACCGTCATCCACCATACAGCTAACATAATAGTATCCTTCATTCTCTGGCGCTGTCCAGGTTACCGTTGAGTCATCACCAATTATAGGCCCATAGGTCGAGGTCCAGATATATGATAAAGTATCGTCATCGGGATCTGTAGCAATACAGGTTAATTGCGTCGTTGCTCCCAAATCGATCTTTTTGGGATCGGCAGTTAGGCTTAAAATGACCGGAACATGGTTGATGTATTCTACAACTTCGACGTTCACACTGTCAGTATCCTGTCCCCCATTTCCATCATCCACAAGACAGGTGATGACATAGGTTCCCTCCAAACTCGGTGCTGTCCAATTGACCTCTGTACCACTACCGCCGATTGTTCCTCCAGAAGCATTCCATGTATAAGATAGTTCGTCGTTATCCCGATCACTAGCCGTGCAATAAACGTTCGTATTTGCACCAAAAATGACCGTTGTCGTGTCTGCAGCTAAACTTTTAATCCTGGGCCAATAATTTCCAACTGTATTCCCGGACTGATAATCCACGATTATCCCATTAACCAGCATTTTATCAAAGTCGTAGGTGATGGTGCCACCCGCTGGTGTCAACACCACAAGAACGGCGGCATCAGGAGGAATAGTGAATGAAGTTACCCCACTCACATTAGTTTGTAAAAAGCTATTCGTTACAGCATCATAAAGATCATGTTGACCACTGCCTACATCAATTTGGACAGTTTTTTCAACATCGTAAGGATTAAAATAGAGATAAGTGGGATAGGCTTCATTATGAAAATAATCGGTTTTTAAGACATCTAATTTGAGTATCATCTCCACATTGGTTGTATCGATTATACCACCGAAGATACCCACATGAGATGATCCATAAAGGGCAAGATTTGTCGCTCCCCATCCACCGGCAATGGCATCACCTGTCGCATAAGGGCTGTAGCCCATCCAGGATTCGCGCATCGATTCATGAGCAATATAAGAATTTGGGTCGTATTGATGCGCCCACGCTTCGCTGTCCTGATTTTCGTCGGGCAGGTAGTTCGGATAAAAAAGACGGGTGGCATTGACTACATTCAATACCCATTTGCCGATTGCCCTGGCAAAACGGTCATCGTACCGGACCATAGGAACTAAGGCACCTACTTGTTCGAAACCATTCATAATAAAGGCATACCCATCATATTTAGCTTCACCGATCAAACCATAACAATCGTATTCGCCCCATTTCCCAAGGGTAGCACCCCAATTCCGAACGTTACCATTGGTAGTGAAGCACCAGTTTACCAGTTTCTCGATATCATAAGTTGTTCCAAGCTCAGCATTCATTCGGGCAGCAATGTAAGCACCATAAGGTAATTGAAGCTCATACGAGGGATTTGTGAACCAATTGTCTAAAAACTCCATACACCACTCAGCACCAATCCGATATTCTGGATTACCAGTTTCAACATACGCGTTATAAAACAGCCAAGCAATAGCACCCGCTGCCTCTGGTTCAGTTACGCCAGTAGCAAGTGGCGTCATGGTCGAAAGTTTCCATGCTCGGTAATTCATATAGGGACGATGCCAGGGTGTGGTGCTGCCTCCCATTGTCACTACCGCTTCCAGCCACCGATCAGCCACCGTTGTAAACTGATATGCAAAATCGCCTGTATTAGGATACATGTCATAGAGCTGGTAAAAAAAGACATTTGGCATCGTTTCGTACCACCAGTCACTTCCACTGCTGGCAACAGGAGAATTTAAATATACATTTTCTTCCGGTCTTTTATTGAAAAATTCCTCACACATGAGCACCCAATTGTAACCATTCTGATTACTTTTGTTGATGCCTGCTAAACTGGCGCTAATGACTGCCGGTAGGACATTAATTGCCTCTGCTGAATTTGGATAAGGTGTACCCACCACAGTGTGTAACCCAAAGCTATTGTGATTAGGATAGTTAACAGTATTCGTGCTCCAAAAGATTAATGGAAGATATTGACCCGTTAGATTAAAATCAAAAACAAACGCATCATAACCTAATGCAACCTGCTTCCAATTTCTCATTTCATAGGGACTGGGCATATTTGGCATGCTCTCGACTCTGCTAATGTTAATCTGTTGTGCAAAAGAAGTATGAGTTATAAAAATCAGTAAAAAAAGAGCAATTTTTCTCATCTAATACAATCTAATGGCAAAAATCTTATTGTCAATACGTTGTGTTTAAGTTATCGAACCAGAAGCATCTTCTTTGTATCGACTAAATCCTCCTCATTCTTCATAATGGCTTTAACATTGCAAAAATATATCCCGTTTTTGAGCCTTATTCCATCCTCGTTCTTACCATCCCATATTATTGTATAATAACCAGCCTCTTTATAGCTATCTTCTAATGTTCTCACTAACTGACCTACCAAATTATACACATTTATAGTAATATGTGTAATTGCGGGCAACTCGTAGCTTATCTCTGTCTTATTAGTGAATGGGTTGGGATGGTTTTGTGAAACTTTGAAAAAATATGGAATTCTCTCTGGCTTCGTATCTTCATCGATTCCGGTGTATAATGAGAATGAATCAAAAACAGTTCCATCTGGCTTTATAGCTTTGAGGTCCAATTGCAAGCTGTCTATTGAAATTTCACAACAATGAAGAGTCATTTCTGAATAAATTGTCCATCCACTTGTTCCTACTGGTCTTAAAGGAGCACCCCCTCCTCCAGTAACTATATAATAGACACCATTAACAAGACTCCTTTCATAATCATGGTCATGACCATTGAATACTATGTCCACACCATATGTTTCAAAAAGGCTACACCATGCGTTTCGCACATTTAGATCACTTCCATGATCTCCTGAACTGTATGGAGGTCGGTGGAAAAAGACAAATATCCAATCTGAAAATTGACTGGCATTTAATAAATCATTTTCCAGCCAATCCCTCTGAATTCCATATAAATTAGTTTCAGTACTTAGACAGATAAAATGCGCATTTCCATAATCTATTGAATACCACTGTTCGTTTCCCGGGAAATGCCAGATGTCGAAGTAAAGTGGGGCATTCTCTTCATGGTTCCCAATAGCTACAAAATAAGGAATATAATCCAGGATGTCCTGATTTGTGCTGAACCAGGTTTTCCACTGGCCATCTTCTGCGCCATCTTCAACTAGGTCACCGGTGTTAAAAACAATATCCGGATTTATATTAATAATCCTACTTACAACCGCAGCTCTATCTCCATCGTTTGTCCGGGTATCTCCATAAGCCACGAATGTAAAGGGTTCGTATTGATATATTGCAGTAGAGAATGTGTTGTCAACACTCATTTCTCCCGAAGATGAACTCACCTTATAATGGTAAGTAGTAGACGTATCAAGTCCGGTAAGTTCAAAACTGTGCAATGTTCCTACTGTTGCATCGCTTACAGAAAATCCGTAAGTAGTGTCGAATCCATACTCTACTGTAAAATCACCTGAGTCTTCCGTCCTCCAGCTAACAACCATTGTAGTTTTGGGATCATTGACCCAGGAAAGATATGGTCCAAATTGCCCCCATTTGAACACAGTATCATTCACAACCACATCACTATCTGGAACAGTAAACATTCTTACATTTATTGCTTCTCCAACTTTTCCTTTCTCAATATAAAACCAACTTCCTTTTGTATAATAGTAAAAAAGACTGGTTCCTGACGAAAAGTTAGATACTAATTGCCAGCTACCATCAGGATTCTTCTCAAGAGGTATCGAATCAGGATCCCAGTTACCAAGCTCTGGATGATTCCCCATTATATAAACAGTATCAGTATTGGAGGTCTCTTCTGGAACAGTTACAAGAAATGTTACAGAGGATGCTTCTGCTACTGTAAATGATATTAGTGAAACAACAATAGAAAATTTTAGAATATAATCAGTAATTTTCATCTTACTTACTTAAGTATTTTTAAAGTAAAATAGAAGTTATTGCATAACATAAACTTCTATTAGAAGTCCATTCCCATTGAAATCCTGTGAGTATTTCCGAGTCTATTAAAAACTGCAAAGGCATAGTCGAACCTAAATGCGATCGTTCTTCCGATACCACTCCGTATACCTGCACCTAATGTCAATCCTTCCTCGCTATTTCTCTTGAAGAGCGAACTGTAACCACCTCTCAAGAATAATATGTTATTAAGCACCCATTCCATTCCCATATTCAAGTATTCTGTATTATTATTTGGATGAACAGCATCTATTGCGATAGTTAAATGATTTTTTTTACTCGAAAGTATATCCATTGCTAATCCTGCTCTATATGTTAGAGGAAGAGGCCATTTGTCTGTGGTTAGATTTGCTGTAATCAGTTCATTATTACCTATTATTGTCTCATCGATATCATGATATACAATTACATCTCTACCTGATAACATCATATCCATACCAAAGTTTGTTATGCTCATACCGATCCTAAGATCATTAAAGTGAGTGATAAACAATGTTCCAAAATCAATAGCAAAACTTGAGGCGGTCATATGCCAGATTTTCTCCTGAATGTATTTAGCATTAAATCCCATGGAGAATCTATCGGTTAGAGCTCTCGCATAAGATAATCCAAGGGCAATGCTACCAAACGAGAACATTTCTCCATTTCCTTCTGGTTCTTCTATTGTCCTTACCATCATATCTGCAGTACTCAAAGAGGTAAGACTCATTCCAATAGCACCATAATTACCCAAATAGAATATGCTCCCTACAAAATCAAAGTTTATGTCAGCTAACCATTCTATATGTGTAAATGTGACCTCGTTCTTCTCTAGCCTTGCCAGCCCTGAAGGATTCCAGTATATAGCATTGGCATCATCAGCCACTGCGACAAAAGCCCCCCCCATTCCAATTGCCCTTGATCCAATCTCAATTTCAAGGAATGGTGCGGCAGTTGTCCCTACAGCTGATACACCACCATAGGATTGCACTGATGTTATAAAAGCGATAAGAAAAATAAACTTTAATTTCATCAGACCACCCCCTTTATTTTATTACGGCAAACTTACCGATTCTTTCACCGATTATATTATAATCATCATCATATGCTTCCACATGATAAATGTAGAGGCCATATGCTACATCCATACCCTCCTCGGATACAAGATTCCATGACTCTGCTCCATCTCTCATTGTAGCCTTATGTGCTATTTTCTTTACCAAATTTCCCCTTAACGTGTAGATACGAATTGTGCATCTTTGTGGTAGATGTATGAAGTCTATCTTCCTTTCACCCCGACCGAATTGATAGGGATTCGGTGCTTCCCAGGAAGCTGTAACAACGTAGGGATTTGGTACCACTGCTATTCTATCCAGTTCATCTACTGCATCATCCTCACTGATAGATTCTCCTCTTAACACAAATTCATATACATCTCCACTTAGTGTATCACCCTCGGAATTCATCCATATACCTCTGAATGGATGAGTAGTTCTAAGATAGTAGACATCTCCTGGCTCAGGCGTAAAGTAAGTGGTATCAACGACTCCAGCAATATTAATTGAATCAACAGTAAAGGGAGCGCCAACTAATCGGAATTCCCACGAAGTCCAATAATTAATTATTGAACTATTATCTTTTACAAGAGTTATTATAGCGTCTGAAGTAGTGTCTACTTTTAGGCTATCGCCACCATAATATGATGTAATAAATCTCACAGAGAATTCCGAAAGAGAATCATTATCATTGTTAGCAAAGAGGAATGGTTGTTTAATACTATCAGCTGTAATATTCAATACTGAAAATTTTGTTGGAATAGCAGTATACATCCCGAGCAAGGCTGTTGAACGGTCAATAATTGAATCCGTGAATATAACTTTAATATCAGAGGGATATGGTCTATTCAGGTTAAAGATTGGTTCATCTTCGTTTGAAAATGTTGGATTGAATCCTACTTTTATTTCACAGTCAGCGTTGTTTTCAATCCAATCAGAAAGAGAGTCAATAATAACTGCACTTAGGTGATTATGAAATCTTATCACAATTCCATGTTCAAAGAGAGGACCTTCGTCATAAGCTCCCATCATGTTTGCAACTATCAGTGTCTCTGGCTGATATGCCAGATCTTCAGGTATTGTATCTGCTATAACCGTATATGCCGGTGCATCATCCAGATGCAAAAAGGATGTATCACTGAAAACCACCTTATAATATGAACTATCCTTTACAAACTCTGGATTAACAAATATTACATTGATTTTTCCAGTTCCAGGACCTGTGTGACGAATAGTGTTTCCTTCCACACAAGGTGAAGAATACCCTGCAGCAGGAGCGTTCGGGGTTACAGCCGAAGTGTTTACATCTGCAATAACCTCTCCCGATTCATCAATTATTATAGTGGATGGACACTCTGTTGGGGGAATACCAATGGGATTACCATCCAAGTCAAAGAGTACATTTCCAAGGGTATCACGGGATATAAAACCACGATCATATGATACAATAGCATAATAATATGTCTGCCCATTATTAACGTTAGAATCAACAAAAGAGTGTTGAAGTCCTGTATCATCTCCCAGATCAAAATGAGCACCATAAACACCAATCAGATGTGGTCCATTGAGTCCATTCTTTAAATCAAATTGGGCAAGGGGCTTTCGAAAAGTAGGATTTCCATATGCATCGGTTATTATCCTATTTTCTAAAAATGTAGGTTCAGTTGAACGATAAATCCTATATCCCTCGAAGTCATACTCCTGAAGATATCTATCATAAGAATATTCTGCATCATCATCCCAATAGAGTGTGACTTTTCTATCACCGGGAACTGCAGTGAGTCGAGGCTTATCTGGTGGTCTTGAGAAATTATAATTCGCATTATATATTGACTGAACAGTTTTTTTATTCCTTTTCAAATCATCCTCATCATATCCGAAGAGTAATGCCATGGAGAACCTTTGTGTTTCTCCTGGATGCAATGGAAACAAACCAGAAGAGAAATACATTGCGAGATTTGTTCCTAACAATTGCTCTGGTGTGGGAGGTTTCAATTCAGATAGAATTGGCCAGATAAGTTCTTCGTCACTTAATGGATAATCATGCACATTAAAAATTCTGAACCCAGTTAACCCAAGCTGGTCTGATTCGTCTTTATCAGTCTGATCAAAATTAGGTTCTCCCTGAGTGGGAATACCATCTCCCTGACCATTATCTGGAGCAATATATGCTTCATCTATAGGTCCAATACCATCTTCTCCAAGATCATCATTTAGAGGTTCTCCCTCATCCCATATACCATCATCGTTTAAATCCGTATATGTACGCCAATCTCCATCTTCATCACCTGTCCAGTGCTCGCGATATTTTATCCCTGTACTTCTATCAAGCTTCCCATTCTCATCGTAATACCCGCAAGGACCATAAGTGTAATCCCCCGGACCACTCTCCCTCATTTCGTCAATCAACCCATCATCGTCATTGTCAAAACTATCCCATGGATTACCAGGACTCTCAAGGAATGCAAACCCTGCAAATCCTGCTTTACCACCCCATTGACTTTCATTGTTATAAGCCCATGCATATGCAAGATCAATGAGTGTATCATAACTACCACAATCATCACTTCCACCTGGACTAGGCATACACTGACCAATCCCCCAGTCAATATAAAATCCAAAAAGAACTTTCTCGAAATCATAATTACCTTCATTGGTAATCGCAAAATGCCAGAAGATACAATCCTCAGCAAGGATATGCGACCACTGGAATCCTCTAACAGCAACCTCTAAACCAATACCTCTTCGTGAAGTGTCAGCTGAGTCCGGATAGAAATTCCACTCTGTATCATAATCGTCATCCATAACATAGTATGTTTCAAGGTCTGCATTCATAACACCTTTACCAAAGTAACCATTCCAGTATCCTGACCAGTCTGCAGGTCTATCTGGCCACTTACTTGGCCATGTTTCATTATCATCGCTCAATGCAGGTGAGTCCTGGTAGTATCTACAGTAGCCTGGTAGAGGCAACCAACCCCATGCATCATTATTAATTGGATGTAAATCCGTATCTTCTCGATAATTTACCTCTATTGGATGTATAATCGAGTCATTTTCATCCACACACTCTGCCTGAACAAAAACTGCTACCCCATCTATATAGAGATGCCCACTCCCTTTGGGCCACTCGCCCGAGTAGGTTCTATTATAATATGCTATCTCTCCATGATTAGCAAATCTTGTTCTCACCAAATTGCCATCCATTACCCCCTTATCTTTTTTCCAATTTCTATCACCTGTACGAGGGTCTGGATCACGTGGTTGACCAGAAAGAGAAAAACCTTGAACAAGAAGAAGCACTACCAAAACTAAGAGGACTGTTTTTATGTACTTCATTTTACCTCCAGACTTAACCACTATACCGGTAAATTCTAAAAATCTAAAGATAATCCCAGAATTATATTTCGTGGGGTGGAGTAAAAGTCAGGCCTTATGAGATATTCTTCCAGGGTATTAATCCCACGTACAACACCAGGGCTCTCTATAATAGTATAACCTGCACTACCGGTATCTGTATATACATTCACCTCATTCTTCCTGTCGAACAAATTATATATCTTGAGAAATAGTGAAAGCTTCATTCCCATTATGCCAATATTATAATGAGTTTTTAAATCGACATTATATCGTGGTGGCTTTTGCTCACTATTTTCAGTAGCAATGCGAATTCCCTTATAGGATGGCGTATATGGAAATCCTGTCCCATACCTCCCAATCAGGCTAACTCCCCATCGTTCTGGATATCCAATAGTTACAGCACCATTGATTGTGTGTGTTTGATCCCAATCAAGGGGTACAAAGTATTTTTCAGACTCGCGATTCGAAAGAGCATCATAGAATGCTGCGTCTGGGTCTGATGCTGTTCCTTTTGCAATTTGATATGTGTAATCAAATGATGCATATACGAATTCAGAATATCCACCCTCAACATTAATAGTAATACCTCTAACATTACCATAATCCCTGTTAACATACCTTGCATACCTACTACCTATATAGGTCTCATGAAGTTCGATTCCCAGGAGATTCCTTATATCCTTGAAAAATCCAGTTGCATCAATAGAAATGTCGTCGGTAATCTGCTGTTGCAGACCTATTTCATATATAACTGTTTTTTGTGTTTTCAGGTCTGCGTTTCCCATTCTTGTTTGAAGACCCTGCGCGTATACTTCAAATTCAGGATCTGCATATATATATTCAAATGGAGGAATCTGGAAAAAGTGTCCATATGAACCATGCATAACTCCCCTGTCGGTTATTGGATATGCTAATCCAATTCTAGGGCTTATTTGCATTCTAGGTTCAACATCTTCAAACCATGGTTCACCGGTTACTCTAATAGGATTATCAGGATTATATGGATTAACGGTATCAGGTCTTAGAGGGTCTTTTGGGTTTGGATCACGTAGATCAGTAGGAATTTTCCAGTTGGGGTCAAAATAATCAAACCTGACACCTATATTGGCAATTAGATCTATAAACTCAATTTTATCCTGTACATAGACAGCACCTTCAAGTGGATAGTTAGTATATTTATTATGATTAGTGGATGTTAAAGGTTGCAAATCAGGTTCAAATGGCTTTATCTCATTTCCTGTTGCATCCTTCTTTGACGTAAGTTCAAACTCATTAAGCCACAATTTATGTTCCTTCACTTCTACACCAAACTGTACCTCATGGAACTTTGTGACCTGGCTAGTTAGATCAAATTTTCCAACACGAGAAGTTGTATTTCGATAAAAATGCCATAGTAGAGTTCCACCAGTACGGAATGCATAGTTGGTTGCATCTTCCAATCGATCTGGATCAACATACATAGAATCAAGTGAATCAACATATACATAATACCTATGATCACTGAAAGAATTGGCAAATTTTAGCTCGAAGAAGGTGTTCGTATTTACGAGTTGATTCCAGCTTAAAACATGTATATAACTTTTATTGAACCGCTTATAATCACCATCAACATTGTATTTAAATGTATGATCATATTCCTTAAATTCACGATTTTTCAAGATAAAATTATAACTGAATTTGATTTCATGTGAAGGTTTGAAAGTTAATTTTCCATAAAAAGAGTTTCCAAGTGATGGTGCCATTGGCACCATAGAAGAGTCTCCTGTTGATTCAACATACCAGTCATTAGAATCATCTGCTGAGAAATCACATGAATTTGAGGGATTAAAAATCCTCTGACCAAATAAATAACCTTCATTATTATAACGCCTTGCCATAGCATAGAAGGAAAGTTTATTGCCATAGATGAAAAAGGGTCCTCCAAGGGTAGCCTCTATATTGTATATTCCAGCTGGATTTATCTCATCAATATTCATAAAGGTATTGGTATGGTTGCTTATATAATCACCAGAATAAGTGGTAAGATTACCCGAGAGTTTTTTTCCGCCTTCTCTGGTAACAATATTTACTACTCCACTCATCGCCTGTCCATACTCAGCATTAAATGTGCCGCTTATTACCTGTAGCTCTTTTATTAAACTATTCTCAACATCAACCATTACATCATAAGAAAATGGATCGGTTATAGATATACCATCGAGCATATAAACCACTTCAGAACTTCTACCTCCCCGAATGTGTCCTTCTACAACTCCAGCTTGTAGATTAACTAAATCCTGAAATCCTTCAGCAGGTAATGCTTTAATTCTATCAGCATCCACTATTGCTCTCGTAGAGGTAAGATCTACTTCTATCAACGGTCTTTCCGCACTAACTGTAATACCTGCTGTCTTTATCACTATAGATTCCAGTGAAAAATTATGCCTTGTTGTAAAATCAATGGAAACATTTATTTCTGTAATTGTAACCTCTTGATACCCCATCATTCTTACCTTTATACTATATTTTCCTGGAGGAACGTTAAGTATAGTATAATAACCATCAGGGTCAGATGCAGCACCCATTCTAGTCCCTTCAATGATGATATTTACTAATGGTAACCCTTCACCTGTATTAGCATCAATGACTCTACCTGCTATTTTTCCAGTTGTACCAGCCCATAAGTAGACATTACAGAAAAGAAGGCATATAATCAAAGAGAAAAATCGGACAAACCTATATTTACTTTCCAATTTCACCCCCTGTTATTTAGTATAAAAGAATACTAAACATGAAAAAAGATATTAATATTACGGGGAGGGCAAAACCCTCCCCGTTCAATAATCTCTAGTCCTCTACTACCTCAAAATGAGCATCTTTTGTGTAGCATGGAAGTCATTCGTTGTCAAACGATAGAAGTATATGCCACTTGCTACAGTATTTTCATTCTCGTCTCTACCATTCCACCTCACAGTATAGGTACCAGCTAATTGTCGCTTATTTATAAGAGTCATTATCCTTCTTCCAAGCATATCATATACTGACAAATTAGCATGCGTTTCCCTGGGTAATTGATAGCTTATGTAAGTCTCATTTACGAAAGGATTCGGATAATTCTTCATGAGCGCGTAGGGTGTGACAACTTCTTCCTCAACACCACAGGAAAGAGTATCCTCCCAAGTAAGGGTGGCACCGGTTCCATAAGTATACCACCAGAACGGCTCATAGGTCTCTAAATCACTATTACCAAAGACATTAGGATATGCAGTGACTTCTCTTACCTCAAAGTCGTCAAAGTATACTGTTCCTTGCGGGAATGAGGTAAATCTTGCCCTCATGGATACTCCAGCAGCAGCTGAAGGAGAGGTTGCTACAACCTCGTAT
>Ga0209121_10000197_pt1 | contig 62713 bp, 64 predicted proteins | sample Cruoilmetagenom3_FD_187292 | JGI IMG/M metagenome (GOLD analysis project Ga0209121, IMG submission 187292) | Oil polluted marine microbial communities from Coal Oil Point, Santa Barbara, California, USA - Sample 3 (SPAdes) (version 2) | ecosystem: Environmental > Aquatic > Marine > Oil seeps ...
CTCAGTACCGAATCTTATACGCGAAATTGGTTAACAAATCGTGCAACCGCCGAGCGAAGCGAGGCCACGCCCAACCGAGCAGGGCGGGAGGGTTTGGACGCTCGTGCATAATAACGCCCGCTGCAAACACGAAAAAAGCCGCTAGAAAACCTAGCGACCTTTCAAATTTCGTAAGAAACTAAATCAAGATTACTTGATTTTGCCTTCTTTATATTCGACGTGCTTACGCACAACCGGGTCGTACTTCATTTTGACCATTTTCTCGGTCATTGTACGTGCGTTTTTCTTGGTCACGTAGAAGTGGCCAGTATCCGCAGTGGAATTCAGGCGGATCTTGATAGTTGTTGGCTTCGCCATGTGTCCATCTCCTTGCGGGTCAACCGCGTTTATCTAGCTGTGGGGGAATTCCCCTAAATCTCGAATTGGCGTTCTACACCTGTTAGGGCCGGAGTCAAGTGCCGAACCATTGGTTTCGCGAATTATCCGTCTAGAATAGTGTGAAATGCGAACGTTCATCGTCGTGATGGAAAAACGGGGTTTTTCGCGGGGTGTCCGGGTCAAGGGTTATGGCTATAACCTCGGACAAAACAACCTCTGTGATAAACGGTAGGTCGAGCGCTTTGGCCTCCAACAGGTCTATCCAGTGCAGATGGCCCAGTTCATCCGAAGCGTCAGAAAAATCATCGTCAGGGCCGTGAACCGCCTCGCTATCTGCAATAAAGAACCGTGCATCGAAACGACGTGGTTTCCCCGGCGGCGTGATGGCGCGAAAGAAAAAACGCAGCACATCGGCGCGTGGGGCCAAACCCTGATCATAGAACCCTTGCCAGTCGGCGGGGACGTCCCCTTCGGCCTTCCCCTTGGCCCCCAGCATCAGGCCGGTTTCCTCCCACAACTCGCGGATAGCCGCCATGGCGATAGCCGAGGCTATACCGTCGGGCGCAAGGTGGTTAAGCCCTTGTTCATCAAGCGGGCTTAGCGGGGTCGCAGGCGCGATATCATAATCCTGCTTATCAACCGCCCCCCCCGGGAAAACGTATTTGTTGGGCATAAACACGGCACCAGAGCCGCGCTGGCCCATTAGCACCTGATGTTTGTCATCCCGCACACGCAACAGAACAATCGTTGCTGCGTCGCGGATAGTCCGTCGTTTTTCTGCTTCATCCATGGGGCTATATGGGCCGAAGCGGACGGCTTTGTCCAGAGTGCCGTAGCGGCGGTTACGCCCCGTCACCACCAAAGCCGTGCATGCGGTTGGCCCATTGCTGCCCCACGAACATACCTTTCAAGCGAGGCAGAAGGTATAGGGCCAAAAGCAGAAACGTGATCGAGAAACCAAGTGCCATCACCCAACCTTCGGGGCGGAAGATTTCAAACACTGCCAACATCAAGGGGGCAAGAAGGTGGCCTGATATCAGGATCGTGGCCCATGCAGGGCCGTCATCAGTGCGGTGGTGGTACAATTCTTCACTGCACACGGGGCACGTATCGTGCACAGTCAGATAATCCCGCATAAGCGGCCCACTGCCACAGGCCGGGCATTTACGACGCCAACCACGAAGCAGGGACTGCTTGATTGATCGTTTCTCGCCAATATCAAAGTTATGTAGTTCATTAGTCATATATGCCTATCTATGTGTTTCTCATTGATTTGTGAGTAGGACAAGCTGCCTTGCGTCGGGATGTCGCAAAAAGAAATTTCGACGGAAACACGCCATTGTCCCGTTTGTATATATGTAGGTCGCAACAATGCGGGCCGACATAAAACGCAAGGAGAGCAGAGAATGAAGAAGAGTGTACTTACAGCGCTGGCAGTTTCGGTTGCCGTTGGTGGTCTTGGCTTGGCAACAATGGCGTCAGCCAACCCACGCGGTGGTAAAATGCCTAGCTTCGAAACCTTCGACACGAATGCTGACAATGTTATCACGCAGGCAGAAATCGAGGCGAACGGTGCCGCGAGGTTTGCGCAATCCGATGCCAATGGCGACGGATATCTGGATGCATACGAACTGAAAGCCAAGATGATGGAACAACGCGATGGTCGCCGTGGTGGTGGTGAACGCGGGCATGGTCAGGATGGGGGCAAAGCCGGACAAGGCAATCCCGAATTGATGCGGGCACAGCAAGGCGAACGCATGGACTTGGCCGTTAAACACCTGTTGCAACGCGCCGATGCGGATGGTGACGGGAAACTAAGCATGGAAGAATCCCGCCCACCACAAGCTGGCAGACTGTTCGAACGTATTGATGCAGACGGCAACGGCGAGGTCACACAAGCAGAATGGGACGCAGCCGTCGCCCAACGTGGAAACCGTAACAACTAACCACTTCGCGGGCCGGAAACTCGTTCGGCCCGCCACTTTCACACTGCACAGCGACTGGAACCCCGTTATACATGCAAAATGACCATGGCATTTGATGTAATGAGCGATACCGGCGACGAGGAACTCCTCGCGTTGTATGCAAGCGGAGACCAGGCGGCAGCCCGGGCTTTGATGTTGCGTCATGCGCCCCGGGTTTTGTCATTGGCGCGGCGTTTGCTGAAAGACCCGGCCGAGGCCGAGGATGTAACGCAAGAAGCAATGCTACGGTTATGGAAAATAGCACCCGACTGGCGCACAGGCGAGGCCAAGGTTTCAACATGGCTCTACCGCGTTGGATCCAACCTTTGCACCGACCGTTTGCGCAAGAAACGCGGTGTTGGTTTGGATGAAGCGCCCGAAATGGAAGACGAGACACCGAATGTCGAGGATCAGTTGATAGCCGCAGATCGTGGTCGTGCGCTCCGCCAAGCGATGGACCGCCTGCCCGCACGTCAAAAGCTGGCCCTGACCTTGCGACATTTTGAAGAACAATCGAACCCCGAGATCGCAGAGGTGCTGGAGACCAGCGTTGAAGCGGTCGAAAGCCTGTTGTCACGCGCAAGGCGCACATTGGCGGCGGATTTATCAAGCAACCGGTCGGCCCTCGGGCTGGCTATGGACTAAGGAAAGGAGAGTTTCATGACTGATACGGAAAAACACCAGATCGATCTGGATGCTTTCTTCAAAGATGCGGTTGATCCCGCACCGGAATTAAGCAGTGCCCTGATGGCGAGCATCCTTGCGGATGCCGGTGAAGTTTCGGCGGCGCGGCAAGGTGTGCCTGAACGCCAGCCTGTAAAACGCAAGGGCTGGCTCGCCCGTGTGATGGAGCCGATGGGCGGCATTCAAGGCATGGCCGCTGTTGGCGTTTGCACCGTATTAGGTGTGACCGTTGGGTATGCTAGCACTGACACCTTGCAATCTATTCCCGGAGTTGGTGATATCGTGGCAGGTATCAGCGGCGACCCGCTGGATGATTTCACCTATGGCGGGATCGCAAGTTTCAGCGATTTTCTGGCGGAGGGTTAAAAGATGAGTGAAAAAACTACACCAAAGGCTAAAGGCACGCCACGTTGGATCAAGCTGGCCTTGATCGTGTCGGTGGCCGCGAACCTAGGCATTGCCGGTGTTATTGGGGGGGCTGCTTTGCGGGCCCCCGAAATCCATCGCAATAACCTTGAGGCACCCGATGGGGTTGCGATGCTGGCCCGTGCCATGCCCCAAGCCCACCAACGCGAGTTGCGCGAAGGCCTGCGGGATCGTCGTGGGGATTTGCGCCCTGACCGCGAGGCATTGCGAAGCCTGCGTGGTCGTTTTGTGATAGCATTGCGTGCAGAGCCTTTCGACATCGATGCTGTGCGCGATGTTTTTGCCGCCCAACGGGTAATGCTTTCCAACTTGACGGCGGCGGGGCATGACTCGGTAATCGCGCAGATTGAGAAGATGACGCCACGAGATCGGGAATTGTATATTCGGCGCTTGCTGAGGAATGATCGGCCAGCGCCTCGACAGTAAGGGGGTTGATTTATGCGGCCGGACCCCTCATATGCACACCTTCACGTCAGTCCCCCCGAAGCAATCAGCGTCTTGAGGCATTGACACAGCCCTGAGGGATACATTTTGACTGACATTACTTTCCAGAGCTTCGGCCTGGACCAAACCCTATTGAATGCGCTTGAGCGTTCGGGTTTCACAACACCTACACCAATCCAGCAACAATCGATCAAAGCACAGCTTGATGGTCGTGATATTTTGGGTGTAGCGCAGACCGGTACGGGTAAAACCGCAGCCTTTGGCCTGCCGATTTTGCATCACATCTTAAGCATGCAAGGCCGCCCTGCCCCCAAAAGTTGTCGCGCACTTGTGCTTGCCCCCACGCGCGAGTTGGCGGTGCAGATTGAAGACAACTTCAAACAGTTTTCCGGTGGTGCCGGTCTGACGACCTGTCTGGTGCTAGGGGGCGTTTCGCGCGCGGGCCAGATTAAAAAGATCGGGCGCGGCGTTGATGTGGTTATTGCCACCCCCGGGCGACTTGAAGATTTGATGAACGACAAGAAAATCCGTCTTGATGAAGTGCGGTTTGTCGTTCTGGACGAAGCCGACCGGATGCTGGACATGGGTTTTGTGCAACCTGTGAAACGGATTTTGTCGCGCCTGCACCCGCGTCGCCAATCGGCGCTGTTTTCCGCAACGATGCCCAAAGAAGTGCGCGGCTTGGCTGAAAGCTTCCTGACCGATCCGGTCAAGGTCGAGGTGACACCGCTGGTGTCAGCCGCGCCTAAAGTTGAACAGCGCGCCGAATTGATAACCGGCCCGTACAAACGTGGCCGGCTTGTCGAAATCCTCTCGGAACCGGACGTTAAGCGCACAATCGTCTTCGCCCGCACCAAACGCGGGGCGGATAAGGTTGCGAAGAACCTGATTACGGATGGTATCGAGGCCGAGGTAATTCATGGCAACAAAGCCCAGAACGCACGGCAAAAGGCGCTTGGAAAGTTCAAAAACGGTTTTGTTAATGTGCTGGTTGCGACTGATATTGTTGCTCGCGGGATTGACGTGCCGGGCATTACGCATGTGGTCAACTTTGACTTGCCCGACGAGGCCGAGAATTACGTTCACCGTATTGGGCGGACCGGGCGTAACGGGGCTTCGGGTGTCTCGATCACGCTATGTGCGCCGGACGAGTTGAAAAAACTGACGGCTGTCGAGAAAATTCTTAAGCGCAAGTTAATTGAACGCGACGGCCCAGACCCCAAGCCTAAATCGAAGTCTAAAGGTTGGCAGGGCAAAAAACGCGGTGGTGGCGGCGGCGGTGGGCGTCCGGGCGGCGGTGGTAACCCTGCGGGCCATACCAACCAGAAACGGCGACGCCCAAATCGCAGTAAATCTGGTGGGCGGCCAGCTGCTAAATAAAAAAAGGGAGGGCGTCGGCCCTCCCCTTGGTTCATTCGCTCGCGGTATATTATCCGAAGATGTCAGCCGTGATACCTGCGTACCAACCAACGGATTCCTCGTAGGTTTGTTGACGAAGGGCCGCATCCTCGCCTGTCTGGGATACGAACCCTGACGTTTTGGCGATTTTGGCGTCTGTTGCTTCGTAAGATGCGCCAACCTTGATGCCGTCATTGGTTTCAATCAACGACCAGCAAGTGTTGGAGAACTTCGCCGGAAAGACCGAGCTGCCCGTCAACTTGCCACGGATTGCCATGGCACAAACTTTGGCCTGGCTGTTGGCGGAGAAACCGGATTTCGGCATATCACCTTGCGAGCTTGAATCACCAAGCACATAGATGTTGTCATCCAGTTTAGAGCGCATGTCAGCCGCGTGGACAGGTGCCCAGTTGCCTTCGGTCACGCCAGCGATCTCAGCAATGCGGCCAGCTTTTTGGGCTGGAATGACATTACAGACATCGACCTTCTCGACTTCGCCGTCGATGTTTACAGTCATTGCGCCCGGATCAACCGAAACGTTAGCACCACCAAAATCTGGGCCGATGCGCTCGATCATGCCGCCGTAATGCTTGTCCCAACCTTCTTCGAACAAGCCTTGCTTGGAGAATTTCGGCTTGGGGTCAAGGATCAGGATTTTACCCGTCGGGTTGATTTCCTTCATCAGGTGGGCAACCATCGAAACACGCTCGTACGGTCCAGGTGGGCAACGATACGGGTTCGGCGGAGCAACCATAGCGAAGGTGCCGCCAGCGCCCATCGATTCAACCTGTGCCTTCAACAACTGCGTTTGCGAGCCAGCCTTATAGGCGTGCGGCATTGCGTTTTGCGACGACAAATCCCACCCGGGAACGGAACCATCGATAAAATCAATACCCGGCGAGATGACCAGACTGTCGTATGGAACTTTCGATCCACCCGCCAGTGTCACCGTTTTAGCATCACGATCGACGTTGATGGCCCAGTCGTGAACCACGTTGATACCGTATTGTGCGGCCAGCGTACCATAGCTATGGCCGATGGAAGCAAAATCGCGGAAACCACCGATGTAGAGGTTCGAGAAGAAGCAGGTGTAGTAGGTGCGTGTAGGTTCGATCAATGTTACATCAATCGCACCTGCACTGTCTTTGGCGATGTAGCGTGCTGCGGTCGCACCGCCTGCCCCGCCGCCAATCACAACAACTTTGGGTTTGCCATGCGAGGCCCCCATTACCATCGGTGCGCTTAGGGTTGCGGCTGTCGCCACACCTGCACCAATAAATCCACGTCTATCTAATTTCATTTGTATTCTCCCTTGGTTGATTTATTTATTATTTCTTGGTTAACTATTTCCTTATTCTACCGCTTCAAAATACGCCGCGAGTGCTGCGATTTCTTCGTTCGAGAGGCGTTTAGCCATAAGTTGCATCACCGGATGGCTGCGATGTTCGGATTTATATGCCTGAAGCGCGATGACGAAGTCTTCCTGCAACCAGCCAACGATGGACGGAATGCCATCGTCTCCGCCATCCACTTGGTGGCAGGTCGCACATTCGCCAGACAGATACGCGCCGTATTCGGGGTCGCCTTTGATTGCCAGAATGGCCGGATCTACATCAGGGTCACGGGCCTGCAACGTTGGCTCGGCCTCGGGGATATTGGCCGGGTCGTCCGAGAACTGGCGTAGGTAAGCCATCAAGTTTGCGCGATCTTCGGGGTCTTTGATACCGTTGAACCGCATCTTTGTACGCGAGATCAGCTCTTTGGGGTTTTCGATGAATTCGTCGAGATGTTCGACATCCCAAACCAAACCACCGGACGCTGCCCGTGCCATATCATCGGAATACTTGAAGCCTTCAACGGATCCCGCGGCGCGGCCAAACAGATCGTTCAAATGTGGGCCGGTGCGGTTGAAGGCATTCGGGCCAACCATGTGGCAGGAAAAACAACGGCGAAATACCTTTGCACCCTCGTCTGCATCCGCTTGCGCGTGGACGGGGATGCTCCAGACAGAAGCGAAAATTAGAGACAGTAATATCGTTATGATACGGTGTTTTATAGAAATTCTCCCACAAATGCCAGTTTGTGCGAGCCCTATTCACACCATGTAAGTGTAGATTCAATTTCCGCCCTGTGTCAATCCACGTTATATTTTGTAAATTAGGTCCCTGAAAATACTTCGGTTTTCCTTGATTAGAGTGGCGCTATATAGCAAGGTTTCACAAATTTTTTACAACTGAGGGCATGAAATGACAGATACCACAGACATCAAACCTATGCCGGAAATAGCCGAACTGGACTTTTCCGATCTAAAGGTTGCGCTTGGAAAAGGCTTGTCGGATTTTCGCAAAGCTCCGATTTACGGCATCGTTTTCGGAGCAATCTTTGCCGCCTTGGGCCTTGTTTTGTATCTGCAATTTGTAGTGTGGCAATCTGATATCTCAATCGTTCCGCTTGCCGCAGGGTTCCCGCTAATCGGCCCGTTTGTGGCCGTCGGTATGTACGAGGTCAGCCGCCTGATTGAGCGTGGCGAATCCGTTAGTTGGCTGTCTGTATTGCAAGCGATCTATGCGGAACGGAAACGGCAAATCCCCTCGATTGCGTTTGTGGTGCTGTTCATCTTCCTGATCTGGGTCTACATGGCACATCTGGTTTTCGCACTGTCCTTTGGGCTTAAGCCTTTAACCAACGTCATGTCCTCGACCGATATTCTGATGACCAAAGAAGGAATCACGATGTTGCTAATGGGCAGTGTGGTGGGGGGATTGTTGTCCTTTATTTTATTCTCGATTACCGTGGTTGGAATTCCGCTGTTGGTTGATCGGGAAATCGACGTCGTGACGGCGATGATAACCAGTTTCAGTCTTGTGCTGAATAATATGGCGGTGATGCTGTCATGGGGCGTAATCGTTGGATTTCTACTACTGCTTGCGATGATCCCGATGTTTATGGGGCTAATCGTTGTGTTGCCAGTGCTTGGCCACGCGACGTGGCACCTGTATAAACTGGCGATATTGCCACAGGAATAAGAGGTTTGCGCCACGCAAGGGATAGGCGTGGCGCAAGCATGGCTGCTATGAGATAGGTTCACCTTAGCTTCATTATTCGATGGATACCGCGTGGCGCTTATATTTAATACCTTGTATTTGTAAAACAAAAAGCTTCACATATAAATATTCGGTTGTTAGCATGCCCCCTCTAACAGGGAGTTAAACAATGAAATCAATCGTAAAATTTATTGCCGCATCTTTAACAATGGTGCTGCTGGCAATCACACCTGCGCAAGCGCAGGAAACAGAAGAAGGCGTTCACTATCTGGCGCTGCAAATCAGCGACAATGACCCGCAGAAAATGACAACGGTTCTTAACGTAGCGGCCAATGTTACGAAGTACTATCAAGGCATCGGCGAAGAAGTCGAGATCCGCATTGTGGCATTTAACGCGGGGCTTCATATGCTGCGCGAAGACACGTCACCTGTGCTGGAACGCTTGGGCTCTTTCGGGCAAAGCATGCCGAACGTGACATTCGCAGCATGTGGGAACACAATCGCCGGGATGACACGTAAGGAAGGCACACCGCCGCCGATCGTAGAAATAGCAGAGCATGTACCGGCCGGTGTTGTCGATTTGATGACATTGAGCGAATCTGGTTGGACGATTATTCGCCCATAAGTTCGTCACGAATAATAGAAAAGGGCCGCATCATCGCGGCCCTTTTTTTGTCTTAGTCGATCAGCTTCAGCAGATTATCCACCGAAGTTTTCGCATCCCCGTAGAACATGCGTGTGTTCTCTTTGAAGAACAGCGGGTTCTCGATGCCGGAATAGCCTGTGCCCTGCCCGCGTTTGGATACGAACACGTGTTTGGCTTTCCAGACCTCCAGAACCGGCATCCCCGCGATTGGGGAGTTCGGGTCCTCCTGCGCTGCGGGGTTCACGATGTCGTTGGAACCAACCACAATCACCACGTCGGTTTCAGGGAAATCGTCGTTGATCTCGTCCATCTCCATCACGATGTCGTAGGGCACTTTGGCTTCGGCCAGAAGCACGTTCATGTGGCCCGGCAGACGGCCCGCAACGGGGTGGATGCCGAAACGCACGTTTTTGCCTTTGGCGCGCAGACGTTTCACCAGTTCCGAGATCGGATGCTGGGCTTGTGCCACCGCCATACCGTAACCCGGTACAATGATAACGCTGTCCGCTTCTTCGAGCGCTGCGGCAACACCTTCTGCATCTATTGCGATTTGTTCGCCATCGATCTCCATCGCGGGGCCGGATGGGCCACCGAAACCACCAAGGATCACGGCCAAAAACTTGCGGTTCATCGCAACACACATGATGTAGGAAAGGATCGCACCGGACGACCCCACAAGCGCGCCCACAACGATCAACAGGTCATTGCCAAGCATGAAGCCTGTCGCCGCTGCCGCCCAACCGGAATAGCTGTTCAGCATGGAAACCACGACCGGCATATCCGCGCCGCCAATGGCCATCACCAGATGCGCACCGATTGCGAAGGCGATCAGCATCATCAACAGCAGCGTCCAGATGCCCGCACCGTTCAAGAACATCACCAGCAGCAGGGTCGACAAGACCAAGCCTGCGATGTTCATCAAATGGCGACCAGGCAGGATCAACGCTTTGCCGTCGATTTTACCTGACAGCTTGCCATAGGCGATAATGGAGCCCGTGAAGGTGATCGCACCAATGAAGACCCCGAGGAACACCTCGACCTCGTGGATGATCTCTTCTGCGTGGGTCAGGCCTTCGGGTGAATGCAGAACGGAGTTGATACCGATGAACACGGCTGCCAGACCGACGAAGCTGTGGAGCGCGGCAACCAGTTCGGGCATGCCCACCATTTCCACACGTTGGGCAACATAGGTTCCGATCACCGCACCAATTGCGATCATGATACTAAGCAGCCAGATCGAATGAACGCCTGGGCCGAAAACCGTTACTATAACGGCGATTGCCATACCAACGATGCCATACCAGACCGCCCGTTTGGCGCTTTCCTGATCGGAAAGGCCGCCAAGGGCAAGGATGAACAGAACGGAAGCTGCGATATATCCAGCAGTTACTAGACCAATACTCATAATCAGCCTCCCTTAGCTTTTCTGGAACATGGCCAACATACGACGGGTAACGACGAAGCCACCCACGATGTTGATCGATGCTATAAGAACGGAAATTGCGGCGAGGAGCGTCACGAGGAACCCTCCGCCAACACTAATTTGCAGTAGCGCCCCAAGGATCACCACCGATGAAATCGCGTTGGTGATTGCCATCAGCGGCGTGTGCAGCGCGTGGCTGACATTCCAGATAACCTGGAAGCCGATGAAGACCGACAGCACAAACACGATGAAGTGTTGCATGAAGCTGGCCGGTGCGTATTGGCCGATCAGCAGCATCAACAGGCCACCGATAACCAACATGCCGGTCTGCTTACGACCAGCGGCCTTAGTCGCAGCCACTTCTTCGGCTTTGATCTCTTCGGGTGTCTTCTCGGGCTCTTTTGGTTTTGCAGCCGCAATCGCCTGTACTTTTGGCGGGGGCGGCGGGAAGGTAATTTCGCCGTCATGCGTGACCGTTGCACCGCGAATAACGTCGTCTTCCATGTTATGAACCGGGACACCGTCGTTTTCCGGTGTCAGGTCGTCCATCATGTGACGGATGTTTGTGGCGTAAAGGGTCGAGGACTGCGTCGCCATGCGGCTTGGCAAATCGGTGTAACCGATGATGGTGACGCCGTTCTTTGTCTCGATCTTCTCGTTTGGAACGGTCAAATCACAGTTGCCGCCCTTTTCAGCCGCAAGGTCAACGATGACAGAGCCAGCCTTCATGGAATCAACCATATCTTCCAGCCACAACTTCGGTGCATCACGCCCCGGTATCAGGGCCGTGGTGATAACGATGTCCACCTCGGAGGCTTGTTGACGGAACAGTTCCAACTGTTTTTCGCGGAACTCCGGCGAGGAAACGGCGGCGTAACCGCCTGTCGCCGCGCCGTCTTGGTTGTCGTCAAAGTCAAGGAACAGGAATTCACCGCCCATAGATTCGATTTGTTCAGCCACTTCTGGGCGCACATCGAACGCACGCACAATCGCGCCCATTGACTGGGCAGCGCCGATGGCAGCCAGACCGGCAACACCAGCGCCGATTACCAGAACGGTCGCAGGGGGAACTTTACCAGCCGCCGTGATCTGGCCCGTGAAGAAACGTCCGAAGTTGTTCGACGCCTCTATCACCGCGCGGTAACCGCCGATGTTGGCCATGGATGACAGTGCATCCATTTTCTGGGCGCGGGAAATACGCGGAACCATGTCCATCGCAATCGCGCTCACGCCTTTGGCGCGCAGTTTTTCCAACAGCTCTTCGCTTTGCGCGGGCCAGATGAAAGAAATCAGGGTTTGCCCTTCACGGAAACGCTTGACCTCGACCTCTTCAGGGGCGCGAACCTTGATGATGAAATCACAGGCTTTCCAAAGGGCTGCACCGGTTTTTACAACCTCGACCCCTGCATCCTTATAATCCTGATCGGAAAAACGCGAAGCCGCGCCTGCACCGGTTTCTATAACGCACTCATAGCCCAGCTTTTGTAGCTGGAGCGCTGATTGCGGGGTAAGGGCAACCCGATTTTCGCCCTCGAAGATCTCTTTGGGAGCTCCGATTTTCATAGTGTTATTCCTTAGTCCTGATGGGAGGAAGGGTCAGATGCGTTATATCTAGCCGCAAATGGGGCAAAATTCAAAGCCCTCGTTACGAATTTTCGAATTTTACCTGACTAAAATGGTCACACCTTGTGAAACCCGTGGATCAGATACCGCAAACCAAGGCTGGCACCGATGAAAATAGAGATCAAAACAACCGGTGCGCTGTAGGCCAGCACGGAAAATCCGGTCAGCCCTTGCCCGATAGAACAGCCAAGTGCCACAACGCCGCCCGTACCCATGATGAATGCCCCGAAGACGGAGCGGCCAAGCTCGCGCGGGTCATCACAGGACTCCCAGCGGAAGCGGCCTTTGATCTTTGTGCCGATCATCGAACCGACCAGAACACCCGTCACCGAGCCGATGCCGAAATTCATAGTCGCGCCGGACCATGTCATTAAGTAGATCAGCGCTTCCCCCATAGGGGCAGAATAGGAAACGGATTCAACGGTGATTTCATCAAAACCGTTGGTTGCGATCAGGCTGGTCGCCCAGAAACCGAACACGACAGCGAAGCCAACGACGATGGACCAGATGATATGCGTAGGCGAGGTGCGGAATTTCTTACCGGAAAACGCCCACGCCGCGAAGGCTGCGGCGAATATCAAGGCTGGCACCATTGGGCCGACATCGAACCAACGGCCAACCATATGGGCGATTCCCTGGGCCTCGCCGCTGTATAGTTCTTGCGGGAAAAGCCAGTCGCGCAGCACAGCGGTTGGGCCACCAATTGCCATGTAGGCCGAAATTGCCATGACGACAGCCACGACGAAACTTCGTAAATCACCGCCTGCCATGCGCGATAGCGCGCCGAACCCGCAGTTTCCAGCCAAGGCCATGCCCCAGCCGAACATCAAACCACCAACGATGCTGGCGATCGGGTTCCATTTCAGTGCGTAATAGATAGTCTGGGAGTAATCGACGAAGCCGAGCGCCTCTAGCGTGAACATGCTCGCGATCCCGACGGCCAAGGCCAATGCCCACATGCGCAGGCGGGAATAATCGTCACCGTAAAGGGCGTCTTCGATAGCCCCCAAAGTGCAGAACCGCCCGATAGACGAAGACAGCCCAAGTGCACCACCGGCAACCAGCCCAGCCAAAGCTGCCCAGTGGTTGTCGCCCATGAACTCCATTAGCTGGCTTTTTCTTGGTCCGGGTCGAACGTGCAGAACATGTCGTAGACCAGCTCGATCATTTGTGCGGCTTTACGATCCCCTAAGGAATAGTAAATCGTTTTGCCGTCACGACGGGAGTTAACCAGCCCCTCAAGACGAAGGCGTGCCAATTGCTGGCTTACGGCAGCTTGGCGGGAAGACAAAAGGTTTTCCAGCTCGGTCACGGATTTTTCGCCGGTAACCAGATGGCACAAGATCATCAATCGCCCCTCATGGGCCAAAGCTTTCATAAAATCAGTTGCCGATTTGGCGCTGCTAAGCACCTCCTCGATTGCTTCGTCGGTCATATCCGGCGACATTTGGGGCAGTGACATCGCCCTCTCCTTTTTAATTTTTGGCCCGAATACTCCCACCGGGTTGCGGTAAATCTGCCAACATCATTCCAAGAAGACCCCAAAAGAAACCCTCCCCCGGGTAACCTTCTATACGATTAACCTCGGTTCCGTCGACTAATAATATAAATGTAGGTGTGAAGTGTGGCGCACTGCTTAGTGTAACGCCCTCCGGGACTTCATCATTGATGTCGTGCCGCCATAACGGAGCGGCGAGCCCTTCTTCTGTAATTGAATATACATCACCAACTTCTAGATTCCAGCGTTCACACCATGCACAACCGTGTTCTTCAACCATCATCAATCGGGTTTCAGACAGTGCTACTGTGGCGAACATAGTGACAAACGACAATCCAATCACTTTTAGTAGGCGCATCCGGTTCCTCACAATATTTTTCTTTACACATATTAATATGACAATATGATTATCCGAAATTCCGATCAATTTAGCAAGGAAAACACGGCATGGAATTTGATGTAAGTTACTGGGGCGCTGCTGTTGCGGGTATCCTGTCCTTCTTTTCACCATGTATATTGCCAATTGTTCCCTTCTATTTATGCTACATGGCGGGACTATCCATTCAAGAACTAAACGAGGAAGAAGAGATCGCCGCCGGTGCCAAGCGCCGTCTAATTCTGTCGTCAGTTTTCTTCGCGGCGGGAGTGGTTACCATCTTCGTATTGCTTGGTTTGATTGCTACGTCGCTTGGGCAGGCATTTCGCGAATACAAAGACGAGCTATCCTGGCTTGCCGCTGCAATCCTGTTCGTTTTCGGGTTACACTTCCTCGGGATATTCAAAATCTCATTTTTATACCGCGAGGCGCGGATTGATTCTTCGGGAATCAAGCCAGCCAGTTATATAGGGTCTTACCTGATTGGACTGGCCTTCGGTTTCGGCTGGACACCATGCGTGGGTCCAGCATTGGCTGCGATCCTTTATATGGCCTCTCAAAGCGGCAGCTTGCAGCAGGGTGCCGGGCTTCTGTTCGTTTACGGTGCATTTATGACGGTGCCGTTCATTCTGGCTGCTGTATTCTCTGGCCCGTTCCTGCGCTGGGTTCAGCGTAATCGCAAATACATGGGGCACATCGAAAAACTGATGGGTGCGTTCCTGATCATTTTCGCAATCCTTATCGTGACCGGCAGCGTTTCTTATATCGCGCAGTTCATGCTCGAAAAATTCCCGAATCTGTTTATCTTCGGTTAATCAAAAGAGGTATCATCATGCTTAAGAAGCTCGTAATTCTGCTCGCCCTTGCTGTCAGCCCTGCCCTTGCAGGCGAAACCTTCATTGGTGATGACGGCTTGCACAAGACCGACTGGATGCGTGACACTTTCCGCGACATGGCCGAGGACATGGAAGAGGCGAACGCCGAAGGCAAGCGCTTTATGGTGATTATCGAGCAACGCGGCTGCATTTACTGCACAAAGATGCACGAGCAGGTTTTCCCGGACCCCGAAATCAAAGCGATGATCGAGGAAAACTACTTCGTTGTGCAGATAAATATGTTTGGCGATATCGAAGTGACGGATTTCGATGGTGAAACTCTGTCTGAAAAAGACATGATATCGAAATGGAATATCGTATTTACGCCGACGATGATGTTCTTCGATGACAAGCTCCCGCCGGAAGGAAGCACGGCCGCGCAGGCCGCTGTAATGACCATGCCGGGCGCCTTTGGCAAGTTCACGACCCTTAGTATGTTCCAGTATATCCTTGAAAGAGGGAATGAAGGCGATGAACACTTCCAGAAGTATGTTGCCCGAATTATCGCGGAACGCAACGATAACTAAGGACGAAATTAATATAAGAGACTGCTTATATTAGAGAAATATAATTATCTAAAATTCATTTATTTGAATTTATTGTTGCGTAACGCCACCCCTACTGGTAGCATTTTCCAACCAAAGTCAGGAATCAAAATGACAAACGGTAATTAAAGGGAGGATACTGCATGAAGCGCACAGCGTTTCTTATAATTGGAGCCACAGCCGCATTTGCCGCTATGGCATCAGCCGACACCATTGCCCCGGACGACGTCGCTTACGACGATTACGGTTCAGTTGCGGCTTCGCTTACCGGCGTAGCCGGAGATGCGGCCAATGGCGAAAAGGTAATGGTCACCAAGTCGCTCGGTAATTGTGTTGCCTGTCATCAGGTAAGCGTACTGGATTACGCGGCGTTTCACGGCGAAATCGGCCCGTCTCTTGACGGCGTTGGTGATCGTTGGAGCGAAGAAGAACTTCGCGGGATCGTTGCAAATGCCAAAATGACCTTTGACGGAACACTTATGCCTGCAATGTACAAGGTATCTGGTTTCATTCGTCCGGGTGATTTCAAGGGCAAGCCTGTACCAAACCCGCCCTCTATCCTGACTGCACAGCAAGTCGAGGATGTGGTCGCGTTTTTGATGACAATCAAAGAATAACGATCCGTATCGGGTCAACTAGACAAATCTAGGGAGACAATAATGAATTTTACGAGACGTGACGCTTTGGTCATCGGTGCGGGGGCAGTTACTGCCGCCATGTTGCCGATCAAAGCATTTGCATCGCTCGCAGATGACGCAGAAGCGGCCTTTACAGGCGGCGCGGCAACATCAGACGGCGGCATCGAGCTCACAGCACCTGAAATCGCGGAAAACGGTAACACCGTTCCTGTGGGCGTTTCGGCACCCGGCGCTGTATCGATCATCATCATTGCAGCTGGCAACCCTAACCCGGATGTCTGCACATTTAACTTTGGCCCGCTTGCCGGTTCGCAATCTGCATCCACACGTATGCGCCTTTCTGGTACGCAGGACGTTGTTGCAATTGCAAAAATGGCCGACGGTAGCTTCGTTCGCGCAGCTAGCACCGTGAAAGTTACAATCGGCGGCTGCGGCGGCTAAGGTATAGGAGAATAAAACAATGGCATCTGGTGTAAAACCACGCGTTAAAGTCCCTAAGACAGCTGCTGCTGGTGAAGTTATCACCATCAAAACTCTGATCAGCCACAAGATGGAATCTGGTCAGCGTAAAGACAGCGACGGGAATATCATTCCGCAATCGATCATCAACACATTCACATGCGACTTTAACGGTCAAAACGTGATCAATGTTGAGCTTCATGGCGCGATTTCCACAAATCCGTATTTCCAGTTCGAGGCAACTGTCCCTGAGTCCGGTGAATTCACATTCACTTGGCAAGATGACGACGGTTCCACTTATACGGACTCGAAATCAATCGCTGTTTCTTAATCTTTGCAGAACTGGGGAGGAATAAAAAAATGAAAATCTCAAACCTGCATCGTTTTGTGCAAATAGCGGTAACAGCTTCAGTCGTTTCTGGTGTGGCTTCTATTGCCAACGCCCAAGATAACGACAGTCTCGTTTTGAATGGCGAAATCGAAATGGTCACACGTACGGCGGCTCCGGCGTACATCGACGGTCTCGACGAAGTCATTTCTGGCTGGCACTTCCGTTCGGACGAAACTCAAGCCCTGCAAATGGACGACTTCGACAACTCCGGCATGCTGGGTGTTGATGCTGGTCAGGAAGCATGGGACACGGTTCAAGGTCCCGAGCAGAAATCCTGCGCATCTTGCCACGGCGATGTATCAAGCATGGAAGGTGTTCGCACCGTTATGCCAAAATACAACGAAGAAGCCGCTGATTTGTGGACTTTGGAAGACTACATCAACAACTGCCGTACTGAACGTCAGAACGTCGAGGCATGGGGTTACACAAGTGGCCCAATGACCAACATGGCCGCACTGATTGCCGTTCAATCGCGCGGTATGCCGATGAATGTGGCCATCGATGGTCCAGCAGCACCGTTCTGGGAACAAGGCAGGGAAATGTACTACACCCGTACAGGTGTTCTTGAACTTTCCTGTGCATCTTGCCACGAGCAAAGTGCTGGCCTGCACATCCGTGCGGATCACCTTTCTCAAGGCCAGATCAACGGTTTCCCGGCATATCGTTTGAAAAACGCAAAGCTTAACGGCATCCATGCGCGCTTCAAAGGCTGTGTCCGTGACACCAAAGCCGAGACCTATAAACCGGGTGGACCAGAATTCCACGCACTGGAGCTATACGTAGCTTCGCGCGGAAACGGTCTGTCGGTCGAAGGACCTTCGGTTCGTAACTAACATTGTCTGGCCCCGATTAACTTCGGGGCCTAACACCCTCCTCTGTTTGGGGGTTAGTGTCGGTCAGCTTTTGTAAAGCTTACTCATCCTTACCCAAAAACCTGGAGACGCCTTATGATTTCCCGCCGTGACTTTCTTCAAGCCTCAGTGGCTGCTTCTGCAATTGTTGGTGCCTCGGGCGTTGGCAACTGGTCCAAACTGGCTGCGCAGCAGACACTAACACAAGATCAGCTACTCAATTTTGATACGGTCGGTAACGTCACGCTGATCCACATCACCGATATCCACGCACAATTGAAACCTGTCTATTTCCGCGAGCCGGAGATCAACATTGGCGTTGGCGCGGTTGACGGACTGCCGCCACATGTCACCGGTAAAGATTTCCTTAACCTGTTCAACATGGAAGCAGGCACGCGCGAAGCTTATGCCCTGACGCACGACGATTTCACGTCATTGGCCAAAGGTTATGGCAAAATGGGCGGTCTTGATCGCGCCGCGACGGTCATCAACTCTATCCGCGCCGCACGCCCCGATGCGTTGCTTCTGGATGGTGGTGATACTTGGCAGGGGTCCTACACCGCGCAAATGACCAATGGTCAAGACATGGTTAACGTGATGAACGCACTGAAACCCGATGCGATGACCTCGCACTGGGAATTCACGCTGGGCATCGATCGCGTAACCGAGATTGTCGACAACGATCTGGACTTCCCTTTCCTTGGTGCAAATATTTTTGACACCGAATGGGACGAACGCGCCTACGAGCCTTATAAAATGTTCGAGCGTGGCGGGGTGAAGATCGCCGTTATCGGGCAGGCGTTCCCATATATGCCAATCGCCAATCCGGGCTGGATGTTCCCGGGGCTTAGTTTCGGTGTACGCGAAGACAACATGGCCGAGCTGGTCAACGAGGTTCGTGGCAAAGGGGCCGAGCTGGTGGTGCTGTTATCCCACAACGGGTTTGACGTGGACCGCAAGCTGGCCAGCCGTGTTGATGGCATTGATGTGATCCTGACGGGCCACACGCATGATGCACTTCCTGAACCCGTAATGGTTAACAAAACCATGCTGATTGCGTCGGGTTCCAACGGCAAGTTTGTCACGCGCCTTGATCTGGACGTGCGCGACGGTGAAGTTAAAGGGTTCAACCACAAACTAATCCCGATTTTCTCGGACGTTATTCAGGCTGATCCGATGGTTGCGCAACTGATTGACGCCCAACGTGCGCCATTCGAGGATCAACTGGCAGAGGTGATCGGCAAAACCGACAGCCTTCTTTATCGCCGCGGGAACTTCAACGGCACGTGGGACGATCTGATTTGTAACGCCCTGATTGAAGAACGCGAAGCAGACATCGCACTGTCCCCCGGCTTCCGTTGGGGTCCTTCCCTGTTGCCGGGTAACGATATCACCCGTGAGGATATCTTCAATGCAACAGGCATGAGCTACCCCGCCGCTTATCGCTCGGAAATGACCGGCGAGCTGATCCACACTATTATGGAAGACGTGGCCGACAACCTGTTTAACCCTGATCCCTACTACCAGCAGGGTGGCGACATGGTGCGCGTGGGTGGCATGGGCTATTCCATCGATGTTACAAAGAAACAGGGCGACCGGATCACCAATATGACCATGCTGAACACTGGAGAGCTGGTCGAGCCATCAAAGACATACGTTGTTGCTGGTTGGGCTTCCGTGAACGAGGGCACAGAAGGGCCTGCAATCTGGGATGTCATGGAAAGCTATATCAAGCGCAAGGGGACGGTATCGGTAGACCCGAACCAATCGGTTAAAGTAACAGGCGCTTAAACGAAAGCGGAGGGCCAGATGAGCAATAATTCCGGCCCTTCACGCCGTAAATTTCTAACCACGGGGTTGGCCGCAGGCGTTGCCGCCACCGGTGCGCGTGCGGGTGATCCGGCGATCACCGATGTGCAACCTTGGGCGCAGGTGCTTGGCAAGGGCGTGGACGAGCGCGGCTATGGTGTCCCCTCCCCGCATGAAGCGCATGTTTTGCGTAAATCCGTGCCTTGGTTGACGGCAGAAGATACATCCTCGATCAACTTCACACCGTTGCACCAACTTGACGGGATTATCACCCCTAACGGTTTGGCATTCGAGCGGCATCACAGCGGCGTGGCTGAAGTCGACCCAGCCGAGTATCGTTTGATGATTAATGGCTTGGTGGACACCCCGATGGTTTTCACCTTGCAAGACCTGATGCGGTTCCCGCGCCATAACAAGGTGTATTTCCTGGAATGCACCGCGAATTCCGGCATGGAGTGGCGAGGGCCGCAACTGAACGGTGTACAGTTCACACACGGGATGATGCACAATGTGATGTATACGGGCGTTATGTTGCAGGACGTTCTGGCCGAAGCTGGCGTGAAAACCGAAGGCAAATGGTTGTTGGCTGAAGGGGCAGATGCGGCGGGCCTCAGCCGATCCATCCCGATGGAAAAAGCGCTGGACGATTGCATGATCGCGTTCAAAATGAACGGCGAGGCATTGCGCCCCGAACAGGGCTACCCTGCCCGACTGGTTCTGCCGGGTTGGGAAGGCAACATGTGGATCAAATGGGTTCGCAGACTGGAAGTTGGCGATCAACCCTGGCACCACCGCGAGGAAACCGCACGGTATACGGATTTGCTGGCCAGTGGAAATTCCCGCAGGTTTACCTGGGTGATGGACGCGAAATCGGTAATCACCGAACCCTCGCCGCAAGCGCCGATATTGCATGGCAAGGGACCGACCGTGATTACCGGACTGGCGTGGTCCGGTCACGGGGTTATTCCACGTGTGGATGTGACGATTGACGGGGGCGTAAATTGGCATCAAGCGCGGGTCGATGGGCCGAGCCTCGATAAATCGTTGCACCGTTTCTATTTTGAATTTGACTGGGACGGCAAACCGTTGCTTTTACAATCGCGCGCACATGACACGACGGGGTATGTTCAGCCGACCAAAGACGCGTTGCGAAAAATCCGTGGCGAGGTTTCGAACTATCATAACAACGGTATCCAGACTTGGTCTGTGGACAGTGACGGGGTGGTGGAAAATGTGGAAATTTCTTAGCCTGTTTTTCCTGTTCAGCACTCCGATATTAGCGGAAGAAATCGGCCGTATTGCTGCGCCGGAAGAAATAGCGGCATGGGACATCGACATCCGCCCCGATGGTCTTGGGTTGCCCGAAGGCTCTGGCACCGTTGCCGAAGGTGAAGGAATTTTCGAGGTTCAATGTGCGGCCTGCCACGGCGATTTCGGCGAAGGCGTCGACCGTTGGCCACCACTCGCAGGTGGTTTTGACACACTCGATAGCGAGCGGCCGTTAAAAACAGTCGGCTCCTTTTGGCCATACCTGTCAACCGTTTGGGATTACGTCAACCGCGCAATGCCGTTTGGCGATGCACAGTCCTTGAACGTGGACGAGGTTTATGCCCTGACCGCCTACATTATGTATCTAAACGAGATTGTAGACGACGAGGAATTCGAACTTTCCAAAGCCAACTTCCTTGATCTTCCGCTTGGGAATGAAGCTAACTTCTATCCCGATGATCGGGAGACCACGGAATACCCCTTCTTCACCGAAGCCTGCATGACGGATTGCAAATCCTCTGTCGAGATTACCAAGCATGCCAGTGGCAAAGACGTAACGCCTGAATAGTTACAACGCCTGCTGCGCCGCCAGTTTGCGCATCGCTTCACGCGTGTGATGGATTGCTGTTTTTGCGAAAGATCGCATGATCATAATCTCGAAGCCCGCCGACGTTGGCGTGATACACGACATCATATGCGCAAATTCGGCACGTGCGGTTTGCCCTTGCTCTAACGCACCTAAATCCAGCGAACACAGACGAGACATTACTTCGGATGCATCCGCCCCCTCAAGCGTCAAGACAACCCATGCGTCGCTTTGATCGGTAACGGCGGCCTTTGTATCCAAAGCCTCGGCCAGTGCTTCCAGCGCGATATCACCGACAACGAACCATTGCCCTTGCCCCGCCCACATCGCGCGGATGTGTTTCTTGGCGGTTACCTTCCCGACAGTTGGCAGTGCAAGTTTAAGCACCGCTTTTAACGTATCGGTAACGGCCATCCCCTGCCCTTTAAACGGTGCGATCGACAAAATATTGGCGGGTTGGATGCAGGCCAAAATCGTTTCACCAATTTCGATGGGCTGTCCGATCGGGGCTTCGCTTGGGTGTAGTTTGAAATCAGCCACGCAACTTCTCCCCTTCTGGGTCATGGAATTGCGGCGAGACTATTTCGCACAATGTATCGACATTACGCAGCAGATCAACGGCCCGAATTGTTTGACCAATACGCGCATGCCCGCCTTTGACAAACGCCAGCCCGATCATCCCATCCAGCGTTGGCGAATAACAAACCGACGTCACATGGCCCTGCATATTCTCGCGGATAGGATCCGCATCGACGTTAACCATGATCGAGCCACCAAGTATCTGCCGCACCGCTCCGGTAGGTTTGATCCCGACCAGTTGTTCGCGCATCGGGTCGTTCAGGCCATCACGCTGGCTGGAAACCTTGCCGATAAAGTCCTTTTTCGTGGACATCATACCAGACATTCCCATATCAGCCGCCGTAACACGGCCGTCCATTTCGGCATGTGTCAGGAAACCTTTTTCGATCCGCAAAACATTCAATGCCTCCATCCCGTAAACACCACCGCCCAATGCTTCGGCGCGCTTGACTAGCTCATCCATCAAGGATTCGCCGTATCGGGCGGGAACTGCAATTTCATACGCCAACTCGCCTGAATACGAGATGCGGAACAGGCGGCCATTGACGCCAGAAATCGAGACCGCGCCGCAGCCCATAAACGGAAAGCTCTCGTTGGAAATGTCATCGATCAGCCCTGCCAGAAGTTCCCGTGACTTCGGGCCAGCAACCGCGATCTGCGCCCATTGTTCCGTGACGGAAATCATCGTCACGTCCAGTTCCGGCCACAAACATTGCGCACAAAATTCGAGGTGTGACATCACGGGGCCAGCCGCCCCCGTCGTCGTCGTCATCACATAATGGTTCTGGCCTATGCACGCGGTTGTGCCGTCATCCAGAACCATTCCGTCTTCGCGCAACATCAGACCATAACGGACCTTCCCGACTTTTAAGGTCGAGAATACATTGGTGTAAACACGGTCCAAAAATACTCCGGCGTCGGGGCCTTGAATATCGATCTTGCCTAATGTGCTAACATCACAAACCCCAACGGCCTCGCGCACCATTTTGACCTCTCGGTCACAGGATTGCCGCCAATACGTTTCGCCCTCCCTCGGGAACCACGAGGCCCGATGCCAGAGGCCGACTTCGATCATAGATGCGCCACGCGAGGTCGCCCAATCATGGCTTGTTGTGAGCCGTTCCGGCGCGAACCCTTTGCCCGCTGCGCCAGCACCAAGCGCGCCCATTTGAACCGGTGTATAAGGTGGGCGGAAAATAGTTGTGCCCGTCTCTGGTATACTTTGCCCCGTCAACGCCGACATAACCGCCAGCGCCCCCATGTTGGACATTTTGCCTTGGTCGGTGGCCATTCCCAACGTCGTGTAGCGTTTCATATGCTCTACGGAACGGAAGTTTTCACGGTGCGCCACTGCTATATCTTTAACGGTCACATCGTTTTGGAAATCGAGCCACGACCGCCCCTTAACATCAGGCACATGCCAAAACGCAGTCACCGCGCCTTGTGCATCGTCAGCGGCCGGCACTTTGGGCCGCACCTGCTTCAATCGGAGGTTTTTGAGTGCCGCTTTGGCTGCTGCCATGCCCTCTTTCAACGCGCCAAGGGTCGAGAAGGTTCCGTTTGCCGCGCCGACAGTTACCAAATTAGGGATGCTGTCAGGGGATGGCACAAAGGCCGCGATATCTTCGCGCCATGTTGGTTTGCCACCCATGTGTCCTGTCAAATGCAACGAAGGGTTCCAACCGCCTGAAACCGCCAAACAGTCCGCATTGATTTGCTGTATAGATCCGTCCGAGGTCCGCACCGACAAGCGCTCAATTCCCAATCTTCCGCCCGTTCCAACAACTGCCGCGCCGGTGAATACAGGGCAGTCAACGTCCGGAGCGACATCTGTTCGTGCATCGATCAACCCTGTGACCGTGACACCCAACGCCATCAAATCCCGCGCCGTGCGCCAGCCATCGTCGTTGTTGGTAAACACCGCCACGCGCTGCCCTGCCGCAACCCCGTACCGATGCGCATAGGTGCGAACCGCCGAGGCCAGCATGATTCCGGGGCGATCATTATTAGGGAAAGCTATCGGGCGTTCCGTTGCACCTGCCGCAAGGATCGTGTGTTTAGCCACGATCCGCCAGAATATCTGACGCGGAGCGCCATGTGCGTCAGCAATATGGTCCCCCACGCGTTCAACCGCGCCGTAAGTTCCACCATCGTACGCGCCGGTAACAGTGGTGCGGGTCATCACGCGAACATTTGGCATTTCCGCCAACTGCGTTGCAACCTCGGCCGCCCAGCGTTGCGAATGCTTTCCGTCTACCTCGGTCTGTTCGCTATTCAAACGACCACCGATAATGAAATCTTCATCCGCCAGAATAATCTTCGCCCCACCTTTGGCCGCCGTCAACGCGGCCATCAAGCCCGCCGGGCCACCGCCAATAATCAGCACATCGCAATACGCCCACGCCTTGTCATAATCGGCAGTGTCCGCTTGCCCTGACAAACGCCCAAGCCCAGCCGCACGGCGGATGATTGGTTCGTATACTGCCTCCCAGAATTTCTTCGGCCACATGAAGGTTTTATAGTAAAATCCTGCGCCCAAGAACGGCGACAGCAGGTCGTTCACCGCCAGAATATCCGCCTTTAGGGTTGGAAAGCGGTTCTGACTTTGCGCCACCATGCCATTGTAGACTTCTTGCGTTGTCGCCCGTGTATTGGGTGTGCAATCCGCCCCTATTCCGATTTCCATCAGGGCATTCGGCTCTTCGGATCCTGCCGTTAACACACCACGAGGGCGGTGGTATTTGAAACTGCGCCCCATAAGACGTACGCCGTTCGCCAGCAGGGCCGAGGCCAGCGTATCCCCGGGATGCGCCGTATATGTCTGGCCGTCAAACGTGAACGGAATCGAGATATCGCGGTCTATCAGGCCACCTGTTGGAAAACGGTTCATCGTGCCGCCGCCTTCACATCACGGGCGAGTTTGACCGCCGTGATTTCATGCGTGGTGATGTTACGTACGACATACAGCCATGCGCTACATCCCATCACGTGCTGCCACAATTCCGCATTCTCGCCTGTCGGGTTTTTGCGTTGAAAAACGTAATCGTGGAACGCGGCGCGGTCGCCGCCATCCGGGCGTTCCAGCAGTTTTGCAGACCCCAGGTATTCGAACTCGCGGTGGTCGCGCTCGCCGCAATGTGGGCAGGAAATCCTCATATCGTGCCTCTCAATGCTGGTTCGGACGAGCGCCAGTGCCCTCGTCATCAATTACGTGTCCGGTCTCGAAACGGTTCAGGTTGAACTTGGTCGCCCAGGTCGCCTTTTCCCCTGTCGCCATCAAGTGTGCAAACGCAGCCCCTGCCGCAGGTACGGCTTTGAAGCCGCCGTAACACCAGCCACCGTTAAGGAACAAACCTTCGATCGGGGTTTTGTCGATGATTGGGGACCCGTCCATGCTCATATCCATGATCCCGCCCCAGCTTCGCAGCATCCGCGATTTGCCAATCATCGGCATCAAAGCCATTCCGGCCTCGGCCACATGTTCAACCATCGGAAGGTTTCCGCGCTGTGAATAGCTGTTATAGCCGTCAATATCGCCACCAAACACCAGCCCACCTTTGTCTGATTGGCTGATATAAAAGTGTCCCATCCCGAAAGAGATCACCGTATCGATCACCGGCTTCACGCCTTCTGTCACGAACGCCTGCAAAACATGGCTTTCAATCGGCAGGCGCAACCCGGCCATCTGCGCCACTTGCGAGGTTCGCCCCGCGACCGACATTCCCACCTTACCAGCACCTATATACCCGCGCGATGTTTCCACCCCTTTGATCTTGCCGCCCTCAATCCTGAACCCTGTGACCTCGCAGTTCTGGATCAAATCAACACCCCGCATATCCGCGCCCCGCGCATAGCCCCACGCAACGGCATCATGGCGCGCAGTGCCGCCGGTTCTTTGCAGCAAGCCACCGCGAATAGGGAAGCGCGCATCGTCAAAATTGAGGTAAGGCGTGAAGGCTCGCACGTCGTCCGCGCTCATCAAGACGGCATCATCGCCCGTCGCCAAATTTGCATTTCCGCGCCGTGCCAAGCCATCAAATTGCCCGTCATTATGCGCCAACAGCAAACACCCGCGCTGCGACAGCATGGCATTATAATTTAGTTCCTGTTCAAGGTTTTCCCACAGCTTCAGCGAATGTGAATAAAATTCAAGATTTCCGTCCAGCAGATAGTTCGCCCGCACAATTGTGGTATTACGCCCGACGTTACCCCCACCCAAATACCCTTTTTCCAGCACGGCGATATTTTGAATGCCGTGGGTCTTGGCCAGATAATACGCCGTCGCCAACCCGTGTCCGCCACCGCCTATAATAACAATATCGTAAGATTTCTTCGGTTCAGGATCACGCCAAACCGGCTTCCAACCCTTATTCCCGGTCAATCCATTCTTCAGGATTTGGAGCGCCGAATAATGCACGTCGTGGTTCCTTATACTTTCATACGAATCTTTATGCGTAACCTACACACACGCTAGTCCAAAACCCCCACCTTGCAAGCCCCCCAATGGTGAATTATAGAGCGCCCTACATGAATCAAACTGCGAGAGCGCCCCATGCCCAAAATCCACGGTAACGAAATCCGCCCCGGCAACATTCTGGAACATAACGACGCCCTGTGGGTCGCCGTGAAAGTCAGCCATGTGAAACCCGGTAAAGGTGGCGCATTTGCACAGGTTGAAATGAAGAACCTGCGCAATGGCTCGAAGTTAAATGAACGCTTCCGTGCTGCGGATAAAGTGGAAAAGGTGCGTCTTGAGCAAAAGGCGCAACAGTTCTTGTATGAAACTGATGGCATGCTGGTTTTCATGGACACTGAAACCTACGACCAGATCGAGCTTCCGGCCGATATTCTGGGCGAGCGCCGCCCGTTCTTGCAAGACAGCATGACCATCCAGATCGAATACTACGAGGATGAAGCCCTAAGCGCGGCCCTTCCACAACGCGTTACCTGCACCGTTGAAGAGACCGAGCCCGCAGTGAAGGGCCAGACAGCCGCAAACAGCTTCAAGCCTGCTATCTTGGACAACGGTGTACGCGTCATGATCCCGCCATTCGTTGCTGAAGGCGAGGCCATCGTGGTTTCCACAGAAACCATGGAATACGTCGAGCGCGCCTGATCGCTATTACCGGCGGTTCTTGCCGCATCTTTTGAAAGCCAAATACATGTCTAATGCCTCTGCCAATATGAACATCATGGTCAAAGCGGCCCGCATCGCCGGCCGCAAGCTGCTGCGTGATTTTAACGAGGTGGAGAACCTTCAGGTTTCCTCCAAGGGCCCCGGAGATTTCGTATCCAAAGCTGACACCACTGCCGAAGAAACGATCCGCGAGCAATTGACAGAAGCACGTCCTAACTACGGTTTTCTTGGCGAAGAAACCGCTGAAACCTTCGGCGAAGACCCAACACGTCGCTGGATCGTTGATCCGCTGGACGGCACAACAAATTTCCTGCACGGGATGCCGCATTGGGCAATCTCGATTGCATTGGAACATCGCGGCGAGATCGTCGCTGCTGTCGTTTACGACCCTGTTAAAGACGAAATGTTTACCGCTGAAAAAGGCGAAGGCGCTTGGCTTAATGACCGCCGTATGCGGGTATCTGGCCGTAACGAAATGATCGAAATGGTTTTTGCTACGGGTGTACCGTTTGGTGGTCGCTCGGATTTGCCAGAAACGCTGCAAGACTTGGCGCGTTTGATGCCGGGTTGCGCGGGTGTGCGTCGCTGGGGCGCTGCCGCCCTTGATTTGGCATATCTGGCCGCTGGCCGCTACGATGGCTACTGGGAGCGTCGCCTGCATGCGTGGGACATGGCCGCGGGCATTTTGCTGGTGAAAGAGGCTGGCGGTATCGTCGAGAGCATAGATGCCGGGGTAAATCCGCTAGTTAGCGGAGACATCGTTGCTTCGAACGAACCAGTCTTCAATCGTTTCGCAAAATTGATCCGAAACGAGGATTAAATCCGCCGGATTATTGCGGCCCCCGCCTGCATATCGTCTTTAGCTCTATCAAAACGCAAATATGCCAGCGCTTTATCGCCCGAAACAGTGTGCAGGGTCCCCGCTGGTTTGCCATCTGTTGTGATCGGAGTGCCCGCAACAGGTTTGCCGTCGATAGAAACGCTAACCAAGCCCTTCTTAAGCTCGGTTTTATGCTTCATACGGGCGGTCACTTCTTGCCCGACATAGCAACCCTTGCGAAAATCAACGCCGTTCAAACGCTCGAACCCGACCTCAAGGATGTAACTATCATCCGGCAGCAGCTCGACACCCGTTTCGGGGATATTGTGCGCCACACGCAGCGCGTCCCACGCAGCGATATCCAGTTCCGGAATTCCGCAACCATCCCCATACATCCGCCAGCCCAACGCGTCGCTGCGCGGGTCCATAAATGCTCCGTTTGGCATTTCGCCGAAACCCTGTAGAACCGACAGCCCTGTATCCGTGATCTCGACATCAGCCCGCAACCGATACATCGTCAGGCGTTGCGCCAGTGCTACCGCACGGTTTTTACGCACATCCAGAAGAATCGAATCTGTACCCGAGCTCATAATAAAATCGAAAAGATATTTCCCCTGCGGGCTTAGCATCGCAGCATAAACCGGCCCCTGAGCCACCCGCGCAACTGAGTTGCTAACCAGCCCCTCAAGGAAACTTTCGCGATCAGCACCCGCAACCCGAAGCACCGTGCGATCTGCGTTACAAAAACCGTTTGTCATATTATTATCCCCTTTGGAGGTATATATAGGCATCGCACACCCGTTTCACACCCGCAAATGCGAAATTTCGAAAGCCACAATGCCTGCCCCGATAACCGTTATCATCCCGACCCTGAATTCCGCGGCTACGCTGCAACGCTGCCTAGGCGCTTTGGACGAAGGCATCATGGATGGGCTACTGGCCGAAGTGATTTTCGCCGATGGCGGTTCAAGCGACGACACAGAAAAAATTGCCGAGGAAGTGGGGGCGACATTCCTTTCCACCACGAAAGGGCGCGGCAACCAGATGGCCGAAGCCGCACGCATAGCGCGGGGCGAATGGTTGTTATTCCTGCATTCCGACAGCGTCTTGGGCCGCGATTGGCAGAATGCTGTTATCCGGCACCTGACAAACCCGGATCAGGCCGTCTATTTCAAACTTCGGTTTGATGAAACAACCTTCCCTGCCAAAACCGTTGCTAGATGGGCGAACTTTCGATCCCGCTGGTTGGGCCTTCCCTACGGGGATCAAGGACTGCTAATCAGCCAACGCCTTTATAAACGCACTGGCGGTTACCCTGAAATTCCATTGATGGAAGACGTAGCGATGGCCAGGAAACTGCGTGGGAAATTAGCCACCCTGCCCGTTTCCATCGAAACCAGTGCCGACAAATATCGCCGGGATGGCTGGATGAAACGGTCGTTTATGAACTTTGGAGCATTGTCGCAATACCTCGCAGGCGCGTCCCCGGACAAGCTGGCCGCCAAGTATTACCGCTAAATATGCGCGAATTGCAGCCGGTAAAGCTCGGCATAGAGGCCATCCTGCGCCAGTAATTCTTTATGGGTTCCGGTCTCCACAACACGACCTTGGTCCATAACAACAATCATGTCCGCATCCAGAATTGTCGACAGTCGATGTGCAATAATAAAGGTCGTACGCCCTTTGGCCAGTTTATCGAGCGCGGTTTTAATGGCCGCCTCGGATTCCGCATCCAGTGCCGAGGTTGGTTCATCCAGCAACAGGATCGGCGCATCCCGAAGGATCGCGCGCGCAATGGACAAGCGTTGTTTTTCGCCACCGGAAAAATGGCTAGCCGTAGCGCTGACAGGCGTGTCGTAGCCATCGGGTAATTGGCTGATAAACCTGTCCGCCGCAGCCGATTTTGCCGCCTTTTCGATATCCTCAAATTCCGCCGTCAAACACCCAAAACCGATGTTTTCACGAATGGTTCCGGTAAGCAAAACCGCGTCTTGACTAACCACTGCTATTTGGCGGCGCAGCGATTCAATGGATATGTCTTTTAAGTCAATTCCATCAATCAGCACCCTCCCACTGGTTGGGTCAAACAGGCGTGGAATAAGATTGAAGACTGTCGATTTTCCGGCTCCCGAACGCCCGACAAGTGCCACTTTGGAACCGGCAGGGACATCCAGAGTAAGGTCTTTCAACGCGACAAACCCGTTAGGATAAACGAATTCAACGGCCTCGAATTGCACAACCCCTTTTATGCGCTCAATCGTTCGGGCCGTATCTGTATCGACAATTTCGTTTTTGGCATCAAGGATCGGGAATATCCGGTCCAGCGCCACACGCCCCTGCGCCGCAGATGCGAATGTGGACCCAAGCAAACGTGCCGGTTGCGACAAAACACCGACCCCTGTTAGCAATCCAATAAAATCCGCGACGGTAAGCGTTCCCCGTGCAATCCCCCAGGAAACTGCAAACAACAAGACCCCGACAGCGAAACCACTAAGAATTTCAACCAAAGGCGAAAGTCGCCCCTTCCACTTCATATCCATAATTCGCAGAGACTCGACTTTGCTGAAAGTCGCTGTTGCCGCCTGGTTCAGATGGTCTTCCAACTGGTATGTGCGGGCCATACGAATGCTGGATAGCCCCTCGACAATTTCGGAGTTCATGCCGGAAAGCTGCGCCTGCGTTCCCTTGGAAATTTTTCGTATTTTTGCACCGACAGTATTCACAGGTGAAATCGCCAACGAGAAAACCAACAGCAATAAAATCGTAATTTGCCAATTGATCGACAGCATCACCACAACCGCAGCAATAACGACCATCACACTGGACACCGCCACCAACAAGGCTTGCACCGAAGACCGCAACAGATCGCTGTCCGCAGAAAACCGCGCAGCCAGTGCCGCTGGTGTTTCCCCCTGCAAGCGAAACAAATCGGCATGGATCAGGCTGGAATACATCGACTTTTTCAACTTTGCCTCAAATCGAAACAGCGCGGTATTACTGGCAATAAGCTGAAAATATACACTAATTCCTTTCGTGCACGCGATCACCAATATCCCGATAGGCCCCCAGTAGATCACAGATGTGTCGGATGTTTCATATGCCGTAATAATCAGCTGGATCATCTTGGCATAAGCCGCCGATGCAATCGCCGTTATGACCATCAGCACGAAACTCGCATAAATCCGCCCGCGATATTCCGAAATCCAGTCACGCCATAAGCGTCGATAACCAGCGTCGGCGGAGTTGTCTTTAGGCTGCATATGGAAGTCTCCGGTCGATCAGTTGGCATACGAACTAAATACTGTTGCGCCTCGCCTCAATAGGGCGCTTCATACAATATGTGGCTTTTGTTGATTTTGCCAGTTTCCATTCTTAAAACTCCGGTTATTCTTCCCCTATACTTCTAAAGGAACCCTGCAATGAGTCTCTCTCACGGTCGCGACCTGTTTATGACCCCTGGCCCCTCGATCATCCCTGATCGTGTGTTGAATGCAATGCACCGCGCCGCGCCCAATATATACGAGGGTGACTTGATCGAAACGACCGACGGCATTCTGGATAACTTGCGCAAAGTTGCCCGCACCGATGGCGATCCGACCATCTACATCAGCAACGGCCACGGTGTCTGGGAGGCGGCGTTGCATAACGTGCTTCAAGCGGGTGACAAGGTGTTATGCCTCGTGACTGGAACTTTCGGGAACGGTTGGGCAGATGTCGCGACGAAAATGGGAATCGAGGTTGAACTTATCGATTTCGGGACCTCCAGCTGTTTCGATGTTGCCAAGGTGGCAGAGGTTCTGCGCGCAGATACGGGTGAAATCAAAGCGGTGCTTGCCACGCATACGGATACATCTTCGTCTGTTAGCAATGATATTGCGGCCCTGCGAAAGGCGATTGACGAAACCAGGCATCATGCTTTGCTGATGGTGGACTGTATCGCATCACTTGGTTGCGAACCCTTCGAGATGGACGCATGGGGCGTTGATGTCATGGTTGCAGCTTGTCAAAAAGGACTGATGGTTCCCCCGGGTGTGGCTTTCACGTTTCACAATGCCAAAGCCGCCGCAGTTTCCGAGAACACACCGAAATCCTCCCCCTACTGGGATTGGATACCGCGCACGAACCCCGCGCGGTTTTATATGCGTTTCAGCGGCACTCCGCCCACGCATCACCTGTTCGGGTTGAACGAAGCCCTAACGATGCTCGTTGACGAAGAGGGTATTGAAAATGTCTGGGCGCGTCATGCGAAACAAGCGCAAGCTGTCTGGGCTGCTGTTGATGCATGGGCCGAAGCAGGGGCAATTCGCGGCAACGTCAGTAACATCGCGGATCGCTCCATTGCAGTCACAACAGTGGTTTCTGACACAGTGAACCTGACCCCGCTGCACCAATGGTGTCAGGATACCGCCGGACTGGTTCTTGGCGTGGGCATCGGGTTTGGCGGTTACGAACCCCACCAGATTTTCCGTATCGGGCACATGGGGCATATGAATCCGGTAATGCTGTTGGGCGCCCTTTCCACGATCGAGGCGGGCTTAAGTGCGCTGCAAATCCCCCACGGCGAAGGGGCAATCGCGGCCGCAGGGCATGTTTTGTCTAACTGAACGCTACTCCCCGGGGGGTATCAAAAAACACCTCTTCGAGGTTATTGCCATCCCCCGCCCGATCCACGATCAGGAAATCCTGCGTATCACCCAGCACCAATAGCGGGTGGTGCCAAACGTTAACATCGTATTGCAGCCCTTGGTTGCCTTGGCAGTGAAACGCGCGGCAGTTCGCCAAATCTGGCGCGTCAGCGACAACCGCCAACCACGGCTTCCCACCAAGGGGAATGAATGCTTGTGACCCAAGCGGATGACGCTCCAACATCGCGATGCTTAGTGCGCGCGGGCGACCGCGAAAGATCGAAATAATCGCCTGTCCATCTCCAACAACCGCTTCGGCCAACGCATGAAACCGCGTGGTGTAGCCGGAATTAATCTCCACCGCAGTGGATGGATCGGCCTCGATAACCGTACCGAACGGGGCGAAGGCTTGCGGTGTTAGTGCCTCGACTGCGATCATAGCTTCAACTTCGGATGGCGGTTCACGTCTTTGTAAAGCAGATAGCGAAAATCTTCCGATCCGGCGGCATAACAAGCCTGCGGGCAGAACGCGCGGAGCCACATGAAATCGCCAGCTTCAACTTCTACCCAGTCGTTGTTCAACTTATAGGCCGCCTTGCCCTGCAAAACATAAAGCCCATGCTCCATCACATGGGTTTCCATGAACGGGATTATACCACCCGGTTTAAACGTCACGATATTGACGTGCATGTCGTGGCGCATGTCGCTTGGCTCCGCGAAACGCGTGGTTGCCCATGCGCCGTTTGTGTCGGGCATCGCCAGTGGCGTTTCGTCTGTGTCATTGGTCACAAAGGCTTCGGGGTAATCTATCCCGTCTACCGCCTCGTAAGATTTGCGAATCCAGTGGAAGGTTGCGGGAACATCGGCAGCATTTTTAACGCTCCACTTCAGAAGTGGGGGAATGAAGGCATAACCGCCCTCCTCCATCATGTGCGTGGTGCCATCAAGCGTCAGTTCAATTGCACCGGACACGATAAACAAAACCGCCTCGGCATCAGCATCCGGTTCGGGTTGCGTGCTGCCCCCATCTGGCGAAACCTCAACGATATACTGCGCAAAAGTTTCGGAGAAACCGGACATAGGCCGCGCGATAATCCACGCGCGCGTCTTATCCCAAAACGGCAGGTTGCTGGTGACAATATCGGTCATGACACCCTTGGGAATAACCGCATAGGCATCGGTGAATATCGCTTGCCCCGTCAACATATCGTTTTGCGAAGGAAGCCCGCCTTTGGGCGCATAATACATATCTTTAGTCACGAGCGAACACCATTAATAATTGCGTTAGCCAATCATACGATGAAACCAACCCGTTGACCCTTATTGTTTGCTTTGAAACAGTTTATCAAAAACGAACTAAACCGGAGGATGCTCCTCACGCCAATGCTTCGCGATATCCTCACGTGTCGTTAACCAAACATCCTTATGCCCCCGCACATAATCAAGGAACCGCGCCAATGACGCCGCCCGCCCGGGACGCCCGACAAGACGACAATGCAAACCAACGGACATCATCCGTCCACCCTCGGCATACAAAACATCAAAATTGTCCTTCAGGTAGTTGAAAAACTGATCGCCCGAGTTAAACCCCTGCGGCGAGGCAAAGCGCATATCATTTGCGTCCAGCGTATAGGGCATCATCAAAAACGGCCCATCCGGCCCATTGACATAATAAGGAATGTCGTCAGCGTAGCTGTCCGCTGAATACTCGAACCCTGCCTCCATCGTCAAACGATGCGTGTTTTCCGAGGAACGCCCCTGATACATACCAACCGGTTTTTGCCCTGTCACCTCGGTATGAAGACGGATCGCCTCTGCGATATGCTCACGCTCAACTTCCTCCGGCACGTCCTTGTAATCAATCCATTTATAGCCGTGGCTGGCAATTTCCCAACCCGCAGCATTCATGGCTGCAACCGCTTCGGGATTACGCTCCAACGCCATTGCAACGCCAAAAACCGTCACCGGAATATCACGCCCCGTAAACATCCGGTGCAAACGCCAAAACCCAGCCCGCGAGCCATATTCATAGATCGACTCCATATTTGGATGCCGCTGTCCAGGCCACGCGGCAGCCCCAACAATCTCGGACAAAAAAGCTTCCGAGGCCGCATCCCCGTGGAGGATGCAATTCTCGCCGCCCTCCTCGTAATTAATCACAAATTGCACCGCTATACGGGCGTCGTTCGGCCAATGGGCCTCCGGCGCGGTTGCGCCATATCCAATCATGTCGCGTGGGTAGTCGGTCATTTCAAAGTCTCCATAGCTAACGGCAGTGCCTTCTCGAACAAGTCAATATCTTGCGGTCGGCCCGCCGAAACGCGTATACATCGATCTTGCGGGGCAACGAATGGCATTCGAACAAAAATGTTCTGGTCGATCAATGCACCGACAAGCGCACGCGCGTAATCCCCGTCTTTTCCACAGTCCACCGTCACGAAATTCGTGGCCGAGGGGATGGGCTCCAGACCAAACCGTCGTACAATATCGCCAATCCGCGCCTTCGCCGCACGCACATCTGAAAGCGTTTGCGCCAAATACTGTTGATCCTCAAGTGCCGCCAATGCCCCCGCTTGCGAAGCGCGATTCATGCCGAAATGGTTACGCACCTTGTTGAACGAATTAATCAAATCCGCATGCCCAATCGCATAGGCAACCCGCGCGCCCGCCATCCCGTAAGCTTTGGAAAAGGTCCGCATTCGGATCACGTTGCGATTATCGGTATCTATTGCCGGAGCCGTCCCCTCAGGCGAAAATTCAACATACGCCTCGTCCAGACAAAGCACCGTGCCGTCAGGCACATTATCAATCATTTCCTGCATCACATCCGCGCCGTGCCATGTGCCCATCGGATTATCCGGATTGGCAAAATACATAAGCGAGGCATCAACCTCGTGTGCCTTAGCTACCAACGCAGAAGGATCCTCGAAATCTCCATTATAAGGCACCGTATGCAACGCCCCGCCATACCCGGCGACATGAAAATTAAAAGTCGGGTACGCCCCAAGCGAGGTAACAACCGGCGTTCCATCACTTACCAGCATCCGGCAAAGCGAACCGAGCAATCCGTCAATTCCCGCCCCGACAACGATGTTTTCAGGCCGAATGCCATGAAACGCCGCCAAAGCCTGTTTCAGATCGTAGTTTTCCGGGTCGCCGTACATCCACACGTCCGGCACCGCCGCTTGCATCGCGGATATCGCCTTGGGGGACGGACCAAAGACATTCTCGTTCGCCCCAAGCCGTGCGGCAAATTTTTGCCCCCGCGCACGCTCCTGCGTTTCTGGGCCAACAAACGGCACAGTGGAGGGCAGGCTCGCCACAAGTTTGGTGTATCTAGGTCCTGTCATATCCCTACCCCTTAACTTTTCTTCGATCATAAACACGGGCAGCGATAAAACAACCAACCGCCAGTACGCCAAAAATTGTCATCGTTCCGCTTATTGCAACATGGCTTTCATCCAGCAAAGCCCCCGCGACCATCGTACCCAAAGCTCCGGCGATCATCAACATTGACCCCAGAACCGAAGACGCAAACCCCGGCATATCCCCTGCGGGTTCCATCGCGACCGCCTGTGCTGAGGGTAAAATCAAACCAAACGCCAGCATATACATGCAAACAGCCCCCCAAAAAACGGTTAAAGTTGGTTCCATGAAAAGCAAAACAGCGTGAAGTACGCTCGCAACTCCAAGAACACTTACCGAAATAGTGCCGATATTCAGCAGCCCTATACGCCCAACCAAAAGGCGCACCGCTACGGATCCACCTAAAATAAAAATCGCACCGATCGCAAAAATCGTACCGAATGCAGTAGGTGGCAGCGCGTACATCCGCTCCACTACGACAGCACCGATTGACAAAACACTGGCGTACCCACCAAATGTCAGACTCGACACGCTCATTCCTACCAAAAAATCACGCTGCCGAAACAGATACTTGAAAGCATAGGTAACAAACCGAAGACTAAACCGTTCCGGACGGGTCTCTTTTGCTGTTTCCGGTGTGTTGAAGCCTGACAACAATAACAGTGCGATTCCGAATAAAGCCAAAAATACAAAAATAGCGCGCCACGAAAAAAGCACCATAAGCCCCGCTCCCATGATCGGGGCAATCATCGGCGCTATCGCGGTTACGGCCATCAAAACTGCCAGTATTTTCGCCGCAACCACGCCGCTGCCGATGTCTCGCACCATTGCGCGCGCAATTACAGGTGCCCCCGCCGACAAACCTTGTGCTACGCGAAAGGCAATTAATACCCAAAAACTGGTCGCCAACGCAGCCCCGACCGATGCCGCTGTAAACAGTGCCAAGCTTATCAACAGCACCTTCTTACGCCCAAAAGCATCCGACAATAGCCCCCAGAACAGCTGGCCAACCCCATAGGATAGAAAATATACACCCACAATCATCGAGCCCATGCTTTCGCTCACCGATAAATTGCGTGCAATCACCCCTGTCGCGGGGGCCGTGATATCGATGGTCAGGGCCGTTAGCGCCGACAGGCCACCCAAAAGCAAAATGAAATCATTACGTTCAGCGAGAGGTTTACTCAAAACAGGCTCCATAAAAAAGGGACGCACAATGGCGCCCCTTTAGATAACAATGCTTTTACGATTACGTCACCCCAAATCGGCCAATCGCTTCATCGCCGCTTCGAGTTTTTCGATTTCCTCGGTCGCAGATATCAAACGTTGACGATTTTCCTCGACCACAGCGGCAGGGGCTTTGGCGGTGAACTTCTCGTTCGACAGCTTGCCTTTGAGGCCACCCACTTCCTTCGCCAGCTTTTCGATCGCTTTCGAAAGGCGGGTATTTTCCGCGTCAACATCAATGATATCGGCCAGCGGCAAGCAGAAAGTACCGCCCTCAACCGCGATTGTGATTGCGCCTTTCGGGGCCTCCGTTGCTTCGGAAATATCCTCGATACGCGCCATACGCTTGATCAACATAACATTACGCGCCAACGCGCCTTTGCCTGCATCATCAAGTTGCAACTGCACCATCGGAATTTTCGCACCCGCAGGCACCCGCATTTCTGCACGGACCGAGCGAATACTTTCGATAAGGCCGATCACCCAGTGAAGTTCTGCGTCCGCAGTCGGGGTCGCCAGATCGGCGCTATTATATTGTGGCCAATCGGCGTGCACCAACATCTTTTCGCGCTCTGCAATGTCGCCCCAAAGCTGTTCGGTAATGTACGGCATAATCGGGTGCAGCAAGATCAGGCATTGATCAATCGCCCAAGCCATAGTCGCCCGCGTTTCCGCCACAACGGCGGCATCATCGGACTGGAACAGCGGCTTGGCAAACTCGACATACCAGTCACAAACCTGCCCACGCACAAAAGCGTAAAGACCATTCGCGGCGTCGTTAAAGCGGTAAGCGTTAAGCGCCGTGTCGAACCCTTCGAGCGCCCGCGCGGTTTCGCCGACGATCCATTGGTTAACGGTTTGCGTGACAGTCGAGGGGTCGAAATCGGTGCTCGGCTTACATTCGTTCATCTCCGCAAAACGGGCAGCGTTCCAAAGCTTGGTTCCGAAATTACGATACCCTTCAATGCGTTGTGTGGATAACTTAAGGTCACGCCCCATCGCGGCCATTGCCGTCAGAGTAAAACGCACAGCATCAGCGCCGTATTCGTCGATCAGTTCCAGCGGGTCCAGAACATTGCCCGTGGACTTGGACATCTTCTTGCCCTTCTCATCGCGCACCAGCGCGTGAACATAGACGGTGTGGAACGGCACTTGGTCAACCACGGCAAGTTGCATCATCATCATGCGGGCGACCCAGAAGAAGATAATATCAAAGCCGGTGATTAGCACGTCGGTCGGGAAATATTTTTGCAGTTCTTCCGTATTTTCAGGCCATCCGAGCGTGCCGATTGGCCAAAGACCGGAGGAGAACCATGTGTCTAGGACGTCGGGATCGCGGTAAAGTGCAACCTCAAATTTCCCGCCGCGAATATCCTCTATTGGACGAGCCGGATTTCCTCGGTCTTCTCCAACGTCTGCACCCACGACAATACCATCCTTCAACTGTTCATAGTCACTAAAGACAATGTTCACACCTTCAGGTTTTTCCTCACGATAGTATTCTTCAGCAAGCATTTTAGCCTCATTTTCTGAAGCTGCACAAAATGCCTTAGAGTTTTTCGCATTAGCATTGTTTTCGTGTACTTTCTCAGGCCCATACCAAACCGGAATCTGATGCCCCCACCAGAGCTGCCGCGATATACACCACGGCTCGATATTTTCCAGCCAATGGAAATAAACCTTCTGATCCTGCTCCGGCAAAATCTTCGTCTCGCCCGAACGCACAGCATCAATCGCGGGCTGCACGATTTGTGCGGTATCGACGAACCACTGGTCCGTCAGCATCGGCTCGATCACGACCTTTGATCTGTCGCCAAACGGCTGCATGATTTTCTTGTTTTCAACATAAGCAACCATCGGTTCAACGCTGGCCATATTTTCGTCAGGGTTGGGGATCATAACCGCCAGCCCCTCGGCTGTGATGTCGTTCACAACCGCTTTACGCGCATCAAACCGATCTAGGCCACGATACTCGTCCGGCACAAGGTTCATGCCGGAAATTTTCGCCACGTCAAAATCTTCTTCACCTTTCGCGATCCGCTGCGCGATAACGGCGACCTCATCGTATGGCCGACCATCCGCCCGCATCGCACCTTTGGTATCCATCAGGTTATACATCGGGATATTGCCGCGTTTGGCGACCTGATAGTCGTTAAAATCATGCGCCCCGGTAATTTTCACCGCACCCGAGCCAAAATCCGGATCAGGATATTCGTCGATAATAATCGGAATCATGCGGCGATGTTCTTTCGGCCCTACCGGAATTTCACACAGCTTGCCAACGATCGGCGCGTAGCGTTCGTCGCTTGGATGCACCGCAACCGCCCCATCGCCCAGCATGGTCTCGGGCCGCGTTGTAGCAATCGAAATATAGTCCCGCGTTTCGCGCAGGGTAACGGTTCCGTCTTCGTCTTTCTCAACGTATTCGTAGGTTTCACCATCTGCCAGCGGGTACTTGAAGTGCCACATATGGCCGTCGACCTCGATGTTCTCCACCTCAAGATCGGAGATCGCGGTTTCGAACTTCGGGTCCCAGTTTACCAGACGATTACCTTTATAAATCAAGCCCTTGTTGTACATATCAACAAAGACCTTCAGCACTGCGTCATGGAACCCTTCGTCCATAGTGAAACGGTTCCGAGACCAATCGCAAGATGCACCCAGACGTTTAAGCTGGTTAACAATCGTACCCCCGGATTCCTCTTTCCATTCCCAGACTTTCTCCAAAAACTTCTCGCGGCCCAGCTCTTTGCGGCCCTCGTTGCCCTGCTCGGCCAGTTGACGTTCCACGACCATCTGCGTGGCGATCCCCGCGTGGTCCTGCCCCGGTTGCCAAAGCGTATCGAAGCCGCGCATCCGGTGCCAGCGGACCAGTATATCCTGCAAGGTGTTATTAAACGCGTGCCCCATGTGCAAAACGCCCGTCACGTTGGGCGGCGGGATCATGATGCTGAAAGTTTCCTCGCGCGACGCGTTTGCGCCCGCTTTAAAGGCGTCTATCGCCTCCCATTTGGCGAAAATCGCGGCCTCGGAGGCGGCGGCATCAAAGGTTTTTTCCATAGGCATCGAGCGGTTCCTGTCATTCGTTTCACGACTACATACATGGGCTTTAGGCCAAGGAAAACCCCTCAGATGGCGCGATCTATCTTGGTGGATAGGTGGATTAAGGATTCCGAGCTTTGCACACCCTTGATTGCCCCGATTTCATCCAGCACCACATAATGACGTTCCGTGTTCGGCGCGCCAAGTTGCAAGCCCAATCGAAACGGTTCATTGACGGATTTAACGGGTTGGTAAAACGATAACAAACGAATTTCCCAACCGTCCCGCTCTTGTATGCGAACCGGGCCGCGCATCGCGCATTAAAAGTATTAACGGCAACGGCAACATTGCGGCGACGATTACATCGCCTTCCAGAACACGGGTACTTACGTCAAAGGTGTGACGACCGATTTCAACGGTTACGTACAACTTGAAACCGTGACCGTACTTTCGCTTTGACCTATTGTATCGAGACTTGAAACGAAACATCCTCAAATATAGAATTGTATCTGATGCAAACGTCCTTATTATAGCCCCGTAACCAAATAACCAGGGCCGAATAATGAGTTTCCTTCAAGTTCAAGGCATCCATCACATCACACTGAACGGGGCCGACCGGCAGACCAGCATCGACTTCTGGCAAGGCATTTTGGGTATGGCGCTTATATTCGAACAACCCAATCTTGATGATACCAGTATTAACCACCTCTATTTTGACTGTGGTGACGGCCGCACTATTACCGTCTTTACCGACGAGGCGCGAAAACCGGTTAAACAACCTTTGCCACAACCCGAAGGCTCGATACACCACATTGCGCTCTGGGTTGGTCAAGCGACCATAAACACCGCCAAAGACCGCTTGAAAGCCGCCGGAATTTCCAGCACCGGTATCAAGGATCGTGGTTTTATGGATTCGCTATACTTCCGTGACCCCCTCGGTTTGCTGGTCGAATTAGCAAGCTATAAATTCACGCCCCCACTGGGGTACACCCACGCCCAGGTCCTTACCCGTGCGCACGAAATCAGCCAAGCTCGCAGAACCGTGGCGATCGAGGAAAGCGATATAGCCGACGCCCTTCTTGCCCTCACAGCCCAGTAACCCCATCTTGTATTCCCTACGCCGAAGCTCTGCGTTGACATCGATGGTGCAAACGGCCCTGACCTACTACCGCCCTAAAGCTGTCCGGAAACCTGATTGCACACACCTTAGACACAGGCTAGCGTCGCCAGAAGAACGGAGGCACGATTGGGCAATTCATTAATGATTCAAGGTACTGGGTCCAACGTGGGTAAATCCATGTTGGTGGCAGGCCTGTGCCGCGCCCTGACCCGCCGTGGTTTACGCGTGCGGCCATTCAAGCCACAAAACATGTCGAACAACGCGGCTGTAACCAAAGACGGTGGCGAAATCGGCCGCGCCCAAGCCTTGCAGGCCCTCGCATGTGGCGTTCTCCCCTGCGTGGACATGAACCCCGTTTTGCTAAAACCCGAAACCGAGGTTGGATCCCAGGTCATCGTACAAGGTAAACGCCTAACCACCGTCGCTGCACGCGAATACGCGGCCCTGAAACCAAGCCTGATGCCAGCCGTTCTTGAAAGTTTCGAGCGCCTGAAAGCCGACGCCGACATCGTTCTGGTAGAGGGCGCAGGCTCCCCCGCCGAAATTAATCTGCGCGCGGGCGATATCGCCAACATGGGCTTTGCAGATGCCGCGCGTGTGCCGGTAATTCTGGCAGGTGACATTGACCGCGGTGGCGTCATCGCGCAACTCGTCGGTTCACATGCCGTCCTGCCGGACAGTGACCGCGCCCTTATAAAAGGGTTTCTGGTAAACAAATTCCGTGGTGACCCTACCCTGTTTGATGATGGATTACGCGAAATCCATACCCGCACCCGCTGGCAAAATTTCGGCGTCGCCCCGTGGTTTACACAGGCCAACCGCCTGCCTGCCGAAGATGCATTAGACATCAAAAGTGCCGGCAGCGGCCCGCTAAAAATCGCGGTACTGATGCTGTCCCGTATCGCCAATTTCGACGATTTCGACCCGCTAAAACTGGAACCCTCCGTCACGCTAACGATGGTCAAAGCAGGGGAGCCCATCCCCGGCGACACTTCCCTCGTTATCATTCCGGGCACCAAATCCACCATCGGGGACCTTGGCTTCTTGCGCCAACAAGGCTGGGACATCGACCTGCAAGCCCACCTGCGTCGCGGCGGTCACGTGCTTGGAATTTGCGGTGGCTATCAGATGCTGGGCCAAACCATCGCCGACCCCGAAGGGATCGAGGGCGCGCCGAGCAAGATAAACGGCCTTGGTCTGCTGGATGTGCATACCGTTATGACCCCCGAAAAACACCTTGTCCAAGTGACCGGGGTTGACCCTGCCAGCGGCACATCTGTGACCGGTTACGAAATTCATATCGGCAACACCACGGGTACGGATTGCACGCAACCAATGCTGGAGATCGACAACAAGCCCGAAGGCGCGCAAAGCGGGCTGGTTTCCGGTTGCTATATCCACGGCCTATTCGTCAGCGACCCTTACCGCGCGGCGTTTCTCAACACTTTCGGGGCCGCATCCAGCGTAACCTATTCCAGCGAAATCGAAACCGTTCTGGATAATCTAGCCGACCATCTAGAAAAATATCTGGATGTCGAAGGCATGATCGCCCTCGCCCGTAAAGGGCTTTAATACCCAGCCGCCCGATCAACCGTATACAAAAACGGCTCCTCTGCTTCACCTCGGCGGATGTTCTCGGCTATCGTGCGCGAGGCACTCGAAGGTCGCGTTTCCGACGCGATATGTGGCGTCACAGTAACCTGTGGGTGTGCCCAAAACGGATGCTCGGCAGGCAAGGGTTCCACCCGGAAAACATCCAGCGTGGCATGTGCAACTTTACCGGAATCCAGCGCATCCAGCAAAGCGTCATCGTCAATCAACGTCCCGCGCCCCGGATTAATAATAAACGCCCCGTCGGGCAAAAGCTCCAACATTTCTGCGTTCAAAACATCCCGCGTTTCCGCCGTATCGGGCAACAGCAACACGATAATCTGGCTTTTCGCTAACATTTCCCGCAGGCCATCCGCCCCCGCGAATGTCTCAATCCCCTCAACCGACTTCAAACTTCGGCTCCAGCCCATAACCTCAAAACCCACCCCCGAAGCTGCCTTCGCACAGTCCAGTCCCAGCTCTCCTAGCCCCAGAAACCCGACCCCCCGGTCCCGCGCCAGCGGCGGCACAACATCGTTACGCCACACCCCATCCTGCCCAAGAATATGCGCATCCATCCCAAGGTGATGCCGCAGGATATGCCCCGTGACCCATTCCACCATGCCCTCGGACAAACCCTCGTCCACCATCCGGCACAATGGCACTTTGATGCTGGTATTCCCCTCGATCTTCTCGACACCGGCCCAAAGGCTAAGCACGGCTTTCAAATTCACGAATGGGCTGAAATCACTAACCGGACCCGAGGGCGCATAGATCACATAATCCACCGCCTCGGGCGTATCTGTACTGCGGATCAGGTTAACCTCCAGCGCCTTTTCAGCAAATGCCTTATGCAACGGGGCCTCGTATCGTGCCCAGTTTTCAGCACGGTCAGCAAACAAAGCAGTAATCATATTTTACCTCGGTCGATGGATATGAGCGGACTGGATCAGGCCAAACGCCCCCAGCAATACCAGCATAGCCGTCCCGCCGTAAGACACAAGCGGCAGCGGCACACCAACGACGGGCACAAGACCCATTACCATCGCCATGTTCACCGTGAAAAAGAAGAAAAACACCGCACCCAAACCACCAGTCGCAAGGGCTGCAAAACGATCGCGGTTGTTGATCGCCGACAGGATTACGAAAACGATAATCGCAGCGTACACCAACAACAACGAAATCGAGCCGATAAACCCGAATTCCTCGGCCAGTGTCGTGAAAATAAAATCGGTGTGCTTTTCGGGTAAAAAGTTCAAACGACTTTGTGTACCCTGCATATACCCCCGCCCCGACAGCCCCCCAGACCCGAGCGCGATTTTCGATTGTGTAATGTGATAGCCAGATCCAAGCGGGTCCAGGGCCGGGTTAATGAACGTCTCGATCCGTCGATATTGATAATCCTTCAATATCTGCCAACTTTCCCCGCGCGACAGCATTACAATTGCAACCAGCCCACCACCAGCGAGTGCCGCAACAGCAAAATACCACAAGCTGACCCCGGCCAGAAACATCACAACACCCGCCCCAAGTGCTAACAGAATTGCGGTTCCCAAGTCGGGCTGTTGCAACACCAAAACCACCGGTATCAAGGTTGCAACCAAAGGAAGCGCCACCCAAATCGGGTGCGACACCCGCTCCGTATCCAGCCAGTCATAATACATCGCCAATGCCAAAATCAGCGAGATTTTCATAACCTCCGAGGGCTGAAGTTGCATAAATCCCAGATCAATCCACCGCTGCGCCCCCATACCGGTTTCGCCGAAGAAATGAACAGCAACCAACAGTATTAACGAAACAACATATGCAATTGGTGCGATCCGTCGCCAGAACCGGATATGGATGAAAGCAATAATAAACATACCGGTGACACCGATTGCGAACCGTTTCATCTGTGGCGCCGCCCAAGGCTCGAAGCTTCCGCCCGCTACGGAATATAGCATCATGAAACCCGTTGCAGATATGGCCAGAAGCAGCAAAAAAAGCGGCCAGTGGAAATAGAAAATTTTGGACAGGCCAGTGGGCGATTTGTCGTAATCCGAGCCGTAGTAACTCATAAGTTACCCCCTCTCGGCGTTGGCGCACTTACACCTGTTCGCTCGGCCTCAAGGGCGCGTTCCCGTTCGCCACGTATCCGGTTTTGCTCTGCCGCCGGATACGCCGTCAAAGGGGGCACATCGCCGTAAAGAGCGCGCATCATGATGTCGCGCGCGATCGGGGCCGCAACAGCAGACCCGCCACCGCCGTGTTCAACTACCACAACCACCGCATAGCGCGGATTATCATAAGGCGCATAGCCTACAAACAGCGCGTGGTCACGCCGCTCCCAGGGTAAATCCTCGTTCTTGATGATGCCTGCCGCGCGTTCCTCCGTCGTGATCTGGCGCACTTGCGAGGTTCCGGTTTTCCCGGCAAATATCATGTCTTTGTCAGCAATGCGCGAAGCATAGGCCGTGCCCTTCTTCTCGTTTACAACTGCAAACATGCCTTTGCGAATTTTGTCGATATCAACGGTCGGAATATCAAGGGTTTCCAACGCACCCTTTGCTTGTGGAACACCCTCTATTGCCTTGATAAGACGCGGTAATACCGTTTTCCCTGACGCGATCCGCGAGGTCATAACCGCCAGTTGCAGTGGCGAGGCCAAAACAAAACCCTGACCGATTCCCGCGTTCAGTGTGTCCCCTTGCAACCATCCTTGGTCAAATACCCGCTGCTTATACGCCTTATTAGGCACCAACCCGCGCGAGATTGCGGGCAAAGGAATGTCATACTTTTCCCCCAAGCCCAACTGCTTCGCTTTGACCGCAATCGCCTCGATTCCGACGCGCTTGGCGACCTCGTAATAATAAACATCGCAAGAATGCTTCAGGCTGTTAACCATATCAACCTTGCCATGTCCGCCGCGTTTCCAACAATGGAAACGCCGTCCGCCCAGCTCGTAATAACCAGGGCAGTACACTGTCTCGTCTGGCTTTATCACGTCGGCTTCGCGCGCCGCCAATGCCACAACCATCTTGAACGTAGATCCGGGCGGATACGCACCGGATACCGATTTATTCGATAAAGGCCGGTATTCATTGTCCCGCAACCCAACCCAGTCTTCCGTTGAAATACCGCGTATGAACAGGTTCGGATCGAAGCTTGGCGCTGAAGCCATCGCCATAATGTCTCCGCTGCGTACGTCCATTACGATAGCCGAGGCGCTCTGCTCCCCCAGCCGTTCCATCGCATATTCTTGCAAATTCGTATCAAGCGTTAGCTGAATGTCTTCCCCCGCAACACCGTCATCACGCCCAAGTTCCCGCATAACGCGCCCGATGGAGTTCACCTCGATTCGGCTCGTCCCTGCCGACCCACGTAGCGTTTCCTCGGCATTGCGTTCAACACCGGTCTTGCCAATCGGATAGCGCGGAATTTGGAACAACGGATCAGGGTCCTCCATCCGTTCCAGATCTCTTTCGCTAACCGGACCAACATAGCCGACAATATGCCCGTATGTTTCGTCAAACGGATAGTTTCGCGTCAGCCCTACCTCGGGAATGACTCCGGGCAAAGCTGGTGCATTTGACGAAACCAGTGCAAACTCTTCCCATGTCAGATGTTCAGCCACAGTCACAGGCACAAACGCACTGCGCTGTCGCATGTCTTTATCAATTCGCGCACGACGTTCATCACTGATGGAGATTAGCTCGCTTAACCGATCCAGCACCACACCCGCATTTCCCGCCTGTTCGCGGATCATAACGATACGGTAATTCTGTTCATTAAGTGCAATCAGCACCCCGTTACGGTCAAATATCAGCCCGCGATCCGGTGCCAACAGGCGAATGTTAATCCGGTTTTCCTCGGCCAACAGCCTAAACTCGTCCGACTGGTCGACCTGCAATTGTCGCATACGCCACCCCAGCACACCGACCACGCCAAGCTGCATGCCCATCCACAGCAAACCGCGCCGTGTAATGCGGCGCTGGCGAATTCGGCTGGTGCGGGTTGGTTGCATTATAAAACATACCCCAACCGATTGGGAAGATTGTCTTTCTTGTATGCGCGTATGCGCAAAACCCAGTGAAGAATTAACACGACCAATGGGTAACTCGCGACCGTACGCGCCCAATGCCAGATCACGTCGGAAAGCGTGTAAACACTGTCAAAAGATACAAATAACAACGTGTTTTGCAGTAGCAGCATTAATGCAAACAATACGCTGACATACACCCATTCCAACACAAACGGGATATCCCTGAAAGCTCTCTCGCTTAATCGCAACACTTCCATGCCAACAAAAAGCACCAACGCCCACAGTCCCAACGGGCGCATCATAAAGGCATCGGCAAGAACGCCGAAAAACACAATTCCAACGATTGGCGCAGACGTAGGACGCCGAATTACCCACGCCGTGAACACCGCGAACATCACATCGGGAAATCCGATGCTATTGGCCGCCAGCCCCATAGGAATAATCGGTATGCCGATGGAAATAAAACCCAGCAACATAAACAGTAGTAGCTCAACCCATCGACGAGGTTTTGCCTCGGCCCCGCTCATTCCTCGCCCCCTTCAGTAATGCCGATAATCTCTCCGGGTCCACCGATATCCTCGCGCGGGGTAACTTTCAGTACTCTGATAAATTCCAGATTTTCATAATCCGCCGCCAACCGCACTCTGAAATGCCCACGGGGGTCAATCGCAACCTGCCCGATCAGAATATCCGCTGGAAACACGCCGCCATCACCCGAAGTTATAACCCGGCTACCCGCTTGCACTCCGGCTTCAGAATCCAGAAAGTCCAGCGGTGGCACAATACTGTTATCCCCCCGAACAATGGCACGCCGCCCCGATGGGACAATAACCACCGGCACACTTGAACTAACATCCGAGAGAAACAATATCCGCGAGGTCACCTCCCCCACACCGGCAATCCGCCCGACCAATCCCAAACCGTCCACCGCCGCAGATCCATCCCGAACCCCGTCCTGCCGACCGATATTCACCAACGCCGACTGGCTAAACGGGCTGCCGGAATCCGTCATCACCTCGCCCGTGATAAACGCCAGTCTGGGGTTCAGCTTAACATTGTTCAACGCCAACAACTGCGCATTTTTCTGCTCCAGCTGCAAGGCGGCCTCGCGCCACCCCTTCATCCGCTGCAACTCGCCTCGCAATTCCTGGTTTTGCTCGTATACCCGTGTGTACGATTGAAAGTCCGAGACCATCCGCGTCATAGAGGTGACAGGCACCAACGCCCATTCGAAACTCGGGAAAAACCGATCAACCAGCGCCATCCGAAACCGTTCGGCGCGGGGATTATCGATACGGGACAGCAGAAACACGCCAAGCAGCAGCACAAACAGGATACCGACGAGAAACCGGCGCAGTACCTTCCATGCATTGGCTGTAGATGTATCCTGCGCCACCCTCCGGCACTCCTTAGTTAACCGTGGGCTAATTCCCGTAATTAATCACATGCACAAGCTGCGTTTCAAACTCCAGCGACTTGCCAGTCCCCAGCGCCACACAGTTCAACGGTTGGTCCGCGACCGAGATCGACAGGCCGGTCTGTTCGCGCAGCGCCAGATCAAGATCCCCCAACAACGCGCCCCCTCCGGTAAGCATCACACCGCGATCGACAATATCCGCACCCAGATCAGGCGGAGTGGACTCAAGCGCGGTCAAAACCGCTTCGCAAATCTGTTGCACAGGTTCGGCCAATGCCTCGGCAACCTGCGCCTGTGTCACTTCGATTTCTTTGGGCACCCCATTCAACAAATCACGCCCCCGAATCTCCATGCTAAGCCCGCGCCCGTCTTCCGGCATCCGCGCCGTCCCGATCGAGGTCTTGATGCGTTCGGCCGTAGATTCCCCCACAAGCAAGTTATGCTGACGGCGCAGATACGACACAATCGCATCGTCCATCCGGTCACCACCAACACGCACAGAACGCGCATATACAATATCCCCCAGCGACAGCACCGCCACCTCGGTCGTACCGCCGCCGATGTCTACCACCATGTTTCCTGTCGGGTCCGTGATTGGCATTCCCGCCCCAATCGCCGCCGCAATAGGTTCTGCGATCAAGCCCGCCTTACGTGCGCCCGCTTGCAGAACCGATTCCCGAATGGCCCGTTTTTCAACCGGCGTCGCACCATGTGGCACACAAATAATAATTTTGGGTTTGGCAAAACTACCGCGTTTGTGGACCTTCTTGATGAAGTGCTTGATCATCTCTTCGGCAACATCGAAATCAGCAATAACTCCGTCGCGCATCGGGCGGATCGCCTCGATAGATCCGGGTGTCCGGCCAAGCATCAACTTCGCATCTTCACCAACCGCCAACACCTGTTTTTTGCCATCACGAAAATGATACGCAACCACAGACGGTTCGTTCAGAATAATGCCCTTGCCTTTAACATAAACCAGCGTATTCGCCGTGCCCAAGTCAATAGCCATGTCAGCCGATAACATGCTGCTAAGTTTATCAAACATTTCAAACCCTCGAATCCAAAGCGGCCCTGCCATCGGGGCCGCATCCTCATCCTCTTATACGATTTCATCGTGTTTGTGGTAAAGGGGGGCAAAATTTAATATTGGTTCGATAGATATAAGTTTTTGGCCCTCTGGCGAGATGCCGCCTATGCTTGGTGCAACTTCCCGCCAGTTCGGTATTTATGCCATCGCCGCCGGTGCTGTTTTCGCGCGACGAACAATCAGCTTGTTCAGCGCGTTCACATAAGCCTTCGCCGACGCTACAACCGTGTCCGTATCAGAAGACTGGCCCGCAACAATCTTGCCGCCCTCCTCCATCCTGACACTCACGGTCGCCTGCGCATCCGTACCCTCGGTCACAGCATGCACCTGATAAAGCGCCAGCTTTGCATCATGCGGAAACACCATTTTAATGGCGTTGAAAACCGCGTCCACAGGCCCGTCACCTGTGGCCGTAACCTCGTGCAACTTCCCGTCAACTTCCAGCGCCAAATCCGCTGTTTGCGGCCCTTCGGTACCACAAACCACACGCAGGCTTTTTAGCTGAATCGTATCGTTCGCCGTGTTCGTATCACTGTCCGTCATCAGCGCAACCAGGTCATCGTCAAAGACTTCCTTCTTGCGATCTGCCAATTCCTTGAACCGCACAAACACATCTTTCAACTGGTTGTCGCCCAGCGAATACCCCAGGTTCTCCAACTTGGAGCGCAACGCCGCACGGCCCGAATGCTTACCCATCACCAACGAGGTCTCAGACAGCCCAATATCCTCGGGCTGCATAATCTCGAACGTACCGGAATGCTTCAACATCCCGTCTTGATGAATCCCGCTTTCATGGGCAAACGCGTTCTTGCCGACAACCGCTTTGTTGAACTGCACCGGAAATCCCGAAACGGTCGACACCAAACGCGAGGCCTGCATGATCTTCGTCGTATCGACATTGTTGTGATACGGCATGATGTCGTGGCGAACCTTCATCGCCATCACAACCTCTTCCAGCGCAGTGTTTCCCGCACGCTCCCCCAGACCGTTGATCGTACATTCAACCTGCCGCGCGCCGGCCTCGACCGCCGCCAGCGAATTCGCCGTCGCCATGCCCAGATCGTTGTGGCAATGCGTAGAGATGACAATCTCGTCCATGCCCGGCACGCGCTCCAACAACATACGAATAATGTCGGCACTTTCACGCGGCGCCGTGTACCCGACCGTATCGGGGATATTAATCGTCGTCGCCCCCGCCTTGATCGCAATCTCGCAAACCCGCGCCAGATAATCCTCTTCAGTGCGTGTCGCATCCATGGGCGACCACTGCACATTGTCACAAAGGTTCCGCGCGTAAGTTACAGTGTCGTGGATTTGCTGCGCCATCTCGTCCTTGCCGATTTGCACCTGAAATTCACGGTGCAGCGGAGATGTGCCAATAAACGTATGGATCCGGGGTTGTCGCGCATTCTTCACCGCATCCCAACACCGGTCAATATCGCCGAAACTCGCCCGCGCCAGACCGCAAATCACGGTATTGGGGGCCGCCTTGGCGATCTCGGTCACCGCCTCGAAGTCCCCTTCCGACGCAATCGGAAAACCGGCCTCGATAATATCGACGCCCATTTCGTCCAGAAGCGAGGCAATCTCGATTTTCTCGCTCAACGTCATCGTCGCGCCGGGGCTTTGCTCGCCGTCACGCAAGGTTGTGTCAAAGATCAGAACGCGGTTCTTATCCGACTGCGGATTAGTTTTAATGGTCATTTTAAGAAGTCCTTAGCATTTGGTTTGATATAAGGCGCGAAAGTTCTCCTCTGAGCGCGCGCGCCGATATACCGGCTCGCTCAGAGGCTGCTAAGAAGTAGGAGGAGCACAGAAAGACCGCTAGCTGTCGCCGAAGTCGATTTCATTGTAATATGTGCGTGTCTACTCATAGGGCGCACTATACGCGCCAAAATCAAAAGATAAAGTGCTGTTTGCATAAAATCTTGCGCTTACATAGGTGCGACAAAATAGCAAAATATCAAGGCATTCACTTGACGCATGGCAGATATGCATTAAATGCACTACTGAAGTGTCGAAAAAATGCCATATTACAGGACACACTCTTTAAGTTAAACGAGAAGGACGGCGTATGTTCGATTACGTTGATTCAACGGCTTTTGCCAACGACCAAGGTGCCCGTGCCCAGAAACTGTTCGCAGCAGTTGTTCTGGCGGCCCTTGATGATGCAATCGCCGATGACAAAAAATACGGTAATGGCCCCGAGGTTATTGCACGCTGGGCACGCTCGCGCGATGGCCGCGAAGTTCTTATGTGCGCAGGCATCGACCCGAATGAACGTTGCGTCAAAGGCATGATGGAATTTGTCGGCCGTGGTGTTCGTACGTCCGTGGCGCTGTCACGCGAAGAAAGCGAGCGCCAAGCCGCAGCCGCTTGATTTATATACCTTATTTCAAAAACGGGCCCTTAGCGGTCCGTTTTTTTATGCGAAACTCTCAACAAGAAACCCGCGCTTCTGCCATCGCCTGATCCCCGGAAAACGAACCGGCAATAACCGTGCAGCCAGTAGCCAGCTGAATGGCAATCACCGCGCGCGGACCAATCATATCCATGCTTGGCAACATTTCAAAATTCAACCGGATTACCCGCACCTCGTCGTCCAAAACATAGACGTCAAAGACCGAGCCCTCAATTGCAACCCGCACGGGTTCGACACTACGGAACCGTCGGCCGGGTGAAGAACACGACACTACAACCAGAAAAATACACAGAAAAACAGAGAATCGCACGGGGCCCCCAATTGCTGAAAACCCCACCACTACGATTAAAATGTTAACAAAACCCTAAGAAACCTGTTTACCCACCCAGATTCTGACCCTCGTCATCTTCGTATACATAAGTTGTCGTCACGTCGGGAATCTCGGCAAAGGTGTTCATAACTTTACCCGGGTAATAAGTCGTCGGGATATTATCGAACATCGCCAGTCCGTTCAAAACGGATGAAACGGAAACCGCACAACGCAGCTTTCCGGTTTCCCCTTGTGCCACGGCGCGTTGGAAGACCAGCTCTGCTACTTCAGCCGAGACCTGAACTTCCTGCGCAACAACATAGTACCCACGCCGCGCATGATAGGATTTGTAATACGCCACCATGGCAGGGTGTATACCATAATTCACGTCCCGCGCATTCGGGCTGGTAGAATGGCGAAACGTTCCCGCCGGATCATATAAAACCTGCTGGGATGCGTTGATCAAAACGCCGGAATGCTCGCCAAAATCGCCACTTTCATTAACCATCGTCAAAAGCGTTATCGAACTGGGTAACGGGCTGACATAGGCGGCCGACTGAATTTCCATGGACGAGGCCGCTGGTGCATTCCACTCGGACCCTTCACAAGCCATTAGAACAACAAGCGAGACAATTGAAACAACTGTACGAAATTTAAACACAACACCCTCCTGAAAACATCAAACGAGCCTAGATGTTATTTTGTTTAAGGGAAACACCAAAAGAAAAGGCGCCTAAATTGGCGCCAAATCATCACAACTATGCTATCAAATCAGGTGCCGACAATCGCAAGAAACACCAAAATACCAATGCAAATATATGCTGTCCATTTACCCAGCATCAGAAAGCTGTGATAGGTTTTTTCCTGATCATAGATATCCATGGAACCATGTTCGTATTCAGACATTTTATTCTCCCGTTCTTTGTGTTTTCCAATGTTTGCCATGAAACCGCCACGAATGAAAGCAGGATTACCTGCGGCCCTTCGTCGTGGTTCAGGTTTTTTGCCAAATCCACGCCTCGTCTTCACGCCGTTCGCGCTGAATCTTTCCACCCTGATGCAAGTGATTAAGGTGCCCGTAAGCCTCTACCAGTGCCAAACTGTATTCGCTGCCAACGATCTGTCGCTTGAATAATGGCGGGAAACATTCCGCCGCCGTCTGTGGTAGTTCCAAGTGTTTCTCCAGCCGTATCAATGCGCTATGATGGTTATCAATCAATTGTTTCATACGTTCCGGCAATCCGGTAAACGGCAACTTGTGACCCGGTAAAACGAAATGCTTGTCATGTGCCAGCGCGCCCAGGCGCTCGCAACTTTCCAGCCAATCCCCAACCGGGTCGGCCTCGGGTTCCGTTGCATAAACCCCCAGATTAGACGAAATTCCCGCGATTATCTGATCGCCCGAGATCACCAGATCGTCGTCCAGCGACCACAACGTAGCATGTTCCGGCGCATGTCCGTGCCCGACATGCACCTCCCAGCGTCGCCCGCCAATAGTCAGAACATCATCCTGCTTGATCCGGTAAAACCCCAGCGGCATCGGCGCAACCACATCGGCAAAATTGAACGGACGCTCTGCCTTACGTTCGTCGTAAACCACCGCGTCCATGCCCGCCGCACGGTAGAACGCCAATGTCTCCTCGGGCCAAACCGATTGCACATCCAGCGTCAACATTCTCGAGAACAGCCACGCGGTCTGCGTCGTCCACAGCTCTGCACCGTAATCCGATTGCAACCACCCCGCCATGCCAACATGATCCGGGTGATGATGTGTTACCAACACCCGTGAAATCGGCTTGCCCTGCAACGGCCCGGCCATCAGCTTTTCCCAAATCTCCCGGCCACGCTTGCTGTTAAAACCGGTGTCAATCACCGTCCAGCTATCGCCATCATCCAATGCGTAAACATTAACGTGGTCAAGCCGCATCGGCAGCGGCAAGCGCATCCACAGCACCCCTTCGGCCAGTTCGATGGCCTCGCCTTCGCTCGGCGGCTCCTCATGAGGGAAATGTATCATTATATGGTTTCCTTAAGCACCAAGCGCTGCTGCATCCAGCGCGTATAGGGTCGAGGCCCCTTCCCGCGCCGCACTGCAAAGCGCGTCAACCTGTTGCATAGTTTGACGAATATGGAACCGCGCCAGTGGCATCCGACTGGCATCCACCATCGCGGCTTTCAGCAAATAATGCCCGCCAAGCGTCAGCGCAAACGCCCGCAAAAACGGCACCGCTCCTGCGAAACGATCATTCATCGGCGCATCCACCATCCAGTGGGTTGTTGCATTAAGGCTCATCTCGGCCGCTGCCAGAAACGCAGCCAAATCCGGTGCTTCGGCCTCGGCCTGTGCCGCTGTCAGGCTGATCTCACCCAGCAAAGCAAACGCTGCCACGCCACCGTCCATCAACTTGCGCCCGACCATGTCCATCGCCTGAATGCCGTTCGTACCCTCGTAAATCGCCGTGACCCGCACGTCGCGATAAAACTGCGCTGCACCGGTTTCCTCGATGTATCCCATGCCGCCGTGGACCTGCACGCCGATCTCTGCCACTTCGCAGCCCGTATCCGTACCGAACGCCTTGGCGATTGGCGTTAGAAACGCTGCACGTGCGGCTTGCGTGTGCGCCGCGTCACCATCCAGCCCTTTGGACAAGTCCATACTAATTGCCGCATCCAGAATGATCGCCCGCGCCACAGACGTCAGCGTTTTCATCGTCATAATGTTGCGCCGCACATCGGCATGATCCAGAATCGTGCCCGTGCCACCCTCTACCGGACTGCGGCCCTGCTTACGCTCGCCAGCGTATTCCAATGCCTTTTGCGTGGCTGCCTCGGCTTGGCTAAGCCCCTGAACTCCAACACCAATCCGCGCATTATTCATCATCGTGAACATCGCAGCCATACCGCCACCTTCCGGCCCGACCATCCAGCCAGTCGCGCCTGCAAACTCCATAATCGCCGTTGGCGAACCGTGCAGCCCCATTTTATGCTCAAGACTGATCGCGCCCGCATTATTTGCCACCCCCGGATTACCATTCGCGTCCGGCAAGAATTTAGGCACCAGAAACAGACTAATCCCTTTGGTTCCCGCCACCGCACCGGGCAGTCGCGCCAAAACCAGATGGCAGATATTCTCGGCAACGTCGTGGTCACCCCAACTGATGAAAATTTTCTGCCCCGTCACCGCATAGGTCCCGTCGCCGTTATCCACAGCCTTGGTACGTAGCGCCCCAACATCGGATCCAGCGCCCGCCTCCGTCAGGTTCATCGTTCCCGTCCACTGCCCCGAAATCAACTTCGGCAAATAGAGCGCCTTAATTTCATCGCTCGCATGATGCTCCAACGCTTCGATCTGGCCCTGCGTCATCAGCGGGTTCAGCGAAAGCGACAAACACGCGCCGCTCATCATTTCACCCACGCACGAGGTCAACGCCAGCGGCAGCCCCATACCGCCGAATTCAGGGGCACCCGCCATGCCGACCCAGCCACCCTCGGAAATCGCCTTGTATCCATCGTCGAACCCGGGCGAACACCGCGTTACGCCGTTTTCCAAATGCGCCGGATGCAAATCGCCCGCGACATTCAACGGTGCCAAAACCTCTTCGGATAAACGCGCAGCTTCCCCAAGGATCGCCTCGGTCATATCAGCCGTCGCCTCGGCAAACTTCTCGGTTTCGGAAATCCGTCCTGCATCCAGAACATTATCCAGATAAAACGTCATTTCCTTAACCGGTGCGCGATACGACATATGAAACCCCTGTTTTGTTTTTGCCAAGCGACGTTAGTTCAGTTATTGCTGCACTGCAAACATCAAACACGGAACGCCACGTCAAATGATCAGCAGCACACAGCGATTAAGCCCCAAAGACATCCCCGCCGCCGCTGCCCTGTTGCGAAACGGCGAACTCGTCGCCTTCCCAACCGAGACCGTATACGGCCTCGGCGCGGATGCGCGCAACGATCGCGCCGTCGCTGGCATCTTTGCAGCCAAATCGCGCCCGCAGTTCAATCCGTTAATCGTACACGTCGCCGACATCGCCGCCGTCGAAGAAATCGCCGAAATACCATCCGAGGCCCGCGCTCTGGCCGCAGCCTTCTGGCCCGGCCCGTTAACCTTAGTCCTGCCAACCCGCAGCGACAGCGGCCTGTCCGATTTGGTTACAGCAGGCCTCGATACAGTTGCTGTTCGCATCCCCGCGAACCCAATTGCCCAGCGGTTACTAACAGAATTCGGCGGCCCGGTCGCCGCGCCTTCAGCCAACCCATCCGGCAAAATCAGTCCAACAACGGCGGGGCATGTGCTTGACGGTCTTTCGGGTAAAATCGCGGCTGTGATAGACGGCGGACATTGCACCGTCGGGCTGGAGTCCACAATTGTCGGGTTTAACAATGGCGCCGTCCTGCTCCGTGCTGGTGGTCTTCCAGTGGAACTACTTAACGCCGTCCTACGCCGCGAAATCAGCCAAAACACTGACACGACAATCACCGCCCCGGGGCAATTGAAATCCCACTACGCCCCAAAAGCAATGTTACGCCTAAACGCAGAATCACCGGAACCGAACGAGGCATGGCTCGCCTTTGGCCCGCATAATTTCAACGCCCCGTCCCTGAACCTGTCGCAAACCCGCGACTTGACCGAGGCCGCCGCGAACCTTTTCGCCCATCTACACGCGCTCGATAAAATTGCTGCAAGAATTGCTGTGGCACCGATACCAAACACGGGCCTTGGCCTTGCCATTAACGACCGTCTGGAACGCGCCGCCAGTTAAGCCCGACCACCCTCGGCAGACAGCATCGCAGGGTCAAAACCAAGGCTGCTCATCGCGGCGTTCCACTTTTTATCCCAAGGTGTGTCAAAGACAATCTCGGGACTGGCGTCGCAAATCAGCCAACCGTTTTTCTGAATTTCAGATTCCAGTTGCCCCGGACCCCAACCGGAATACCCAAGCGATAACAATCGCTTGTCCGGCCCTTTGCCATCGGCCATATCCTGCAATACATCCATTGTAGCGGTCATGCCGAAATCATCACTGATCGCCATCGTCCCGCCCTTTGTGAAATAATCGGTAGAGTGCAGCACAAACCCGTGTCCATGCTCCACCGGTCCACCAAACAGCACCTGCGGCCCATTTGCGACATCCTCGCCCTCGATGCCCAATTGCGCCATCAGTTCTGCAAATTCCAACTGGTGCGCGGGTCGGTTAATCATCAACCCCATCGCCCCTTCGGGCGTGTGCGCACACATGAAAATCACCGCACGATCAAACCGCGGGTCCCCCATCCCCGGCATTGCAACCAGAAATTTTCCGTCCAGAAATGGCAATTCTTCAGCTAATGTTTTGTTCATATTATTAAGATGCCCCTCCGCGCATGACTTTACAAGTCGATGCCTCGCTACAATGTGACTTTTCCTTTCAGAATTCGTGACTATGTTATGGCAAATGATGAAACCTTTGATAATAGCCGCCCTGTTTTTCCCCGCCGCTGCCCGCGCGGACGAAATCTATGGAAACGTCGATTTCCTGAACGGCTGGCGCTTGTCCGATGGCAGTTATCAAACCGCCATTGATTTTGACCTATCCGAGGGCTGGAAAACCTATTGGCGCACGCCCGGCCCTGCCGGAATTCCGCCGTTCTTCGACTGGGGCGGCTCCACCAACATCGCGAACGTCGAATTTGACTGGCCAACGCCCCACGTATTCGAAACCTACGGCCTCATCTCTATCGGTTACAAAGGCCGCGTAACGCTGCCCGTCCGCATCACGCCAAACGACCCTTCCACACCCGTTAATGTCGAATTGAAAATGGAGTTCGGCGTCTGCTCCGACATTTGCGTACCCGCCGACGCCCGTTTTAACACCACCCTTGGCAACCTGCCTGACGCTGGCGTTCCCGCAATCAAGGCCGCCCTTCGGGATACACCCCGGAACGCCCAATCCGGCGACGTACGCTCAGCCACCTGCTCGCTCTCTCCGAACGGCAGCGGCTTTGATATTACCGCCGATTTGAAATTTGCAAATGCCCTGAACGGGGGCCGCACCACGGTAATCGAATACGCGAATCCCGACATCTGGATCGACATCGCGCAAACCAGCATCAAGGGCCGTAATCTGACTGCCAACGCCACGATGGAGTTCTACGGCGACGGCATGTTAACCATCGACCGCAGCGCCATCCGCATCACAGTTCTGGAAGACGACAAAGCCGTCGAGATTCAAGGCTGCCCCGCGTCGTAGGGTGGGTGATTCACCCCTCTACAATAGTTAACGCAATCGTACATACGCGTTGTGTACGCATTGTGTACGGGTTGTGTACGCGAAAAACACGCGATTTGGGCCAAAGGTTAACGACTAAAAGGTTAACACTTAGCTCTTGGTTCGCTGTTTATGCTCTTCCAAGCGCGGCATAATTTCCACGAAATTGCACGGCAAATGCCGGTAATCCAGCTGGTCTTTCAAGATCCCGTCCCAGCCGTCTTTACAAGCCCCCGGTGACCCCGGAAACGCAAACATATACGTTCCCCCCGCGACCCCGCCACAAGCCCTTGATTGAACCGCAGAAGTGCCGATTTTATCAATCGAAACCATGGTGAAAAGCGTCGAGAACGCATCAATCTCTTTTTCATAAACATCGCGGTGTGCTTCTACCGTAATGTCTCGCCCGGTTAGCCCTGTGCCACCTGTCGAGATCACCACGTCCACGTTTTCATCTGCGGCCCAATCGCGCAATTTATCAGCAATATCAGTACGTTCATCGCGCACAATGTCCCGCGCGGCCAGAATATGACCAGCCGCCGCGATCCGTTTAACCAGCGTATCGCCCGAGCGATCCTCAGCCAGTTTTCGCGTGTCCGACACTGTCAAAACAGCAATCCGCACCGGAATAAATTCCCGTTTTTCGCTTGCATCAATATGTGACATTCAACCCTCGTTTAGTCTAGCTTTTAGCATCAGTAAATCCGCCCAAGCCTCACGTTTCTTTACAGGCAGGCGCAACAAATATGCCGGGTGGAAAATTGCCATTGCCGGAATCCCCTCCACCTCGTGCCATTGCCCGCGCAACCGTGTAACCCCTTGATTAGTATCCAACAAAGTTTGGCTAGGCGGATTTCCAACCAGCAACAAAACCTGTGGCTTCACCAGCTCGATATGCCGCATCAAGAACGGCTTCATCATCGTTTTTTCCTCATCCAGCGGATCGCGATTTTGCGGTGGCCGCCAAGGTAGAACATTGGTGATATAAACCGCCTCCGCCGGGCCTTCCGCATTTCGGCTAAGTCCAATCGCAGCCAGCATTTTATCCAGTAATTGGCCTGATCGCCCGATAAAAGGTTTGCCCTGAATATCCTCGTCCCGCCCCGGCGCCTCGCCGATAATCATCACCCGCGCGGCCGGATTTCCATCCGAAAACACCGTATTTCGCGCACCGCGTTTCAACGCACATCCATCGAAACCCTCAAGCGCCGCGCGAAGGGCCTCCAGATCGGTACAGCCCGCCGCCAAACGCGCGGCCTCCGCAGATATATCTACCGGTTCGTTAACGGCCTCGACAGGGGGCGGCGCAGCCACGGCTTTGGGCTTAACCTTTTCTTCATACCGGTTAACCGCAACCTGCCCGATAGCCTCATCCGCGCCCAGTTCCACTTGCCATGCAAGCTGCGCCAATGCCTCGTGATATTCTTGCGGTTCCATCGTCATGTTTGTACCCTAGCCAAATCCAACGCCTTGTTCCAGCGGATTTCCCTGCTATAAGCACCCAAATCACCGTTAAGGAGTCGCCAGCATGTTCACCCAGCGCCATCTTCTCGGGATCGAGTCGTTATCCCCGCAGGACATTACCGAAATCCTCGATCTAGCCGACCGTTATGCCAAGCATAACCTCAAGCAAAACAAACACTTGGATGTGTTGGCAGGGTTAACACAAGTCAACATGTTCTTCGAGAACTCTACCCGCACACAGGCCAGCTTCGAAATCGCCGGCAAGCGGTTGGGTGCAGACGTGATGAACATGTCGATGCAGGCCAGCAGCATCAAAAAGGGTGAAACCCTGATCGACACGGCCTTGACCCTGAACGCCATGCATCCCGATCTGTTGGTCGTGCGCCACCCCCATTCAGGTGCCGTTAAGCTTTTGGCAGAAAAGGTTAATTGTGCCGTCCTGAATGCAGGTGATGGCCGCCATGAACACCCCACGCAAGCCCTGTTAGATGCTCTGACTATCCGCCGCTCCAAGGGCCGCCTGCACCGCCTGACAGTAGCAATTTGCGGAGACATCGCACATTCCCGCGTTGCGCGTTCAAACATGTTCCTACTGGGGAAAATGGAGAATCGTGTTCGCCTCGTTGGCCCCAAAACCCTGATGCCATCGGGCGTTGATAAACTTGGGGTCGAGGTTACGGACAACATGGCCGAGGGTCTAAAAGACGCCGACGTCGTAATGATGCTACGCCTCCAAAAAGAACGTATGGACGGCGGTTTCATCCCATCAGAACGCGAATACTACCACCGCTGGGGCCTCGACCCTGCGAAACTGGCCAACGCCAAACCCGACGCCATTGTAATGCACCCCGGCCCGATGAATCGCGGGGTAGAGATTGACGGAACCCTCGCCGATGACATCAACCGTTCGGTAATACAAGAACAGGTCGAAATGGGCGTGGCGGTGCGAATGGCGGTGATGGAATTGCTGGCGCGGAATTTGCGAAAATTGAAAGCGGAGGTCACAACATGTTGATCCTGACCAACGCCCGTATCATTGATCCCGAGGCCGGAACCGAAGCACTCGGGGCTGTTCGTATTGAAGGTGGCATTATCGCCGAAATCCTCCCCGCTTCGACTGAAGGTATTGACTGCAAAGGTAAATACCTTGCCCCTGGCATCATCGACATAGGTGTGAAAATCGGCGAACCAGGTGAACGACATAAGGAAAGTTTTCGCACGGCTGGCCTCGCAGCGGCGGCAGGTGGGGTTACCACGATGGTCACGCGGCCTGATACCACGCCTGCGATTGACACACCCGAGATCCTCGATTTTTTCCGCCGTCGCGCGGCGGATGCTTCCCCTGTTAACGTCTTACCCATGGCCGCCCTGACCAAGGGGCGTAAGGGTAAGGAGATGGCCGAGATTGGTTTCCTTCAGGATGCTGGCGCGGTGGCGTTTTCGGACGCAGACCGCCCCGTCACCAATCCCAAAACCTTGCAGCGCATTCTGACCTACGCCAGCGCCACGAACGCGCTGGTGATCGCCCATGTTCAAGAACCTGTTCTTTCCAAAGGTGCATGCGTGACCTCTGGTCCGTTTGCCACCAAACAAGGTTTGCCAGCGGTTTCACCAATGGCCGAGCGCATTCAGCTTGAACGCGACATGGCGTTGGTGGAAATGACGGGCGCGAAATACCACGCTGACCAGATCACTTGCGCCGCCGCCCTGCCCGTGTTGGAGCGCGCCAAGGCGATGGGATTGAATGTGACCGCGGGGGTTTCCATCCATCATCTGACGCTCAACGAGTTCGATGTAGAGGATTACCGCACCTTCTTCAAAGTCAAACCTCCGCTGCGTTCCGAGGATGACCGTTTAGCGGTAGTTCAAGCCGTGGCTGATGGACTGATCGATACCGTGAGTTCCATGCACACTCCGCAAGATGAAGAATCCAAACGCCTTCCGTACGAGGAGGCCGCAAGTGGTGCCGTTGGCCTGCAAACCATGCTGCCCGCCTTGATGCAACTGGTCCACGGCGGGCATATGGATTTGCCGACGTTGTTCCGTGCTATCAGTCTGAACCCCGCCAAGCTTTTGGGCCTAAACGCGGGACGCATGGCGGTGGGTTCGCCAGCCGACCTTATCCTGTTTGACCCTGATGCACCATTTGTCATGGATCGTTTCAAACTGCTGTCGAAGTCGAAAAACACACCCTTTGACGGGCGACGGATGCAGGGTAAGGTTCTAAAAACTTTCGTTGCAGGCAAACAAGTATTTTAAGGAACCAACATGCTACCCGATTTCTTGCGTTTCTGGGGGGCTAACCCCGCATTCGAAAACCAATGGCCGTGGCTTCTAGGAGTATTCGTTGCCGCCTACCTGCTGGGTTCAGTACCATTCGGCATGGTGATCGCCAAGGTTATGGGGCTGGGCAACCTGCGTGATATCGGCTCGGGTAACATCGGGGCCACAAACGTGCTGCGGACCGGATCGAAGAAGGCGGCGTTTGCAACGTTGGTTCTGGACGCGGGCAAAGGGGCGGTTGCCGTTCTTGTCGCCCGTGCGTTTCTGGGCGAGGACGCGGCGCAAGTTGCGGCCATCGCAGCGTTTTTTGGGCATCTTTTCCCTATCTATTTAATGTTCAAAGGCGGCAAAGGTGTGGCGGTATTCCTTGGCATCATGTTGGCTTTGAATTTCTGGGCAGGGCTGGCTGCATGCATGGTGTGGCTGGCAACGGCGCTAACGCTTCGCATGTCGTCACTGTCCGCGCTGATAGCATCGGCAAGCACACCGATATGGCTATACGTCTTCGATATGCCCGCGGCAGTGTGGTTGGGCGTAGTACTGGCTGTGCTGGTGTGGGTACGACATCACGAAAACATAGGCCGGTTACTGAAGGGTGAGGAGCCCAAAATCGGGAAGAAAT